>Ga0207703_10000695_pt1 | contig 33342 bp, 24 predicted proteins | sample KBSSwiS12_FD_184304 | JGI IMG/M metagenome (GOLD analysis project Ga0207703, IMG submission 184304) | Switchgrass rhizosphere microbial communities from Kellogg Biological Station, Michigan, USA - KBS Switchgrass S1-2 (SPAdes) (version 2) | ecosystem: Host-associated > Plants > Roots >... | reverse complement strand
CTGCTGCAGGCTGAGCACCGAGGCCGCGGCCTGCTGCGTCGCCTTGCCGATGAAGCTGCTGAACGGAATGGCGGGGATGAACTGGCCGAGCGTGCCGTTCTCGCCGGTGGTGTAGGTGCGGCTGGAGACGACCGTCACCTTCGAGACGCTGGGGAGATCGGCATCGGGCGTCAGGCCCTTGTTGCTCGGCGTGAGCGGACGGACCTCGAGGACGCCGTTGGCGCTGTCGCCGAGGCTCCCGATGCCGTACCAGTTGCGGACGATGTCGTCGAGCGCGGTCGTGGCGCCGCCCTCGACGTTGATGGTGGTGGTCTTCACGCCGCCGGCGGTCGGATCGGACGGCGTGAACTTGAGCGCGTACTGCAGCTTCGCGCCGCCGGTGTTCGCCAGGCGGATGTCGGACTGCCAGTGGGAGTTGACGCCGTCGAGATGACCGACCGACGGAATGATCAGCGTGTTGTCCGGCGGCAGGGTCTTCGTCGACGGCACGATCGGCGTGACGAGGTTGACCGAGACGGGGACGGTGACGACGGTCGAGCCGTTGGTGCCGGCCTTTCCGGACGGCGAGGAGATGGTGACGATGACGGTGCCGGTCTCGGTGCCGTTCGGCAGGTTCGAGGGATCGGCCTTGACGTCGAGCGTGACGCCGTCGGCCGGCAGGATGCCGCTGGCCGGGACGACGGTGAGCCATGGCTTGTCGACCGTCGCGGTGAACGAGTGCACCAGACCGTCGTTGAGGCCGGGGACGAAGACCTGCTGCACGACGATCAGCGTGCTGCCGACCGGCACGGTGACGCTCGGGTTCTTCTGCGTCTTCGGCGGCGGCGGGAGCACGACGACGCGGATCTGCGTCGAGTACGGACCGAAGGCCTGGCCGCAGAGCGACTTTGCCCGGACGCGATAGAAGAAGGTGAGCGCGCCCTGCGCAGTCGACTTCGTGAACGGAACGGAGAGGTTGCCGGTTGCCGGCTGCGGGATGGGGAAGACGACCGCGTCGGTGAAGGCGGCGTTGGTCGCCTCCTCCAGGTCGTAGCTCGCCGCGCCGGAGATCCGATCCCACTGCACGGAGTAGGTCTGACCGGACGACGACTCGGCTATGGCGCCGACGACCGGCGCCGGCGGGAGGCTGCAGGTGTTGAACGTGGCGTTGGCGGAGCGGAGCTGGCCGCACTGCGGCACGTCGGCGACGACATACCAGGTGAACGGTCCATCCGGAATGATGACGTTCGGGAGGGACGTCGTTGCGGAAGTCCCGAGGACCGAGTCGTCGGCCGCGTTCCTGACGGTGTAGAGCGTGGCGCCGCTCGACGGCGTCCAGCTGAACGTGACGGGTGAGGTCACCGTGCCGTTGACCGGCGACACCGGCTGCGGCGCGTTCGCGTTGCAGTTGCTCTGCGTGCTGAAGGCGATGCAGGCCGACTTGCGCGTCGGGCAGTTCGGCGTGACGGCTTCGACCGCCCATTCGTACTGCGTGCCGGGCTGCAGGAGGGCGTAGAAGATCTGCGTGTCGCGGGTGATGCTCATCGAGCGCGCGCCGTAGAACGTCGTGCAGCCGCTGCCGGCCGGTCCGAGGTAGACGTTGTAGGAGGCGGCGCCGACGTCATTCCACGACAGGATGCCTTCGGTCGGCTGATTGGCGGACGCCGGGACGAGTTGCGTCGGAGCGATGCTCGGGCAACTCGTGGTCACGGTGTGCGAGGCGCTGTTGTTGGCGGTGTTCGTGTCGGCGCTCGAGGCGGAAACGGTGAACGTCGCCGTGGCGGTCGTGCCGCCGGTGCCGATGCTGAACATCGAGTTGATGGTGACGAACTGGCCGGGGTTGAGCGAGCCGATCGCGCACGGATAGGCGGTGGCGCAGGCGCCGTTGTTCGATTCGAACGTCATCCCGGACGACATGGCCAGCGCGACGGAGACGCCACTGGCGACGGACGGACCGTTGTTCAGGATCTTCACGCTCAGCGCGAAGTTCGAGCCCGGCGTCGAGGTCGACGAGCCGGTGACGGTGACCTGGAGGTCGGCGGACTGGCCGATGGCGGTGGTGAAGCTGCTGCTGTTGTTCGCGCCGTTCAGATCGCCGACCGCCGAGGAGACGGTCGCGGTGTTGGTCACGTTGGCGGGTGGGGTGGACGGCGACGTCGAGTAGGTCGCCAGGATCGTGGCGCTCGCGCCGTTCGCGAGCGACGGAATGGTGCAGGGGAACGACGTCGTGCAGGCGCCGCTGTTGCTGACCCAGGTGAGGCCGGCGACCGGCGGGTCGCTCACCACGACGGTGGTGGCGTCGGACGGGCCGTTGTTGGTGACGACGATCGTGAAGGTGACGTTGGAGCCGGCGCCGACGGATGCCGGACCGTTCTTGGTGATCGCCAGATCGGCCTTCGGCGTGACGGTGGTCGACTGGGAAGCCGTGTTGTTGCCGGCATTGGCGTCGGTCGCGCCGGAGGCGGCGACGCTGCCGTTCAGGCTGATCGGGCCGGAGCCGGGAGCGGTGATGGGGACGACGACGTTGGCCGAGCCGCCGGAGCCGATCGAGCCGGTGGTGCAGGTGATCGTGCCGGCCGCCGGTCCGTTGACGCAGCCCGCGGGGAGCGTGCCGAACGTGCCGCCGCCGCCCGGGGCGAGGGTGATCGTCGCGGCGCTGGCGTCGGGGCCGCCGTTGGTCACAGTGGCGGTGTAGTTGACGATGGTGCCGGCGTTGACCGGATCGGGGGAGTCGGTGATGGTGAGCGCGAGGTCGGCGCTCGGAGTGACCGTGGCGCTGACGTTCGCCGAGTTGTTGCTGCCGGCCGGATCGGATTCGTTCGCCGCGCCGGTGGCGTTCGCGGAGACGCTGGAGAGCGTCGTGGCGAGGATGCCGGCGCTCACCGTGGCGGTGGCGCCGATACCGAGATTGCCGACGGTGCACTGGTTCGCCGACGGGACGCCGCAGGTGCCGAGCGTCGTCGAGAGCGAGTTGAGCGTGCCGTTGGTCGGAGTGACGGTGACGATGACGTTCGTCGCGGCGGCCGGGCCGTTGTTCTTCACCGGGATGGTGACGTTCCAGGTGTTGTTGTGGACGACGGTCGCGGGGGCCGAGGTGAGGGAGACGTCGATGTCGGCCTGCGGCAGGACGGCCGCCAGGATCAGATCGTCGCCCGGTTGCACCGTCGAGGTGAAGAAGCCGGTGTTGGCGGGACCGAACGGAGGCCAGCTCTTGGTCGACGTATCGGTGAGCGTGGTGGCGTGGAAGCCGACGAACGAATCGCCGTTGGCCGGGACGTAGGGGGAGACGAATTGCAGCTGCAGGTTGCCGGCGAGGCTCGCGGTCTGGCCCGGCGCGTCGATCTTGTCGGCGGTGCCGTTGTTGAAGAGGTCGAGGATCAGCGTCCCGGCGGTCTGGTTGAACGCGCCGCTGAACGTGATGGTGCCGGGGATGGTCGACGGCGTGGCGGCCGGATCGATCGTCGCGCCGCTGTTGGTGACCTGGGCGATGATCTGGCCGTCGCCGGTCAGCAGGCCGCCGGAGAAGTTCATGATGGCGGGGGACGAAAGCGCGCCGCCGCTGAGGTTCGTTGTGCCGGCGCTCTGGGTGAAGCTGGTGAAGTCCATCTGGCCGGCGTTGGTGGTGACGATGCCGGTGTTGGTGAAGGCCGGCTCGACGACGTTGTTGCCGAGGCAGCAGCTCTTGTGGAACGTGCCGGCGTTGCTGATCGTCGCGGCGCCGGCGGTGTTGGTGATCGAGTTGTTGTTGCTGATGCCGATCGTGGCGCCGCTCGAATTGACGAGCGATGCGCCGTTGATCATGTCGAGCTGGCCGGTGCCGGAAAGCGTCACGGAGCCGGTGCCGGAATTCGTCCAGGCGCGGCCGTCGAGGGTGACGGTGCCGGCGGAGAAGGTGGCGGTGCCGTTGTTCGTGAGGCTGCCGGTGCCGCTGATGGTGCCGCCGGAGAGCGTGTGGACCGGAACGCCGAGCAGCAGCGGAGAGCTGCCGGTGAGCGTGCCGCCGCTGTTGAGTACGAGGATGATGATCGTGGCCGGGCCGGCGGTGTTCAGGGTCAGCGTGCCGCCGCTGTTGACGGAGACGACGCCGGCCGGCGTGAACGTGCCGCTCGACGTGACGGCGGCGCCGACGCTGAAGGTGCCGACCATCGACGAGTTGACCACGGACGTGCCGGCGAGCGTGCGCGCTCCGGTCAGGTCGAGCGTCGTTCCGCCGGTGGCCGCATAGCTGCCGGTGTCGGTGCCGCCGTTGCTGAGGGTGAGCGTCGCGGCGTTCACGTTGACCGTGCCGCTGTTGTTGAAGGTGGTGGAGATCTGGCTGTTGCCGCCGGCGCTCTTGGTCAGCGTTCCGCTGTTGTTGAACGTGCCGAGGCCGGAGATCGGTGCGCTGCCGCTGATGTCGAACGTGCCGTTGTTCGTGTAGGTGACGCTGTTGATGCTGAAGCCGTTGGTGGAGGAGGAGAAGTTCGCGCCGCTGGTCAAGGCCGCGCCGAGGTTCATGGTGCCGAGCGATCCGATGAGGTTGAGCGTGCCGCCGCTGTTCACCGTCGCGGCATTCAGATTGCCCCCCTCCCAGTCGAAGATCCCGGAGAACGTCATCGTTCCGGCGCCGTCGATGGTGGCCTGGTCGAGCTCGAGGTTCGTCAGTGTCGAACTGCCGGTGAACGTGTTCGTGCCGCCGATGAACTGCAGGAACCCGGCGCCGGTGCCGGTGATGCCGGTGAAGACATTCGTGCCGCCGGTGCCGCCGAACATGATCGAGCCGCCGGCGCCGGTGTCAAAGGTTCCGGTGTGGTTGCTCGTCCCGGAGTAATTGAGCTGCAGCGAGCCGAACTGCGAACTGAGCGTGCCGCCGTTGTTCTGCAGGTTCGCCCCGACGCCGATCGAGCTGGCACTGGTGGTTTTCTGCAGGAGCCCGCCCGGGTTGACGAGGATCGTCGGCGTCGCGCCGCTGGTGGCGACGTTGCCGCTGCCGCCCCACGTCACCGAGCCGCTGTCGACGAGGCTCGCGCCGTTCTGCATCTGGATGTCGTTGCCGCCGATCCACTGGCCGAAGGAGCCGACGTTGTAGCCGATGCTGCAGGCGTTGAAGGTGACCTGCGCGGACGTGGTGTCGAAGTTGATGGCGCCGCTGGTGTTGGCGATGAGCCCGATGTTCGAGACGGTGCCGCCGTTGAGGTTCAGCGTACTGCCGCTGTTCATCGACAGCGTGCCTGCCGCGGTCGTGCCGAGCGTGCCGCTGAAGAGCGCGAACTGGGCGGGGGCGGTGGTCGGGACGTTGATGTTCAGCGTGCCGCCGGCGATCTTGACGCCGCCGACGCTGCCGAAGTCGCCGCCGGTGACGTTGAACGTGCCGCCCGAGAACTCGACGGCGCCCGAGGCGATCGAGCCTTTCATCTGGCCGGCGGTCATCGAACCGCCGAACTGGAAGTCGAAGAAGCTGTTCGCCGCCTGCACGTCGACGATGCCGCTGTTGGTAAACGGCAGATCGAAGGAGAAGGTGCCGCTCGTCCCGGTCCGATTGAGGTTGCCGCTGTTGGTGAACGAGTTGCTCACGCCGCTCGTCGACGTGCCGCCCGGTCCGGTGATGTTGAGCGTGCCGGTGCCGCCGTTGTTGAAGACGCCGGCCCCCTGAAACTGGAGCGGGAAGGCGTTGGTCAGGGTGATGGTGCCGTTGTTGACGAACGTGCGGCCGGTGAGGATCGGCGATCCGCTGAGGAACGTCATGTCGCCGTTGGCGCCGACGCCGAGCGTAGTCGTGCCGCCGCCGTTCATCGTGCCGCCGCTCCACTTCATGGCGTTCGTGATGCTGAGGTTTCCGCCGTTGAGCGTGCTGTTGAGGCCGAGGGCGAAGTTCGGGATGGTGGTCGGCGCGTTGAGCAACAGCGTGCCGGAGTTGCTGACGGAGACGAAGCCGTTGCTGCTGACCGTGGGGGCGGTGTTCACCGTGACCACGTTCGTCTGGATGCCGAGGATGTCGCCGCTGTTGTTGAAGGTGATGCTTCCGCCGTTGATCGTGCCGCCCTTAGTCAGCTCGACGTCCGCGGCGCTGTTCAGCGAGATGCTGTTGCTGGTGGTGAGCGGGACGCCGAAGGACGTCGTTCCGGCGATCGCCTTCGACAGCAATCCGGAGTTCGTGAAGGCGGGAGCGGTGGCCAGGTAGGAGCTCCCGTCGGACGTGAGCGCCGTCCCGTTCTCCAGGTTCCAGGTGCCGCTGTTGACGATCTGGCCCCCCTGGTCGACGGCCAGCGCGGCGGCCGGCTGGTAGTGGACGGTGCCGCCGTTGGACAACGTGAAGCGGCGGATGATCTGCGTCGCCAGGCCGGTGATGTTGGCGATGCCGTTCGGGGTGGCGATGGCGATGGTTCCGAGGCCGCTGGTGTCGCCGTCGAGCACCCCGCCGGTCCAGTCGAACGTGTTGCCGACGGTGAGCGTCTGCGAGCCCTTGATCGTGCCGTTGCTCTGCGCCAGCGTGGCGATGGTCAGCGGCGTGTTGATGAAGAGCGTGCCGCCGGTGACTTTCAGGTTGCCGCTGTTGACGGTGGTGCCGGAGTTGAGGCCGGCGCTGTTGCCGGCGATCTCGAGAAAGGAGCCGGGGGTGGAGGTGTTGATCAGACCGGCGATGTTCGCGCCGCCGCTGAACGCGATGGTGTTGGCCACCGGCAGGAGGGTGGCGCCGCCGGGGACGGTGACGAACGGCTGGACGAGCGTGCGCGTGCCGGCGCTCTTCGTCATGGTGCCGCCGCTGCCCATGTTGATCACCGCGGAGCCGCCGCTGCTGATCGTGGTGTCGCTCTTGATGTCGAGCGTGCCGTTGAGAGTCATCGAGCCGCTGTTGAGGAAGGCGAGGCTGCCGGCGCCGGTGGGGTTGTAGGTGAGGGTCGTGCCGCTCTGGACGTCGAGGACGCGATTGCCGTCGACGGTGCAGGTGGATGTGCCGTCGATGGTCGAGAGGGCACCGCCGAAGAGCGACGTGATGCCGGTGCCGGTCTGCGTGCCGCCGTTCCAGTCGAAGCCGCTGCTGGCCGTGACGTTGCCGCCGCCGGCCAGCGTGCCGCCGTCCTGGATGAAGTACGGGGTGACGAAACCGGAATTGACGGTCGATGTGCCGCTGAGCAGCTGGAAGGTGCTGCCCGAGCCGGTGTTCCACGACCATCCGCTGTTGAAATTGTGCGGTCCGGCGAAGGCGATGATGCCGACCGGCGGGCCGGCGGTGTTGAACGCTCCGGTGTGCGTGCCGCCGCCGGCGAGGGTGAGCGTCTGCGTGCCACCGGTCGAGGCGAGCGTGATGTTCCCGCCGGAGTTGTTGTTCACCGGGACGTTGATGGTCGGATTGTTTCCCGAGAAGGCGACGAGCGAACCGTTGTTGTTGATGGCGGGCCCGGAGAGGCCGTCCGTGGCGATCGTGACGTTCGTCTGAACGTTGAACGTGCTCTGGTTGTTGAATTGCGCGCCGCTGTTGACCGAGAACGGATTCGTCGACGAGACGAGATTGACCGTGCCGTTGTTGTTGAAGATCAGCGCGCCGGTCATCGACATCGCACCGTTCGCGCCGGTAAAGGCCATCGATGTGCTGAGCGGATTGACCAGGGTTCCGGGGCCGGTGATCTGGCCGCCGGCGAAGACGAAGCTCGAGCCGCTGCCGGTGGTCAGGGAACTGCCGCCCTGCATCTCGAGCGTGCCGCCATTGTTGATGGTGAAGTTCGACTGAAATACTCCCGGGGACAAGGTCACGCCGCTGGCGACCTGCATGGTGCCGCCGCTATTGATCGTGATGTTCGAGCCGGAGACCGCGGTGCTGGAGGCCTCCAGCTTGATCGTGTTGTCGACCGCCAGGGCCACAGGCGTCGTCTGGATCTGCAGGACGACGTTGACCGGGACGTTGACGTGCAGGACGTAGCTGCCGCCGAGGCCGATCTGGGCGGTGTCGCCGAGGTTGGGATAGGTGCCGGCGCAGCTCGTCCACTTGGTGGTGTCGCTCCAGTTTATGGAGGAGGCGGTGCTGGACAGCGCGCAGGTGGAGGCCGCGGCGGACGTTCCGCTCAGCATCAGCACGATGGCCAGAGAAACGGCCGCGGCGATGCTGAAGCCGAAGGAAGCGAACAGAATGCGCGAACGGCGCGCGACGGCGCTGGTACGGGAAGGACCACGAGACATGAAGCGTCCCCTCTCTCTCACGATTGGTCTTGGACAGCCGCTTCGGACCTTGGTTATTTGGAGCTGCGGCGATTGTAACCGTAAACAATCTGATGACAAAAGTGGGGTGCCGCCGTGACAGGGGGCACAAAAGGGTTGGGGAGTGAGGGGAAAAATGGGTGCGTGGCGCAAACACTCCTCGCCCTCCTCCTCACCCTCCCGCTCCTCGGGCAACCCATCCGCAACGGCGAGCTCCCCACGCCGTTGCCGCTCTTTCCGCCGACGAACTGGTGGAACGCCGACATCACGAGCGCGCCGGTCGATCCGCGCAGCGCCTCGTTCATCACGTTCATCGGCGTTTCGCGCGGCATGCACCCCGACTTCGGCGGCGAGAGCGGCGATCCCGACGCGCCGATCTACGGCATGCCGTACATCGTCGTCTCCGGCTCCCAGCCGCTCGTCCCGGTGACGTTCGACTACGACGACGAGAGCGATTACGCCGCCCCCGGCCGCCCGCCCGGTTATCCCATCCCCGAGGAAGCGAAGACGGAGCAACGCTGGATCGAGGCAGGGCTGGCGGGGGGCGATCCGCGCGCCGACGGCGACCGGCACATGCTGATCGTCGACCGCGACAACCGCATCCTCTTCGAGCTCTACGCCACGCGCTGGACCGGCACGCGCTGGGAGGCGGGATCAGGGGCAATCTTCCCGCTCGATTCGAACACGCGCCGTCCCGACGGCTGGACCAGCGCCGACGCCGCCGGCCTGGCCATTCTGCCGGGCCTGGTCCGCTACGACGAAGTGGCCGGCCCCGATCCGATCCGCCACGCGTTTCGCGTCACGGTGCGCGCGTCGAACGGCTATGTATTTCCCGGATCGCACAAGGCGGGGAGCAACAGCAGCGCGCTGCCGATGGGGGCGCGGTTGCGATTGAAGGCCGGCGTCGATATCAGCAGGTTCACGCCTTCAGTGCGAAAGATCTTTCAGGCCATGAAGACGTACGGCCTCATCGTCGCCGACAACGGCAGCGACATGTACGTGAGCGGCATGTACGACACGCGCTGGGACAATGACGTGCTCAATCCCGCGTTCAGTGCGATCAAGGCGAGTGATTTCGAGGTTGTGCAATTGGGGTGGCAGGTGGCGGTGGGCGGGGTTAGACGGCGGAGCGCGCGGCATTGATGGGGTGTCATCCTGAGCCGCGTAGACGGCGAAGGACCCGTAGCATTTTGCGAGAGAGGCGCAAGTGGGCAACGGATCCTTCGCCGTCTACGCGGCTCAGGATGACACGTTGGCGCGCGTCCAATACCAGTACGCCGGCAAGCCCGCGAGCAGAATCAAATACCCGATCGCGCTATTAACCGGCGCGGCCACCACCGTCCCTGCAACGACCAGCCAGCAGGCGATGATGAAAATCACCGTTCCGATCGGATGCGCGGCATTACGGCCGCGGAATCGGAATACCGCGAGCCCGGTCAGGCCGAAGAAAAGAAAATCGCTCGATACGACGTAGCCGAGGATTTGTTCATAAGTCCCGGAGAGGGCGATCACAATGGCGGCGGCGCCTTGTAATGCGATGGCCATAATGGGAACGCGCGTGGTCGGGTGTACGCGGGCGACGGCATTGAAAAACAATTTGTCCTTTGCCATTGCGTAATAGACGCGCGGCGCGGTGAGCATGCCCTGGCTGAGAAAACCCAGTGTCGATATGGCGATGCCGAGGGCGATCAATTGTCCTCCACGCTCGCCGAACGCGAGGCGCATGACTGAGGATGCCGGCGTCGTCGTGGCGGCGAGGCCGTCGGTGCCGAGGGCCATGAGACAGACGACATTGACGCCGACGTAGATCGTGATCACGCCGGCCACTCCGGCGATCAGTCCGATGGCGAGGTCGCGGCCGGGACGAACGAGCTCGCCCGACATGAACGTCGCGGTCTGCCAGCCTCCGTACGCGAACATCACCGGAGTCATGGCCGCGGCGAAGCGCATCAACACGCCGCCGCCGTCGAGCACGGGACGAACGCTCAGCTGCGAACGCCCGAAGAACATCATCGCGGCGCCGAGGAGCATGGCGATGGCGAGCAGTTTCAGAATCATCAGGAGTGATTGCGTATTGGAGCCGCTGCGCACGCCGAGACAATTGATCAGCGTGAGGACGATCAGCGTCGTCGTGGCGATCGTCCAGTCGGGGACATTCAATCCGGTCAGCTCGATGGTGTAGCGCGCGAACGTCACCGCCACCGCCGCCATGCCGCCGCTCTGCACCACGAGCAGGAGCGCCCAGCCGTACATGAACGCCGCGGCGGGGTGATAGGCGTCGCGCAGATACGCGTACTGTCCGCCGGCCTCGGGGCGCATGGCCGCGAGCTCCGCGTAGACGAACGCGCCGAGGAGCGCGATCACCCCTCCCGCGGCCCAGGCGCCGAGGATCAGCGGCGCGGAGTGCAGTTGCCGGGCGACGACGTACGGGTTGATGAAAATCCCCGAGCCGATGATGCCGCCCATCACGATCATCGTGGCGTCGAAGGCGTTGAGGCGGCGTGCGAGCGTAGTCACGCGGTTACTTTACGACGCAGGGCGGCGTCTAAGCACGCGGAGGAAGTGATGCGAATCTTTCGACGGCTCCTGGTGATCGGTTGCGTGGTCGCGCAGTTGCGCGGTGTTGCGGCGGAACCCAAACCTCGCAACTCCGCGATCGCGCAGCCACAACCCTTCTCCCTCTCCGATCCCGACGGCCAGGAGCTGATCGTCGACGAGATCGACATCCACACCGCGATCCACGGGATGCTTTCGCTCACCGAGGTCGAGTTCCGTTTCCGCAATCCGCAGGCGAAGCGGATCGAGGGGCGCTTCAACTGCGTCCTCCCGCCCGACGCCGCGATCAGCCGCTTCGCCAAAGAGGTGAACGGGCAGCTGATGGAAGGGGAGGTGGTGGAACGGCTTCGCGCCAATCAGGTCTACGAGCAGTTCCTCCACCAGATGCGCGATCCGGCGTTGCTGGAGCAGGACCAGGGCAACCGCTTCTCGGCCCGCATCTTCCCGATCGAAGCGAACGCCTCGGTGCGCATCGTCCTGTCGTACAGCGCGCTGCTGCCGATGCGCGACGGCGTGCGGACGTACAACCTGCCGTTGCGCGGACTGCCGAAGGTCAACAAGTTGACGTTCCGGGCGCTGGTGCAGCCGCTGGCGGGCGAATCTTCGACCACCGACAGCGATTCGCTGACGCACACCGCCGCCGACGTCATCACGATGGAGAAGCGCGACGCCGTCCCCGAGCACGACATCAACCTCTGGTGGAAGCCGTCGGCGAACGCGCCGCTGAAGCACGTGCTGCGCGCCGGCGATTTCTATCTGACCTCGTTCCGGCCGGAGCTGAAGTCGAACGCCGCCTTCCCGCCGCACGCATGGCTGCTCTACGTCGACACCTCGGCGTCGTCGGCCGAAGGGGCCGAGCATCGCATCAAGGCGCTGCAGGCGATGCTCGTCGCGCTTCCGGCGACCGACACCGTGCGCATCGAGGCCTTCGATCAGGAGATCACCACGCTCGGCAGCGGCACCGCGGCCGAGATGTCGAAGAAGATCGAGCCGCTCCTTCGCACGCGGCTCTTCCTCGGCGGCACCGATCTCGCCGCGCTGCTGCGCCGCATCGGCAGGGAGGCGAAGGCGCATCCCGATCACGCCGTCGTCGTCGCCAGCGATCTCGTCGCCACCCTCGGCGCGACCGAGCGTCACGACATCGACGAGGCGTCGCGCGCGATTCCGCCCCGCACCATGCTGCACGCGCTGATCCTCGGCAGCCGCGAGGACGCGGCGGTGGCGAAGGCGCTCACCGCGGGCCGCGGACGCGTCATCCGCGTGCCGTTCAGCGAGTCGCTGGAGGCGCGGGCGAAAGAAGCGGCCGCGGACCTGCGCCGGCCGCTCGGCGTGTCGCTCGATCTGCACGACGACTATGCCGAATGGGTTTATCCGTCACACGTCGATGACGTGCAGCCCGGCGATGAAGTGATCTCCATCGGCAAGCTCCGCGTCGGGGCGGCGCTGCCGGAGGGAACGACCACGCTCTCGTCGACGAACTTCGGCCCGCTGCTGGAGCGCGAAGGGTGGCGCGCGAATCTCGAGTACCTCGCGAATCGCGAAGCCACCGAGTCGTCGGAGAGCGTGCGCCAGGCGCTCGCCGCGCAGCAGGTGAAGATCAGCATCGAGCAGCGCGTGGTGATTCCGCGGACGACGATGCTCGTGCTCGAGTCGGAGTGGGATTACCAGCGCTTCGGACTCGATCGCCGCGCGCTGGCCGGGATCCTGGGCGTCGGCGCGGGTGGGATCGAACGGGTCGACCGGCACAGCAACACGCCGTTGCCGTTGGCGTCGCCGGTTACGAAGCAGGCCGCGCAGATCCCGCCTCCGCCGCGCGCCGGAAATTTCATCGAAGACGCGGTCCAGGAGACGGCGGCGCTGCCCGCCCAGCGAGAGCTCGCCATGATGGCCGAGATGACGGGCGGCGTGGCCAACGGAGCGCCCGCACCAGTTGAAGTGGCGTTCTACGATGGGGGACGAGGCGTTGCTTCTTCTTCGCCTCCTCCTCCCGCCCCTCCCGCGCCGCGCCGCGAACCACAGCGCGATTCGACCTGGACCAGGCGCGTCATCCCGACGAAGGCCGACGTCGAGCGCTTGCAGTCGCAACTCGAGGCGACGCCCTCCAATCGCGAGCTTTGCAACCAACTGAGCGAAGCGCTGGTCGCGATCGGCGACTGGAGCGCGCTGCGCAAGCTCGCGCTGGCGTGGCAGCCGTACGACCCCGAGAACCCGCAGGTGTACGAGGTGCTCGGCCTGGCCGACGAGCACCTCGGCAACATGGCGGAGGCGGCGCGGGCGAACGCCTCGATCATCGAGATCGCGCCGGCGAAGCCGGAGCTGCTGCAGCGCGCAGGGCTGCTGTTGCTCCGCGATGGCCGCGGCGCACTCGCCGAGGCGCCCCTCCGTCATGCTCTTCAGATCCGACCCGACCGCGTGAACGGCTATCGCCATCTCGCGCTGCTGCTCTGGCGCGACGGGCGTCCCGAGGAGGCGGCGAACGTGCTCGAGTCGGCGACGCGGCAGAAGTTCCCGCAGTGGTACGGCGACGCGCAGCGCGTGGTGCGCGAGGAGCTCGGTTACGTCTATCGCGCCTGGCTGGCGAAAGATCCGTCGAAGCGGAGCGAGATCGAAGACCGTGCGCGCGAATACGCCGTCGACCTCGCGCGGCGCGACGCGCTGCGCGTGACGCTGGCGTGGGAGACCGACGCGAACGACGTCGATCTGCACGTCGTCGATCCTAAAGGGGAGGAGTGCTATTACCAGCACAAGGCGACGAAGACGGGACTCGCGCTGTACGAAGACGTCACCCAGGGCCTCGGCCCCGAGGTCGTGCGGACGGAGAAGCTGGTCGATGGGAAGTACGACATCGGAGTCCGTTACTTCGCCGCGGGGCCGATGGGCGTCAGCCGCGGGATCGTCATCGTGATGCGCGACGACGACAGCGTCGACATCCAGCCGTTCCGGCTCGTGGAGGGGGGAGGGGAGATCAGGTATCTGACGACTGTAGAAGGGCGTCCAGCTGCGCATCCTTCTCGCGCCACAGCTGATCGATCCAGACCTTGAAGCGCTCGCGCACGTCGCCCGGTTCCGTCACGGCGGAGGTCATGAACTCCGCCGGGACGTCGAGGCGTCGTGCGTGAACGGCGATCGTTTCGACCCGTCCCGTCACGAACTCCCACATCGTGATGTCGTGGCGCGGATAGGCGACCGTCACGTCGAACATCGCGTCGAGGTTCTCGCCGAGCGAGGCGAGGGCGAAGGCAACGCCGCCGACGCGCGGGCGAAGCAGGTGGCGATACGGCGAATCCTGATCGGCGTGCTTGTCGCGTGAGAAGCGCGTCCCCTCGACGAAATTGAGGATGGCGACGGGGATGAAGCGGTAGCGGCGGCAGAGCCTGCGCGCCGTCTCGAGGTCCTTGCCGCGTTTCTCCGGATGCTTCGCCAGATGCTCCGGCGAGTAGCGATGCATGAACGGAAACTCGAGCGCCGCGCACGCCTGGCCGAGGATCGGCGACCAGATCAGCTGGTGCTTCAGAAAGAAGCGGATGAACGCGGCGTGGCCGTGGAAGGCGCGCTGCACGGCGAAGATATCGACCCAGGAGATGTGGTTGCTGATGATCAGGTAACGGCCGTCGTAACGCGTCCCTTCGATGCCGGTGATCTCCCATTTCGTCGGCAGCAGCATGTCGGCGATCGCGTTGTTGCCGGCGACCCAGTGCTCGGCCAGCCAGGCCAGGCCGCGGACGACGCGCGTGCGGCTCGGCTTCGTCGGCATCAGCAGCTTCACCAGGCCGCCGAGCAGCACGAGGCTGCCCCAGAAGAGCAGGTTGAAGAAGAGGAGGATGAACGTCGCGACGCCGCGAAGCATCGGGGGCGACAATACACGAAGATTGGCTGGCAGTTGACAGGGGGCAGGTGGCGGCATGACGGAAGATCCGCGGCTTCTGGCCGGAATCGCACACTTCAACGCCGGCGACTTCGACCTCGCGTCGGACGCGTTCGAGGAGCTCTTCTTCGAGGCCGTGCGCGACGAGGTCGGCTTCATCCGCGTGCTGATGCAGGTCGCCACCGGCATCCATCACGTGGAGCGCAACCAGTTCCGCGCCGCGATCGAGCGGCTGGAGGAAGGGGTGCGCGTGATCGACGCGATCACGAACGACTACGGTTACGACTTCGCGCGATTGCGCGCGGACATGCTCGCGCTGCTGCCGAAGATCGCGGCGCGATCGCGTGGAGCGAAGGAGCGGATCGAGTGGCCTACGGTTTCGAAGAGGTAGGCGTCGCGGGCGGCGTCACGCCGTCCGGCGTCTTCTTCTCGTAGAGCTCGCGCACGCATCCGAGGTGCTCGAGCACCTTCTCGCGATCGACACCCGCCGTATTGCCGCGGCCTTCGATCCACGACTGCGTGCACTCGCCGCAGCAGGGGCCGTTCGCGTCGATCACCTTCCGGCAGTGGCATTCGCCGGCGCGGATCACGCACTCCCGGCAACCGGGCTTGACGCAGCAGTCGTACTTGCCGTTCGACTTGAGCTCCTCGGTGTAGTGATCGAGCTCCGAGATCAGGATGGCCTGCTTGTGCGCAAGCGGCTGGGCCTCGAAGGCGCCGGTGACGGCGGGATCGGCCTTCACCTGCTTCGCCACCTCTTCGGTGTGCGTCGCCTTCGTGTCCGTACCAGTGTGCTGCGCCTGGTATGCGGCGCAGGTCGTGAAAAGCATGAACGTGAGTACAGCGGTCGCCACTCGCTTCATGGAATCACCTCGGAGTAATCGGATAAACCCGATCGCAGTGAACGAGCCGAGGAGCGCGAACAATCCCGCCCGCCAATCGAACTCGCGCCAGCCGCCGAAGTCGAGGGCCGAGGCGATGGATCCGAGAAGCGTGCTCGAGACGAGCGCGACGAGTAACTCGGCGATCAGAGGTTGGCGCAGTTTTCGGATGACCCGGCCGATAGCGCAGGCCGTGCCGCCGGCGAGGAGCCATAGCGCGATGCCCATCGGCGCGATTATCGCATTGGCTCAGCCATAGCGACCGATGCCTGGAGGAGAGTACAGATGATGGCCGAAGCGGCGACACGGCACAGTGACCAGCACAAGATCCTGGCAATCGAAGACGACCCCGAAGTTCTCGCCCTCTACAAATCGTATCTTCAGAAACGAGGCTACGAAGTCCTCTCCGCATCCGGCGCGCTCGAAGGGATGAGCCTGCTGCAGAGCAATCCCGACACGCGGCTCATCCTGCTCGACCTCAACCTCCCCGGCATGAGCGGCGAAGAGTGGATCGCCTGGTACCTGCAGCAGGGCAAGCAGACGCCGGTCGTCGTGGCTTCCGGCAAGGGTGACATCCTGACCATCACCAAGGGCAACAACATGACCGCCGCGCTCACCAAGCCGTTTCACATGGAAGAGCTACAGGAGTTGATCGAGGTGCTGCTCGCCGACGACTGGCATGAGCAGGTGAGTGTGGATAAAAAACTGCACTGAGACCGTCCTGAGTGCTGAGTCCTGAGTGCTTGTTCGCCATAACTCAGCACCCAGCACTCAGCACTCAGCATTCAGCATTCATTTCCCGTCGCTCCCGATCGCCTCGACCGGACAGTTGTCCATCGCGTCCTTGCACAGAAGTTCTTCGGCCTCGGTTTCGGGCTGCTTGTAGACGAAGGAGAAGCCCTCTTCGTCATTCCGCATGAAATTGTCGGGCGCGGTCTCGCGGCAGAGGTCGCAGTCGATACATTGTGTGTCGACGTAGTAACGTCCGGAAGGTTGACCAGGGACTTTGTCGTTGGGATCGGGCATCAGAAGGAGGTTCTACCATGAAACGGACGCTTCTCATTCTCACGTTGATCGGTTGCACCGCGACGCTCTTCGCGCAGCCGGCGGCGCAGCGCGACACCATCTCCGTCAGCGGCATGGGCCGCACATCAGTGACCCCGGATCGCGTCACGTTCAACGTCTCCGTGCAGACGGTCGGCCAGACGGTCGACGAAGCGGTGAACGAGAACAACACGAAGGTGAAGGAAGTGATCGCGGCGCTGAAGAAGGCCGGGGCGACGGATCGCGACATCCGCACTTCGAACTTCACGATCTATCCGCAGCAGGACTACCAGCAGGGAAAGCTGCCCCGCATCCTCGGCTACAACGTCTCGAACAGCGTCACGGTGACGCGGCCCAATCCGGCCGAGGCGAGCAAGCTGCTGCAGGCGGCGATCAACGCCGGCGTGAATCAGTCGTCGGGACTGAATTTCGAGGTCTCCGATCCGGCCCGCGGCCGCGACGCGGGACTGAAGGCCGCGTTCGACGACGCGAAGGCGAAGGCGACGCTGCTGGCGCAGGCGGCGGGACGCACACTCGGACCGGCGATCATGATCAGCGAAGGCGGCAACGCCGGCGGGCCGCCGCCCCGGCCCTACCCGATGGCCATGCAGGCGAAGGCCGAGGCGGTCAGCGAAGTGCCGGTCGAGGCCGGCTCGCAGGAGAACAGCTACACGGTTTCGGTCGTCTTCGAACTGCGCTGAGGCATTGAAAAATCAACGGTTTAGCTCGTTCCTTTGGGCACCTCCGTTGCAATTGATAGGACTGTCCGCGGCGCTTGCCCGGACAACGAAAAACAACGGAGGTAACACATGGAAAACCGAGATCGAGACAAGATGAGCAAGAACGTGGGCAGCACGAGCGCGGGGGATGTGAATCGTTCGACGTCGTCCAACCTCGACAAATCGAAAGACGAGTCGCAGTCGAATTTCGGTAAGAACATCGGCCGCTCCGAGGACCTCTCCAATGAGCCGAGCCGTCGTTCGGGTTCCGTCGACTCCTCGGGTATGCAGGGCAGCACCGGACGCTCCAGCCAGGGCAGCAGCAACCTGGACAGCGATCTGGGCAGCGAAGGAATCGGTTCATCCAAGTCCCGCTCGGGTGATGGCAGCGAGCGGCACTGACTGACGTGGTGAGATGAGAAGGACGAAGGGCCGCGCACCTCGCGCGGCCTTTCGTTTATGATCGCCTCATCCCATGGACAACGAGATTCGGATCACCGCGGCCAGCGAGGCCGATGTTCCTTTCATCAAGTCGCTCCTCCGGGACGCCGGCCTGCCGCTGGAGGGAATCGACGATCACTGGAAGACCTTCGTCGTGGCGCGCGACGGTTCGAAGATCATCGGCTGCGGCGGCTCCGAGGCCTACCAGGTCGTCGCGCTGATCCGCTCCATCGCCGTCGACCCCGAATATCGCAAGAGCGGCGTCGGCCGCCGCATCGTTCGTCAACTCCTCGACCGTCTCGCCTCCCGCGGCCTGCGCGAGTTCTACCTGCTGACGACCGACGCCGAGGACTACTTCCGCAAGCGCGGATTCAAGACCATCGACCGCGACGAAGTGCACCCCCAGCTGCTCGCGTCGCGCGAGTTCCAGGACGCCTGTCCGAGCAGCGCGATCTGTATGCGGTTGGTCATGCTCAGTTGAGCGATTGAGCTTTTGAGCTGTTCAGCTGTTCAGGCCGCTCAACAGCTCGACAGCTGAATGGCTCAACAGCTCGTATTCGACGTCCACCTCCACATCCAGCCATGGGACATGGTCAGCCCCGAGGTCCTGGCGATGATCGACGATCCGTCGCACGCCGGGGCGAAAGAGATTCTCGCGTCGCCGGAGAACGTCGTTCGCTTCCTCGATGAGAACGACATCGAGCGCGCCTGCTGCATCAACTATGTCTCGCCCGACGTGATGGGGTTCAGGCGCGAGGTGAATGACTGGATCGCGAACTTCACGAAGGAGCATCGCGACCGGTTGCTGCCGGTCGGGTCGGTGAATCCGCTGCACGAGCTGCACGTGCGGGACGAGATCCGGCGCGTGCTCGACCTCGGCATCCGCCTGATCAAGATCCATCCGCCGCATCAGCTCTTCTCGCCCAACGCGTACAAGCGCGGCGATCTCTGGCAGCTGTCGGAGATCTATCGCGAGTGCGAGGAGCGCGGCGTTCCGGTGATGTTCCACACCGGCACGTCGATCTTCCCGAAGGCGCGCAACGTCTTCGCCGACCCGATGCCGATCGACGACGTGGCGATCGATTTCCCGAGGCTGACCATCATCCTGGCGCACGCCGGACGTCCGCTGTACGGCGAGACGGCGGTGTTTCTCGCGCGACGCCATCCGAACGTGCATCTCGATCTTTCCGGCATCCCGCCGAAGTCGCTGCTCCGCTACATCCCGCGGCTCGCCTCGATCGCGGACAAAGCGCTGTGGGGGACGGACTGGCCGTCGCCGGGCGTGGTATCGCCGCGAAAGAACGTGGAGGAGTTTCGTGGACTGGGGTTGGGGGAGGAAGTGGAACGGAAGATCCTGCGCGAAAACGCGAATCGCATCTTCGGCTTTTGAGGGGTGCGGACGTCCCCGTCCGCACTGTGCGGACGAGACGTCCGCACCCCTTCAGTACTCCTCGGGTATCTCGGCGCCTGACGCTCGCAGCGCATCCCACGAGCCGACGTCGCTCCAGCCGAAATCGCCGCGGATGGTGGCGACGTTCGACGCCTTCTCCATCAGCGCGTAATCGATGGAGATGTTCGGCATCGACTCGTAGTTCGCCAGCGTCACGCTCGCCACGCCGGGCGAGGCCTTCGTCAGCGCGTCGCGGAAGACCGCCGCGCGCCAGAGGAACATGCTCGCGTTCCAGACATAGTTTCCGGCGCGGAGGAACTCTTCGGCGCGCTCGAGCGACGGCTTCTCCGTGAAACGCACGTTGCGGATCACCTCCGGCTCGAGCTCCCCGCCGAGCTCGAGATAGCCGAAGCCGGTGTTCGGCTCGGTCGGCTCGATCCCGACCGCGACCAGCTCGTCGTGCGTTTCGGCGAACCCGTACGCGCGGTCGAGCACGCGCACGAACTCCGGCTCGTCGGCGATGAAGTGATCGGAAGCGAAGCAGCCGATGGTGGCCGACTCGCCGAGGCGCTCGGCGATGGTGAAGCAGCAGAGCGCGATGGCGGGCGCGGTGTTGCGGCGTGCCGGCTCGGCGATCACGTTCTCGGGGTTCAGTCGCGGCAGATGCTCCCGCGTGAGTTTTCGATACTGCTCGTTCGTGGAGATGAAGATCTGTTCCTCGGGGACGAGCCGCGCCACGCGATCGAACGTCATCTCGATCAGCGAGCGCCCGCGCCAGAGGCGGAGGAACTGCTTCGGACATTCGTCGGAGCTGAGCGGACGCAGGCGCGTGCCGGCGCCGCCGGCGAGGATGAGAGCGGCGCGGGTCATGCCTTGCGCCCCACCGCGATCAGACTCAACCCGGTCGACGGATTCGGCCCATCCATGGCCCGGATCAGCGGCACGAAACGATCGAACAGCTTCGACTGCGCCGACGGCAGCTCGGCGCGCTGCAGCACTTTCGAGTTGAGCCACCAGGCGAGCTTCGAGGCGCGGTTCTGGAAGCCGATGTCCTCGACTTCGAACCCCGCGTCGCGCAGCTTCGAGGCCAGCTCGTCGCGCTCGTAGCGGCGCAAGTGGCCGACGCTGCGGTCCATCGAGCCGTACAGCGAGCGGCCGGCCGGGACGAAGACGATGATCCGTCCGCCGCTCCGCAGCAGCGCGTGCGCGTTGCGCAGCGCGGCGGCGTCGTTCTGGGTGTGCTCGAGGACGTTGATGCAGAGCACCGTATCGAAGTCGAAGTGGGCGAGGCGCTGCGCGTCATCGCCCTCCGGATCGAAGCGCTCCACGACGATCCCCGGCCGCCGGCGAAAGGCGTTGAACAGGCGGTCGACGTACGGCGTTTCCTTGTCGGTGGCGACGGTCAGTTCGCGTCCGTAAAGAAAGCGCGTCATCGCGCCGGTGCCGGCGCCGATCTCCAGCACGCGCTGGCCGACGTAGCGCTGCACGCGCTCCCAGATCCAGCCGTTGTAGTTGCGCAGCGCGGAGCGCCGCCGCAGCGTGATGTAGCCGGTCGGCTCGTTCGACGGATCGTCGAAGAGGCCGTATTTGAGGATGGTCCAGAGGGCGCTGAAGCCGTCCTTCCAGTTGATCTTCTTCCCTTCCCAGTAGTCGCGGCCGTAGTACGAGATCGGCACTTCGTAGATGCGATAGCCGCGCTTCGCCACCTTGGCCGTGATCTCCGGCTCGATGCCGAAACGATTCGAGTTGAGGCGGATGGACTGGATCACCTCGCGCCGGAAGACCTTGTAGCAGGTCTCCATGTCGGTGAGGTCGAGGTTCGTGGTGGCGTTGGAGAGGAAGGTCAGGAACGTGTTCCCGAGGCGGTGCCAGTAGAGCATCACGCGGCGGGGATAGCCGGCGAAACGGGAGCCGAAGACGACGTCGGCGTGACCGTCGAGGATCGGCTGGATCAGCTTCGGATATTCGTCGGGGTCGTACTCGAGATCGGCGTCCTGGATGACGACGATGTCGCCGCGCGCCTCGTCGATGCCGCGGCGGATGGCGGCCCCTTTGCCCTGATTCGAGGGCTGCAGGACGTGGCGGATCTCCGGCCATTCGCGCGCCAGCGCGGCCACGACGTCGCGCGAGCCGTCGGTGGAGCGATCGTCGACGACGATGATCTCTTTCCCGATCGGAACCGCCCGCACGCGCCGCAACAGCTCCGCCACCGTCGCCCGTTCGTTGTAGCAGGGGACGATGACGGAAAGGGTCGGCGGGGCGGGCGGCGCGGTTTCAGGCATCGGCGCGCGTATTGTAAGGAAACGATGAACGATGAACGATGAACGATGAAGCCGAGGCGGCCTTGATTGTTCATCGTTCATCGTTCATCGTTCATCGTTCCGAATGCACCAGACCAACGAGACGCTTCGCAAGTCGATCCACATCGCCGTCGGTTTCGGCGCGGTGGCGTTGCGTTTTCTGACCTGGCAGATGGCGGCGGTCGTGGCGCTGGCGGGGACGCTCGGCAACTGGCTGCTGCTGCACCGGCTCTTCGGGCGCGGCGTGGCGCGGCACGAGCGCGGATGGGACGGCGGCATCGTCGTCTATCCGCTCTGCGTGCTGATCCTCATCCTCCTTTTTCAGCAGCACTCGGTGTTCATCGCCATTCCGTGGACGATCCTCGCGTTCGGCGACGGCTTCGCCACGCTCATCGGCAGGCACTTCCCGATCCGCACGCTTCCGTGGAACCCGAACAAGTCGCTCGGCGGATCGCTGACGTTTCTGATCATCGGCAGCGCCGCGGCCGTGGCCACGGCGATCTTTTTCCAATGGGACAGGATCGCGATCGCCATCGCCGCCGCGGTCGTGGCCGCGATCGTCGAGTCGCTGCCGCTGCACGTCAACGACAACATCACCGTTCCGTTCGCCGCCGCGGTGACGCTCGTCGTCTTCGGCACCACGACGATGCCGTTTCACGAGCCGCCGCCGAACATGTGGGGCTGGATCGCCGCGAACACGGTGCTCGCAATCATCGGCTACGCGCTGCGCGGCGTGAACCTTTCCGGCCTGATCACCGGCTGGATTCTCGGGACGATCGTCATCATCGGCGGCGGCATCGCGCTCTACCTGCCGCTGCTGGCGTTCTTCATCATCGGCACGCTGGTGACGAAGCTCGGCTACAAGCGGAAATCGACCGCCGGCCTGGCCCAGGAAGGGGGCGGACGGCGCGGCGCGGGACACGCCATCGCGAACGTCGGCGTCGCCGCGCTCTGCGCCCTCGCGCTCTGGCGCGGACTGCCGATCCTCCCGCTGCTGATGGGCATCACCGCGCTCGCCACTGCCGCCTGCGACACGACCGGATCGGAGATCGGCCAGCTCTTCGGACGCCGTGCGTTCCTGGCCACGACGTTCCGCCGCGTCGAGCCGGGCACGGAAGGGGCGCTGTCGATCGAAGGTACACTGGCCGGCATCGCCGCCGCGGCGATCGTGGCGATGACCGGTGTCGCCGCGACCATGCATCACTTTCAACCCGGGTTCATGGGCTCGGTCGTCATCGCCCGCAGCCGGACCGTCGCCGTCATCACCGCCTGCGCGTTTCTCGGGTCGTACGCCGAAAGCCTCGCCGGTAACTGGAACCGTAAACACGGGAGCGAGATCCCGAACGGTGTGCTCAATTTCTTCAACACCGTCATGGGCGCGCTGCTCTTTTACGTCGCCTCGAGGCTCATACCAATGTACGGATTCACGCTTTGAAAAAAATCGTCATCGTGGGCCGCCCCAACGTCGGCAAGTCGACGCTCTTCAATCGCCTCGCCGGAAAGCGGCGGGCGCTGACGCATGACCTGCCGGGGATGACGCGCGATCGCCTGAGCGACGTCGTCACGCTGGACGACGGGCGCAGCTACGAGCTGACCGACACGGGCGGACTCGAATACGGGGACACGCCGATGTCCGCGTACGCCGATGAGATCAAGGCCCAGGCGGAGACCGCGCTGAGAGAAGCGGACTTCGTCTTTTTCGTGGTCGACGGCGCGGCCGGCATCGTCTCCGAGGATCGCGACATCGCGCAGCAGCTCCGCGCCGTCGCCGAGCGGACGGTGCTGATCGTCAACAAGACCGATCGCAAGGACGCGACGGAGGCGGTCAACGAGTTCTACGAGCTCGGCTTCGAGCGCGTGATGCCGGTTTCCGCGGAACATGGACACGGCCTGCAGGAGCTGACCGACGTCATCGAGGACGTCGTAGGTGAGAGGGGAGCGGACGTCTCGTCCGCTCAAGACGTGGAGGAAGACGAGTCCGACGCCCCCATCCGCGTCGCCATCATCGGCCGCCCGAACGTCGGCAAGTCGTCGCTCCTCAACCGCCTCCTGAACGAAGAGCGCGCCGTCGTCTCGCCGATCTCCGGCACGACGCGCGACGCCATCGACCAGGAGCTCACGCGTGACGGCAGGCGCTACCTGATCATCGACACGGCCGGCATCCGCCGCAAAGGAAAGACGACGGAGGAGGCGGAGAAGCTGGCCGTGATCTCCGCGCGCAAGGCGATCGAGCGCTGCGAGATCGCGCTGATCGTGATCGACGCCGTCGACGGCGTGACCGCGCAGGACGCGACAGTGGCCGGTTACGCGGACGAGGCGGGGAAGGCGGCGCTGGTCCTGGTGAACAAGTGGGACGTCGGCGAGCACACCCAGGACGAGTCGAAGAAATTCGAGGAGATGGTCCGTTTCCGCCTGAAGTTCCTGCAGTACGCGCCGCTGGAATTCATCTCCGCGAAAAGCGGCCGCCGCGTGGAGAAGATCTTCCCGCGCATCGACACGATCGTCGGGGGTTATCGCCGCCGCTTCCGGACCTCGGAGCTGAATCAGATCCTCGAGCGAGCCATCCGCGAGCACCAGCCGCCGGCGGTCAAAGGACGTCCCCGCCGCTTCTACTACTGCACGCAACTGCGCCCCGCGCCGCCGACGTTCGCGCTCTTCTCCAACATCGACGACCCGCTCCATTTTTCCTACCGGCGCTACCTCGACAACCAGTTCCGCGAAGCGCTGGGTCTGGTTGGTTGTCCGCTGCATTTCGTCATCCGCGCGCGGCAGGGGATGAAGCGGGAAAAGTGATACGTTTCAACCCACGATGAAGCCTCCCCAGATCATCACCCTCACCCCCGGCAAACGCGTCCTCTTCCTCACCAAAGATCCCGAGCTCATTCGCGCGCAGTTGCGCGGCGAGCTCGATCTGCAGATGAAGGACCTGCGCGTCGACGATCTGATGGACGACATCAACACCGACGTGATGACGCCGGCGTGGGTCTGCTTCGACTACAAGCCGGAGGACATCGCGCGCAACGCGTACGCCGGGCTCATCGTCAACGGCGAGCGGGTGGTGCCGACCGACGCGCTACGCGACGGCAATTTCGAGGTGATCGTCAGCGGCTTCCGCAAAGGCGTCGGCAGCTCGCGCGAGCAGGCGACGCAGTCGGAGGTCTTCAGCGGCATCCGCATCGCCATCGCCGCGTCGTTCGCGCCGATTCACGCCGGGAACAACATCAATCAGGGACTGCTGATGGGCGATCACGACATGCTGGTCCGCCTGCAGGCGGGCGAGGGCGTGCCGCTCGAGGAGTTCTACGAAAAATACGATCCGATCTCGCAGCGCATCGTGGCCGAGGGCGGGCTGTTCCCGTTCTCGAAAGCGCTGGAACGGGGCGAGCTCGAACTGCCGCAGCCCGAGACGGCGCCGCGTCCGATGACGATGGGGGAGAAGATCCTCGCCCGTCATCTGCGCGCCGGCACCTACGTGAAGCCCGGTGATTCGGTCGTCGTCGACGTCGACGGCGGCTACACGCACGAGTTCACCACCGGCCAGGTCCACTACTTCCTCGGCGACGAGTACGGCTCGACCTACCGCATCATCAATCCGCAGAAGTTCGCCATCTTCGAAGACCACCTCATCTACGCCGACGAAGTGGCGAAGATGCGGCCGTTCCTGCCGAAGATCGATCGCCTGCGCGAGCTGCAGCGCGAGTTCCAGGCGCACACCGGCTGCCGCGATTACTCGGCGACGGACAAGGTGTCCCCCGGCATCTGCCATGAGGTCGCGCGCGAGGAGTTCATCGATCCGGGCGATTTCATCCAGGCCACCGACTCGCATACCTGCATGGGAGGCGTGAACAACGCGCTGGCCTGGGGCGTCGGCTCGACCGAGTACGCCAACCTCGCGCACTCCGGCTTCACCATGGTCGAGGTCTCGGAGTCGATCCGCTTCGAGCTGATCGGCACGCTGAAGCCGAACGTCACGGCGAAGGATGTGATGCTCTACATCCTGCTGCACTACGCCAAGCCGCAGCAGACGCTCGACCGGATCATGGAGTTCACCGGGCCGGGACTGCGCTCACTGTCGATGGACGAGCGGGCCACGCTGGCGAACATGGCGACGGAGTGCTCCGCGCGGACGGCGATCGTCGAAGCGGACGAGCGGACGTACGAGTGGATCGCGCAGATGCGGCCCGGCGTCGACGTCGACCGGCTGCGTGCGCGCGCCGTGTCGCCCGATCCCGACGCGGAGTACGCGGGTGGAACGCACGTCATCAATCTGTCGACCATCGAGCCGATGGTGGCGCATCCGGGCGATCCCGATCACGGCGTCGCCTCCGATCCGACCAACGGCGCGCTGATCGATGAGATCGGCGACGTGAAGATCGACATCGCCTACGCCGGCTCCTGCACCGCGGGCAAGATCGATGACTTTCTCTTCTACCAACAGGTGGCGAAAGAGGCGGTCGACGCCGGCCTGCGCGTCGCCGAGGGTGTGAAGTTCTTCGTGCAGTTCGGCTCGCAGGCGGTGGAGAAATTCGCGCGCGACAACGGTCTGGTCGACACGTTCGAGCGCGCCGGTGCGGTCGTGCTCAACCCCGGTTGCGGCGCCTGCATCGGCTGCGGACCGGGCGTGTCCGATACGACCGATCAGGTGACGGTCAGCGCGATCAACCGCAACTTCCGCGGCCGCAGCGGCCCCGGGAAACTGTGGCTCGCCTCGCCGCTGACGGTCGCGGCGTCGGCGTTCACGGGGCGGATCACGGCGTATACGCCCGGGATGTTCGCGCGCGAGCTGGCGCCGGCCTGAGCATCCGCCCCAGCTCCTCGGCGATCCGCTCCGCGTACTCCGGCTCGAGCGCCGCGATCGTGATGCGGATCGCGGGACCGGTCGTGATGCGGTAACGCTCGCCCGCCTGCACCGCCCAGCCGTTCGCCATCAACCCCTGCACCACCGGCGTCTCCTCGCGCACCGGGATCCAGACGTTGAGTCCCGACACGCCGTGCGCCTCGATGCCGCGCGTGCGGAGCTCCCGAAGGAGGGCGTTGCGGCGTTCGGCATACGTGCGCTCGGCGCGTTTCAGCCGCGCCAGCACGCGGCGATCGCTCCACATCGCGATGACGGTGCGCTGCAGGATGTGGCTCACCCAGCGGATGCCGAGGCTCTGTCGGCCTTCGACGCGGGCAATGGTCCGCGCGTCGGCGGCGAGGAGGGCGACGCGGAGATCGGGGCCGAGCGACTTCGACACCGAGCGCACCACCGCCCAGCGCTCGCGATGACGGTCGGCGAGCGTGCGATACGGCGCTCCGGCGATCGGTCCGGCGTGATCGTCCTCGATCAGCAGCAGACCGGGATGCTTCGCCAGCACCGCGCGCAGGGCGCGCTGACGAGCGGCTGTGATCGCGGCGCCGGTCGGGTTCTGCGCGCGCGGCGTGACGATCAACGCCGCGACGTCGCCCCGCAGCGCACGCCGGAGCGCGTCGGGCTCCAGGCCTTCGTCGTCGACCGTCACCGGCACGGCGATGAGCGCCAGCGCGCTGAGGAGATCGAGCACGCCGGTGAAGCACGGGTCCTCGACCGCGACGCGATCGCCGGGACGGAGATGCTCGCGCAGCACGCGCTCCACGCCATCGAGCGCGCCGCTCACGACGGCGATCGTCTCCGCCGGCACGTCGTCGTCGACGAACTGCTTCCGCGCCAGGTCGAGGAGGCGAGGGTCGTTCAGTTCGTCGCGATAGAGCATCTGCTCGTGCTCCAGCCGCGGAATGGGAGGGAGGAGCTCGTGATCGGGATTTCCGCCGGCGAGATCGCGCACGCTCTCCGGCAGCGGCGCCGGGACCGGCATGGCCAGCGGCGGCGCGTGGCGGACGCGTGTGCCGCGGCGGCCGTCGGCGATGACCACGCCGCGTTGCCCGAGGACGCGGTAGGCGGCGGCGACGGTGGCGGGGCTGACCCGGAGGTGCGTGGCGGCGGCGCGGACGGGCGGGAGGAGCGAGCCGCCGGCGATCCGTCCGGAGGCCACGGCGCTCTCGATGGAACGGGCGATATTGACGGCGCTGTCGCCACTGAGGTAACTTTGTACTAACACTGAAGAAGGATTGTACTAGAACAATGAAGAAGATCGCAATCGTCCTGATGCTGCTCGCCCTTCCCCTTCTGGCCGACGACCTGGCCGACCTCCGCCGCCTCGATCACGAGCTGGTGGTCGCCACCTACACGAAGGACGCGGCCTGGTTCATGAAAAACACGAGCGACGACTACGTCCTCATCACCTCCAGCGGCAAGGTGAAGCCGCGCGCCGACCTGGTGAAGGAGCTCGGCACCCCCGGCCTCGAGTTCCAGCCCTACGAGCCGGCGGAAGTGAACGTCCGCCTCTTCGGAGACACGGCCGTGATCACCGGCCGCATCGTGCAGAAGTACACGTATAAGGACGATCGCGTGGAGGCGGACATGCGCTACACCGATGTCTGGGTCAAAACTCCCGCCGGCTGGAAGAACGTCGCCGGCCAGGCCTCCGCGATCTCGGTGAAGAAGGAGAGCGCGAAATGAGCGCGACCCTGCAGAGCGACCGGACCACGGTCCGCCGCCTCCCCGAGCGCGGCGCGTATGACGCGGAGACGGTGCATCGCATCCTCGACGAGGCGCTGATCTGCCACGCCGGCTTCGTCGTTCACGGCGATCCGGTGGTCATTCCGACGATCCACTGGCGCGAAGGCGACCGCCTCTACTTTCACGGCTCGCCGGCGAGCGGGATGCTGCGTAATCTGAAGAACGGCGTGCCGGTCTGCGTGACCGTGACGCTGCTCGACGGCCTGGTCATGGCCCGCTCGGCGTTCCATCACTCGATGAACTACCGCTCCGTGGTCGTCTTCGGAACGGCCACCGAGGTCACCGATCGCGAGGAGAAGGTGCGCGCGCTGGAGCGCCTCGTCGAGCATGTCTGCCGCGGCCGCTCGAAGGACGTCCGCCAGCCGAACGAGCGCGAGCTGCGCCAGACGATCGTCCTGTCAATCCCGATCAGCGAAGCCTCGGCGAAGATCCGCAAGGGCGGCCCGGCCGACGACGAAGAGGATTACGCGCTGCCGATCTGGGCGGGCGTGGTGCCTTTGACGTTGGCGCCGGGGGAGCCGGTGACCGACGAGCGGGTGAGCGTGGATGCGCCGGAGTACGTGACGCGCTATTCGAGAACATCTGTTGAGTGCTGAGTCCTGAGTGCTCCTGGTGCTCAGCACCCAGCACCCAGCACCTATTCTTTGACACTCCACGGCGGTGTAACCCCATTCATCCGCGCGTACGCGATCGACTGCCCGAGGTGCTCATGCAGGTGATTGAGCACCGTGACGAGGACGCCGCGCTGGGTGGTGGGGTTGCCGAAGAGCTTCACCGGTTTCTCGAAATCGGCGTCGCTGGTGTTCTTCACGATCGTCCGCAGGTGGTCGAACGATTTCTGCAGCGCGGCGAGCACTTCCTTCTTGTCGCTGATCTTCTCGATCTCCTTCGGCATGTCGTCGGGCGGCTTGACGCCGAGGAACGTGCCGAGGAAGTAGTTGCCGCCGGCGATGTGCATGTAGACCTCGCTCACCGAGCGGACCTCGGCGTTCGGACGCCAGGTGTACTTCTCCGCCGGAACGGCGTTGGCGAGGTCGAGGATCTTCTTCTGGACGTCGTCGAGATCGCCGAGGAACTCCGTGCGGAAGCCGCTTTTCGGCGCGGCGTTCTGCGGCTGCTTCTTCGCGTTCTGTTGCGCGAAGAGGAGTGGAGCGGCGAAGAGGAGCGCGAGGGAGACCAGTCGCTTCATCGGGACGAGTTTAATACGCGATGGTGGCGAAATAGTCCGAGTTGCAGCACTTCTCCGTCGGCGTCGGCGTGAACTGAATGGAGAACTGATGCCCATTCTGGCCCGTGATCCTTCCCTGGTCGATCGCGTCGCAGACCGTTCCCTTCCGTTCCAGCGTCGCCTTCTGCGTGTCGAAGGCCACGATCATCGTGTAGCTCTGGCCCAGCGCCTTGAGGTTGGCCGGCGTCGTGTCGAGCGTCAGCCGGCAGCCGTTGGTGGTGGAGAGCTGGCCGTGCGCGACGTCGTCGGAAAATCCGCCGCACGTCTGGAGAACCCAGTGCCAGTCGCCTCCGAACGCGGCGTCGCAGGTGATGTTCTTCGGCGCGGTGACAGAGTTGAGATGGTCTCCGCCGCAGGTCGTGAGGAGCAGGAGGGCGAGGAGTGTGAAGACTGTCTTGAGCAGGCGCATATCCTCTGAGACGCTGAAGAGGGCGCCAGATGGCCATCTGCTAGAATGCGCGCCGCCTACCGAGCGACCCCCGATTCGAGGAGCTCCCGAACATGGATTTCCGCCTCACAGACGAACAAAAACAGATCAAACAGATGGTCAGGGATTTCGCCGAAAGCGAGATCAAGCCGCACCTGCCGCAGTGGGATGAAGCGCAGCACTTTCCGGTCGATACCTTCAAGGCGGCGGGCCAGCTGGGGATGCTCGGTGTGACCGTTCCGGAGGAGTACGGCGGCGCCGGGTTGTCGTACATCGATTACGTGAACATCATCGAGGAGCTCGGCGTGATCGACAGCGGTTTCGCGCTCAGCGTCGCCGCGCACAACTCCCTCGGCACCGGCCACATCTACCTCGCCGGCAACGACGAGCAGAAAAAGAAGTGGCTGCCGAAACTCACCAGCGGCGAATGGATCGCGGCGTGGGGACTGACCGAGCCGGGCTCCGGCAGCGACGCGTCGGGCATGCGCACCGTCGCGGTCAAGGACGGCGACGAGTGGGTGCTGAACGGAACGAAGAACTTCATCACCAACGCCACCTACGCCGACATCTCCGTGGTCCTCGCCGTCACCGATCGCAATGATCAGAAGCACGGCATCACCGCGTTCGCGGTGGAGATGGACCGCCCCGGCATCCGTCCGGGAAAGAAAGAGAACAAGCTCGGGATGCGCGTCTCCGACACCGCGGAGCTGGTGCTCGAGGATTGCCGCGTGCCGGCGTCGAGCGTCCTCGGCGAGATCGGCTACGGTTTCATCGACGCGATGAAGATCCTCGACGGCGGCCGAATTTCGATCGGCGCGCTGGCCATCGGCATCGCGCGCGGCGCGTACGAGGCGGCGCGCGACTACGCGCGGCAGCGCACGGCGTTCGGCAAGGCTATCGCCGAGTTCCAGGCCATCCAGTTCATGCTCGCCGACATGGCCACCGAGACCGACGCCGCGCGGCTGCTGTGCTATCGCGCGGCGACGATGAAGGACGCAGGGGAGCGCGTGACGCAGGCGTCGGCGATGGCCAAGCTCTATGCCTCCGAGGTCGCGGTGCGGGCGACGGAAAAAGGCGTGCAGATCTTCGGCGGCTACGGATTCATCAAGGACTTCCCGGCCGAGAAGTACTATCGCGACGTGAAGCTCTGCACGATCGGCGAAGGGACTTCGGAGATTCAGAGGATGGTGATCGCGCGGAGCATTCTGGCCGATCGCCAATGAGCCTCAGCGACGACATCCTCTCCGGCAAATACCGCGCTCTGGCCCAGGCCGTCTCGCTCGTGGAGCGCGATGAGCCCGAGTCCGCGCGTCTGCTCGCCGACATCTACCAGCAGACCGGACGCGCGCGCATCATCGGCGTGACCGGCTCGCCGGGAGCGGGGAAGTCGACGCTGGTGGCCTCGCTGGCGAAGCATTACCGGCGGCAGAACAAGCGCGTCGGCATCATCGCCGTCGATCCGACGTCGCCTTTCACGGGCGGCGCGATCCTCGGCGACCGGATCCGCATGGCCGACCTCTACACCGATCGCGGCGTCTTCATCCGCTCGATGGCCACGCGCGGATTCCTCGGCGGACTGGCGCGGGCCACGAACGACGTCGTCGACCTGCTCGACGCGGCCGGCTTCGACATCGTGCTCGTGGAGACGGTGGGCGTCGGCCAGGATGAAGTCGAGGTCATTCGCACCGTGCAGACCAACATGGTCGTCCTCGTGCCCGGCATGGGCGACGACATCCAGGCCATCAAGGCCGGCATCATGGAGATCGGCGACGTCTTCGTGGTGAACAAGGCCGATCGCCCCGGCGCCGACAAGACGGTGACGGAAGTGACGATGATGATGTCGCTGGTCGAGGAGCACGGCGACTGGATTCCTCCGATCGTGAAGACGGTGGCGTCGCGCAACGAGGGGATCGACGAGCTCGACGCCGCGATCGTGAAGCATTACGACTACCTGGCGACGTCGGGCGAGCTCGATCGCCGCAACCGCGACCGCGTGCGGATCCGCATCGAGACGCAGCTGAAGGAGAAGTTCCTGCAGCGCGCGCGAACCGTCTCCGAAAACTGGGAGCAGTTGCTCGACGACGTGCTGCACAAGCGGAACAATCCGCACGACGCCGCGGATGCGCTGCTCTCGGCTACAATCCGCCTCCCATGAAGCTCTCGCGCGACTGGCTCAACGATTACGTCGATCTCTCCGGTATCTCCGACGGAAAACTGCAGGAACGGATGACGGAGATCGGCCACGCCATCGAAGCGATGGAGCGGCACGGCGAAGACACGGTCGTCGACGCCGAGATCACCACCAACCGCATCGACGCGATGTCGCACGCCGGGATGGCAAAGGAGCTGGCCGCCGCGTTCGGGCGTGTAGGACAGGCGCCCTCGCCTGTCGCGGCCACGCAGGGCCGTCCGTCCCCCACCGTCAACATCCGCATCGACGCTCCCGAAATGTGCGCCCGCTTCTCCGGCCGCGTGATCCGCGGCGTGACGATCAAGCCGTCGCCGGAAAAGATCCAGCGCCGCCTCGCGGCGGTCGGGCTGCGCCCGATCAGCAACGTCGTCGACGTCACGAACTACGTGATGCTCGCGCTCGGACATCCGATGCACGCGTACGACCTCGACCTGGTGGCCGATCAGACGATCATCGTCCGCGCCGGCAGGAAGGGCGAGTCGATCAAGTGCCTCGACAACGTCGTCCGGACGATCGATCCGGAGACGTGCGTGATCTCCGACGGCAAAGGCCCGACCGGCCTCGGCGGAATCATCGGCGGATTCAACAGCGAGATCCGCGACACGACGACGAACCTGCTGCTCGAATGCGCGGCGTTCACGCCGTCCAACATTCGGCGCACAGCGCGCCGCCTCGGTGTGAAGACCGACGCGTCGTATCGCTTCGAGCGCGGCGTCGATCCGAACGACGGACCGGCGGTGATCGAGCTGGCGACGCGGTTGATCCTGGAGCTCGCCGGCGGAACCGCCGAGGAGTTGATCGACGTCATCGCCCGCACGATCGAACCGAAGCACCTTCGCCTGCGCGCCGCGAAGCTGGACGAGCAGTCGGGCGGCGCGGTGAACATCGGCTACGCGCTCGAGCTCTTCCGCCGGTTGGGATTCAGTGCGGAATCCAAAGGCGATGCCCTCGACGTGATCGTGCCGACGTCGCGCGGCGACATCTCCGAGGAAATGGACCTCGTCGAGGAAGTGCTCCGCTTCTTCGGATTGAACAACGTGCCGGGCTCGCTGCCTCGTGTGACCACGGGCGACGCGCATGAGAATCCGATCGCCGACACCGAGGACACCGTCCGCGACATCCTCGTCGGCTGCGGACTCTCCGAGGCCGCGACGTACTCGTTCATCAACGCCGAGACCAACGCGCTCGTGTCCGACGAAAAGCCGATCACGATCACGAACGCGCTGACCGAGAACATCGCGTCGATGCGCCTCTCGCTGCTGCCCGGGCTGCTCGAAACCGCAGTCTTCAATCGCTCGTACGGGACACGCGACGGCGCATTATTCGAGGTCGGCCGCACCTATCACCGCCGTCGTGTAGGACAGGCGCCCTCGCCTGTCCGCGAACGCCACGGCGTAGCCCTCGTGATGTACGGGAACGTCGGCTCGTTCTGGGGCGACGCGAAGCGCCCGGTCGATTTCTACGACGTCAAGGGAATCGTCGAGCAGATCGCCGACAAGCTGCACGTTCCGCTGACGTTCAGGACGTCCGACGATCGCTGGTACCGCGCCA
>Ga0207703_10000693_pt1 | contig 33348 bp, 33 predicted proteins | sample KBSSwiS12_FD_184304 | JGI IMG/M metagenome (GOLD analysis project Ga0207703, IMG submission 184304) | Switchgrass rhizosphere microbial communities from Kellogg Biological Station, Michigan, USA - KBS Switchgrass S1-2 (SPAdes) (version 2) | ecosystem: Host-associated > Plants > Roots >... | reverse complement strand
CAACACGCCCAAATCGAACTGATCCCGATCGCGCGTCCGCACCTCGAGGCGCTTTCAATCGCTACCGAAGACACTGTCCATCTGGGCGTGTTGGATCATGACCGCGCACTTTATCTGGACAAGACGCCGGGTCGCCGGCGGATAACCATTTCCAGCCGCGCCGGCGATCGCCAGCCGCTGAGTTCGACGGGGCTCGGCAAGGCGCTTATGCTGGACCATCCGCCAGAATATTGGCGCGCTCGGTTCATGGAGGACCAGGCAAGCGGTGCGCAGACTGTCGAGGCCGCGCTCTGGGAAGAGCGAATGCGCGGCTATACGGCAGTCGGATGCGCGTTCGATCTCGAAGAGAATGAGGACCAGATTCGCTGCGTTGCCGCGCCGATCCGTGATGCCGGAAACCGGATCGTCGCCGCGATCAGCGTCTCGAGCGCCGCGCAATATATGGATGACGACCGGATGCAGGCGCTGTCGGGCGAGATGATCGCTACGGCCGCCGCGATCAGTTGCGAGCTCGGCTGGGCACCTCGCATGGGAGGAAAGAAATGATGTTGCTCGAGGGGAAGACCGTGCTCGTGACGGGCGCGTCAACCGGGATTGGCCGTGCCGCCGCGATCGGCGCGGCGCGCCACGGCGCCGATGTCGCGATCAATTATCATTCTGACGACGCCGCGGCGGCAACCTGCGTCAAGGAGATCGAGGCGCTCGGCCGCAGGGCACTCGCCGTCAAGGGCGACGTGGCCGACCCGGCGACGGCCAAGCTGTTCATCGAGCGCGCCGTCGATGCACTCGGCCGTGTCGACGTCTTCGTCAGCAATGCCGGTATTTGCCCTTTCCACGCCTTCCTGGACATGCCGGTCGAGACGCTCGAGCGAACCATGCGCGTCAACCTTCACGGCGCTTATTACATGGTTCAGGCCGCAGCCAACCAGATGGTTCGCCAGGGCGATGGCGGCGCGATCGTCGCTGTATCCTCGATTTCGGCCCTGGTCGGGGGCGAGTTCCAGACTCACTATACCCCTACCAAGGCCGGCGTGCATTCGCTGATGCAGTCGGCGGCAATCGCACTGGGCAAATATGGCATCCGCTGCAACTCGGTCTTGCCCGGGACGATCCTGACCGAAATCAACAAGCTGGACCTGGCCGACGTGGAAAAGCGCGAACGCATGGCCGCGCGCGTGCCTCTGGGCAGGCTGGGCGAAGCCGATGACCTCGCCGGACCGATCGTCTTCCTCGCCTCCGACCTCGCGGCCTATGTCACCGGCGCGGCGCTGCTGGTCGACGGCGGCGCCTTTGTGAACCTCCAATGATCCGCGTGGCCATCGGCGCAGCCATATCGCTGCTTCTCGCATCGGCCGTCCCGGCCACGGCGCAAGGCATGCGCATGGAGGCTATCCCCGCGCCCGTCGACACCGCCGCGATACCGCTCGGCACGGGCGGTGTCGAGGGCGCAACCGCGCCGGAAAGCTGGTTCATATCGGGTACGCAGCGTACCGTTCGCAACGTCCAGCAGGCGACGCTCACGCCAGTATTGCCGGACCCGGCCAAGGCAACCGGCGCGGCCGTGATCGTGGCACCCGGCGGTGGCTTTCTCATGTTGTCGATGGACAATGAAGGCTGGCCGGTCGCGCGCTGGCTTGCCGACCATGGCATCGCCGCGTTCGTGCTCAAATACCGGCTGAAGCCGACGTCCCGCGATATGGCGGACTTTCAGAAGGAACTCGGTACCTTTTTCGCGCGAGCTGCGCGTGCCGATACACGCGTCGTCGATGGGGCATCTCGCGCCGCGATCGAAGATGGGCAGGCGGCGCTGGCGCTGGTGCGCGCACGTGCCGGCACCTGGGGCATCGACCCGAAGCGAGTCGGCATGCTCGGCTTCTCGGCCGGGGCAATGACGACCCTGGGCGTGACTTTGGCAGCGACACCCGAAACCATGCCGGCGTTCATCGCACCGATCTACGGATCCATGGAGCCTGTGGTCGTGCCTGCGGCGGCACCGCCGATGTTCAGCGTCCTGGCCGGTGACGACCCGCTGTTCGCCCGCAAGGGGCTGGGACTGATCGAGGCATGGCAGGTTGCCCGCAAGCCGGTCGAGTTCCACCTGTACCAGAAGGGCGGCCATGGCTTCGGCATGGGTGCGACCGGAACGACCTCGACCGGATGGATCGTGGCGTTCCGAAATTGGCTTGCTGCAGATGGATTTCTGGAGCCGAAACGGTGAAGGCCGCGTCCGCCCTTGACTATCGCGAGCTCGCGCGTCGCCGCCTGCCGCACTTCCTGTTCGAATATATCGACGGCGGGTCCTATGCCGAGGTGACCCTGGCGAGGAACGTCCAGGACCTCGAAAAGGTCGCGCTGCGCCAGCGCGTGCTCCACGATGTCTCGGCGATCGATCTGTCGACACGCCTGTTCGGCCAGGATCTCGCCATGCCGGTCGCGCTTGCGCCGATCGGGCTCGCAGGCATGAACGCGCGCCGCGGCGAGGTTCAGGCGGCGCGGGCGGCGGCCCGGGCGGGCGTCCCCTTTTGCCTCTCGACCGTGTCGGCATGTCCGCTGGCGGAGGTCGCCGCTGCGTCCCCCGCCCCTTTCTGGTTCCAGCTCTACATGATCCGCGACCGCGCCTTCATGCGCGATCTGCTCGCCCAGGCCCGCGCGGCGGAATGTTCCGCGCTCGTGTTCACGGTGGACATGCCGGTGCCGGGCTCGCGCTATCGCGATTATCGCTCCGGCCTCGCCGGTGCCGCGGGCATGGCGGGTGCTGCACGGCGCCTGTGGCAAGCCATGCGGCGACCTTCCTGGGCATGGGACGTGGGCGTTTGCGGCCGGCCGCATCAACTCGGTAATGTCGCGCCGGTGCTCGGGCGGGACAGCGGGCTCGAGGACTTCTTCGCATGGATGCGGGATAATTTCGACCCGGCAGTCAGTTGGAGGGACCTCGACTTCATTCGCGCGGAATGGGAGGGACCGTTGATCATCAAAGGCATCCTGGATGTCGAAGATGCGCGCGCCGCCGCCAGTCTGGGCGCAGACGGGATTGTCGTGTCCAACCATGGCGGGCGCCAGCTCGACGGCGTTCCCTCAACGGCCTCCGCCTTGCCCGCGATCGCCGATGCGGTCCGCGACCGACTCAGCGTGCTGGCGGACGGCGGCGTGCGCTCGGGCCTCGACGTGGTGCGGATGCTGGCGCTTGGCGCACAAGGCGTGCTGCTCGGACGGGCCTGGGCCTATGCGCTCGGCGCCCGCGGCGAAGCAGGCATATCGCATCTGCTTGCCTTGATCGAGGCCGAGATGCGCGTTGCCATGGCGCTCACCGGCAAGAACTGCATCGCCGCGATCGATGACAGCACACTGGTCCAGTAACGACGGGCGTCCTTGCGGCGCGAACATCTACAGAAAAAGGGAGCAAGGGGATGAGCGGTAAAGAGGCGGAGAGCTGGCGGAACACGATCCTGGCAGGCCTTGCCAACTATATCGATGCGGGATCGATCGTCGCAGGGTCGGGCGCGCTCGTGCTCTGGAAGCTGCAATATGGCCTGTCCGACACCTTCCTGGGGCTGATCGCGGCGTTCAGCGCCAATGCGATTTCTTCCGGGGTCGGCGCGCTGGTCGGCGGAATTCTGTGCGACAAGTTCGGCCGCAAGAAGATCTACCAGTACGATATGCTCTTCTATGCCTTCGGGATGCTCTGGCTCGTCTTTTCGAGCGCGCCCTGGATGATCGTCGTCGGCTTCGTCCTGGTCGGTCTCGCGGTCGGCGCGGACATTCCTGCCTCATGGTCGTTGATTGCCGAGATGGCGCCCGACGACAAACGCGGAAAGCATAGCGGGGTTGCCCAGGTGCTCTGGTATCTCGGGCCGGTCATCGTCCTCCTGTCATTCCTCGTGCTTGAGCCGCTCGGCATCCTGGCCGCGCGCATCATCTTCGCTCACCTCGCGCTCCTGGCGCTCGCCCTGACCTTCCTGCGCTCGAAGATGCGCGAATCCGAGAAGTGGGAGGAGGCGGTTGCCGCCCGAAACCTCGGCCCGGCACGAACCGAGGCCGACTGGCGAATCCTGCTCCAGCCGCGCTATCTCAAGGCGATGGCCTTCCTGGTCGGCATGTACGGCTTGTGGAATCTCTGGGCCGGGACCAACGGGTTCTTCTTCCCCTATATCCTTCGCACGGTGGGCGACCAGAGCCAGGGCATGAGCGTCGCGCTGCAGGCCGGCGGCTTCGTCCTGTCGATGCTCTCCATCTATTTCGTCTTCATGAAGCTCGCGGACCGGGTCAACCAGCGGCTGCTGTTCGGCATTTCCGCCATGATGCAGATCGCCGGCATGGCCCTGCTCGCCATATTCCCGCTTACCCTGCCGATCGCAATGCTGCACATCTTCCTGATGCAGTTCGGCGGGGGCTTCGGCGCGCAGAGCTTCTTCCAGCTGTGGAGCGCGGAACAGTTTCCCACGCTGGTCCGAAGCACGGCCCAGGGCGTCACCTTCGCCTTTGTCCGCATCGGACTTGGCTTCTGGAGCTTCTTCGTGCCGGTCCTGACCTCCACGGGCTTCACGACCCTCGCCTGGATCCTGACCGGATTCCTCACGGCGAGCGCGCTGGTGGGGTTGGCCTGGGCGCCACGCAACGAAGGAAAGTCGCTTCGCCAAATCGAGCGCGAGCAGGCGGCCTGACCAAGTGTCGATCCGCCGCTCGGTTCGAGCGGCGGTGAGGTGACGGGCCGATGAAGCATGTTGCGCCTGCCGGGCGGATTGGCCAATAGTTGGCGGATGGCGACCAGCAGCATCTCCGCATTCATCCCCAAGGTGGGCCGTCCGACCAAGAATCAGGTCGCCGCGATCGAGCGCGCGATCCTCGCCACCGCTCGGGAGATGTTCTTCGAAAGCGGCTATGATGGCGTTGCCATGGAGACGGTGGCCGCTGCGGCGGGCGTGGCGAAAGGCACGCTCTACACGCGCTATTCCACCAAGGAGCAGTTGTTCTGTTCGGTCGTCGAGGACAGCGTGGCGAACTGGTCACGTGAGGCCGCCGTGGAGGATCACCTTCTCACCGACGATCTGCGCGAACGGCTGAAACATCACGCGAGAACGATCGCCCGTTCGTTGGTGAAGTCCGATGTTCGTGGGTTCAGCCGGTTGTTGGCTGCCAACGCCGATCGCTTTCCGGCCCTCGCGCGCTCGATGTACGAAATCGGCTATCTCCACATCATACGCCTGCTGGTACGCGACATCGAAGCGGCAGCGATGCGCGAGGCAATCCCGGTGCACGACGCCGACGGCATTGCCCGGCACCTCGTGGCGGCGATCAGCGGATGGCAAGCTCAGGAGAGCGGCGGAGGCGAGGTTACGCTCGACCGCCTGAATCATTTTGCCGAGAGGGCCGTGGATCTGCTCATGGCGGCGCGCGCGGCCTGGTAGCGGCTTGCTATTCGAACGCGTCCGTGCGATATGAGGCGCGCCACAAAGGCGAGAAGAGGATTAGCTGAATGCGCATCACTGCCATTGCCCTGATGTTCGGGGCGATCACCCTGCCCGGCGCCACGTTCGCCCAGACGGCGCCCGCGAGCGCGCCCGCCGCAGCGACCGTCGGCGTGAAATATTCGACTGCGGACACCGATATCGGTACCCTGCTCGACAACCCCGCCACCAAGGCGATCGTGGAAAAGAATATTCCCGGCTTCACCACCAGTGATCAGGTCGACATGGCACGCTCCATGACGCTCAAGGCTGTTCAGCAATATGCCCCCGACAGTGTCACCGACGCGCGGCTCGCCGCGATCGACGCGGAGTTCGCCAAGCTGTCGAAGTAAGTCGGTCGGGTGGCGTCGCGCGATCTGCGCGGCGCCGCCGACGGCGGGTGAAAAGCATCGAGCTACGGACCGCGCGAATGGGCACCTATGCTCGAATTCCTTGCCCGCGCCCAAACGAGCTGGGTCGGTGCGTGATGGGCCGCGTCTGGCTCGACCGATCTGTGTCGTCGCCCCGATGTGCCGAGCATCCTCGCGGACTTAGGCTACCCTGATCAGTAACGCGCGCCGATTGCCCCGTCGTGATAGATCGACGCGCCGGTCACAAAGCGCGATTCGTCAGAAGCGAGATAGACGAACGCATGTGCGGTGTCTTCCGGCTGGCTGGCTATGCCCAGCGGATTCATTGCGGCAAGCGCCGCCTCGGCCGCCTCGGTCGTCGGCCACATGCCCGATTGCACATAGGCATCCAGCCCTTCCCGCAAGATAGGCGTCATGGTAACGCCGGGATGGATGGAATTCACACGGATCTTCTGCGACCCATATTCCAGCGCGGCGCAGATCGTCAGCATCCGTCCTGCCGCTTTCGACACGTGATAGCCGATGTTGGTGGCATTCGGCATGTACGATGCCATCGACAAGTTATTGATGATCGAACCACCGCCGGGGAACCTTGCAAGCGCGTGTCCCAGATGCGGCGCGCAATGCTTGATGCCCAGGAACAGGGCATCGTGGTTCACCGCCATTACCTTGCGCAGGTCTTCGAGCGGGGTCTGCGCGATGCCGCCATGAATCGATATGCCGGCATTATTGACCAGAACGTCGATCCCGCCGAATTCGGCCACGGTTGCCGCGATCACCCGATTCCAATCCGTCTCGCTGGTCACGTCCTGATGCATCAGACGGAACGCTCCGGCATGGCCGTCGCCCGTCACCTGCGCCACGATCGCCGCGACTTCGTCGATCCGAAAATCGGTGCCTATCACCGCCCTCGCGCCTTCCGCGAGAAACGCACGAGCCACCGCAACGCCGATGTTGCCTATTCGCCCCGCGCCGGTGACGATCGCTACCTTACCCTCTAGCCGTCCCATTTACGCTGCCCTTTTCATGCGATGAATTGGCGAAAGAGCGACCACGGCACGTCCGAGACGAACAGCGAGGCATCGTCCATCGAATCCGTGGGAATGGTGTAGTGCTCGGTCGAAAAGGCAGCGCCGAAGTTTGCCGCCGCATCTTCGGGCGTCCAGTCCTTGTCGGTCGCGCGATATCCGGCCGTAACCCCCGCAAACACGCGAGCATAGCCGCCGCCGCCGACCGAAAACATCTCGCCCGTACATGGCGCGCTGTCGTGGCCCAGCATGGCGACGACCGGCGCAACCGATCTTGCCGGGAAATCCCTATGCATCAATGCATTGATTTCCGGTCCCATCAGCGCCGTCATGCGACTCCCGGCGATGGGCATAATCGCGTTGGTGCGGATGTTCCACCCGTCCGCGCGGGCCGCCGAAGCCAGCCCGCGTGTGATTGCCCATACCGCTCCTTTGGCCGCCGGATACGGCACGCCAGATCCCATGCCGAACCACGATCCCGAGGCGATATTGACGATGCGACCATAATCATTGGTCTTCATCATTTCCCATACCGCGCGGCACATATAAAAGGTGCCGCTGGCGGAAACACGCATGTCGTCTTCCCACTGCGCGTCCGTGATCGTGGCGATCGGGCCGCCGCCGCTGACGATGCCAGCGTTGTTGATCAGCACGTCTACCCGGCCCCAGCGCGCAACGGCATCGGCCACGACGGCCGATGCCCCTTGCGGCGTGTCAACGGTGTCGCAGTTAGCCTCGGCAATGCCACCGGCGGCGCGAATTTCCTCGGCGGCAATGGCGGCGTAACCTCTGTCGGCACCATTACCCTGATAATCGCCGCCAAGATCATTAACCAAGACCTTTGCCCCGCGCGCGGCGAGCAGCCTTGCATATTCCTTGCCCAGCCCACCGCCGGCACCGGTGACGATTACCACCTTTCCGTCGAAACGCAGGTCAGTCATCGTTTATGATCCCCTCGACAACTCATCATCAGGCAGCGTTTTCAATCCTCGATGATCTGACGTGCCATCTCGGCCAGGACCGGCGCTTCCTGCCCCTGGAAAAAGGCAACGCGGCCATCGATGATCTGTTTGCTCATCTCCGGCTGACTGTGAACCCAGAACTTGTTTTCAGCCATCTGCTCAAGGAACAACTTACAGCCTTCGTCCAGATCCATGCCATAATCGCGCATCATCTCGAACATCCGACGGCGGTGGCCTTCGGCATTGGACGGCTCGCCTTCGCCGCCCTCGGCATTGAAGATGTTGGTCTTCATCATCCCCGGGATAATCGACGAAACGTGGATCTGCGGTGCCTTCAGGTCCATTTCGAGGTACAAGCACTCACTGAACGACTGCACCGCATGCTTGGTCACGGTATAGGCGGTCTGCGCGGGCATCATGCCGAATGCCCCGACCGACGAGAGATTGCCGATCCATGCCTCCTTACCGCTTTCGATCATGCGCGGCACAAATGCGCGCACGCCATGGATCACACCGTGAATGTTGATATTCAATGTGGCCTCCCAGCGCGCGGCAGGCACTTCCCAGCTAAAGCCGACCGTCTCTATGCCGGCATTGTTGATCAGCAATCGCACTTCGCCATACTTGCCGAATACAAAGTCTGCGAGCCGGTCGAGTTCCTCGGGCTTCGAGACGTCGATGCGATACGCTTCAGCCTTTCCACCCGCTGAGACGATCTGGTCAACCGTTCCCTGGGCTGCGACTTCGTTCACATCGGCGACAATCACGGTCATGCCCAGCGCACCTGCGCGGCGGGCAAGCCCCGCACCGATACCGGACCCTGCGCCGGTGATCACCCCAACGCCGCCTCCGAAAACATCAGCGTCATGCGCCATAGAAAACTTCCTTCATCGTGGTCAGTTGGAAAGGTGCATTTTGAGAAAAGCGGTCGCGTCCTGTAGCGCGTCGCGCGCGCCGGGCAGGAAGCCCACCCACGAAGCAAAGCCGTGGACCATGCCGGGATAGCGCTTCAACTGCGTCTCGACGCCGGCGGCGGCCAACTTTCCCGCAAACGCCTCGGCATCATCGCGCGACGGATCGCATTCCGCAGTCCCGACGAAGTGCGGCGGCAGCCCCGCATGTGTTTTCGCGCGCAAGGGAGAAGCGCGCTGGTCATCCTGCTGTGCCGGATCAGCGAGATACTGTTCCCAGAACCATGCGACGTCGTCAGCTCTCAGGATCGGCCCCTCGGAAAACTCGACCGACGAGGGCGTCTCCTCGCCCGGATAGTTGCACGAACCATATAGATTCACCACGGCGCACACCGGCGGGCCGCCCGCATCGCGCGCCGTCAGCGCAGCGGCACAGGCCATGTTCGCGCCCGCGCTGTCGCCGGCCAATGCCAGCCGCCCCGGATCACCACCAATCTCGCTGGCATGGGCCGCCGCCCATTGCAGCGCGGCAAAACCGTCATCCACGCCCGCCGGGAACCTGTGCTCAGGCGCCAGCCGATAATCGACCGAGATCACCACACTGCCACCCCATGCACACAGCGCGCGCGCAATCATATCCTGCGTATCCAGGTCACCGGTCACGTATCCGCCGCCGTGCATATAGACCACCACCGGAAATGGGGCTTCCCCCTGCGGCGTGTAGATACGGATCGGTAGCGCGCCACCGGGACCAGGAATCGTCCGATCATCGGTACTCGCCACCACCGCATCGGATGCTCCCGGAATCGCGACCGAACTGTCGTGGACGGACTGTCGGAGCACGTCGATCGGCACATGTCGTACGCCTGGCCATTCCGGCATGGCCGCCAGCATGGCTGCGATCTGCGGATCAATCGGCACGGCCCTGCTCCCGGTCAGGCCAAGGGCGATGGAACCGGATCGAACGTCAGCGACGTCCCGACCCCTTCAATCTCTCCCTCGACCCATTGTTGACGACGCATTTCCCTGACGGGAAAGCAAAATATTGAGTGTTCACTTACTTGTATAGGGCGACCTGTTATCGAGTCAATTGTCGCTAGAGGCTGGTTTCGGCCCACGACGCGCGGATAGCGTCGGCCATATCGTCAGGCATTTGGCGGTGGGTGCGCGGCTCCGCCGTTGGACCGGCCCCGCAGGAAGCCTCGTTCGCCGGCGGGCACGGTTGGTTGCCATTGGTTGCCTCGCTGCGGCGCTGAAACACCCGCATCGCGACTTGGTAAGTGAAGGTAAGTGAAGTCCGTATCATAAATCCTCGGAGTCCGGCGGTTGACAGGCCATGACATCTAAGTAAGTAAGTACACATGACAAGAAAGCGCATGTCCGGTACCGAGCGGCGGGCTCAGATCGTCGCGGCCGCGCGGAGGGTGTTCTCACAACATGGTTACGATGGCGCCAAAACGTTACAAATCGCGCGCGAGGCCAATGTCTCCGAAGCACTGGTCTATCGCCACTTTCCCTCCAAGCTGGCGTTGTACCGCGCCGTGTTGCGGCAGGTGTTCGTGGAACAGGATCAGAACTGGGAACAGGTCGGTATCCGCGACGTCGGTGCGGCGGGCATCGTGCAGGCGCTCAACGCCTTTTTCCGCGTCACGGTACTCGAAGCGGACAAGCTGGAAACGCTCGACCGCCACCGCATGACGTTGGGCAGCCTCGCCGGTAGTGGCAGCTATGCTGCACTGATCTATCGCCGCTCGTTACGTCGCAACCAGCGGACCGTGCAGGCCGCCAATGCTGCGGCGCGGGCAACGGGCGAGATCACAGGCGAGCCGTTGGACGTGAACACCACCTCAATGTTCGCCGAACATATTGGCACGATGATGGGCGCGATCGCCGCTCTTCCTCCCGCCGCTCGCCCCTATGGCATCGGCGATGAGGAACTGGCGCGCCAGGCGACCTGGTTCTGCTGTCGTGGCCTCGGCATGAGCGACGAGGTCATCGCCCGCCATCTGGAGAAACGCTCGGCGTCTTCCGGTCGGGAGGTTACGGGATAGGGCGAAGCGACCCGGCCCGCTGCATCGCCATCACGCCGCCGATGAGGCCGCCTGCATCTCCACCACTTCGTTGATGGCGCCCTCCGGATCTTCGGCAAACTGTACGCGGATACCATATTCCGGCATTTCGCGCGTAGCGCCAACCAGCCTGCCGCCATGGGCAACGATCCGCGCGGCGACGGCATCCAGGTCATCGGTCACAAAGCCTAGGATTGACTGCTGATCACGCGGGGGCTGGCGATCGACGAAGTTGAACATCACCAGCGACCCATCGGACATGTCCGTACCCGGTGAAAGCACTACCTCCCGAAAAGCCTCGGCCGAACCCGCGCTATCGCCCGCCTCGCGGTGGATGATATTCAGGCCATAGACCGTGCTGTAAAAGGCGGCCATGGCCTCCTCATCGCGCACGATCAGCTTGCTGAACATGGTAAGCGTCTTGGCCATTCGTGCATCTCCCTCCAATTCTCGCGATTAGACGGCGACCATGTTGTCCTCCGCCCAGCGCTCTCATCCCAACGACGGAATCCGGGCTCGCGGGGCACCCCCGCCGACCAGATGCGCCTCTTGAGGCTCCATATAACGTTCCATTTTTTGCCGCTCTCCCGCGATCACCGACGGAAAAGAGCTTGGCTTACCACCGCTGAATATCGTAATACCATCCGCATCAATCTACGCAATAATAAGTTATTACGCCCATGGGAGAGAGAAAATGCGGTTTTTGCACCGGCCAAACAGCACTGGTGTGACCCCGACCGAAGCTCCGCTTCGGGCTTGGGACGGCGGCGAGCGCTTCAGCTAATTGTACGGCGCCCAAGGTTCGAAGTCGAAAACAGTCGGACCTTGTCAAAACCCGCTCCATGAAAGTCTCCGGATGTCGAACCTCTACCCCCATCTGCTGTCGCCTGGCAGGATCGGAGCGTTGGAACTCAAGAACCGCATCATCGTCACCGCGATGGGTGTCAGCCTGTCGGAAGACGACGGCACCGCGGGCGAGCAACTGATCGCATATCACGAGGAGCAGGCCCGAGGTGGCGCCGGGCTGATCATTTCCGGGGTGGCGGGCGTGGCATGGCCGGTCGGCGCCGTCGCGATGCGACAAACCGCGATCTCGGATGACAGGTTTCTCCCGGGCCTCCGGGCAATGACCGATCGCGTCCATGCGCATGGTGCCAGAATCGCGGCACAGTTGCACCATGGCGGCTTCGTCGCGGCCTATTCGCACGCGCGCTGGGGTCATCCGCTGTCGGGACCGTCGATACCGCCAGCACCCAAGGGAAACTTCACCGATTATTTCCTGATGGAGGAGCTCGCCCCCCTCGCCGGCATGAAAACCCCCGAATTGAAGATTCTGGAGCAAGAGGACATCGGCCTTGCCGTGCGGCAATTCGGCGAAGCCGCGCGCCGCGCGCGAGAAGCCGGTTTCGACGGGATCGAGATACACGGCGGTCACGGTTATCTGCTGTCCTCCTTCACCTCACCCTATACCAATACCCGCACCGACGAATATGGTGGCAGCCGCGAGAACCGTCTGCGTCTGACGCTGGAAGTCATCGCGGCGGTGCGCGAGGCGGTCGGGCCGGACTTTCCAGTGTGGATCAAGCTGGACTCGCGCGAGGTGGGAAAGTCGGGCGGCATCACCATCGAGGATGCCATCGCCAATGCCCGGATGGTCGAAGTTGCCGGCGTCGATGCGATCACCGTCACGGCCTATCACGACACCAGTATCGGCAAGCTTCACTCGGAATCGAACATCCCTCACATCGAGGACTTCAACCTGCCCGCCACAGCGGAAATCAAGGCGGCCGTCTCGATTCCGGTAATAGGGTCAGGCCGGATTGAAGCCGAAGCGGGCGATCGCGCGATCGGCAGGGGAGAGGTGGATTTCATTGCGATGGGACGCAAGCTGCTGGCCGATCCGCAGCTGCCCAATAAACTCATGCGGGGTGAACCTGAGAAGGTCCGCCCCTGCATCTATTGTTACACCTGTGTCAGCGCCATTTATATGGGCCAGCCTTCGCGCTGCGCGGTAAACTCTTCACTTAGCTTTGAATTTCTCGGAGAACCACCGCGCGCGGGCGGTGGGGGAAATCACATCGTGGTTATCGGCGGCGGCCCCGGCGGCATGGAATCGGCGCGCCGTCTGGCGGCATTGGGTCACCGGGTGACCCTGCTCGAGAAATCGGATCGGCTTGGTGGCACGTTGCGCTTTGCCAGCCTGGCCTATGAACCCAACGAACGTATTCTCGAGTGGCTGCGGCGCGAGGTGAAAGAAGCGGAAATCGACGTGCAGCTATCTACCGTCGCGACGCCGGATCTCTTGCACCGGCTGGGCGCCGATGCCGTGGTGGTCGCCACGGGCGCCGTGCGGGGGATGCCGCCGCTTCCCGGCAACGATCAGGATCACGTGTTTTCGGGTGATGACATGCGCCGCATGATGTTGGGCGAAAGCTCGGACGACCTGAAGCGCAAGACCGGCCTGTTCACCCGCATCGCGACCAAGATTGGCGCGGCAACGGGCGCAACGGCCAACCTCGCGCTGGTCCGCAGGACCACGCATAGTTGGATGCCGCTGGGAGAGGACATCGTGATCATCGGCGGTGAACTGGTCGGCCTCGAACTCGCCGAGTTCCTCGCGGAGCGCGGCCGCAACGTCAGCGTGCTCGACGAGGCGCCGCGCCTGGGCAAGGGATTGACGCTGGTGCGCCGGATGCGTCTGCTCGCGGAATTGGCGGAACATGGCCTTGGCCTCCACGCCGGCGTGGCCGACATCGTCATCGGCAAGGATGTGGTGACGTTCACCGATGCCGCGGGAAAAGCGCAATCCGTGCCAGGCGATAACGTGATTGTCGCGCGCGGGGCCGAAGGAGATCTGTCGCTGGCCGACGCGCTGACAGCAGCCGGTTTCGCTGTCTATGTAGTGGGCGATGCTGGTGGCGTCGGTTATATCGAGGGCGCGATGCGCGGCGCGGCTGACGCGGTGCGCAAGATCGCCGCGACTGCTCCGGTGATCGCGCGATGACCGACCTCTCCACTCTCCTCGCCGAACACGCCATCGCGCGGTCCCTTACCCGCTTCGCGCGCGGCATGGACGCGCGTGACTGGGATGAACTGCTGGCGGTGATGACGCCCGATGCGACCGGCGATCTCGGTACGGGTCCACTAGGCACCCCACAGGCTGTGGTGGACTGTATTCGCAGCTATCTCGATGCCTGCGGTCCGACTCAGCACCTGCTGGGCAATCTCCTGGTCGAAGTGGACGGCAATGTAGCGTCCAGCCGCTGCTATGTCTCGGACATGCACCTGGGTCCGCCGGACAAAGGGCACCTGACCTTTGCCACGCTGGGCGATTACCATGATCGCTGGGAATGCCGCGACGGCACTTGGCGCATGGTTCACCGAATCAAGCACAACCGTGCCTCTATCGGTACGCTCGAAGTTTTCGGACTAGCGGAACAGGACTAACCGCCTCGCCGGGGAGAATCGCTTCAATGCCCGTCACCGACGCCAATAGCCATTTTCAGGAATCCCCGGCCGAAGGGCACCGGGACGCGATCGCGCACTGTGGTGCGCCGCTTGGACAAATCATCGCCTCGACGCACGATTTTTTTACCGGGTCAGCGCGCCGGTGCCCGGCATCTGAACAGACACTTTGAGGAAACGAAAGATGGGCAGTTACAAGATTACCGACGGCGTCGTGGAATTGGGCAAGGTCAGTCTACCGATCCCGAACACCATCAGCCCCGAAGCACGCGCCTATCTGGCATTCGACCCCCACCAGGAAGTCGCAGACGGTGCCGTGCCAGCGCCGATGTGGGCCATGCGCGACACGTTAGCGCCGATGTTCCAGTACCTGAACACCCAGGCGCAGGAAGCCTATCCCGTCACCATCGAGGAAATCGCGATCGCCGGAGTCCGATGCCACCTGATCAAGCCTGAAAGTGGACCCGTGGCGACCAACCGGGTGTTGATCAACCTGCACGGCGGCGGCTTTGTGCTGGGATCAGGCTCGCTGGTGGAAGCGATCCCGATCGCTCACGAGAACGGCTGCGCGGTGATCGCGATCGATTATCGGCTTGCCCCGGAACACCCCTTCCCCGCGGCGATCGATGATATCCTTTCGGTTTATCGCGTGGTTCTCGAAAGCCATCCGGCGCATGAAATCGGTATATTCGGAACCTCCGCCGGCGGGTTTCTGACAGCGATGACGATCATGCGCTTGAAGAAGGAAGGGCTACCCCTTCCCGCGTGCTGCGGCATATTCACGGCGGGCGGTGATGTGACCGAACTGGGTGACACGTTCAACCTGTTCACCTTGTCGGGCTTTTACGGCGATATCGGTACCAAGTTGGAAGATCCGATCTGCGAACGCAACGTGTTCGTCGGCAACGCGGATCATGACGATCCGCTGCTGGTCCCGATCAAGGGCGACCTTTCCGATTTCCCACCGACGCTACTGGTAACCGGCACGCGCGATGCCGTGCTCAGTGCCACGGCAATGTTCCATCGCGCGCTGCGCCGAGCCGGCCGCGAAGCCGATCTATACGTCTTCGAAGCCATGCCACACGGCTTCTGGTTTTCGGTGCAGATGCCTGAATCGCGCGAAGCCATTGCGACCATGGCGGCGTTCTTCGAACGCCACCTTCCCCCATCCGACGTCAAACAATGAGGTTGACGCCCGAACGGCCCGTGCGCAAACAACTCGCACAATTGAGGGCCAAGCCGCCGGCAGATATGACACAGCGATTTAATTTCGACGCGACCGACGTCAATATCGTCGAACAGCTCCGGCTCAATGGCCGCGCGAACAATCAGCAAATTGCTGAAAGGCTCGGGCTCACCGCCACGACGGTCTCGACGCGTATCAAGCGGATGGAAGACGCAAACCAGCTACGCGTAGTGGCGGTGTCTGATTTTACGGCGCACGGCTTCAACTTCCTGCTGCGCATCTCGGTCGAGGTCGATGGGCGTGCCGCTTCCGAAGTGGCGCACGAACTTGCGGAATTGCCGCAGGTTTTCGCAGCGCATATCGTCACCGGGCGCTATGATATCGATATGCTGGTTGCGCTCCACGATTTCGATGACCTTTCCACCCTGCTGCTGGATAAGTTCTCGACGGTGCGCGGCATCCGATCACTGACACCCGCCATCGTCGTCGATATCATCAAGTATCAATTCGATGTGGCCCCAATCGAAGGCAGGGACTGAACCGATGCCCGCCCCCATACTCGATGCACTGGATCGCCAGCTGATCGATTTGCTTTCATGCGACGCACGCGTCTCCAATCGTAAGATCGCAGTCGAACTGGGCGTGACCGAAGGTACCGTGCGCGGCCGCATCAAGCGATTGCAGCAGGACGGGCTGATTGCCTTCACCGCCGTCACGGGTTTTGAAATGGCGCGAAAATCGCGCCTGTCTTTCATCAACGTCCAGGCCAATGTCGACAAGGTGCGTGACGTGGCCCGCGCCATAAGCGGACTTCCCGAAATCAATGCCGTGCTGATCACGATGGGTCAGTTCAACATCACCGCGATGTGCCTGATCGAGGAGTTGGACGCGCTGGTGGAGATTGCCCAAGACCAGATTCTCACCATTGAGGGCGTCCACCACGTGGAAACCTCGATCGCGGTTAAGACGGTCAAGTACAACGCGCGAATGGCCAAGATCACGCCGCAAGCAATGATTCAGGATGGCAACTGAGGCACCAGGAAACACGCTCCGACCACCTCTCCTCACGACGATTTCTAGCGCAATACAAGGTACGCCGCTTGCATTTGCGTAGTAATAAATATATAACTCGACGCAATTGAGAATTGCGCCCGATCTTGCCGACATGGCAGGTGAATGCCTCGGGGGAGAGTGCCATGTACAGACCGCTTGAAGGTCGGACCGCACTTGTAACTGGTGGCGGACAGGGTATCGGCCAAGGCATTGCGCGCGCGTTAGCGGCCGCCGGCGCCGACCTCGTGGTGGCCCAGCGCAGAGGTGAAGAGGCAGAGCGCGAAGCTGCCTTCCTGCGCGAAACCTTCGAAGTGCGCGCGTTTGCCCAGGCCGTTGACGTGACCGACGCCACCGCGGTGGACGATATGATCGACACCGCGGTCGCGGAATTGGGGCGCCTCGACATTCTCGTCAACAATGCCGGTGCAAGTTTTCCCAAACGACTGGAAAATCACACCGACGCTGAAATGGCCGGTTCGTTTGACCTCAATTACTGGTCCGCCTTCCGCGCGATGCGCGCCGCCTTTCCCGTGATGAAGGCGCAGGGTTATGGCCGGGTAATCAACCTGGGCTCGCTCAACGGCGTGAACGCGCACATGTTCACGGTAGCCTATAATGCGAGCAAGGAAGCGATCCGCGCCCTTACCCGCACTGCCGCGGTCGAATGGGCCGCGCATGGCATTACCTGCAACGTGATATGCCCTTCGGCGCTCAGTCCGCAGGCTCGAGACTATTTCGACGCCAATCCCGCAATGGCGGCGACCATCCTGAACCAGGTACCCGCCGGACGCTTCGGGGACGCCGCGCGGGACGTGGGGCCGGTCGCAGTCTTCCTTGCCGGCGAAGGAGCCAGCTACATGACGGGCAATACGCTATACGTCGATGGCGGCGGTCACATTAACGGCGTTGCCTGGCGCCCCGAGGTGGAGGATTGAGCCGGTCTCCGCGATCATCGAAAGAGTCATGAGCAAGTGCATGGATAGCGCGTGTCTATTAACGATCGGTGCGATCGCCGGCGCGCGGAAGGTCCTATTGTCAGGGCACCAGAACCAGATTGGTTCAAGGCGGCGCGGTGTTCGATCCTCGCCCGACGGTCGACAGCGCGGCAGCGACGCCGATGGGGTGTCTCGCGCCTTTACGGTCGGAAGGGCATGACCATGATCGATGCAGAACTACTGCGACGGATAGATCGGCTTGAATCGCTCGACGCCATTCGTCAACTGCCCGCCAAATATGCGCTGGCGCTGGACATGCGAGACATGGAGGCGATGGTGTCGTTGTTCGAACCGGAGGTCCGCGTCGGCAAGGACGGGTCAGGCAGACAGGCATTGCGCGCTTATATGGACCGCACATTGCGCACGCCCTTTACGGGTACGTCACATCACATAGGTGGGCACATCATCGAATTCGACGATCCGGACCATGCGCGGGGCGTGGTCTATTCCAAGAACGAGCATGAAACTGGCGACGAATGGATCATCATGCAAATGATGTACGCCGACGATTATGTGCGCGTGGAGGGGCGCTGGTACTTTGCGCGCCGCCTGCCGCTGTACTGGTACGCCACCGACCTGAACAAGCCGCCCGTAGGACCAAACAAGATGCGCTGGCCGGGTACCGAATGGGTCGAGGGCAACTTTCACAGGCTGTTCCCCAGTTTCGACGAATTCTGGGCACGCGATGGCGATGCCGGCGGGCCGGTGGCCGAACCGGCCCCGCTCGAAAAGTTCATCGAAACGATGCGGCGGGGGCAAGCCGCGCCGAAGGTGAAAGTGCGCGCGACTGAATGATATACACCAGGTCGCCGGTCGCACCGGTCAGGAAGATGGCCTGCTTATTGGGAAGCGTCACCAACCGGCATACTGTTCGAACCCGGACGTCCTAACCTGAGAAATCCTAACCTGAGAAATCCTAACCTGAGAAAAGAGCCGCCGCGAAAATCGCGGCGGCTCTCCATTCTCTATCGGATTGCCCGGCATGACCGGGCAAGCCTCTTTCGCAATGTCGAAACTACCACTTGAACTTCAACGTGGCGCCGAATTCACGCGGATTCATCACGTTCAACGTCCGGTAGCCCGACTGGAACGAGCCGATAGCGAGGGCACTTATCGGTGCCGAACCCAGGGAGATGTTGGTGATGCGCTGCTGATTGAGGAGGTTGCGTGCGAACACGTCGATCTCCCAACCTGCGTCCGCGCGCACGCCGACAAAGAGATTGAGCAGTTCGCGATCCAGATACTGGTATTGCACCTGCTCGGACTTGAACGAAGGACGGTAAGTGAACAGGGCGCGCAGGAAAGGCGTCACCGAACCCATGGGCATGCGAATCTCGGTGTTCGCCGTGAGCCCAAAGTCCGGAACTTCGGCCATTGGGCCATTGCTGATGCAGTAGCTCACATTTCCGGTACCGGTCACCTTGGCTGGCCCCGTCCGGTTAGGTTGGCCGGTGCCAGCATAATCATTGCACGGCACCCGCGCGTTCTTGAAGCGCGCGTGATTATAAGCGGCGCTGAGGCCGATATCCCAATTGTTGGTAACCCTGCCCTCGATCGATGCCTCGATCCCCTTGCTCGTGGCGTCGGCGTTGTAGTTGAAATCGAACTCGCCGTTTGTCGTGTCCGTAGCGTTATTGATCGGCGGGCCACCCGGCGTGCAGGTCCCACTTATGTCGGGGCAGTTATAGGAGATGTTGGTGAAGCGGCTCAAGAAATTGTCAAACTTCTGGTAATAGGCTGCGACGGAATAGTTGAGCCGACGATCGAACGCTATTCCCTTCAGGCCCACTTCGAATGAATCAGTCTTTTCGGGCTGCGTACGGATCAGGTCGTTCGATATGCCAGCGGGAACGGACACACCCGTGCTGCCGGCACGAAACGAATGACCATAGGCGGCATAGACGTTCAGCGTGTCGGTGACCGCATAGCGGATATTCAATCCGCCCGTGAACGGCCGGTTAACGTTCCGCTGCAGCGCGGCGGGGATGATTTCCGTCGGCCCATGGCCGACATCGAAAGGATTGGTGGGGGCGCTCACTAGCGCAAGCTGGGTGGTCTGAACACCTTGGATGATCGAGTAGCGAAGGCCGCCTTCGATCGTCAGCGGTCCTGCCTTGTATCTGAGGTTGCCACTGAATGACCAGGTCTGGCTATTTACCGGGACCGTGACGAGGGCCCTGATATTGAGCGTGTTCGAAAACGTACCGACACCGGGCACTGTGACGACCGTGTTAGGCTTGACCGCATACCAGAATTGCGATGCGTCCTGATCGACGGTCGTGACGCCCGTCTGCTTTGTATAGAAGGTGCCGACGCCCCAGCCAAAGCCTTCCTGATTGTTCGAGGTCAGCCGCACTTCCGCCGTATCGACCTTGTACGGTGTAACGACAGTGGAGAACTGGACATATCCCGGCAGCCTGTTCGTTGCATCGAGATCGCGCGCAATGGTGAGTTTCGAGAACTGGTGCGCACCGACGATCGAAAGCGTCGCGGGGCCAAGATCGGCTGAAACATTGAGGTTGAGAAGGTGGGTGTTGTTCTCATTCCTGAAGAGGCCGTCCTGAACGGCGCGGTAGTCCGACACGCCCAGCGTAGGGCCAGAAGGCGCAGTGGTATCGGGCGCGAAGGGAATGCCGAGAAAAGGGGTGGGAAAGCCAAACAGTGTCGCGTACTGGCCATAGGGAAAGCCGCCGGTACCGATAACCTGTTGAAACTGCTTGTTGTCGGCGTGCAGATATTGATAAGTCAGGTAGCCCGTGACCCCGTCGGTCGGCCGCCAGCCCAGCGTAATGCGTGCGCTTTGGGTCCGATTCCGCGAACGCTCGTCACCGCGATTGACGTCGCGCACATTGTTGCCCCGATTGCCGTCGGCGAGCATCGCCACGCGAATGGCGAATTTGTCGGAAAAAGGCAGGGAGATGCCAAGCTGGGCATTATAGCCGGCGCGATTCGTGCCGGTCACTTCGGCATAGCCTTCGGGGTGGCTGAAGTTCGGACGACGCGTCGCGATGGTGATTGCGCCAGCCGGTGCCGACAGGCCGCGCAGCAAGCCCTGCGGTCCGCGCAGCACTTCGATCTGTTGGATGTCATAGATGGCGGTGTAAACAGTCTGCGCGTCGGTCGGTATTTCGTTGTAATAAACCTGCACCGCCGGGCTGGTGCCCTGGTCGGGATCGAACGTGATACCGCGCAACGTGGTCGTGTTATTGCGGCCGGTGGAATTTGTCAGTTCCAATCCCGGCGCCAGCTGCTGCACGTCCTTGACGTCGAAAATCTTGAACCTTTCGAGCTGCTCGCCGGTCGCGACGTTGACGCTCATCGGAACGTCCCGGACGTTGCGCGCATCGCGCGTCGCGGTGACGATGATGTCGCCGCTGTCGGGCGTCGCCGGTGCTGCCTGCGGGGCCCCGGCCTGTGCGGCGGCCAGTGTCGGAACGGAAAGTGCACCGATGCTGCAGCAAAGCAACAAAGCGCGAGTGTAATGAGCATTCTTCACGATAATCCTCCCCTTGGAAATGTATCTCCGGGCGACTTGGGTGCGCCCGAACTGGTTTAGATGAGTATTCGTCCGCTATTCAGGCAGCCACGCTATATAGTGGCGTTACGGGAGCCTCTTGCGGATAACTGATCGGCGTCCCGAAATCGTAGGTGGCGATGAGAGTGCGGATGAACGCGGGATCGTGCAATGGGTCGACCGGGGTTTCCACCTGCACGCCCCGCGCACGCATGTCCTTGAGCAGGGTTTCGAAGACCCGATCATAGGTCAGGTCGTCAGTGCCGTCCATGTTCTGCTTCAATTCCGCGAAGTCCTCGAACACCTCGCCCGACCAGTGGACCAGAAAACGCAACTCATCGGTGTGTACATTATCGATCACCTGATCGCCATTCATCAGGCGCCAGTTATTCTTGTCCGCCCGGTCGCCGCAAAACATGGTGTCGAACTTCAGCCCGGGGGGACGCTGACGGTCCAACGGTCCATTGGCCTCACCCCGGTGATACATCATCTCGTTCTGCACGACGACACCCCGATTCCACACGGGCGGCATCAGGCGCTGCGGAGCCCGGGCCGGACCATCCGGCCAATAGGTGAAGCCGCTGCCAGGGTCCTTGCTGAACCAGGTGATGACTTGCGCCATCTTGATCAGGTGATCGCCAAACAGGCCCGACTTGCCCATCACTGCGCATAGCCAGGTCGGCGAATTCTCATAGCGCACGCCCCGGAAGCTGGGCGAATCAAGATGCCCCGGATCGTGGTTGCCGCAGGCGCCGTTGATATTGAACAGCATCATCTGCGGCTTGGCATATTGCCCGCCCCAATAGGCTTTGGCATGATCGATGAAGGCCTGATTGTAGAAACAATCATGGATTTCCGGATACAGCGCCGTCGAATAGTTGGCGTAGAACCCGCGAAACGTCGGCGTGACAAAACTGTCAAGCGCCGGCTCGACCCCCTCCGGCATACCGCCGGAAAGCGTGGCGATCAGCTCTTCGACATTGGCGAAGTGCTGCGCTATGATCAGCTTCCAGGGCCCCTGGGTGCGCACGACGTCAAGCAGGCGCTCGCGCTGGTCGTCGGAATAGACGTTGTTCAGCACGCGCGGCGCCGACACCGGGCGAAGGATATCGGAAAGAGCCTGCCTGTCGGCCACGCCTGTCATACCTCCACTCCCAAAAGCCCTCTCAATTCCAAGAGGCCTAAGTTAGTCCAAACTTACCCATAGCGCCCTGGAGGGTCAACCAGCTTCGGCGAACATCGCGCAATTTATGGTACAATTTTGTACGATTGTTGCCAATTCGTCGCACTCTATCGATCGACTGCGTAACCGCGAGGCGTTTTGCATTCGCGGGAAGCCAATGTAAGCACGCACTTACTCATAAGGCGTGAAGGAGAGAATCGGACCATGTCGAGCATTCTTGCAGAAGAGCGGCCGGCCACAGCCAGCCTCACCGATTCACCGGAGCTCGCGCTGGCGCTGGCTGAGGCGAATTTGCCAACACTGCTGGCCACTTATGTATACCTCTCGCACGATGTCGACCTGCTCGAGCGCTTTGCGCGGCATATCCGTCCGGCATATTCCTATCCCCCCACCGACATTCCCGAGGCGCTGGCCGATGAACTGCGCGCCCGGATGCGGCACCTGCTGACCAGCGGCGAAGTTGTACGCACCGAATCACCATCGGATCCGCTGATCCAGCGGATCATGAGCGTTTCGGTGGGCGAGCCGGTCGACGATGAATTCATCGAGCTGGTCTATGACCAATGCGGCTTCAAACCATGGATCGATCGTTCAAAAATGGCCGATCGACCTGCCCGGCCGGCCGGGTTCAAGGTGCTGGTGATCGGTGCCGGGCTAACCGGAATGGCCGCCGCAACAAAGCTGCGCGAAGCGGGATATGATTATGTCGTGATCGAGAAGAACGGCGATGTCGGCGGCACCTGGTATGAAAACCGCTATCCCGGGGTCGGCGTCGATACGCCAAGCCATTTTTACAGCTTCAGCTGGGAAATCTGGCCAGATTGGCACCATTATCATCCGCAGGGCGCGGACATGCAGAACTATTTGCTGAACGTCGCCGACAAATATGACCTGCGCCGTAATATGCGCTTCAATACCGAGGTCGAGGCGCTGGTCTATGACGAGCAGGGTGGCACCTGGACGGTCACGGTCCGGAACGCGGACGGAAGCCGTGAGGATCTCGTCGTCAACGCTGTGATCAACGGCCACGGACCGGTCAACCGATTCAAGTTTCCCGACATTCCCGGGCTGAATGACTTTGCCGGCCGGGTCGTACACACTGCCGCCTGGCCCACAGACCTCGATTTGACAGGCAAGCGCGTGGCCGTGATCGGCACCGGCGCCAGCTCGGCCCAGCTGGTCGGTGCCATCGCCCCCCACGTTGCCGAAATGACCGTCTATCAACGCACCAAGCATTGGGTGATCCACAATCCGGAAATCGCCCATGAAGTGAATGAAGGGATGAAATGGGCACTTACGCACATCCCGACGTTCAAGGAATGGTTCCGGTTTCGTGTCTATTGGGCGGCTGCGGACGGCCTGTTCAGCAACGTGCTGAAGGATCCGGCATGGGAAGGCAATGATCTGGCCGTCTCCGCGCTCAACGATGGCACGCGCCAATATGCATTGAGCTATCTCCAGGAGAAGTTCGCGGACCGGCCGGACCTGATCGAAAAGTTGACCCCGGACTTCCCGATCTTTTCCAAGCGCATCATCCTCGACAATGGCTGGTTCGATGCGCTGCTTCGCGACAACGTCCATCTGGAGGCTGGCGGTATCGCTCGCATCCTGCCGAACGGCATCGAGACGAAGACGGGTTCGGTCCGCGAATGCGACGTGATCGTGTGCGCGACCGGTTTCGACGTGGCCAGGATGACGGGAAACCTCGTGATCAAGGGCATTGGCGGCCGCGACCTGGGCCAGGAATGGGGCGCGGAAGACCCGCGTTCGTATCTGGGAATGTGCGTGCCCGGCTACCCCAACTATTTCCACACGGTCGGCCCCAACAGCGCGCCCAATCACGCCGCGGGTCAGAATCTGATTTCGGAGTGTCAGGTCAACTGGATCATCGAGGCGCTCGACCGGATCGTGGACACCGACGCTAAGGCGTTCGAAGTGAGGCAGGATGCGTATGATGCCTGGAACCGCAAGGTCGAGGCCCGCATGCCGGAGATGATCTGGACTCATCCCAGGGCGAACAGCTACTATAATAATTCGAAAGGCCGGGTTTTCCTGTCATGGCCTTGGCGTCTTGTCGATTTCTTCAACGAGACTCGCCGCCCTCAGGAGGGAAGCTATACGCTTCATCCCTGATCGCGCATTGCGAAGGAGGGGCTGGGTCGCACTTGCGCGACTCCGCCCCCCTCTTAGGACTGTCGATGAAGCGCAGCCGTATCTCAGGTAACGAACGCAAGGCCCGCATCCTGGATGAGGCTCGGCGTATCTTTTCGAAATACGGATACGATGCCGCGCGCACGCAAGACATCGCCCGGGCCGCACAGGTTTCCGAAGCGCTGGTCTATCGCCACTTCCCGACCAAGCAGGCGCTCTATCGTGCGGTTCTGCGCCGCACGATACGTGAGCAGAACGCCAACCACGATATTGTCGGGCTGCGCGACACTACGGCACGGGGCCTGATCACCAATTTGCATACCTATTTCCGGGTGGTGGTAGGCGACGGGCCGGAACAGGTCCGGGAGGGCTTCCGCCTATTGCTGGCCAGCGTGGCGGGCGATGGGAGTTTTGCCAGCCTCATCTATCGCAGGGCCAACCGCATGATGAACGAACGCGTGCGCCAGATCTTGATCCGGGCGCGCGAAAGCGGCGATATCGTTGGCGAAGTTCTGGATGCGCGCAACACATCGATGTTCACCGAACATATCGGCACCATGATGAACACGCTCGCCGCCATGGCGCCCCAGGCGACGCCCTATTCGGGGGACAAGGACAAGATCGTCCGCGACGCGGTGTGGTTCTGCTGCCGCGGCCTGGGTTTCACCGAAGCGGCAATCACGCGCTATCTCGATATGACGGAAGGGGACGCCTGACTGGCCGATCCCCTTACCCGCGCAACTCGGTCTTCATCACCTTTCCGGCCGCATTGCGTGGAAGGTCGGTGACAATCGAAAAGCTGCGCGGCACTTTGAAATTGGCCATATGGGCGCGAGCCCAGGTCGACAGGTCAAGCTCAGAAGCGGTCGCTCCTGGACGCAACACGACAAAAGCCTTGCCCACTTCGCCCATGCGTTCGTCGGGTACGCCGATCACCGCCGCGACCGCAATGACCGGGTTAGCGGCCAGCAGCTTTTCTACTTCGGCCGGATAGACGTTAAAGCCGCCCGAAATGAACAGGTCCTTCTTGCGGTCAGTGATCGCCAGGTAACCACGCTGGTCGATCGTACCGATATCCCCGGTATGGAGCCACCCGTCCGCGTCGATCGTCTCGGCAGTGGCCGCAGGATCGTCGAGATAGCCGCGCATCACCGCATGACCCCGAACCCAAAGTTCGCCGGGGGTTCCGGCGGGCTGATCGTGGCCACCGTCGTCCACACAGCGTACTTCGATGCCGGGTAGCGGGAAGCCACAGGTATTCGCGACGGTTTCGGCATCATCCCCCGGCATCGTCATGGCGATCGCGCCGCATTCGGTCATGCCGTAACCGTTGACGATGTTCGACATGCCCAACTCGTGGCGCATCCGTTCGACCAGAGCCGGCGGCACTGGGGCAGCGCCGGTAACGGCGACGCGCAGGCTGGAGAAATCGCGTGGCTTGTCGCCCGCGAGTTCCTGCAACAAACTTTGATAGATCGTCGGTGGGCCGGGGATGAATGTGATGCGGCTCACCTCGATCTGGCGAACCATTTCCGCCACGTCGAAGGTCGCCATTGGCACGATCGTCGCGCCGCGCACCAGGCACGCGGCCCATCCCGCCTTGTAACCAAAGGTATGGAAGAACGGATTGACGATCAAATAGCGGTCGCCGGGGCGCAGATCGACGCGCGTGGCCCAATCGCCGAAGACCTGCGTGACCTGCGCATGCGCCGTCAGCACGCCCTTCGGCAGGCCCGTGGTGCCGGAGGTGAAGATGATGTCGCAGATGTCGTCCGGCGAAACGCGCGCGACCGCGGTGTCCACCGCTGGATCATCCGCCCCCCGGCCCCGCGCGACGAAGGCTTCCCAGCCGCTGTCGATATGGACCGCCTCGATCAGGTCGGGAAGGTCTTCACCGCCGATCAACGCGACATAATCCTGTCCGATGAAGTCCCTCGGCGCAAATAACAGCTTTACCCGGGCGCGGCGCAGAATATCGCCCGCCTCGCCGCCCTTGAATCGGGTATTGAGCGGCACGATGGCGGCCCCCACGCTCTGCGCGCCAAGCGCAGCGAGTATCCATTCGCGGGTATTGGGCGCCCAGATTGCGACGCGATCACCATGGCCGACGCCGCTCGCTATCATGGCCGAGGCAGAAGCGCGGGCGTCGGCCCAGATTTCCGAGAAAGTCCAGGTCCGCTCACCGACGATCAGACCGGGAACGTCCGGCCATTGCTCGGCGGCGGCTTTCGCTGCTCCCGGAATAGTCTTGGGCCAATCACCCGGCGCTTCGGTCATGTGCCGGTGTCCTCAGGCGACTTCGAACAGGCCGGCCGCGCCCATGCCGCCAGCAATGCACATCGAAACAACGACATATTTCAGGCCGCGCCGCTTACCTTCGATCAGCGCATGGCCCACCAGCCGCGAGCCTGTCATGCCAAAGGGGTGGCCGATGGCTATGCCACCACCGTTGACGTTGAGCTTGTCCGGATCGATGCCCAGCTTCTGTTGGCAGTAGACCGCCTGCGACGCGAAAGCCTCGTTGATTTCGAACAGACCGACATCGTCGATCTTCAGCCCCGCGCGAGCGAGCAGTTTGGGAATCGCAAAGACCGGCCCGATGCCCATTTCGTCCGCCCCACAGCCCGCTACCTGGAAACCGCGATAGACACCCAGGATCGGAAGTCCCTCCTTTTGCGCCGTGGCGAGGTCCATCACCACCTGGGCCGAGGCACCATCGGAGAGCTGGCTGGCATTACCCGCCGTTACGTATCTGCCTTCCTGAATGACCAGGCCATTCTTGAACACCGGCTTCAGGGCGGCAAGCGCTTCGTACGTCGTGCCTGCGCGAACGCCCTCGTCCTTGGAAAGCGTGACGTCCTCCTTGCCGGTTTCGTTACCTTCCTTGTCGAACAGCGCCTTGGTCACGGTAATCGGCACGATCTCGTCATCGAACCTGCCGGCAGCCTGGGCGGCGGCGGCACGTTGCTGCGACAGCGCGGAGAACTGGTCCTGCACCTCCCGCGAGATGCCGTAGCGTTCAGCCACGACCTCGGCGGTCTCGATCATCGCCATATAGGCGTAAGGATCATGCTGGAGCACGAATTGCGACCGGTTGCGCCATTGCGGGGCATGTTTGTTGAGCGTCAGCGAGACGCTTTCGCAGCCGCCGGCAACCGCGACGTCAATCTCGTCGGTCATGATCCCGCGCGCGGCAAAGGCAATCGCGTTCAGGCCAGACGAACACTTGCGATCCATGGCAAAACCGCTCGTCGTGTCGGGCAGCCGCGAGGCATGAACCGTCAGGCGGCCGAGGTTGTAGCTTTGCGTGTTCCAATGATTGGCCACACCGAGATACACATCATCCACCCGTGCCGGGTCGATCCCGGCGCGCTCCAGCGCCGCATTGACGGCATGTGCAGCCAGAACCGGAGCCTCGGTGTCGTTGAATGCGCCGCGATAGGCTTTGCCTACGCCGGTGCGTGCGGTCGAGATAATGGCGGCGTCGCGCATGTCAGATCCTCTCAGCCAAAGCCGTGCATGTTGGACGGGCCGAAAAATGCCCGCATTTCAATAACCTCATTCGCCTCGTTGAAGCGGAATGTGTCGATCACGTCGACTCGCATATCCTTGCCTTCCAGATGGAGAAGGACCGAGAACGCGAACGCGGCATATTCACCCGTGACACGCACCGGACCTTCGAGGCGCAGTTTGGCGCCGGTTTTCATCGATTCAGTATAGAAACCCAGGATCGCAGCCTGCCCGACATGCGGCGGTGTACCGATCGGATCTTCCACACGGGCGTCGCTGGCAAAGATCGCGGCGACCCGTTCCGGGCTGCCGGCCTCGAACGCGGCGACATATTCATGCACGGCGGCTTCCATTTTTATTGGATCAGGCATCTCTCTCACTCCGGAAAATAGCGGCTGATCGTATCGAGCACGCAGGCTGGCTTGTCTTGTCCTTCAATCTCGATGGTGACACGCACCACGGACTGGATCGCACCCTTCACCTCTTCCACGCGGACGATCTCACCAACCGCGCGGATGTGACTGCCAACCTTGACCGGTGACAGAAAACGCAGGCGGTCCGCGCCCACGTTCACCGCGTGGGCGAAGCCCCGCACCTCGATCAGCATGGGCAGGAAATAGTTCACAAGGCTCATCGTCAGGTAGCCGTGGACGATTGTGCCACCGAACGGGCCATCCTTTGCCCGATCGACGTCAACATGGATCCACTGGTGATCGCCGGTCACCTGCGCAAAGCCGTTGACCCTATCCTGATCGATCAGCAACCAGTCGCTCGGCCCGAGCTTCGTGCCTTCCTTGCCGATCAGGGCGGCAGGCTCGGCAAAGACCATTGCGGGTCGGGATGCCTGGGTCATGCGTGCTGGCTCGATACCGGGACGATCTCGCCGGTCATGTAGGAGGACAGGTCGCTGGCCAGGAACAGCATCACATTGGCCACTTCCCACACTTCCGCCGGTCGGCCATAGGCCTCTTTTTCCACCAGCCTGGCCAAGGCTTCCTCGGTGGTAACCTTGGCCAGAAAGGCGTGCATGGCAAGGCTGGGCGCCACCGCATTGACGCGGACGCCGTGGTCGGCGGCTTCCAGCGCGACGCAGCGCGTAAAGGCCATCACCCCAGCCTTTGCAGCAGCATAATGGGCCTGTCCGCGCTGGGCGCGCCAGCCCAGCACCGACGCGTTGTTGACCATCACGCCTGATTTGTTCGCATACATCGAAGGCAGGAAAGCACGGGTCATGCGGAACAGGCTGGTGACGGTCACGTCCATTACCCGGTTCCACTGGTCGTCCGTCATGTCGACCACGCTGACTTCGCCGCCAAGCCCGGCGTTGTTGATCAACACGTCCACCTTGCCCAGCGTGGCCAGCGCGGCATCGCGCAACGCCTGTACTGCATCCTCGCTGGTCACATCGCACACGAAGGTGGCCGGGCGGGCGCAACCGACTTCGGCAGCGATGCGATCCGCCGCTTCGCCCAAACGGCGCTCGTGGAAATCGCTGATCAGCACGCGCGCGCCCTCTTCGGCGGCGCGCTTGGCCACAGCATAGCCGATGCCCGTACCGGCGGCAGCGGTTACCACTATCGTCTTGCCCTTCAGCAGACCCAGCGGGGCGGGATAGGCGGGAACAGGAACGGTCAAAGGTCACCTCGCGGTTGGCACAGCCAGAACATGGTCAAAGATCTCCCCGCGGTTCGCGGGGCAGCCCCAAGCCACGCTCCGCGATCAGGTTGCGCTGAATCTGGTTGGTGCCGCCATAGATTGTGTCGGCGCGACTGAAGAGGAACAGATTGGGCAGCATCGGCCACTCATACCGATCGTCTTCCGCGATCTCGCCGGCCTGGCCCAGAACGTCCATGGCCAGTTCGCCCAGATTGCGCCGCCATGTCGCCCACTGGATCTTGTAGGTGAGCGCGGCGCCGTCGATGTCCGACTGACCGGTGTTCGATAACATCCGCAGCGCGCCATAGCGCATCAGACGGAGCCCGATTTCCGCCTGGGCCACACGCTGGCGGATCACCGCATCACAAGCCTTGCCTCCCGCATGGGCGGCCGCGATGATCGCATCCAGTTCGTTGCGAAAGCCCATCTGCTGCGCCAACGTCGACACCCCGCGTTCGAACGCCAGCAAGGCCATCGCGACCCTCCATCCGTCCCCGGGCGCGCCCAGCACGGCGTCAGCGGGACAACGGGCATCGGTGAAGAACGTCTCGTTGAACTCGGCCTCGCCATTCATCTGGCGGATTGGCCGCACCTCGACACCCGGCTGGTGCATGTCCATCAACAGGAAGGTCAGGCCTTTTGGACCTTTCGATCCCTCGACGCTGCGCGCCACGACAAACACGAAATCCGAAAAGTGCGCGAGGCTGGTCCAGACCTTCTGGCCATCGACGACCCATTCGTCGCCGTCGAGCCGTGCCTTGGTCTTGACGTTGGCAAGGTCGGAACCAGCGCCCGGTTCGGAATAACCCTGGCACCAGATCGCGGTGCCATTGGCGATGCCGGGAAGATAGCGGGCCTTCTGCTCTTCTGTTCCGAAAGCAAGAATGGTCGGTCCAGCCAATTCCACGCCGATGTGATTGATGCGCCCCGGGGCGCCAGCGCGCGCATATTCCTCGGCAAAGATCACCTGCCGCGCCAGTGTCGCGTCTCGCCCTCCCCACTGCGCCGGCCAGCCGATGCACGACCATTTGTGGCGCGCGAGCTGCTGCTCCCACTCGCGGCGCCGCTCGATCTTGCTCACCAGGTTCGGAATGCCCTTGATGTCGGAAAACGGGCCGGAAAGCTGTTCCTGCAACCACGCGGCGCATTCGGCGCGAAACAGTTCGTCGGCGGCGGAAAAGCCCAACTTCATGCCACGCCTCCCACCGTCGACGGCCCCATGATCTTGCTGGCCACCTGTTCGCGGTGCCACTCGCTGTCGCCGAGCATGGTCGCGATCGATCGCGCGCGCTTGAAGAACAGGTGCGCGTCATGTTCCCAGGTAAAGCCGATGCCACCGTGCAACTGGATCATGTTGCCGGCGCACATGCGATAGGTGTCGGCACAAAACGCCTTGGCGGCATGAAGCGCCAGCGCGGCGTCGTCCGATCCTTCATCGACGGCGCAGGCCGCCCAATAGACGGCGGAGCGGGCCTGCTCGATTTCGATCATCATATCCGCCAAACGATGCTTGTACGCCTGGAACGACCCGATCGGGCGGCCAAACTGCACGCGCTCCCGCGAATAGGCGACCGTTCGGTCCAGCGTCGACTGCGCGCCGCCAAGAGCTTCCGCGGAAAGACAGATCAACCCCGCGGCCAGCGCGCCGGCAATGGCGGCGGCGGCATCCGCCAGTGGCTCGGCACGGGCACCGTCCAGCATAATCGTCGCCAGGGGACGCGTCTGGTCCATCGTGACGTGAGTCGTTGCGGAAACGCCCTCACCGTTGAGGTCGATCAGCCAGGCGTCGTCCCCGGCATAGACCAGCAGCAATTCCGCAGCACCGCCGTGCGCGACATGGGAGAGCGTGCCCGTCATGCGGCCGTCCACGGCCTGCAATCCTTGCCCCGCTGCCGCCGCAGCGACCACCTCTCCGCCAACCAGGCGCGGCAGCCACGCAGATTTCTGCAGGTCGGAGCCACCGGCTGCGATGGCCCTGCCGACCATAACAAGGCCAAGCAACGGGATAGCCGCAATCTGCGCACCGGCACTTTCGGCGACCAGCGCGAATTCGACCATGCCCAGGCCCGCGCCGCCATACTCTTCTGGCAGAGCCAATCCGGCAAGACCAAGTTCGGTGGCAAACGCGCTCCACAAGGCACGGTCTATCCCTGCGTCCGGGCCGCGGGCCGCCATGGCGGCGCGGGTACGCTCGCTGGTGGCGTTCTCGGCAAAGAAATCGCGAACCGTATCGGCGATCATTCGCTGCTCTTCGGTGAAGGCGAATTCCATCAGCCAGCGCTTTTCGGAACGAGAAGGGTCCTTGTCACGCGGTGCCCCAAACCTTGCGCGGGGGGACCCGCCGGGACAGCAAGTCCTCGACGACGCCGCCGATCTGTTCCGGCTCCCAGCGCGCCTGCTGATCGACGAACGGGCCTTCGCGCCAGCCGTCTTCCAGCATGATCTTGCCTCCTTCCAGCTCGAACACGCAGCCGGTGACGTGGGCGCTTTCCGCACTGCCCAGCCACACCACGGTGGGAGCGACATTGGCCGGGTCCATGACGTCGAATGCCGCGTCCTGCGTCGCCATCTTGTCGGCGAACGCCTGCTCGGTCATGCGCGTTCGGGCCGACGGCGCCAGCGCGTTGGCGGTGATGCCATAACGCCCGAGTTCTGCTGCCTGGACCAGCGTGAGCGCCGCGATGCCGCCCTTGGCCGTCGCATAGGCAGCTTGCGCGATGCTACCCTGAAGCCCCGCGCCCGACGACGTGTTGATGATGCGCGCGTCCACCACCTTTCCCGCCTTTTGCTGACCGCGCCAGTAATCGACCGCATGCCGCGTGACACAGAAGTGACCACGCAGGTGAACATGCATGGTGGCGTCCCATTCGTCAGGCGTGGCCGAAACGAACATACGGTCACGCACGATTCCCGCATTGTTGACCACGACATGGAGATCGCCGAACGCACCGATCGCAGCATCCACAATGCGCTTGGCGGCATCCCAGTCGGTGATGTCCTCGTAGTTGGCGACGGCATGGCCGCCGCTAGCGATGATCTCGGCAACCACGGCGTCGGCGGCGCTGGTGTCACGTCCTTCACCGCCCAGCGAGGTGCCGATGTCGTTGACCACAACATTTGCGCCTTCGCCCGCGAAAGCCAGCGCGTAAGCACGGCCCAGACCGCCGGCGGCGCCGGTGATGATGACGGTACGATTGTCGCAGATACCCAACGCGTTTCTCCTTTGATTCCGGACTAAACGACCACTGGGACCAGCAGGTGCTGGCTGAGGTCGCCGATCAGATCGAGCATGGAATAATCACGCCCGGTAAAGCACCATTCACCGTCCAGGCAGGCGAATGTATCGTGATAGCGACCCGCGCAGATTGCTTGTAGCGACAGGTCGGCTGTCGCCTGGATCACGGTATAGTATGAGCGGCACGTAGCCGTGCCGGCGTCCTCGTCGATATCTACGATCGGATTGGTGATGACGTGCTTGGTGCGCGGCGTACCGCAAGGATGGATTCGGACATGGGTCCGCCAGAGCTCCAGCATCGGGGCCGATCCTTCGACCGTTTCGCCACTGCCCAGCTTGATCCGGGCATGCGCAAACAGCGCCGCCACCGCTTCCAGGTCGCCCGCGTCCATCAGCTCGGCATAGCGGTAGAGCAGGTTGGTGATCTTCGTCGCGGCGCTCATGCCGCTTTTCCCTTCGGCGCGGCAGCGCGTTGTTCACGCGCGGTCGCGCCCGGGCCGCTCAACCGCACCGCAATGGCGGTGGATTCCGACCGACGCCGGTTCGGCTCGACGGCCGCAAGCGGTTCCACCGCGACGATCCCGGTCAGCGCCTCGCGCGCAAGGCGCTGGTATT
>Ga0207703_10000691_pt1 | contig 33391 bp, 35 predicted proteins | sample KBSSwiS12_FD_184304 | JGI IMG/M metagenome (GOLD analysis project Ga0207703, IMG submission 184304) | Switchgrass rhizosphere microbial communities from Kellogg Biological Station, Michigan, USA - KBS Switchgrass S1-2 (SPAdes) (version 2) | ecosystem: Host-associated > Plants > Roots >... | reverse complement strand
TCCGCCGGTGGATCCGGAGATGACGCAGGTGCTGTTCGAGGAGACTTCGACGATCACGGCGGCGATCCAGGGCAATCTCAGCGACACGCGCGTCGCAGGCGGGAGCATCGCCGGTGAGAATGCCGCCGGCGACGGTGCCGCCTCGACCGCGACGAGCAACAGCGACGACGCCAGCGCCGACGAGGGCGGCGACGAGGAGGAGAGCGCCGACAGCAGCGGCGGCGAGTCCGGCCCCGCCGGCGGCGGCCCGAATGTGCTGATCGACACCAGCCGGATCGCCGGCGGCAGCGCGACGATCGACACGCCGATCACCTCGACCGGCAACTCGAGCCTGTGGAGCGGCGCCGACGGCTTGATCGACGGCCCCGGCGGAGTGCAGTAAGCACCGCCGCCCTGAAAATATTGGGCCGACAGGGCCGGAACCGCGTTAATCCCCGAGCTTATCGCAGGCGCGCGAGACGAGGATGGTGGAGACGGCAGTGACGGCGTCCGGCGACAATGCGGAAAAAGCTTGGCGCGCGCTGCGCGACGAGGCGGCGCACTGTACGCGCTGCGGTCTATATGCATGCGCGACCCAGACGGTGTTCGGCGAAGGTCCGGTCGAAGCCGATCTGATGATCGTCGGCGAGCAACCTGGCGATCAGGAGGATCTGGCCGGCAGGCCCTTTGTCGGCCCCGCCGGCAAGTTGCTCGATCGGGCGCTCGACGATGCGAAGATCGACCGGGGTCGCGTTTACGTCACTAATGCGGTCAAGCATTTCAAGTTCGAGCCGCGCGGCAAGCGACGCATTCATGCGAAGCCGAATGGCGGCGAGATCAAGGCCTGCCGCTGGTGGATCGATCAGGAGCGCGCCATAATCCGCCCCCGGCACACGATCCTGCTGGGCACCACCGCCATCCATTCGCTGATCGGCAAGGCGACGACGCTGACGTCGGTGCGCGGCAGGCGGATCGACCTGCCCGACGGCGGGGTCGCGCGGGCGACGATCCACCCGAGCTTCCTGCTGCGCATGCCTGACCGCGCGCGGGCGGAGCAAGAATATGCGCTATTCGTGGCGGACCTGAAGGCGGCGGCGGAGTAGCGCCCTATCCGGGCGGCGTGGCGCCGGCGGTCCGCGCCGCATCGAGGAGGAGCCCGATCAGCTCGGCGAACAGGCCGAGCGCCGTCGCCGCCGAGCTGTTGGCGAGTTTTGCCGGTACAAAATCCATCGCGAACAATGTCCCGAAAAATTCGCCGTCGCCGCGCAGGATCGGTACCGAGATATAGCTTTGGAAGCCATAGAGGCGCGGCGTGTCATGCGTGCGGTAGATCGGGTCTTCGGCGACATTCTCGATCATGATCGCCTCGCGGTGGCCGCGAATCTCGTCGCAGATCGTGGTGCGGACATCGAGTTCGCTGCCCTGCTCGAGGCCGAAGTCGATCTCGTCACGCACGGCACAGGCAATCCACCGCGTGTCGGTCACCCGCGCGACCGCGGCGAAGCCCATGCCCGTGGCCCGGCAGACCACTTCGAGGATCGACGGAATCGCGGCCAACTGCTGGATCGCCGCGACATCCTCGCAATGATTGTCGTGTAGCGGGCTGCCTTGAGGCGGCGATTGTTCCACGACGCACAGGATATAGCGGAATAGCGTCCGCTGCAATCACGCCTTTCCGTAACGGAAAGGGGCGGCGTATCAGCTGCGCCGCCCCCCCGATCCGCTTGCGCCGAAAGGCCCGTCAGAGCTTGGAGGTAAGCTCCGGCACCGCCTTGAACAGATCGGCGACGAGGCCGATGTCGGCGACCTGGAAGATCGGCGCGTCTTCGTCCTTGTTGATCGCGATAATCGTCTTGCTGTCCTTCATGCCGGCCAGGTGCTGGATCGCGCCGGAAATGCCGACCGCGATATAGACCTCGGGAGCGACGATCTTGCCGGTCTGGCCGACCTGATAGTCGTTCGGCACATAGCCGGCATCGACCGCGGCGCGCGAAGCGCCGACCCCAGCGCCCAGCTTGTCGGCGAGCGGCTCGATGACCGAATGGAAATTCTCGCTATTCTGTAGCGCACGGCCGCCCGAGACGATGATCTTCGCCGAGGTCAGCTCGGGCCGCTCCGATTTCGAGATATCGGCACCGATGAATCGGGACAGGCCTGCATCGCCGGCCCCCGCGACCGCCTCGACCGAACCCGAACCACCCTCGCGCGCGGCCTTTTCGAAGGCGGTCGCGCGGACGGTGATCACCTTCTTGGCGTCGGAGGACTGGACGGTCGCGATTGCGTTGCCGGCGTAGGTCGGCCGCGTGAAGGTGTCTGCACTTTCGACCGACAGGATCTCGGAGATCTGCATGACATCGAGCAGGGCCGCCACGCGCGGCGCGATATTCTTGCCGTTGGCCGTCGCGGGCGCGACGAACGCGTCGTGATGGCCCATCAGCTCGACGATCAGCGGCGCCACATTTTCCGGCAGGGCGTGACCATAGGCCGCGCCGTCGGCGACATGGACCTTGCCCACGCCCGCGATCTTGGCGGCGGCGTCGCCGACCGCTCCCACGCCCTCGCCGGCTACCAGCAGATGGACCTCACCCAGCTTCGACGCAGCGGTGACCGCCGCCAGGGTGGCGTCCTTGATCGCGCCGCCCTCATGTTCAACCCAGACGAGCGTCTTCATGCCGCAACTCCCATGGCTTTCAACTTCGCGACGAGTTCGTCGACGTCGCTGACCTTGATACCGGCCGAGCGCTTCGCCGGCTCGGTGACCTTCAGCGTCTTGAGGCGGGGACTGACGTCGACGCCATAGTCGGCCGGGGTCTTCTGCGCGAGCGGCTTGGATTTCGCCTTCATGATGTTCGGCAGCGACGCATAGCGCGGCTCGTTGAGGCGCAGGTCGGTGGTGATGATCGCCGGCGCCTTCAGGCTGACGGTCTCGAGACCGCCATCGACTTCGCGCGTCACCCTGACCTCATCACCCTCGACCTCGACCTTCGAAGCGAAGGTGCCCTGCGGCCGGCCGGTGAGCGCGGCCAGCATCTGACCGGTCTGGTTGCTGTCGTCGTCGATCGCCTGCTTGCCGAGGATGACGAGGCCGGGCGCCTCTTCCTCGACGACCTTGGCGAGCAGCTTGGCGACGCCGAGCGGTTCGACCTCGGTCTCGCTGACGATCAGGATCGCGCGATCGGCCCCCATCGCCAGCGCGGTGCGCAGCGTTTCCTGCGCCTTCGTCTCGCCGATCGAGACCGCGATGATCTCGGTCGCCACGCCCTTTTCCTTCAGGCGGATGGCTTCTTCGACCGCGATTTCGTCGAACGGATTCATCGACATCTTGACGTTGGCCAGGTCGACGCCGCTGCCGTCCATCTTCACGCGCGGCTTCACATTATAATCGATCACCCGCTTGACGGGCACCAGGACCTTCATAGCTCGTTCCTTCTTCCTTAGTGCGTCGCGCCAGTGGAGGCTGGCTCCTCGGGAGCGAGCCGAGCCCGCATCTCCCGAGACCTCGCCCTCGCCGGGCCGACGTTATGGTTGTCAGGCCGCTTTCTTCACCTCGGCGACGATTTTGCGCGCGGCGTCTCCCAGATCGTCGGCGGGGACGATCGGCAGGCCGGAATTGGCCAGGATATCCTTGCCCTGCTGGACGTTGGTGCCCTCGAGCCGTACCACCAGCGGCACCGCCAGATTCACTTCCTTCGCCGCCGCCACAATCCCGTCGGCGATGATGTCGCACTTCATGATCCCGCCGAAGATGTTGACGAGAATGCCCTTTACCGCGGGATCGGCGAGGATGATCTTGAAGGCGGCCGTCACCTTCTCCTTGCTCGCGCCGCCGCCGACATCGAGGAAATTGGCCGGGAACATGCCGTTGAGCTTGATGATGTCCATTGTCGCCATCGCAAGGCCGGCGCCGTTCACCATGCAGCCTATATCACCGTCCAGCTTGATATAGGCGAGGTCGTATTTCGAGGCCTCTATCTCGGCAGGATCCTCCTCGGTCTCGTCACGCAGCGCGACGATATCGGGATGACGGTAGAGCGCGTTCGAATCGAAGCTCACCTTGGCGTCCAGCACGAGCAGCTTGGCGGCGCCGGAAGCATCCGGGGTGGTCTCGACCAGCGGGTTGACCTCGAGCATCGACATGTCGGTGGCGATGAAGGCGTTGTAGAGTTGCTCGGCGAGCTTGACCGCCTGCTTGTTCAGGTCACCGGTCAGCTTGAGTGCGAAGGCCACCGCGCGGCCATGGTGCGGCATGAAGCCTTCGGCCGGGTCGATCGTGATCGTGCGGATCTTCTCGGGCGTGTCGTGCGCGACCTGCTCGATGTCCATGCCGCCCTCGGTCGAGACGATCATGGCGATGCGGCCGGTCTTCCGGTCGACGAGCATCGAGAGATAATATTCCGATTTGATGTCGGCGCCGTCGGTCACATAGAGCCGGTTGACCTGCTTGCCGGCCTCGCCGGTCTGGATGGTGACCAGCGTGTTGCCCAGCATCTCCTGGGCGTTCGCGCGGACCTCGTCGATCGACTTCGACAGCCGCACACCGCCCTTCGCCTCGGCCGGCAGCTCCTTGAACTTGCCCTTGCCGCGGCCGCCCGCATGGATCTGCGCCTTCACCACCCAGATCGGCCCCGGCAGCTTCTTCGCCGCCTCGACCGCCTCGTCGACCGAGAGCGCTGCATGGCCGGCGGGTACGGCCACGCCGAACTTCGCGAGCAGTTCCTTGGCCTGATATTCATGGATGTTCATCGGGCGCCTGTCCTTGGGAGCGGATCAATTTGGCTGGGCCTAAAGCATGAAAGCTCGGGCTTGAAAACCCCATGCGCGACGATTCCGCTGCGAAGGACGGATAGTCCCCATTTCTGCAGGGGGATTCGGTCGTCGCGCGCGGGCGATCGCCGCGGCGAGTCCGCTCAGCCCGCGATCGAGCAGCCGATTCCCGCGCGCACGACGACCGAAACGATCTCCGGATCTCCGAGCGCGCGCAGCCGGTGAACAAGCTCGTCGACGCTCATCTCGCGCATGTCGTGGTTCGCGAGGTTGCTCAGCGATTGAAGCCGCTTCAGCTGCGCCAGCGACAGCCGATCGACCATCCGTTCGGCCATGCAGCCGGCAACCGATGGTCTGAGGCCGGCCGCGATCAGCTTCGAACGCACCCGTGCCTCGGGCGAAACGGTGGCGCAGCCGGCCAGCGCGAGCGCGGCGGCGGCAGCGAGGAGGGCGGGACGGACGCTCATGGTTCCGCCTGTGCACCGAAGCGGCTTGACGCGCAATGAACGAAGGGGAGAGCGAAACGCACGCGCCTCACCGCTCCTCGCGGCCGATCCACGTCGCCGCCGCCGCCGCGGCATGATCCTGCATTCGCGCCACCAGCCGCGCCGGGTCCTCCTCGACGATCAGCATCGATCGGTGCGCGCCGCTCAGGAAGCCCTGCGCGACGACATCGTCGAGGAAGCCGATCAGCTTGTCGTAGAAGCCGGCGACATTGAGCAGCGCGACCGGCTTGGCATGTTCGCCAAGCTGGGCCCATGTCCAGATCTCGAACATCTCCTCGAGCGTGCCGATCCCGCCCGACAAGGCGACGAAGCCGTCCGCGCGATCGGCCATCAGCGCCTTGCGCTCGTGCATCGAGCCGACGATACGGAGTTCGGTCAGCCCCTGATGCGCGAGCTCGCGATCGGCGAGGGCGCGCGGGATCACGCCGGTGACCGGCGCGCGCGCTGCCAGCGCCGCATCAGCCACCACCCCCATCAGCCCGACATGGCCGCCGCCATAGATGAGTTCCAGCCCCGCTGCGCCGATCGCGCTGCCGAGCGCGCGCGCCGCCTCGGTATGCGCCGGATCGAAGCCGGCGCTCGACCCGCAGAAGACGCAGAGCGCGCCCATCATGACCGTGAAGAGCGCTTCCGCTGGCGGCGTCGCGTGATGCAGGCGGTTATCGGGTCCGGCGATGCCGCACCTTTGCGGGCGCTGTGCGACAGGATCACGGGCGAAACACGGTCGAGATGGGCATCGGCCCGGTCTTGCCCGCCAGCGCGAGCCGATCGGCGAAGCTCAGCCGCATCCCCTGGAAACGCGCGATCAGCCGGGGCTCCTGGAGATAGAGCGCGGCCAGGAATTCATGGCCCTGCTGCGCGGGGGTCTCCTGCAGCATCTCGCGGGCGAAACGGCGGTACCAGGCGCGTTTCCGCCAGTTGCGCGCCGCATGCGCGTATAGCAGCTTGTGGAGCGCTCGGCCCGACCAGTCGGGCGCGTCAGCGATCAACATCGCCGTCCGCACCGCATCGCCCAGAGAATTGCCGTTGACCGGGTGGAACAGCCCCGCGCGCAGCCCCGCCTTGGCGATGCCTTCGCCGCCCGATTTCCAATAATCCCCGAAATCGCCGCCCAGCGCGATCGGCACGACGCCCGCCTGCCCGCGCGCCGAGCTGAGGATCCGCCAGCCCAGCCGCGCGGCATGGTTGACGATGCGGGCGCCATGATCCGCCATGTCGATCTCGGGATAGGGCTCGTATCGGACATCCTCGGCGAACAGCCGGTCATTCTCGATCGGCAGCAGCGTCATGTAGCGAAAACCGGCCGGTCGATCGGCGGGGACCTCGATCAGCGTCGCGCGACGAATGCTGTGCGGTCCGTCGAGCGTCAGTTCATAGCCGACGAACTTGCGCCAGTGGAGGTCGAGCAGCGACAGGTCGCCAGGTCCGCGCGCGTCGATGACGCCGCCCGCCACGATCTCGGTGCCGTCATCGAGGGTGACGGAAGTCGGCGTGACGGCGGTGGCACGGCGGCCGCTGATGATCGCGTCGGCGGGCAGCATCTCGCGCATCGCCTCGTCGAAACGATCCGACCGCATGCTGTAGAGCGGCAGCGGCAAGGTCCGCCGATAGGCTGGAAAGCCGACCTGATAGTCGCGCCAGCCATAGTTGATCAGCGGTTCGAGCAAGGTTCGCGCCCTGGCCGCAGCCTTGCCTTCGCCCAGATCGCTGTCGATGAACGACCAGATATGGGTGCCGCCCAGTTTGCGGCCCGCCTCGACGATCAGGACATGACGGTCCGGGCGGAAGCATCGCGCCGCCAGCGCGATCAATCCCCCCGATAGGCCGCCCCCGATGATGGCCAGATCGCACGACAGGCTGGTCATTGACCGCCCTTATACTAGCGGTGATTTTCGACGCCAGCGGCAGAACGAGGCTTTCGCGGACCGCTGGTTGCCGTTACCATGGCCGGCATCCCCGGGGAGCCGATGGCTGAGAGGTGGCGCTGCGATGCCCACGACCCGCTGAACCTGATCCGGTTTGCACCGGCGTAGGGAGTGGGCCGCGCAGCCAGTCCGGGGGACTGGCGAGAAGCCCGCTCAAAACCTCCGCCCTTCATGCCGGATCGCAATGGAGCGCTTCGCATGGCAGATATCCCCGCCCGCACCGAAATGAAGGTGACCACCGGCCCGATCCGGGGATCGCGCAAGATCCATGTCGAGGGACCGGCCGATTCGTCCGGAAAGCCGATCAGGGTCGCGATGCGCGAGATCGCGCTCGAGCTGTCCGCCAATGAGCCGCCGGTGCGCGTCTACGACTGCTCGGGTCCCTATACCGATCCGAACGCGCGGATCGACATCATGGCCGGCCTGCCCGCGCTGCGCCGCGACTGGATCATCGGCCGCGGCGATGTCGAGGCGTATGACGGCCGCGCGGTCAAGCCAGAGGATAACGGGCTGAAAGGTCCCGATCGTGCCGGCGGGGTCGCGCCCTTCCCCAATGTCGTCCAGCGGCCACTGCGCGCCAAAGCGGGGCAGAATGTCAGCCAGATGCATTATGCGCGGCGCGGCATCATCACCCCCGAGATGGAATATGTCGCGATCCGCGAGAATATCGGCCGCGCCGCGCTCAAGGAGAAGCTGCTGCGCGACGGCGAGGATTTCGGCGCCGAGATCCCCGATCATGTCACCGCCGAGTTCGTTCGCAGCGAGGTCGCGCGCGGCCGCGCGATCATCCCGTCGAACATCAACCACCCCGAGAGCGAGCCGATGGCGATCGGCCGCAACTTCCTCGTCAAGATCAACGCCAATATCGGCAATTCGGCGGTCGCCTCCGACGTCGCCAGCGAAGTCGACAAGATGGTCTGGTCGATCCGCTGGGGCGCCGACACGGTGATGGACCTGTCGACCGGCCGCAACATCCACGACACCCGCGAATGGATCTTGCGCAATTCGCCGGTGCCGATCGGCACGGTACCGATCTACCAGGCGCTCGAGAAGGTGAACGGCGTCGCCGAGGATCTGACCTGGGAGATCTTCCGCGACACGCTGATCGAGCAGGCCGAGCAGGGCGTCGACTATTTCACCATCCACGCCGGCGTCCGCCTGCCCTTCGTTCCGCTCGCCGCCGACCGGGTGACCGGCATCGTCAGCCGCGGTGGGTCGATCATGGCGAAATGGTGCCTCGCGCATCACAAGGAGAGCTTCCTCTACGAGCATTTCGAGGACATCTGCGAGATCATGAAGGCCTATGATGTCGCCTTCTCGCTGGGCGATGGGCTGCGCCCCGGCTCGATCGCCGACGCCAATGATGCCGCCCAGTTCGCCGAGCTGAAGACGCTCGGCGAGCTGACCCAGGTCGCATGGCAGCACGATGTCCAGGTGATGATCGAAGGCCCCGGCCATGTGCCGATGCACAAGATCAAGGCCAATATGGACAAGCAGCTCGAGGCGTGCGGCGAGGCGCCCTTCTACACGCTCGGGCCGCTGACCACCGATATCGCGCCGGGTTACGACCACATCACCTCGGCGATCGGCGCTGCGATGATCGGCTGGTTCGGCACCGCGATGCTCTGCTACGTCACGCCGAAGGAGCATCTCGGCCTCCCCGACCGCGACGACGTCAAGGTCGGCGTCGTCACCTACAAGCTCGCCGCCCACGCCGCCGACCTCGCCAAGGGCCACCCCGCCGCCAAGCTGCGCGACGACGCGCTGAGCCGCGCCCGCTTCGAATTCCGCTGGCGCGACCAGTTCCACCTGTCGCTCGATCCCGACACCGCCGAGCAATATCACGATCAGACCCTGCCGGCCGAGGGCGCCAAGACCGCCCATTTCTGCTCGATGTGCGGCCCGAAATTCTGCTCGATGAAGATCAGCCAGGAGGTTCGGGATTTTGCCGCGACCAAGAACGCCCCGGCCGACCAGTTCATCGCGGCGGGCGAGGCCGAGGAAGGCATGCGCGCGATGAGCGCGGTGTTCAAGGAAAAGGGCGGGGAGATTTATCTGCCGGCGGCGGAGTGAGGGCCGCAACGGTCTGGCGCATCACGCATTGACGCACGATGGCGAAGGGATTCTAGTATGAGAAAGGAGGTGCATCATGAGCGATAAACTGCAAAAACTCATCGACGCCTCGCGTGGCGTCGAAATGTCCGAAGCCGAAAAAGAAGCGCAGCGGCGGAGCTTTGCTTACGGCAACGCACATATCGAAAATGATCGGGTGACCCGCCAAATGGTTGATGAAGCAGCCGAAAAGATTCGCAAGGCGCGATAGGAGTGAGCGACGACGAACGTCACAGTAAGGCGGCGTCACCGTCGCTCATCACTGATCCGCTGGAAGAAGCGCGTCGCGAGTCCGAAAATGCTGTTGCGCAGTTCGATCGGGTTCTCGACATGATCGATGACGTGGCTCGTAGTGGCCGGCCATTTCGATTGAGGCCGTCAATGATGCTCGATCTGCATCGTCTGGCCCTTGACGGGCTATCATCCTATGCTGGGAATTTCCGTCCTAGCAGCGTTGAAATCGGGCAGAGCAAACATCAGCCGCCAGCGGCACATCTCGTTCCCGGTCTGGTGGAGGAGATGTGTGAATATGTGGAGAACCATTTCTCTGATCGAGAGGCGCTTCATCTTTGCGCTTACGTAATGTGGCGGTTGAACTGGATTCACCCGTTTACGGACGGCAACGGGCGCACTTCACGGGCGCTGTCATATTTCGTTCTTTGCGCGCGGGTTGGTTACCGCTTGCCAGGCTATGAAACTGTCCCAGAGCAGATCGCCGCCGACAAGGCGCCCTATTACGCGGCGCTTGAGGCGGCGGACCAGAAATGGCTCGAAGGCAGGCTCGATTTGACTGCCCTCGAAGAGTTGCTGGATCAATGCTTGGCGACCCAATTGCTGTCTGCCTACGATGATGCCAAAAACCCGAACGCAGGAAGCTCCAAGGATCGAAAGCTGCATTAGCGGGCCACGCGCGATGGCCGATCAGTTCATCGCGCAATTACGGTGATGCTTCACTAAATTCATCGCTATCCCCCCGTCCTGTCCTTCAGCATCGTCGCGCGCAGGAATTGCGGTGCCAGTCCACTTATCTCTCACCCCGCCTTCCTCGGCCGCCCACCCTTCGCTCCATTCGCCCGCGCCGCCGCCGCCTTGGCTGGCGACCGGCTCTGTCCCGCACGGCGAGCCAGTTCGCTCATCCAGCGGGGGGTGCCGAACAGGCCGTTCATGAGCCCCTGCAACGATATATCAGGATCGCGGGCTGGCCAGTGAAGGGCGAAGCCGGCTCCGATAATCTCTACGCCGGCCGAATCGGCGTCGCTGGCCTCGGTCAGTTCCTCGATGCGCGTCGAACAGGCTCCGATGATCATTCTTGGGATCGCGGGCTAGGTATTGCGGCTTCTGCCGGATCACCCCTCCCCTTCAGGGGAGGGGCCGGGGGTGGGGCCTCTCCACCAGCGCGGCGTCAAGTTCGAAGGCCCCACCCCAACCCCTCCCCTGAAGGAGAGGGGCTGAGAATGGGAGATTCCGCCTCGCGAGTAGCAGCGACACAATACTCAATAATGATAGCGGCACTGCGCGATCTCCAGCGCCTGCGCCTCGTCCTCCCTCCTGCGCCGAGCCCCCGGCTCGGCTCCGAGCGGTCGGATGCCGCTCACCCGATAGACCAGCCGATGCTCGCCATTGATCCGGCGGGACCACCAACCGCTTAGATTGCCGGCGAGCGGTTCGGGTTTGCCAGTGCCGCGAAAAGGGTCGCGCAGGCATTCCTTGATGAGGTCGTTGATACGCCCGAGCAATTTGGGGTCTTCGGCCTGCCCGTAGTGATAATGGTTCCAGGCGCGTTCGGAGAAAGTGAGTTTCACGGCTCGATGAGCGAGCGCTCCTTGCCCCTACCCGCATCGAGCTCGGCGATGCTCGCCAGCAGTTCGCGTGCATTGGCAGGCGAGCGCAGCAGATAGAGCGTCTCCTCGATCGACGCCCATTCGGCGGCCGAGACCATCACGACATTCTCCTGGCCGCGCGCGCGCGTGATCGTGATCGGCGCGCGATCCTCGACGACCTTGTCCATCACCGCCTTCAGGTTGGCGCGGGCGTCTGAGTAGCTGAGCGAATCCACGTCGCGAACATGTACGACTTTTCGTACAATGCCAGAGCGCTGAACATTCGCCTCTCTTGCAATGTAGGACTTCGCCTGCTCGGCTGCGCGGCGGTTCCTTCTCATGGCCAAAGTGCGGCCCCTGATCTCGAACGCCTCGCGCGCGCGGCTGCTCCGATCCCTTGGATGGATGCGGCCGGCGCGAAAAATCAAAAAATCGCCGATCAACCCCGTGCACCCGGAAATTTGTCGCCTTCAAGTGACATCATCGCCGTTCTCACCCCTCGTTCCGGCGTCGCTCGCGATCGTTACGCCCCTGCTGTTGTGCGCGTCACAGCGGATCCTGCCGGTCGCCGCTAGGGTGATTCGCATAGGGACGAGATGTTGATCGTCCGGTTGCGTGGCGTTCTCACCCCCCCTGCGCTGAGAGGCATATCATGACCGCGACGACCGACTGGCAGTATCACGTCAAGCAGCGTGACCATTTCCGGCTGATGGCGATGTTCATCGGCGACCGGAAGGCCGGCCGTCTCTACGAGACGCTCGCCCACCAGCATGGCCGGATGGCGCGGTGCGTGTTGGGGACGAAAATGGGCGCGCCCGCTTTGGCGCGTTAGGAGGATTTCTTCGCGCGGGTCGGAAAGCGTCCCTCGCGCAAAACACTTGCGCTTCGCCACGGGCTGAAAGATGTTCCTCATACGTTCCGATTCGTGAACCGCGATATGGGGGATTTTGCGATGAAGCTGGTCAAGGCGTCCGAAGTCGATTTTCAGTTTCCTGTCATCGGCTTTTCTCGGGAAGACGGGTTGATCGGTTTCGATGACATTCAGCTGATGACGCGTTGCCATCCGGAGCTCATCGAACGCGAGGCCTTTATCGGCATGGAACTGTTCGATACCAGTCTGAGGCGCTGGTTGGTGAGGTCGCTCGATATCGCCGAACCCCCCGCTCAAAAGAAGCGCTGGTGGCAAATCTTCGACAGTGCGCCCTGGCCGGAGTTCGAGTTGTTGCTCGAAAGCGCCCCGCCGGTCGGCTTCGACGAACTCAAACAGCGCTTCATCCGCGAGAACGAGATCGAAGAGCCCGACGATGATCAAGCGATGCGCGCCGCACCCGATCTGGCGACCCTGATCAAGGAGGGCCATATCCAGTGTTCGGGCTTTCTATGACCGTCGGCACATGAGGGCGAATGGCCCAGCCTGTCCATGTTGGCACAAAAAGCATTAATAACAGTATCGTACGATGAAAAAGTCCTTCTCACGCGACTGAGACGGTTGTTCTCCTTTTGTTCTTGACAAGTAGGACTCTACTTGAGACCCAATGGGCCCACGCAACGTCAAGGAATGCGCAATGGCCCAGGCCCCGAAATATCGATCCGTCTGGCAGAAGATGCTTCTCGAGGAGGCCGAGCGCGAAAAGAGGGCAAGGGCCGCCGGTGCAGGCAATACACCACGTCAGGACGACTGGCAGCTACCCGAGCCCGGGGCATGGGCGATGGTCCCCGTCGTGGGACCGGCTTATGAGGCTGCCTATGACATGCCGCGCTGGCCGGCAGCACGATCGATAGCGAAGTTGAGCTCTCGCAGGCACGTCGCCGTCGCCCTTAGCCCTTGAAGATTAACCATCTCCTGATATGTTCCTGTTATGTTCGATTGAGGATAGGCGACATGACCGGAATTCAATCAACAGACGCCCATTTCGATTTTCCACTGATCGCTGTTGCGGCAGACGGTGGTGTGATGGTCATCTATGATATCGAAACCCTGCTCGATCGCGCCGCTGCGGAATGCAGCCGGCGGGACATCGGCATGGAGCTGGCGGGCCCGGCGGGGAAGCGCTGGATTGTAACCGGCCTATATGTGCCAGAGGCGCCAGCGCGGCGCTGGTGGCGGTTCGGCCGCCAGGAGAAGGCACCGCCGGCCCAGTTCGAAGTCACAGTCTCGGAACCGATCTCGCTGGAAGCGCTGCGCGACCATATCCAGGCCTGGGGCGAAGCTACGCTGAAGGTCGACCACGATATCGCGGCGGACTTGCGGGCTGCCAAAGATGTTGCCGACCTGGCGGCGATCGTGACCCGCATCGAAATGCGCGCACCAGTGCTGGCGATACTGGCGGGCGATGCGTCCATAGCGATCAGGCCGGCTGCCGATGTCGCACGCCGGGCGATCGCGCTGCTGGCGATGGTTCACATCGCCCAGGGCGCGAACCGGATGAAAGTCGCGGAGTGGTTCCACGACAACGGTCTGCTGGCTTCGCTTTCGCGCGAAGAGCTTGACCTTCTCACGCTGTTGCGGCCTTCCGACGAACAGATTGTCGAGGCCAGCTGGCAGGCCGAATGCCTTGCGGTTCTCCTATGGGCGCTGGGTCTGGCCGAGATGCCGTCGCCCGAGGAGAAGTGCGACATCTCGCTGTTCGACGAACTGATTCCACCGGGTTCGGCCGATTCCGTCGACCAGTTCGTCGCTGCGGCGAGCTTGCGGTCTACGCGCGAGCTTGCAGCTTGCGCGGACCAATATTGGACGCGGCTGAACAAGGCGGCCACGATCGAGGTTGAAGAGGGGGCGCCCAGGCCAACCGAGCAGTCGCTGGCTTATGGGCGCTCCATAGCTGTTCAGTGGATCATCGACCCGGCTACGCCATGGGACTGATCATATTGGCGCTGGCCATTTTCGGCTAAGAGAATTGCCTCACTCCACCCCGCGCCCGCCAAGCTGTTTCATATCGTTTATGGAGCAAAAGCCGGATGTCCGTAGCGGGTGCGTTTGCGTGCCACAGTGGGCATTGACGCAGATTGGGTTTGGACCCGCCGGGTTTCCCATTCCCACGCCCGATATCGCCGATGAAATGCGGCACGTTTGCCCCTCGTCCGCGCAATACGTCAAACTGCTCATCCGCGCCGGTTCCGGCCCGTCCTAGCCTGATCTCATGACTTTCAGCGGGAATGCACGGCCGGGATCGGGCTGTAGGGGGATCGCGCTATGGCGGCGGTGCAAGTCGATTCGAAACCTTATCCATGGCCCTATGATAGGCCGCCCGATCGGGCCGATACCGCGTTGATCATCATCGACATGCAGACCGATTTCTGCGGGTCCGGCGGCTATGTCGACGCGATGGGCTATGATCTGTCGCTGACCCGCGCGCCGATCGGACCGATCCGGGCGCTGCTCGCGGCGATGCGGGCGAAGGGCTATCCGATCATCCACACCCGCGAGGGGCATCGCCCCGACCTTTCGGATTTGCCCGCCAACAAGCGCTGGCGATCACGCCGGATCGGCGCGGGGATCGGCGATCCCGGGCCGTGCGGGCGCATCCTCGTGCGCGGCGAACCCGGCTGGGAGATCATCGACGAGCTCGCCCCGCTGCCCGGCGAGGTGATCATCGACAAGCCGGGCAAGGGCAGCTTCTGCGCGACCGACCTCGAACTGATCCTGCGCAGCCGCGGCATCCGCAATCTGGTGCTGACCGGTATCACCACCGATGTCTGCGTTTCCACCACCATGCGCGAAGCCAATGATCGCGGCTTCGAATGCCTCGTCCTGGGCGATTGCTGCGGCGCCACCGATCCGGCGAACCATGAAGCGGCGCTGCGCATGGTGACGATGCAGGGCGGGGTGTTCGGCGCGGTCGCCACCTCGGCCGATCTGATCGCGGCGCTCGGCTGAGCCATCGCGGCCATCACGGGGCAGTTTACTTATCTCTCGCCCGCCCGCGTCGGTCTCCCGCCCTTGGCTCTTGGCCGCCTCGCTCCGGCGCGCTCGCGATCGTCACGCTCCCGCTGTTGCCCGCGTCCCAGCACAACCGTTCGCTTGATAGTCCCCGGCAGCCGTGGAATCCCGGCGTGAAGCCATTCTGTTGCCGGATTGAGCGGGGGAGGAACGGCAAGCTCGATATCATATCCCTATCAGGACGAGCGGCCGATTATATTGGCTTCAGCCGGCTGGGTCGGACATGTTCGAGTTTAAGTCGAGCGATGCGCATCAAGCCTACGCAACGAAAAATTGCCGCTTGCGGCGGGCAGGGAGGACGTAATGGCGGTGCATGAAGCAGTGAGGGCCCTGGGGCGAGAGCTGAGCAACTGGGGTCGCTGGGGCGCTGAGGATGAGAAAGGCTGTTTCAACCACATCACGCCCGACAAGATAGTCGAAGCGGGCAAGCTGATCCGCAGCGGGAAAATCTTTTCCCTGTCGCTGCCGCTTGACCTTGATGGTCCGCAGGACGTCCGCCGGACGGGACGGATGAATCCGGTCCACCGCATGATCCGCTACGGCGGTGAAGGCGCCTATGGCCATAAAATGGGTGAGTTCTGCTCGGCAGACGACACGGCCTTACTCGACCTCCAGAGTTCGACGCAGTGGGATGCGTTGTCCCACCTCTGGTATGATGACACGCTGTATAACGGATTTCCGGCGTCCTCCATCACAGCGCATGGTGCGGCTCACTGCGCCGTGGGAGCGTGGAAAGCTGGTGTCGTATCCCGGGGTGTTCTGCTCGACATTGCCGCTCATATCGGCGTCAGCCATCTCGAGCCTGATTTTGCGATCACGCCCGAGATGCTCGACGCCACCGAAGCGGCACAGGGCGTGAAGGTCGAGGCGGGCGATGTCGTGCTGATCCGAACCGGATTGATCGGCGCGTGGCGACGTGGCGAAGCGACGCTGGACAGGCAACCGGGTCTGGCGTTCCAGTGCGCGCGCTGGCTGCACGAGCGCGACGTCGCCGCGGTCTGTGCCGACAACAGCGCGGTCGAGGTTCTCCAGCAGCCGGATGGTCTCCCGCTCTGCTCGTTCCACATGGTGGCGCTACGGGACATGGGGCTGATGCTGGGCGAACTCTATCTTCTCGACGAGCTTGCGGCCGATTGTGCGGCCGATGGAGTCTATGCCTTCTTCTTTACCGCCGCGCCTCTTCCCTTTCCGCGGGCGGTCGGGTCTCCCGTCAATCCGCTGGCAATCAAGTAACCACCTGCGTGACGAAAGTTAGGGCAGGGCACTGCCGGGCGCCTGCGGTGCGGCGCGCCGCGAGCCGTTATAGGGCTGGTTCGTGCTCGCGATCGTTACGTCCCTGCTGTTGCCCGCGTCACAGCGGATGCCGACAAACCCCGCTAGGGTGATTCGCATAGGACGAGGTGTTGATCGTCCGGTTGCGTGGCTTCCTCACCCCCCGTTGATGAGAGGCACTGATGCTTGCGACCACCGATTGGCAGTTCCACGTCAAGCAGCGCGATCATTTCCGGCTGATGGCGATGTTCATCGGCGACCGGAAGGCGCGCCGGCTTTACGAAAGCCTTGCTCACCAACATGGCCGGATGGCGAAGCGGCGCCTGGCCGGAAACCAATAAGGTTCGGCCCCTGCCGGCGACCGCTGCTCCGGCTCGGCAAGCCGCATCGCCTCGTACGAAATGGGTTGATCTCTGCCCTTCTCTGGACAATGTTCTACATACGTTCCGATTCGGGGGACAGGATGACCGATGTTCCAATGACTCAGGCGGGAATCGCGGCGCCCGTTCTTGTTTTCCCCAGCGACGACGATGTTTTCCCGTTCGAAGGGGTGGACCAACTGTTCGCCAAGACCGGCTGGTGGCACAGCGAGAATCGCCACCTGGACCTTGAGGTCGTCGACAATGGCGGGCGGCGTTGGATCGTGACCGGCACGATGGCGGGCCTGCCCGAGAAGCGGCGCTGGTGGCAACTCCGCCGCCCGGCCGGAGCCGGAAGGGAGATCGCGGTACGTCCGCTCGAGCCGGAGGGCTTCGATGAGACCAGGGCTCGCGTCGAGGGCCAGGCGGCCCGCTTGTTTGACGAAGGCGACGCGACGCTGACCGAGATTCGCGCGGCGCGCTCGATGGCGGAGCTCAGCAGCGCCTGTTATCAGATCACCGTGCGGGCGCAGGGTCGCCGCATCCTGGCCGGCGATGCGACCGTGCCGGTCAGGACGGCACGGGAGGTGGCGGATCGCGTCCTGGTGCTCTTCGCGCTCTGCCGCCTCGCCTTCGGCGCAGACCGGAGGGAGGTCATGGAATGGCTCGACGAGAATGACCTGATCGAGGCGCTCACGCCGGGCGAAGCGCCTCTGCTTACCACCCGGCACCTGTCGGACGAGCAGCGGGCGGAGGCCGGCTGGAACATCGAGGAGCAGAGCGCGCTGCTGTGGGCCGTGGGCTTCGCCGATATGCCATCGCCCGCAGAGCATCCCGACATGTCGACCTTGGCCGCGCTCCTGGGACCTAACGCTGCTCTGGGCGTCGCGCAGTTCAGGGCGGCATGTCGATTGCGCCCGCTTTTGGAGCTGGCGGAGATGGCAGAGACATGCGGGCGGGATCTTGGCGATGCGGAGCGGCGCGATGAGGCGGCGCCATCCGACAATAGCGCGATGACCGCCGAGGCTCTTACGCGCCGCTATGGAGCGATCCAGTGGATCCTCAATCCGGCCCGTCTGGAATGGCGTTAGCGGCAGGAGCAGGAACTGCTGCAGTCTCGGCCATGGGGCGGGCGCCGCGCAAAGAACGCCGATCAACCCCACGCACCTGGACTATATGCGAATCGCTTGCAAACCGGGCGTTGGTCGCGGCGCTCGACGACCGCGCTATCCGTCCATGTCCGGTACACGCGCGCCATGTACCCGCTCGACCAGCACGAAGCTGATGATCATCAGCAAATACCAGGCGCCGAGCTTGGCGATCGGGACCGCATGCCAGCCATCCTTTTGGTGCGGATATGTCCAGGCGCGGGCGAAGGTGCCGATATTCTCGGCGAACCAGATGAACAGGGCGACGAGCAGGAAACCGAGCAGCAGCGGCATCTTCCGGTGGAGGCGGAACGGTCGGTAATGAACCCAGCTGCGCGCGAAGAGGATGGCAGTCGCGGCGAACAGCCCCAGGCGGATGTCGGGCAGCCAGTGATGCGCGAAGAAGTTGACATAGATCGCGATCGCCAGCGCCACCGTCGCCCGGCGCGGCGGATAGCCCGAGAAGCGGAAGTCGAAGATGCGCCAGACGCGGGCGAGATAGCTGCCCACCGCCGCATACATGAAGCCCGAGAAGAGCGGCACCTGGCCGATCCGGAGCAGCCCCGGCTCGGCATAGATCCAGCTGCCATGCGCGGTCTTGAACAGCTCCATCACCGTCCCGACGATGTGGAAGGCGAGAATCACTTTCGCCTCGTCGAGCGTCTCCAGTCGAAAGGCCAGCATCGTGATCTGGATCAGCAGCGCCGCGACGGTCAAGACATCGTAACGCGCCACCGGTGCGTGCGGAGGCCACCACAGATGCGTGGCAAGCAGCAGTGCGAGCACCAGCGCGCCGAACAGGCAGGCCCAGCCCTGCTTGAAGCCGAACAGCAGGAATTCGTAGATGAAGGCTGGAAGGCCCCGCTCCGGCGCCGCTGCCTCGAGCCGCGCCCGCACCGCCGCGAAGCGGGTCGCGCCGATGGCATTGGGGAGTGGCTCGGCCGACATGGCACCGGGATAGCGCCACGCAGCGGGCGTTGTCAGCCCACCAGGGCGACTCGTTCGCTGCCCCTTGCGATGGCGGCAGGCAGGCTCAGTCATGCGCGCCTGTACCGCCTTGCGAGGCATTGTCGGCCTCGACAGAAGCACAACGAGATGACAGGTTTGCGGCAGGAGAGCAGGTCCCATGCCGATACATTATGAGCAAGACGACCATGTCGTTCTGATCACGATCGACCGCTATGCGAAGCGCAATGCGCTCGATCTCGATCATGCAACCGCGCTGTTCGATTGCTGGAAACGCTTTCGCGACGATCCGGGGGCGTGGGTTGCGATCGTCACTGGCGTCGACAATGCCTTCTGCGCCGGAGGGGATCTGGCGATGGTCGCCGACATTGCGCGAGAGGAGGCCGCGTTCGGCCATTCCGAGACGGGCGCCAGGCTGTACAACTATGGCGAGGGCTATTTCACGCTGAAGGGCCTCGAGATCTTCAAGCCGATCATTGCGGCGGTCAACGGCTATTGCATGGCCGGGGGCATGGAATTGCTGATGGGCACCGACATCCGCCTCGCGAGTGATCGGGCGACCTTCGCGGTGAGCGAGCCCAGTCGCGGCGTGATCGCGGCCGGCGGAACGACGGCGCGGATGCCGCGACAGATCGGGTGGGCCGCCAGCATGGAGATGTTGCTGACCGCCCGGCCGATCGATGCCGAACGCGCGCTCCGGCTGGGCTTGCTGAACGACGTCGTCCCGCATGACGCGCTCCTCGATACGGCGCGCCTGTGGGCGGCGGAGATCTGCCGCAACGCGCCGCTGGCGGTTCAGGCCACGAAAAAAAGCGCCGCGCTCGGCCTTGCCGCCGGCTCGCTGGCCGAGGCATTCCGGATCGAGGACGAGTGCGCCAAGGATCTGCTCGGCACCGAAGACGCGCAGGAGGGACCGCGCGCCTTTCTGGAAAAGCGCCCTCCGGTCTGGAAGGGCCGCTAGGCACAGGCGCGCGCCCGGCTGGACGAGGGCCTCGCGCGCGACGAGCAGAGCGACCGCGATGGTGTGCGGACCGATCCGGCTTCCGCCCTTCGCTCTTTCCCGCTTTCATCGCGCGCATCGATCGTCCTGTCGGTTTCGGCAGCGGCGGTCATTGTAAGCGGAGGGGGCGATGGTAAAGGTCCGTTAAGGGTCGTAAACGAAAGGGGCCGTTCCCGACCGTTTCGCGCTGCGGGACCTCGTCTAAATATTTTGTTAATGCTCTGAATCTTATGAATATTTCGGCTACGACATGATTGTCCCAGCTTTTCGGCATGGTTAACCGAATAATAGCAATCTCTGTCTATACATCGTCAGCGACCCTTCCGCGAAAAGCGGGAAAATGCCAATTCTGGAGTCGCGAATGTCATCGAATTATTCGGACGTGGGCATCAACCTTGCCGGCGTCAATTATTGGGGTAGCGAATATCCGTTCATCGATCGGATGAAGGCCGCCGGCAGCTGGACCGTCGTCGACTCGACCGGTGCGCAATCGACGACCGGCGTCCCGGTCGATGCCAACGGCTATCCGACGTCGATGCCCGCGGGCTCAAACTATATGTACACCGCGCTCGAGGTGGATCCGCGCGCCCTTGAAATGACCGATCGCTATGTCCTCACCTATAGCGGCTCGGCCAAGGTCGTCGCGAGCGGCGCGAAGGTCATCAGCACGGCTCCGGGCAAGATCGTCTTCGAGGTGACGAAGGACAGCACGACCCAGCTGATCAAGGTCAGCGACATCGATCCCGCCAATCCCATTACCGCGATGCACGTCGTGCGCGAGGATCAGGTCGACCTCTTCCAGAAGGGCGTCGTCTTCAACCCGGAACTGCTCGAGAAGATCCAGCCTTTCTCGACCCTGCGCTTCATGGATTGGGGCAAGACCAACGAATCCGACCTCGCGCACTGGGAAGATCGGCCGATGGTCGGCGATCGCAGCTGGGCGGGCAGCGAGGGCGGCGTGCCGGTCGAGGTGATGGTCGATCTGTCGAACCAGGCCCAGAAGAATATGTGGATCAACATCCCGTTCGAGGCGGACGACAATTATGTCCGCCAGCTGCTCACCTATGTGCGCGATCATCTCGACCCTAAGCTTCAGGTCCATGTCGAATATTCGAATGAGGTGTGGAACTTCGCCTTCGACCAGGCCAAGGCCGCGCTGAAGAAGGGCGACGAGCTTTGGGGCGTCGATGCCAATGGCGACGGCAAGATCGATCCCAACGACAAGGCCGAGCATGTCGCCGATGGCTTCAATCAATATTATGGCTACCGCGCAGCGCAGATCGCGTCGATCGCCAATTCGGTCTTCTCGGGCACGAACGATGCGCGGCTCGAAATGGTCATGTCGACCTTCGGCACCGGAACCACCGCTTCGATCCTGAAGGGCATCGCCAAGGCCGACGTCGGGACTGCGAGCCAGCTGTTCGACGAATATTCGATCCATACCTATTTCGGAAATCTCGGCACCGGCACCGAGGCCGAGCTCGCTACCTTGATGGGCTGGGCCCGTAGCGGCCAGGCCGGCATCGACGCCGCCTTCCAGGAGTTTCAGGAAGGCAAATTGTCCAACACCGTTTCGATGCAGGACCTCCCCGCGAAATTCGCCAAGCATGCCGCGCTCGCGAACAGCCTCGGCCTCGAACTCGTTGCCTATGAAGGCGGCGCGGCGGTGCTGTCGACAAAGGTGGCCGCGGCCGACCGGGCGGAGTTGAACGCTTTCTACAAGAATCTGATGAACGACCCGCGCATGGCCGATCTGTATCGCCAGATGTACGACATGTTCTCGGCGGCGGGGGGCAAGGAATTCCTCGCCTTCAACGACGCCCATCCCAACAACAGCAATTATGGACATTGGGGCGCACTGGAAAGCATCTATCAGGACAGCAGCGTCCGCTACGACGTGCTCGCGCAGCTGGCGCAGAAGGGGGCGAGCGCCAGCCAGGCGCCGTCGAACGCGCCCGTGAGCGACAGCATGATGGGCACTGGCGGGGACGACGATCTCCGGGCCATGACCGGTCACCACAAGATCTACGGTGGAGCCGGTGCGGATACTATCACCGCGGGCGCAGGCAATGACCATGTCTATGGCGAGTCGGCGAATGGCGGCGCCGACGGCAACGACCTGATCTCGGCCGGTGGCGGCTCAGATTATGTCAACGGCAATGCCGGCAATGACACGATCGGTGGTGGTGACGGCTCCGACCGCCTTTATGGCGGCCGGGGCGACGATTCGATCTCGGGCGATGCCGGCAACGACAAGCTCAACGGCAATCGCGGCAATGACTATGTCGCTGGCGGCGCCGACAACGACGTCCTTCGTGGCGGCGCCGACAACGACACGCTGATCGGCGGCAGCGGCAACGACGTGCTGAGCGGGGACGTGGGCATCGATCGGCTAACCGGCGGCACCGGCGCCGATCGCTTCGTCTTTGGCAGTGCCGATAGCCCGATCGGAACGGCGCTCGACACCGTTACCGATTTTGAGCAGGGCGTCGACAGGATCCTGGTCGGCTTCGCACCCGAAGCCGTGTTGGTCGGCACGACGAGCTACAGCTCCGTCGATGCCGCACGCTCGGCGGCACAGGCCTTGTTCAATGGGCATGCGGGCAACTCGGAAGTCGCGGCGATGTCGTTCTCGGGCGGCTCGACCTTGCTATTCTGGTCGTCCGGTGGTGGTGCCACGATCGACTCGGTCGTGGCGTTCCAAGGACAATCGGCCAGCGCCTTCGATCTGAACGACTTCATCTGATCATTCTCCGGTTTCCGACGCGCCGGTGGACGCACAGGTCCGCCCGCGCCTCGTTCGTCCTGCGCGCATAAGGCAGCCTCACGCGCTGCCGGCACGGTTACCACCGTCAGGCGAAGCGTCGCCTGCAGTTCAGGCTTTCGCTGCCTCGAAGCTGAGCGCGGCGCCATTCATGCAATAACGCTTGCCGGTCGGGGGCGGCCCGTCGTCGAAGACATGGCCGAGATGACCGCCGCAGCGCCGGCAATGAACCTCCGTCCGCGGCAAGCCTATCTTGTAATCGGTGCTGGTGGCGACCGCATTGGCCAGCGGCTTATAGAAGCTGGGCCAGCCGGTGCCGCTGTCGAACTTGGTTCGTGACGAAAAGAGCGGCAGGTCACAGCCGGCGCAAAGGAAGGTACCGGGGCGATGCTCGGCGTTGAGCGGGCTGGTGAAGGGGCGTTCGGTCGCCTCATGGCGTAAGACCTGGTAGGCAGCCGGGCTCAGTCGCTTGCGCCACTCGGCGTCGCTCAGCGTGAATTCGAAGCTCCGGCCAGGCGCCGAGAGCGCGCGGCTGCCGATGATCGCAGCCACCGCCGTCGCCATCCCCGCCCCGAGCATAGTCCGCCGGTCGATCATCACCGCTCCTTCTCTGTCTCACAGATGGTTATGGATCGATACGGTGCAAGCGAAGGTTCGGTTACACTGCACATGCGTTCTGGACCGAGCCTATGCGCGGCGAAGCGACGAAAAGAGGCTCGGCCGGTTCCTAAGGAGCCGAACAGCTTCTAAATAATGCCCATGCTCGATCCATTAGCCCTTCGTGAGGAGGTTCGCGCCCAGGCGCTGACGCTCGGTTTCGCCGTCTGCGGCTTCGCGCGCGCCGATGCCGCTCCCGAAAGCGCGACGCGGCTCGAGGAGTGGATCGAGGCCGGTGCGCACGGCACGATGGAGTGGATGGCGACGCGCAGTGCGCAGCGCGCCCGCCCGCAGGCGCTTTGGCCCGAGGCGCGGAGCCTGATCATGCTCGGGATGAGCTATGCGCCGCACGAGGATCCGCTCCGGCTGGCGGCCGAACCGGGCATCGGCCGTATATCGGTCTATGCGCAGGGAGCCGACTATCATGACATCATAAAGAAGGCGTTGAAGGCACTCGCCCGCTGGCTCGTCGATCAGGCGGGTGGCGAATTGAAGATTTTCGTGGACACGGCGCCGGTCATGGAGAAACCCCTCTCCGCTGCGGCGGGGCTCGGCTGGCAAGGCAAGCACAGCAACCTGGTCTCGCGCGAACATGGCAGCTGGCTGTTGCTCGGCGCGATCATGACCAGCCTCCATCTGCCCGCCGATGAGGCGCAGGACGATCGCTGCGGCAGCTGCGAAGCCTGTCAGGTCGCTTGCCCGACCGCCGCCTTCCCCCGCCCTTATATGGTGGATGCGCGGCGCTGTATTTCCTATCTGACGATAGAGCATAAGGGCGCCATTCCGCACGAGTTCCGCGCCGCTCTGGGCAATCGCATCTATGGCTGCGACGACTGTCTCGCGGTCTGCCCATGGAACAAATTCGCCGAGGCGGCCGCTGCGAACCGCGCCTTCGCCGCGCGGGCGGAACTGGCCGCGCCCGAGCTCACCGATCTTCTGGCGCTGGACGACACAAGCTTCCGCGCGATCTTCGCCGGCTCTCCGGTCAAGCGTATCGGGCGCAACAGGATGGTCCGCAATGCGCTGATCGCGGCGGGCAATAGCGGCCTGCAACATATGGTAGGGCTCGTGCGCGTGCTGCTGGACGATTCGAGCCCGGTGGTGCGCGGCGCGGCGGTCTGGGCGCTGGGCCGGCTCGATGCATCGGCCTGGCAGGAGGAGCGCACCGTTCGGGCCTCGAACGAGCGCGACCCGGATGTGCGCGAGGAGTGGGCCGTTCCTCCTGCGGAACGTCCGCGCAGCCAGGGCGCCGCTTCCCCGGAGTCTTCGCTCCATCCTCACGCGGAGAGACCCAGGAACACACAGGATGCAAATCACGGATGACCTGAACGCGTCTTTCCAATAACCGGGCTGTAGATCGCATCATGGAAGGGCAGAGTATGGACGTGGTCGGTGTCGTCGGTGCGGGCTTGATGGGCTCGGGTATCGCCCAGATTGCCGCGCAAGCGGGGATGAAGGTATTGATGGCGGACGTCTCGCTCGACGTCGCCGAGAGGGGCAAGGCCGGGATCGTCAAGCAGCTCGACCGTGCCGTCGAGCGCGGCAAGCTGGAAAGCGAGCAACGTGACGCCGCCGTCGAACTGCTTGTTCCCGTGGCGGATTTCGGCCCGATGGGTGAGGCCGATGTGATCATAGAGGCTGCCACGGAGCGCGAATCGGTCAAACGGACGATCTTTGAAAATATTGGCAAGGCCATGTCGCCCACTGCGGTGCTTGCCTCCAACACTTCTTCGATCTCGATCACCCGCCTGGCACAGGCCGCGCCCGACCCGCAGCGTTTCATCGGCATGCACTTCTTCAGTCCGGTGCCACTGATGCCGCTGCTCGAGTTGATCAAGGGTCTGGCGACGGGTGAGCATGCTGTCGCGGTTGCCCGTGAATTCGGCCGGCGGACGGGCAAGACGACAATTCTGGCTGCCGATTCGCCCGGGTTCGTCGTCAACCGTATCCTGCTGCCGCTGCTGAACGAGGCGTGCTTCGCGGTTTCCGAGCGGCTTGCCTCGATCGAAGACATTGATGCGGGCTGCAAGCTGGGCCTCGGCCATCCGATGGGGCCGCTGGCACTGGCGGATATGATCGGTCTGGACGTCATTCTCGACGTCTTGCGCGTCTATCAGCAGGATTTCGGCGATCCCAAATATCGCGCTGCGCCGCTGCTGCTCAAGATGGTCGAGGCCGGCTGGCTCGGCCGCAAGACGGGCAAGGGCTTCTACGATTATTCAGGCGAGCAGCCGGTTCCGAGCTTCTGACGAGCGCCGGCGCCGGCGATGAGGTGGACATCAGGGGAGCGGGAATGCGGAGCGTCACCGACATCGATGCCATGTGCAGCGACGAGACGATGGCAGACCAGGTACCTTTCCCGTTATTCCTGAACGCCCGACACAATATGCCGGACGCGATTTACCATGCCGGGAGTGGCGCCCCATATTCGCTTGCCCGTGACGAGAATGTCCCACCCGTCGATCGCTGGATGAAAGCTTGTGGCAAACTCCCCAACTGACGCCTCTCTCCATCATTTCCGCGCGCCCGATGGTGCCCGCATTGCCTGGCGCGAAATGGGTGATCCCGGTGGCCGGCCGGTTGTGCTAATCCATGGGTTGTTCTCGAACAGCTTCGTCAACTGGATCCGCTACGGCCATGCCGCAAAGCTTGCAGCCAAGGGCCGCCGCGTTCTCATGCCCGACCTGCGCGCGCATGGCGAGAGCGCGAAGCCACATGATCCGGGCGGCTATTCCACCGACATTCTCGCCGACGACAATCTCGGACTGCTTGCGCATCTTGGGCTCGACGATGGCGGCTATGATCTCGGCGGCTATTCGCTGGGCTCGCGGACGGTTGCGCGCATGCTCATGCGCGGAGCACGGCCGGGGCGGGCGATGCTCGCCGGGCTCGGGCTCGAGGGGCTGCTGGATCTCAGAGGCCGTTTCCCCTTTTTCCGCCAGGTGCTCGAGGGCATGGGCAGCCATGAGAAATTCTCCCCCGCATGGATGGCCGAGGGTTTCCTTCGTACCACCGGCGGGGATGCCAAGGCGCTGCTCCTGCTGCTGGATCACTTTCCCGCGATCCCGCCTGCGGCGTTGCATGATTTTGATCTGCCTATCCTGATCCTGATCGGCGAGGAGGATCAGGATAATGGCTCGGCACGGGCTCTGGCGGAGGCATTGCCAAACGCCAGCTATGTCGAGGTGCCGGGAAATCATATGAGCGCGGTGACCTTGCCGGCGCTGGGCGATGCTATCGTGGACTGGTTCTGATTGCGCCCATAATGTTCGGCCAGCGCCGTCTTGACCTGTCGACGATGGCGTGATGACAGTGGGGTCGCCTAAAACGCCTCTGAGGAATCCCTCCAATGAAAATCGCGATCAGGGCAGCATCGTCCGCCGTCGTGCTCGCCCTTTCGCTCGCTGCGGCTTCACCGGCCGTCGCGCAGCGCGGCCTCCCCAAGCCCTCGCCGGTGGCCGCGACCGCGGTGGACGCGGATGCTTTCACCGCCGCCGCCGAGAAGGAGCTGTTCGACTACAGCGTCTATGGATCGCAGGCCGCCTGGATCAACAGCACATATCTCACGGACGACACCGACGCAGTGAATGCGCGCGTCGGCGCGGGCTTCACCGAGATGCAGGTTCGCCTGGCCAAAGGCGCGGCCGAGTATGACAAGACGCCTGGACTGAGCTTCGATACGCGTCGCAAGCTCGACATATTGAAGCAGGGCGTCGTGTTGCCGGCCCCCGCCACGCCCGGAGCGGCCAAGCAACTCAACGACATCGCCACCAGGCTGCAGTCCGACTATGGCAAGGGGCGGGGAACGCTGCGCGGCCAGGAGATCAGCGGCTCGGACATCGAGGCCGAGATGGGTACCAACCGCAACCCCGCCGAACTGGCGGAGATGTGGACCAGCTGGCACGACAATGTGGGCAAGCCGATGCGCGGCGACTATGCGAAGCTCGTCGAGATCACCAACCGCGGCGCGGTCGAACTCGGCTACAAGGATCTCGGCGCTATGTGGCGTGCCGGCTATGACATGCCGGCAGACGATTTCACCAGGATGATGGACAAGCTCTGGTCGCAGGTTAAACCGCTTTACGATCAGCTCCATTGCTATACCCGCGCCAAGCTCAACGCGAGATATGGCGATGCCGTTCAGCCGAGGACCGGTCCGATCCGCGCCGATCTACTTGGCAATATGTGGGCGCAGGAATGGGGCAATATCTACGATATCGTCGCGCCCCAGGGAGCGGGCGACCTGGGTTTCGACACCGGCGAGCTGCTTGTGGCCAAGGGCTATGACCCGATCAAGATGGTGAAGGCCGGCGAAGGCTTCTACACATCGCTCGGCTTTGCGCCGCTGCCCGACAGTTTCTGGAAGCGGTCTCAGATCGTCAAGCCGCGCGACCGCGAAGTCGTCTGCCATGCATCGGCGTGGGATATCGACAACAAGGACGACCTGCGCATCAAGATGTGCACCAAGGTCAACGGTGACGACTTCGTGACCATCCATCACGAGCTTGGACATAATTTTTATCAGCGCGCCTATAACCACCAGCCCTATCTCTATCTGAACGGAGCCAATGACGGCTTCCACGAGGCGATCGGCGACTTCATCGCGCTGTCGATCACGCCCGACTATCTGGTGAAGATCGGCCTGCTCGACGCGGCCAAGGTACCGGCGCCGGACAAGGACCTCGGCCTGTTGCTCCGCCAGGCTATGGACAAGGTCGCCTTCCTGCCCTTCGGCCTGCTTGTCGACAAATGGCGCTGGGGGGTGTTCGACGGTTCGATAAGGCCCGCCGACTACAACAAGGGCTGGACCGACCTGCGGCTCAAATATCAGGGCATCGTCTCGCCATCCCCGCGCGATGAGGGCGATTTCGATCCGGGTGCCAAATATCATATCCCGGGCAATACGCCCTACGCGCGCTATTTCCTCGCCCGCATCCTGCAGTTTCAATTCTACAAGGCCGCGTGCGAGATCGCGGGCTGGAAGGGGCCGCTCCATCGCTGCTCCTTCTACGGCAACAAGCGGGTCGGCGAGAAGCTGAACGCGATGCTGGCCATGGGGGCATCCAGGCCGTGGCCGGACGCGCTCGAGACGTTCACGGGAAGGCGTAGGATCGACGGTTCGGCCATGATCGAATATTTCAAGCCGTTGATGGTCTGGCTCAAGCAGCAGAATAGAGGCGAGCGCTGCGGATGGTGAGCTGACGTGCCGAGGCCCCTATCGGAGGCGGTCGGGGGTGCGGGCTGGCTGTCCGCCTGATGTCGGAACCAGGGGCGTCCACCGTCCCACCGGTCGCGAGCCGAGGCGTCCGATTCTCACCGGAACGGCGGCTCATCGAACGCGCGTAGCTTGCGACTGTGCAGGCGAGCACCTTCGCCGCGGAGCTGCTCGACCGCAGCAATGCCGATCTGAAGATGTTCGGCGATGGCGCGCTCGTAAAATCGGTTGGCCTGACCGGGCAGCTTGATCTCGCCATGGATGGGCTTGTCAGAGACGCAGAGCAGCGTTCCATAGGGTACGCGAAAGCGATAGCCCTGCGCCGCGAGCGTGGCCGACTCCATGTCGACCGCGACTGCGCGACTTTGGCTGAAGCGCAACGCCGAGGCGGTGTAGCGCAGCTCCCAGTTTCGATCATCGGATGTTACGACGGTGCCGGTACGCATGCGCAGCTTGAGCTGCTCCATGGTCTCCCCGGACACGGCGACTGCCGCGCGTGTCAATGCTTGCTGCACCTCCGCGATTGCAGGAATCGGGATCTCGGGCGGCAGAACATGGTCGAGGACATGGTCGTCGCGCAGATAGGCATGGGCGAGAACATAGTCGCCGATCCGCTGGCTGGGGCGCAGGCCGCCGCAATGGCCGATCATCAGCCAGGCCGCGGGGCGCAGCACCGCCAGATGATCGGTTATCGTCTTCGCATTGGATGGGCCGACCCCAATATTGACGAGCGTGATCCCCGAGCGATCGGGCGCAACCAGATGATATGCGGGCATCTGGTGCCGGCGCCAGGCGCTGTCGGCGATCGCCTGACGCGGATCGGGATCGCCAGAGCGAATCTCGACCCCGCCCGCACCGCTCAACAGCGTGTAACGGCTTCCCTGATTCAGTTGCTCGACGGCCCAGTGGACGAACTCGTCGACATAGCGATGATAATTGGTGAACAGGATATAATCCTGAACATGCGCGGGGGGCGTACCGGTATAGTGACGCAACCGCGCAAGGCTGAAATCGACGCGCGGCGCATCGAAGAGAGCGAGCGGCCGCGGCTCCGTCTCGGGCTGCTTCCAGCGCCCGTCTGCCAGTTCGTCACCGATCGACGACAGACGCGTCGATGGAAATAGACGCGCCAACTCGACTGCCGACACCTCACTCAGATCGAGATCATCCTGCGCATCGAGTACGTAATTATAAGCGATCTCGGTCGTGCTGCGTCCTGTCTCCACCTCGACGCCGAAATCGTCGATCAGCAGATCGATCTGTTGGGCGAGATAGTGCGCGAACAGAGCCGGCTGGGTTACGGATGTGGCATAGGCGCCGGCCACCTCCAGCCGTCCATAGGCGCGGCCGAGCGGCCCCGGACCGCGACGACCGTCATAATGCAAGCGGATCTCGGGATAGGCGAAGGTGCCGGCGGCGCGGGCCCCGGGATCTGGCAGGGCGCCGTTTTGGACATAATCGCCCAGCGCCGTCCGCAACCGGCCCACTGCTTCATCGTACAGTGCTTCGAGCTGCGCGACGATCTGGAGGCTTTTTGCGGACGGCAACATTATCTCCGGATCAGAGCTGGCTCAGCATATGGTCCGCGCTGCTGACGTTGAATTCCCGCGGGGCCTCGACGTTGAGTTCTTTCACTATCCCGTCCTTGACGATCATCGAGAAGCGCTGCCCGCGTTGACCCAGGCCGACGGCGCTGCCGTCCATCTCCAGGCCGATCGCCTTGACGAACTCGCCATTGCCGTCGGCGAGCATCTTCACCTTGCCCTCCGTGCCCGCGGACTTGCCCCATGCGCCCATGACGAAGGCGTCGTTGACCGCAGTGCAGGCGATCTCGTCGATGCCTTTGGCGCGCAACGCGTCGGCCTGCTCGACATAGCCGGGCAGGTGGCGCGCCGAACAGGTCGGCGTAAATGCTCCGGGCACCGAGAAGAGCGCAACGGTCCGGCCCGCGAAATAGTCTGTGCTCTTGACGGGCTGCGGTCCCTCTTCGGTCATCGTCAGAAAGGTGGTTTCGGGCAAGCGGTCTCCGACGGTGATCGGCATTTATCGTCTCCTGTTGGTCTCGATTGGCTGGGAAGGATCGTGATATGGTAGACTTCCGCGGCCGTCGCTCAAATCTTTTCGCGCAAGGCGAGCAGCAGCGGTGCGCATGCGGGCGACAGCCGGATCAGCCGCAGCATTGCCCTCAGCCGCGGGCTGTGCACGCCAGCGCCCCGTGCCAGCAGGGATTTGGCGGCGTCGCGAACGGCGCGCCGATCCGCCAGTCTCAGCCGGTCGAAGGCCGCGGCGATCTCTATTTCGTTCGTCAGCCGCACGCACATCTCCTCCGCGACGACGGCTTCGGGCCGGCCGGCCAGCGCCTCTCTTGCTGCCATCGTCACCGCCAGTGCCGTTCTGAGCATGCCGGCACTGTCGCGCGATGCCGATTCGGCCCGGCGGCGATACCGCGCGACCGGCCGTGGCACATAGGCCAGCTCCCAGCCCGCGATCAGCAGCCGCAGCCACAGGTCGAAGTCCTCGGACGTCGTGAGGCCCGACCGGAAGCCGCCGACGCTTGCCAGTGCCTCTCGTCGCACCGTCGCCGCGGCGAAGACGTTGAACCTGCGCTCCAGCACCCGCTCCAGCGTTGCCGGCATCGCCTGTGGATTATAGGCGGAGAAAAGCTCGCCGCCGCGGTCTGCGCCGAAATAGGCTGCGTCGCCGGTCACGAAACCCGCTTTCGGGTCCATTTCCAGCGCGGCGATCATCACCGAGCAATAATCAGGCTCGAGCACGTCGTCGCCGTCGAGGAACGCGATATAGGGCGTGTTCGCTTCGGCGATCGCCCGGTTTCGTGCGACCGATACGCCGGCGTTGTCGGTCTGCAGGAGGCGGATGCGCGGATCTGCGAGAAAGGGGCCGACGTGCAGCGTGACATCGGGGTCTCCGTCGTCGACCACAATCGCGCGCCAATCAGCCCGTTGTTGCCCGAGTACCGATGTCAGGGCCTCCGAGACGAGTGCGCCGACGCGATAGGCCGGGATCACCACCGTGATCGCAGCCTCCTTGTCCGGGCCGATCTGGTCGCCCGTTTCTTGCCCGGATTGCACCCCCATGGTTGCCAATTATAAGGGGGCCCCATGGATGCGCCAGCCTCTCTCAGCGGACAGCTCCTTCTGGCGATGCCCGGCATCGGCGATCCGCGCTTCGAGAAAGCGGTGATCGCGATGTGTGCACATGACGAGAAAGGCGCCGTCGGCGTCGCCGTCGATCGGTTGGTGCCGCAGATCGGCTTCCACCAGCTGCTCGACCAGCTCAGCATCGAGCCCGGCCTCGCCCCCGACAGGGAGATTCATCTCGGTGGGCCCGTCGAGCAGCAGCGCGGCTTTCTTCTGCACAGCACCGACTGGGTCGGCGCGGACACGCTGCTCGTTGAGGGGCGCTGGGGCCTCACATCGACCCTCGATATATTGCGGGCGATCGCCGAGGGCGGGGGGCCGAGCCGCTGGCTGGTCGCACTTGGCTATGCCGGCTGGGGCGAGGGGCAGTTGGACGGCGAGATGCGCCGCCATGGCTGGTTCGCGACTCGCGGCGACGATACCATCCTGTTCGAGCGACCGGCGTCACAACGATGGGAGCTTGCCATGCGCGGGGCCGGTATCGATCCGCAGCTGCTCGCGGCGACGAGCGGTCGAGCGTGAGCGTGTAGCTTCCGCGGGCAAGGCCGATTGTTACGGCACTGTACTGTAAAGAATGGCTTTTTTACGGGCGTTAACCAGTTTTCACAGGACAACGCCAACCTTTACGGTCGATCATGCACCGCATGGGATGAGCTGCTCGGGGCAGCCAGAGGGGCATGAGGGGCATTTCCGATGCGTCGATTCATGGGCGCGGCTATGGCCGCGCTGGCGGCGGCCGCGCCAGTCAACGCCGCGTGTTGGTCGGTAGGGCAGGCCGCGGCCGCGCAGGTGCGCGACCTACAGACCTTCCTGATGGTCGAAACGCTGCGCTGCCAGGCCATCGGGTTCGACATTGCGCCGGACTATAATGATTTCGTCCGCGGCAATCGGACCGCGATCGGCCAAGCCAATGACCGGCTCAAGGCCTTCTTCATCGCTGCGCAGGGGCCGGTTCAGGGGCAAGGCGCCTATGACCGCTTCACCACCTCGCTCGCCAACAGCTATGGCGCCGGTCGGACCTCCCGCGACAGCTGTGCGACGGCCGGGTCGATGGCGCGCGAAGCGGCGCTGATGGAGAACTCGCACCAGGGGCTGCTGATGATCGCAGTTCGCGAAGGCCTGTCCCCCCGTCTACCCGGTGGCCTGTGCGGCGGCGGCGAAGTGATCGCCCAGGTCGATCGGTAGGACGGATACTCCCTTTTCTCGGTCGAGGAGCTGGCCGTTGTCCTCGCCTGTATCTGCTAGGTTCTGGCGGCAGCAGGCGCACCTTGGAACAATATAAAGATATCTTTATATTTGCATTAGCGGGAATGGACAGGTAAGGCGCGGCAGATTAGCCGGGCGGCGCCTTGCCGCTCGCGACCTGCTCCAAGGAGAAGCCCGGTGGCCACTGCCGTCGCGTCAGACTTCCAAGATTATGTCATCGCCGACCTGAGACTCGCCGATTTCGGCCGCGCCGAGATCAACATCGCCGAAACCGAAATGCCGGGGCTGATGGCGCTCCGTCAGGAATTCGGTGGCTCGAAGCCGCTGAAGGGCGCGCGGATCACCGGCTCGCTCCACATGACGATCCAGACAGCGGTGCTGATCGAGACGCTCGTCGCGCTGGGCGCCGAGGTCCGCTGGGCGACGTGCAACATCTTCTCGACCCAGGACCACGCTGCCGCCGCCATCGCCGCGCGCGGCATCCCCGTCTTCGCCGTCAAGGGAGAGACGCTGGCGGACTATTGGGACTATGTCGGTTCGATCTTCGACTGGGGCGATCAGACCGCCAACATCATCCTCGACGATGGGGGCGATGCGACC
>Ga0207703_10000689_pt1 | contig 33409 bp, 54 predicted proteins | sample KBSSwiS12_FD_184304 | JGI IMG/M metagenome (GOLD analysis project Ga0207703, IMG submission 184304) | Switchgrass rhizosphere microbial communities from Kellogg Biological Station, Michigan, USA - KBS Switchgrass S1-2 (SPAdes) (version 2) | ecosystem: Host-associated > Plants > Roots >... | reverse complement strand
CCGCGGGTTGCGGAGAATCGACCAACTTAACCCAGCGCAGGTCGATTTGGTCGCGAGGGTGATCTAGCGGGTGACCGGGTCGCGCGGTTCGACCTGGCTGTTGTCGGGCGCGGCTCCGGGCGTCGAGCTCAGCGGGGTCTTGTCGATCGGTTTGATGGCCGCGGCGTTGCTCACCTTTTCTTCGCTGCTGTTGGGGCCGGCCTGGTCCTGGCGCATGTTGCATCCCGCCAACGCGAGCGCGCCCAGCAGGCAGGCGGAGGTCAATGAGCGCATAGCGTGTCTCCCGATCGTGGCGTCGCCTTCAGAATGTTTGGGTCAGGCGACATGTTGCATGCCGGAAGGTGCAAATCGGACGGATGAGCATCAGCAGGCGGACGCGCCTGCCGCCGCGGCCGTTCGATCGTCTCCGGTCGCCCGGCGATCCGCAGGACGGGGAGATCCGCAGTGACATTGCCCACCGTCCGGAAGATGTCGGTCAGAAATTGCGAGCCGCGGTGTCCGTCGCGCTGCGGGCTCCGGTCGAAATGAGACGCCATGCTAGGTCCTCGCATTTTTCTGGTGTCGGCTAAACACTTAGGGCGAGCGACGGTTGCGATGCGCGGCCGCGAATAGATCTGCAGCAGTACGGAAAAGTGCCCGCAGGCGGGAGCGGCTGTGCTTTCGAGGCGTTACCGATGTGATCGCTTCGCGGGCGTGAGGAAAGCACGATGTTTACCGATCGTTTTCTGCGCCATCGTGGTGCCAAGCTCGATGCCGAGGAACGTGCCGTGCTCGAGGCCTGCATTGCCGAGGTCGTCAACTATGCCGGCCGGCAAATCGTCGAGCGGGCCCATGATGAACCCCGGCATAGCAGCTTGCTGATGGAAGGGATCATGTGCCGCTATCGCGACGATCGGCGCGGCCTGCGCCAGCTTGTCGAGATACATGATCCGGTCCGGTTGCAACGCCATGCGCAGTTCGACCCCCATTATCTCTATCTCGACAAGAAGGCGCTCGAATCCGGATCTTCGGAGTCGCCCGAATGATGATGATGGACGCGGGACGGCCCGCCGCTATTTCCGACACCGCCGACCTCGATCTGATCGCGCTGCTCGGCGATCTGAAGGCCGACGGCTACCGCTTCGTGACGCCGACGCCCGCCAGCCACGCGCGCGTGCTCGACCGGCCCGACCGGCAGCTGGGCCGCACCCTGCGCGACCTGCTGGGCTGGAGCCTTCCGGTATTGCGTAGCGACATCAATCCGGCGATCCTCGCTGCGCTCGAGGCTATCGATATGATCGAAACGCAGGGCGAACTGGTGCGAAGCCGTCTGCGCGTCTCATCGCTCGATCACGATCTCTATTGCCACTCGGCCTACCCGACGACCGCCGAAGACGCGGTTTTTTTCGGACCTGACAGCTACCGCTTTGCCGCACTGATCAAGGCCGAGCTCGATCACTCCATGGTTGGCCCGGAGGGACAGATCGTCGACATCGGGACCGGGGCGGGGGTGGGAGCAGTGGTCGCGGCGCACCTTTGTCCCGAAGCTGGGGTCATCATGACCGATATTAACGCCGAGGCCGTGCGCTATGCTGCGGTCAACGCGGCTGCCGCAGGCGTCCAGGCCGATGCTCTGCTCACCGCCGATCTCGACGCGGTCGATGGTCCGATCGACGTCATCCTCGCCAATCCGCCGTATATCATCGATCCGGCCGGCCGCGATTATCGCGACGGCGGCGGCATGCACGGGGCCGAGGTCGCGTTCGATATGGCGAGGATGGCGGTTCCGCGGATCGCGCCAGGTGGCCGATTGATCCTCTATACCGGCAGCGCGATCATCGCCGGCACCGATCCGCTCGGCGAGGCCCTCTCGACGCTCGCCGATGAAACACAATGCCATTTGCGCTACCGCGAGATAGATCCCGACGTTTTCGGGGACGAACTGGCGAACCCCGCCTATGGCGATGTCGACCGGATCGCCGTCGTTGCCGCGGTCATCGAACGATCCGGGGGCGGCCATGATCGAAGATTTCCGGTACCGCGACGCGGACCTCGAACGGCAGGGTGACTTGCACCGTCCCGCAGGCCCGGCCACGGTCGGGCCGTACGGGTCGTCCACGAGGCCGACGGAATCGGCGGCAATGATCGACGCCGCTGCGCGATGCTGGCGGAGGTTGACTATGTCGCGGCGGCCGCCGACCTGCACGGCGGCGGTTGGACCTGGGCGACGCGGATATTGCGCCGGCAATGTGCACTTTCGTGCTGATCCACCGCTGCTGCGGCGACGGGTCGGTGCCGCGGTCGATGCGCTGATGGCGACGGCGGCGTGAGCTGAAAGGAAGCGTTGGGCAGATGCGGCCGATTGGAAGCGCTGCATCTTGCGCTCGCCTCGTCGGACCGGCTGGTGAGAATTCTCGGCTCTGTTGTTCATGCGCAGCCCCTGCACATGGCACGCCGTCAGGCCGAGCTCGCGGAATGTCGCCCCATAGGAGCGCAGCTTGTCCGTCACGAGACGTTCGGAACCATGCTGGTTTTCGCCAGGAGTTTGCGCATAAACCGAATGGCGGCATTCCGATTGCGGCGACGTTGGACCAGGAGATCGAGCACTTCTCCTTCGTCATCAACCGCTCGCCACAGGTACAGATGCTCGCCGCCGATCCTACGACCTCTCGTCGAGGTGATGGCTTTCCGCGGCTGCGGCGGAGTTCTCTCGCAAAGGCGTTGCCGAACTTGCCGACCCAGCGGCGCACGGCCTCATAACTGATGTCGGGTCCACGTTCCGCAAGAAGGTCCTCGACATCCCGGTAGCTCAGCGTGAACCGCAGATATAACCAGACAGCATGTCGAATGACGTCGGGTGGAAAGCGGTGGCGGGCATAGGAACCGGCATCAGCAGTCACTATCCGCCAACCATCGCCCTCGCCACGTCAATGTGACAGTGCCGTGGGCGTCGATCAAGAGCTTCTGCCGCAAGGACGGGAACGATGACCCCAGAGAGCCGGGTGGAATGCCAAGCGCAACTTCCACAAGGGAAAGCGTTCCAGCGAGATCCATGCCAACACCACCGATCCCGAGGCAGGGCTCTACAAAAAGGGTGAGGGCCAGCCGGCCCGGCCTGCTGCATCTGTCATGTCCGGATGGAGAACCGCAGCTTCTGGCAGTGGACAGCGGCGTCACCTGGTCGGCGGCACGTCCGAACGCGAGGCGGCGCTTGCGATGCTGGATCGCCGGACGCGCCGCTGCCGCATCACGCTGGGCCCCGACAAGACCTATGACGCGCGGCAGTTCGCAGAGGACTTGCGGAAACGGTTTATCACCCCGCAAATCGCCATCATCGGGCACTTCTCCAAGACCGGCAAACCGCGGACGACAGCGATGAATGGCCGCATCACCCGCCACCCCGGCTATGAGACCAGTCAGCGTATTCCCAAGTGCCATATCTTGCAGGCCACGTTCGACGGCGCCGGCGGGCCCACGAGCAGTGCGGAGATAGAGATGGCGGGGTGGCGTTCAGGTGCAAAGGAGTCGCCAAAGCACGCGGCTCCCATCAGGCAGGCATGTTCGTCGCCCCTCTCACTACACTGCCCGTTGCCGCGTCGAAGCCCCTATCAGTCGTCATTCAGACCAAAGCCTATTTTCAGCATCACTTGGAAGCGCTCGATGTTCTCGCCGTTAAGAGCTCCCCGAATCTCGCGCACTTCGAACCATTGCAGATTGTCCACGGTCTTGGCGGCTCTCCCGATGGCGCCCCGTATTGCATCTTCCAAACTTTGTTCAGAAGTGCCGATCACCTCGATCACTTTCGACACGTGATTCATTTTTGTTTTCCTTTCATCTGGACGAATCGCCTCACAACGCACTGGCGAGTTTGTGGTTTCGGGCGCTTAGCGGATGAAGGTTTTGACCTTGCATTGCCGGGGACAGTTGTCGTCTGATGATAGTGATTGGTGGTATTATGTGGACGACGGCGCCGCCGGCATTTTTTGTTCGCCCGGCTTGCCATCAAATGCACTACCGCCGCTGTTCCGGCAGACCTGTTCGCGAGGATCGGGAAGTACCGGTAGAAACCGGCGCGCCCGAAGGCGGTGCGGGCGAGGCTGTGGAGCGTGGAAACAACGGACAAAATTACTACGAGCTACAACCAACTGTTGGCGGGTATCAGCGACAATGGTCAACTGCGCGTCGTCACGTCGCCTCCGGCGGGTCCGCCTGCTTCTGACGCACGGTTCTCGAGATTGTCGTCGGCCATCCTCTGTCTTCTTCGCTCTGAGAACGAAGGCCGAGTGCGAGCGCCCCACGTCGCGGGCTCGCATCGCCTACCAAGATGATGAACGACCAGCGGAAAATTCGAGATGCGCGATCGGAGTCGGGACGGCGAGGGCGTTGCGGCGACCTTGGACGCCCGGAACTGCCGTGGGTCGAACCGGGTTGATAGGCCAGGCGAAACGCGAGGCATGGATGACGAGCAAGGACTATTCAAGGACCCGCAGCTGCGGACCGGCTATGCAGGTGACGAGGAGCCGAGCGGCCCCGAGGGGGGTCCCCCGATCAACAAGACCGTGCTGTCGGCCGAAGCAAGCCGCGGCAAGCGCGCACCCCGATCGGGGAGTGGTGTCGTTGTCGGCAGCGGAGCCGGTGCGGGCGGCGCGGGGGGACATGAGGACTTCGACAGTGATGCCGCGGGCGGTGGCGGCGCGATCCCCTCGCCGAAAGACGACCATCCGAAAAGCGGCGCCGATGCGCCGGTCGGCGGCAGTCGCTGACTTGGGGACGTGATCGCCGCAGCCGGCGATCACGTCTCGTCTCGCAGGCGCCGGGCTTCGGGGTGGGCTCAGCCATTTGCGTTGGCATAGGGAACGAACTGACCAAGCCCCAGCGATCCCGCGGGAAAATGCAGGCCGCTGTCGAGCAGGCGCACGATGTCGACGCTACACAGTTCCGAGCTATGGGTGTTCGTCAGCAGAACCAAGTCCCGCCGCAGGAAATTCGACCCCAGGCGGTTGACGTACCAGATCCCGCCGACCTTGTAGACGATCGCGGTCTTTTCGAAAATCTGGCTCGACTGGATCTGGCACGGGCGGATGCAATTGACGGGCTTGCGGGCGACCCGGCCTTCCAGGGGTTTCTCCAGACGAACTTCGGGATCGATGCTCCGAGCCTGCGACGGGACGGACGTCGCGAGGAGGCGGCCGGCCACCAGCAGATTAAAGCACGCATGATATTCTCCTTTGCCGACAGATAGGATGGGTTCGCTGAACCGCCGCTGGCGCGAGTATCGCAATCCAAAGAATCGTCCTGATGCACATCAATCGCGGTGCCGTTCGAGGTCCTCGTCGGCGATGGTGATCGACCCGTCGGGTTCAACCGCACCGCTGGAGAGCTTGGCGGCGGCAATCACCTCAACCTCGGCGAGATGATCGGAATCAGTCCCTCGGCCGTCTGCGGGCCGGTCTCGGCACTTGCAGCGCATCGCCCGCCACGACAACGCGGCGCACCACGTCATCGATCACCAGCTAGACATCATGCGGGGAGAAATCCTCGGCCGTGCCCTAGATCAGCCCACACTCGGCCATATCGGTTGCAAGCTCGCGAATGTCCTCGGCATCGAGATAGGTTCTCGGACCAGGCCAGGCGCCACTGTCTCGTCAGGTAGCGGTCGCAAACCAGATCGTGTGCCGCGGCCCCTTGCCGTTCGAACGCGCGGCCACGCGTACCTCCTCCACGTCAAATCCCGCCCGCTCCAGTCGATGGGCAAATGCCGTATCTGGCCCGGCGGACCACACTGCCAAAATGCCACCTGGCTGAAGCGCCCGCCGTGCGAGGGTCAGGCCTAATTTGCGGTAGAGGCCATTGTTCTGCTTTCGCGTCGCGCCCTCGGGGCCATTGTCCACGTCGAGTAGGATCGCGTCATAGCTTTGCGCACCGGTCGCCAATACATCCGCGACGTCGCCGATCATCACCGCAACGCGGTGGTCGTCAAGGCACCCGTCTGTCAGTGTGTGCAGCGGCCCGCGAGCCCATGCGATAATGCCAGGCACGAGTTCGGCCACAGTGACCTTCGCCTCAGGGCCGACCGCGGCGAGGATGGCGCGCAAAGTATACCCCATACCATACCCGCCGACTAAGATTTTGGAGGTCGATGGGGTTCGCAGGCGCTCGCAGGTCATGGCGCCGAGGGCGATTTCCGAGCCGTTCATGCGCGTGCTCATCAGCTCGTTGCGATCGAGCATGATGATAAAATCGCGGTCGTGACGCACTAGACGGAGTGGCGGACCGTTCGGGACTTCCGCAGTGTCGATCAACTCGCGGGGCTTCATCGGGCGCGCGCCTTCCGCGCGGCATAGCGTGCATCGCGGGCCGACTTCGCTTCGGCCTCGCTCGGCTTGACTGCGACATCGGCAGCGGCCTTATCGGCCTTCGCTTGCTTTATCGCGTCCTCGCGGACATTTCGGCGTTCGGCAGCGGCGGCCTCCCGTGCAGCAGCTATCGCGCGTTGCTTCTCGACCGTCGCGGGATCGGGAGCCGGTTTCGAGCGCAATTTATCGAGCGCAGATTGCTTGGCCGTCTTGGCCATCGCTGCCCGTTCGGAAAAGTCGGGGATCTTGAAGCTGGCCATCGGGATTCCTTGTCCATGAAGTTCACGCGCACCACCGCGGCGCGCCGGCTTCATGAAGGTGCAAGGGGACAAGGAAAGCCGCGCGGCCCGATATCCGTCGAACGCGACGTCAGCGCTGCTACTATACGAGGAAACCGGTTTGAATGAAAGGCGGTGGAAGGCCGGCGCGCCATTCAACCGAGCCCGGTCAATCGCCGCCTCGCACACAGTGCCGGCATGAGCAAAACCGATTCTGAGGTGCCCCGCCGCATCCCGGACCCGAACAACCCGGAGCACCTCAGCTGGGCCGTTTCCGCGCGCCCGTCGACAATCACCATTCTGGAGCGCGCTAATCCATTAGCCAAGCTAGTGTTCAGAAAAACGAAAAGGCAGCGGTGCTCGTATTCGGAGCTCTGGCAGGGGGCGCTCGTCACCCTCCCCCGACGGCACCCTTAATTTCGCGGGAAGCTGCTATCCGACATTTAGGCAAAAATCCCCCCGAACCACTGCCGGCTGGCATGGTCGAAGCGGTCATTTCGAGCGGCCAGAGCTTTTCCGATTTCGCGGTTGCGGTCGCATGCCTGGCCGTGCAGGCGGCGCGGAGAGAGGCAGCGGAAATCGGAGCCGTCGCTCTGCGCATAGCGAGTTCCGATCTGCCGGTGTCCAATCCCCATCCGACCCTGCGGTTAATGGGAAGGCCACACGAATTGCCGGGTTTCCCTCGATTTTGACTGAGGCCCGACTAAGCGTAATATGCGTCCCCGGCGTTTGCGCGGTCGTTCCGTCGTAGCCGGCCGAAGTGCCTGTTCCGTGCCGTGCCACCGACTGCCGGAGGGTTCGCAAATGCGCAACCTGCGGCGCGAGCAACAGTGCCTCGAGAACGCGCGGGCAGCGCGCGACGAAGCCGTGGCGGGAATTCACCGGAAGTTAGCCGCTGAGCATCACAGGCTGGCCGGTCGCGGAGCCGAACGGACCGCGGTCGGCGGCCTTTCGCCGAGGCTTCGCGATAGCCTCCGTCAGGAGGAATCCGACCCTGCGCGCGTGATGCGGCACTAGTCGACCCTCGACGCGTTTCTCGCCCTCATTGCCGAGGGAGAGACGGAATGACCGACTTGCCGAAATACACCCTGTCCGCAGACGCCGACGCTGGCGGTTGGGTGCTAAAGCGTGATGGCGCTCAGCGCGCAGCAAAGCGGTTCAAGACAAAGGCCGAGGCGGTGGATTCGCTCGGAGGCCGATTCAAATTCACCGCCGCCTCGGTAAAAATCCAAAAGGAGGACGGCTCGATCGACGAGGAGCGGACGTACCCGCGTTCGAAGGACCCTCGGAAGTCGAAGGGGTGAGCGAGCATCTATCGGTGATTGGGCGCTGGCTATGATCGAGATCGATGACCCCACCCAAATTGCGTTCCACCGCCGCAGGGCTGCGGAAGAAACAGAAGCTTCGGAGAGCGCGCCCGATGCCGTCACAAGGGCGCTTCACCGGGAGTTCGCAGCGCTCCACGTGATGGCGCTCCAGCGCGCTGAGCTTGGGCTGCCTGAGGTGTTACGCAGCGGCCGGGGGCCGTAATTCGCGCATCGGACGGCGAAATTAGCGGGGAGATGGCCGGCTACAAGCTTGAGCGGCCATCGACAGCATCGCGGCCGAAGGGGCTAGGGCTATATTGTATGACGCGGATCGTGCTCTTCCATGTCAGGAGGATGACCCGGCCGCCATGCACTGCCGACCAAAATTTCTCATATTTCGAAGCCATTTCGGGTCCCATCCGTTGTTGTACGTATCAAGAAGGACGTGGCAGGAGAGGAAGCATGGCTGCCAGGGGGTTCCGTTGGTTCGAACGCGTTTACCAAGGCGAGGATGACGCTCGCGCGGTCATCGCCGACTTCCGCCGTGGAGCGATGGCTGCCGGAATAAGGGTCACCAATCTTGAGCTGTATTACGCCGTGGACTCTCGCAAACGCACTCAGCTGCGTTTGAAGGCGCCAGACTCCATACGGGGCGGTTTTGATAGCCTCAGCGAATGGTGGACGCCCGTACGAGGCGGCTTCTCAGGTGTCTCGTGGAAGCAGGTAACAGGTCGAAATTCGCACGACGTTCTACAGCCATGCTGAGGCCAGTGCCACATATTGGCGGAAGTCAGGAAGCGGCCCGGCGGTGGGATATTGGCGAACGCTCCCTTCATTCGGAGAAACGCCCGGCGATCCGCATCGTAGGCCTTGTCAGCGAGCACGATCACATGATCAAGCAGACCGTCAGCCGGCTGCCCGTCGTGGCTTTGCCCAGCGGTCAGGCTCAGCCCGATCGGGAGACCTTGCCCATCGACACCGCGTGGATTTTGATCGTGAGCCCGCCTCGGGAACGACCGAGACAATGATCTCGATCCCCTTTTTGCCGTCGTGGGCAGCGGCGATGGCGTCCATCATCCGATCCCACACGCCCGCTTTTCGCCAGCGCACGAAGCGATTGTAGCAGGTCGTACGCTGGCCATAACGTTCAGGTAGATTGCGCCATGGGGCACCGGAACGCAGCATCCAGAAGATACCGTTCAGCACGCGGCGATCATCGATGCGCCGAGACACCTCGCGGCTTGTTGGGCAACAGCGGTTCAATCACCCGCCATTCGAAATCGGCCAGATCATATCGGCTCATTTCGACGCTGAATCATAAGCAGGCCAAGAAGAAAAGCCCACGCGAGGGTCGCCGCTGTGCGCGCACCGCCCCATCATATCGGAATGAGTGAAGACCCGAAGCAGGCTGCGAACGACGCATGGCAGACCGCCTTCCATGAAGCGGCCTACCGCTTCTCGGTAGCGCTGAAGGAGCTTCACCAAACAAATCCTTGGCCGGAGACTCAAGTCTTGGCTCCGGTCATGAATCTGCTCGCAACCGAACTATGGGATCGGTGCTTCAGCCTGACGGAAATCACCGCCGCCCTCAATGATGCAGCCGCTGATCTACCCCGTTATGCAGCCGGCAAAGACCTTCGACCCTGAAACCCGTTCATGGGTTCACGACCTAGCTCACACATTGCCCTGGCCGAGGCTACGGCGCGGAAAGCCCTCGACGAGATCCGACCGTGAAGTCCGCAAATGGATTCATGACCTTAGTTCGTCCCGCGTTCCCTTCGCAAGCGCTGACCTGCTTGATCGTTGCGCCGACTAGCCGGCTGCGAGATCGGTCTCATTCCCGCGTCACTAAGCTGCCGATTTTGTCGCTCGTTGCCACCTGCGAGACCATCGAGTAGGCCGCCTGAGCGATCAGTTCCGCCCTGCTCTTTTGAATCTGCGAGCCCTCGCCAACCGTCTTGTTAGCTTCGGGAAACTTGCTCTCGGCGCGGGACGATAGAAACTGATCGGTCGAACTGGCGACGGCATCCCTGTAGAGTTTGAGCAGGGAAGGACTCTGGCTGTTTGATCCAGAGGTTGATGTCGGGGCGGATGCGGCAGCCGACGGGGACGGGACGGCGGAGGTGGTCAACACACCGGTAGACGTCGATCCCGTCGTGGCAGTGGTCGCGCTCGGCGTCGTCGTCGCGGGTTCGGTCGACGTGGTCGGTGCCGACGTGGTTGTTGAGCCGGCATCCCCGGTCGGTGCATCCGATGGCTGGCTTTTCTTAGCTTGTCCCCAGTTCATCACCAGCGAACCGCTGCCGGAAACTGCACTCGTCACGATTGTCCTCCTTAGCTAGGTGGCGATCGGATGGCGCTGGAAGGTTTCCGGGTCTGCAAGGGACGGACTTAGCGCTTCCTTAACTGTCATTTGATCCCGCGTTTAAGGTGGGGCAGCGCGTGCAGGCGCGTTAAGGCGATAAACGGACGCCCGAGATATACCGATGCGAGCAGCAATTGCGGTCGCGCCCATACCGGCAGCCCACAAACGGGCGACTTCCTCGGCCGGGATCGTGGAGGGCCGTCCGCGATGTACACCCGCGGCCTTCGCCTTCTCGATCCCGTCGCGCTGTCGCTCGCCCCGGATATCATTTTCAAGTTCGGCCACAGCCCCAAGAATGGCCAGCATAAGCTTGCCTGTGCTGGTGGCGGTATCGACGCCGCTCCGGGCTCGTCCGCCATGCCGCAATATAAGAACAGGTCTCGGGCGCCACGGCGGAAGCGGGACGGGCGCTGGCGCAATTCCGTTGGACGCTCCGGGGGGCGCTTGCCCGTGGGCGGATGCCTAAAGCCTCTCGATAGCGGTGGTGGGCGCGACCGGCTTGAGCATGGGGCACAGAAGATCCTCGACCTTGAGAAAGACCCCGCAGCCGCCAAGAACTTCGCCCGCAACATCATGAAGCCGGGTGCCTGGGCGAAGTTTCAGGAATATTGGATCAACGCGCTCCTCTCGGGTCCTCGGACCCATGCGACCGACATCGCCTCGAATACGCTGACGGCGCTTTGGTCGATTCCGGAGCTGCGCTGACAGCCGGCATCGGCAAGCTTACGCGCTCTGAAGATCGGATGATGTTCCGCGATGTCGGTGCACGTACCCTGGGGATGATCGAGGGTGCGAAGGATGGTCTTCGGCTCGCCCGCAAAGCTTTCGTAACCGGCGAACCGACCGATGGCGTGTCACAGGTTGAGGCGCAGAATTATCGGGCCATCGCCGGCCGGCGGGCGGTGCGGCGCTGACCTGAGCGCGAGCGGCCGAAAGCGTCACCGCCGGCTGAGCGCTACTAACGGAAGGAATAGCGGGCGGTGAGAAGCAGACCTGCCGGGGCGCCGTTGCCGAAGCCGTCCAAGCGCTGAATCGGCAGAAACGAAAAGGCCCGCCGGGCAGGTTGATGCCGGGCGGGCCTTCGAAGGGAGGCAGCGGAGCGGGGGGGCATTACCGCGACCTCGAAGCTTCAACGGATCGGTGGGGCGGCTGGTTCCGGTCAGGTACCAGGATCGGCGAGGTTGCCGGATCAAGCTTCGAGGAATCGTGCGAGATTGTCGCTGCCACCGATCCGCTCACCCGCGATGAAGATTTGTGGGGTCGTCGCGACCTCGTGCTTGGCCTCGAAGGCATCGACCTGCTACGGGGATGCCAGGATAGGCTCCTCGATGTCGAAGCGATGGTCTTCCAACAGGCTATTTGACGCGCACGCCATAAAGGGAATGTATGATCGGGCAGAACCATCCGATAGATGGTCGCCGTCTTTTCGTTCGGCATGCGACGTTCCTTGGTGATGGAAGATGGCGGACGTGCCGGGATTGATGCTCGACGCAGGAATCGAGCGTATCCCCTCACTGCGCCGGCTGAGACTCCGCCTCACGGAGACGGCGCGCCTGTTCATCGAGCCGATCCGCCTCGAGGTCGGCCTTGGTGCGCATCGCATCGCCCTGGCGCTCTAGCGCGTCCGCTGCGGCATCGGTCGCCTTGGCATCGGCACGCTCGACCCGGTCGCGCGCTTCGCCCAATCGCTCGTTGGGGCCTTCGTGGGTCTGGTTCTGGCCCGCCGCCGCCGCCGCCGCCCGGTCGGCGTCCCGCCCCGCCTTCTCGTTGGGGCCGTCACAGGCGCCGAGCGCCGCGAGGCACCCCAGCGCGACGCCCATTTTGGACATGAAGGTCGCGCTGCAGATGCTCATGGTCTGGCTTTCGAAGGTAGGTGAGAGCGATCCTGGATCAGGAGCGCTCGAGTGAGTGCTTGAGATCGCGCATCTCGTCATGGCCCTGCTTGACTGAGACGTAGGCGCTTTCGATCGCGGCCCGGACACCCGGAGACAGCTCGCGGTCTTCGAGGGCATCCTCATATTTAGCTTTGATGTAATCTTCGCCGGCTTCGACCTCGTTGATGATGGCCTTGTCGTTCTTGCCGGTCACAGCTGCCTTGAGGTTGAGGAATACGCGGTGAGCGCCGGCAAGGACCGTGCCGTCATCTTCGGGATTCCCGCCCAGGCTGCGCACTTGCGCCTGGAGGGCGGTAACGACCTGGCGGCGCTCCTCGCCGCGGCTCAGGAAGAGCGAGTTATAGCGGCCGTCGTCGCTGTCCTTCGCGGCTTCGGCATAGCCGTTGGCGCTGTCGATCGTGGTGGCGATCAGGCCGTTGAGCGTCGAAATGTCATGGCTGCTGTCGGACATAGAAGCTCCTCTCAATGTGGATGGGGTCGCGTCTCACAGGTGCGCGATGACAGAACGCAGTGGATCGTCTTAAGTCTCAACAGCTGATCGTTTTCTGAAACGCTCGCTTGGGCAAGCGGGTGACCACAAGCCGCGACGAACGGCTCCAGGACGCCCCGAGACACTGGGGGGTGGGGACCACTGGTCTGGTTTCCATAGCTGAACGACACCGAGCCCGACAGTAGGTCGCTCAGAGCGGCCGGAACTGCGCCTTGAGCGCTAACCCCACCAAGCGGCGTATCGCCGTGGACATCGACGACAAACGCTTCCGCGTTGCCGCTGCTACCGAAAGACAGGCGGTCTTCACTGCTGATCGGCGTGAAGCCAAGCCGAAGTTGGACGACGACGGTGAACCGGTGTTGAAGGCTCGCTATTCCATGCATTGCTTTCGGCACGCAGCGGCCAGCGCTTGGATACGTCAAAGGATCGATTTGAAGCGGCTCCAAGTGTGGATGGGTCATTCCTCGATCCAGATCACGATCGACACTTATGGTCATCTAATAGCCGATGAAGTTGGGGACGCCGCTCTGGCAGCTGCCGCCCATGCAGATCTGCTCGCCTGAGCCTCGGTGATTTCTTCACGGGCAGGAGTGGAAGCCGCCCTCATCGCTACACAGATGCTACACGGTTCGAGAAGAGTTAGATATTCTGCAGATTTTCAACGGAATCATAATCCGCGTGTCGGCGAATCCATGCAACAACGATGCGACACGGGCGTGCAGCCACCACTTATCGGGAAGGGGAGAGGAACTCTGCACTCGCGCCTCTGCGAACCTGAGCGCGGCGCATTGCCATGGGATGATTGTGAAACGTTAGGCCCTTGAACTCCGATCCCAGATGGGCCCTATCTTGCGCTTGCATGGGAAGTCCAACATTATGCTGAGTCTGGACAGTGGAGGGCGGCGGTAATGGGCACTTCGGATATCGTTATAACAGAAGAGGACCTCAAAAAGGGGGCCAAAGCTGTACTTTCTGGGCGCCATGACACCCTAATGGCGGATCTTCCACAAGTTATCTCTGAAATAAAGAAGTCAAAATTGCGCGGAAGCTTCGATATAAAAGGTTTTGTGGTTTACAATGAACAAGTACTTCGCACAAACACTCTTAAAATATTTGATCAAGGCTCACTAATATTCTCTAATCTTCAAAAAAATTCGATACGTCGTAATTGCTGCGAAGGAGATTATCATCGATGATCCAAACGTGCGTGCCCATATCACTCGACCTGTCGGTGCCGTATTTGATGCAGCAGTAGCTGACATATTGGACGGAATAACTGGCGGGCCTGGGCGCGATGGCAAGAATGGCAGGGGGACCGATCCGCATGGTCACGGAAATCCGGGCGAAAATGGCGGTGAGGGCCAACATGGGGCGCACGGCGGCTTTCTCGGCATAGCGCCCATATTCATTTTTGCGCAATCTATTAGGCTGGGTACTGGTACAACTCCTCAGCACGAATGCGTTGAACTCTATTTCGATGGATTAACTGGTGGCAATGGAGGAGCCGGGGGCGTCGGCGGAAGAGGCGGAAATGGTGATCAGGGGAGCACCGCTGCAGATGATATAGCGACGTGTAAACGAACTGGCGGTGACGGCGGCGGTGGTGGCTACGGAGGTGCCCCGGGTCGAGGCGGCAATGCCGGGCGCGGGGGGAATGGCTCGTCAGTCTTCTTTTTAGGTCCCAGCGATCCCTTAGACATGCTTCTGTTTTTTTCCGTTCGCCAGGAAGGCGGTCGGCCGGGTTTGCCAGGCGGACCTGGTATTGGCGGCGTTGGCGGCAAAGGGGGCGCGGGCGGTAGCGGAAGCATCTATTGCCCTGGCGGCCGCGGGGGCCCCGACCGAACGAGCCAAAGCCTGCCACGACCTGATGATGGACTCGGCAACCCTGCAGTGAATGGAGACAGGGGCGATCAGGATTATCTTGTGCGCGACAACAGCGATCTTTTCTGATCGAGACAGAGGTTTCGGCGGTGGCACTATTGTCCCTGCAGACCGCATCGATGACCGGCGCACGCCGCTGACCGGCTTGCTCGCGCCCTGATCAGGGGCCAAATGCGCACTACCATCTGGCAGGTTCCAGTCCTCACCGGCCACCTCTAGCCGACTGCGCATCCCGCTGCGTTCCGGCGACGGCGGCACTGCGGGCTTCGTCCCCCTCGCCGACGTAGCCAAGGTGGAGGTCGTGACCGGCCCGAACCAGATCAGTCGGGAGGACGGCAAACGCCGCGTCGTGGTAACGGCCAATGTCCCCGGACGCGATCTTGGTTCGTTCATCGAGGAGGTGCGGGAGAAGTGCGAAAACGAGGTCGATTTGCCACCGAGCTATTGGTCGCCTACGGCGGCACCTTCGAGCAGCTGATATCGGCCTCCAACCGCCTTCGCCTCGTCGTGCCTGCCGCGCTGTTGCTGATATTGGCGCTGCTCTATGCCCTCTTCCGCTCACTTAAAGATGCAGCAATCGTATTTTCTGGCGTGCCATTGGCGCTGACAGGCGGTGTCGCGGCTCTATTGCTGCGAGGATTGCCTCTTTCGATTTCGGCCGGTGCCGGCTTCATCGCGCTTTCCGGGTTGGCCGTGCTGAACGGAGTAGTGATGCTAACCTTCATACGCCAGCTCCGCGCTGACGGCATGGAGCTCGACGAGGCGATCCGGGAGGGCGCGCTGACCCGGCTTCGGCCGGTGCTGATTACTGCGCTGGTGGCAAGCCTAGGCTTCGTGCCGATGGCGTTCAACGTCGGCGCAGGCGCGGAAGTGCAGCGCCCCTTGGCCACGGTCCTCATAGGCGGAGTCATATCGTCGACATTGCGGAGTTTGCTGGTTCTGCCGGCCCTTTACCGGATGGTCCACCGGAGTGAAGCCAAGGAGGGTTGAGCGATGGTCTATCTTCTCGTCAAGGCAGTAATTTCGGGCTTGATCATCGGCGTAGTCAGCGAGGTCGCTCGCCTGGCACCTCCGTTCGGTGCTGATCGCGTCGCTGCCGCCTATCTCACTGCTTGGAATATATGGTTAGTCATCCCGCTCATATCCCTTTCTCCTCGTTGCAGCTGGACGGCGATTTCTGAAATGCTATGACCAGTCCATCATCCTTCATCCTTCTCGGGCGGTTGCAGCTGGACCGCGATTTCTGAAATGCTATGACCCCCGAGCTGGTTCAGTCTCTCTGGATGCGGTTGCAGCTGGACCGCGATTTCTGAAATGCTATCACGGCTCCCATCATGACCGACCATCGCGACCAGTTGCAGCTGGACTGCGATTTCTGAAATGCTATGATGGACCCGGCGAGTATGATGGCAGTGTTTGAAGTTGCAGCTGGATCGCGATTTCTGAAATGCTATGAATGATGGGTGCTCGACCGGTTAAGTTGAAACTGGAAAAGTGCTCATCGGTTGGCATGAAAATGCTGCGAGTTGTCGGATAATGAGCGTAACAGTTTAACGCGGTCCCGGATCGAAAATACGGCCAAGTTCATCGATACGAATCTGACGGGCCTTGGCCTTTTGCAAGCCGCTGGCGGAAGAATTGAAGTATTTGAAAGGATCAATATCGGACGAAGTCGCATCCCGCGCCTTCAATGCTCCCGCTTCCTGGTGATCTGCTAAGGTAATTTCTCCTCGATGGGAGAATTTTATCACTCGCATAATCTTACGCGGCTGATCTTGGGGTTCAACCGCAACAAGATCATTCTGACGCAGGCTAAGAACGCGCTTTGCTGCCGGGTGAGGGCGGTGCAACGGCCGATCGGTCTGATGGGCGTCGAACATTGAAACGACACCAGAATGCGATTTGCCGCCCCTATCCTTCCAGCTGGATATCCATTTTCCGTCCGGCATCCGCCATACGTCGAATCGGGCGTTCGCATCGCCCTTGTAGGCTTTGTAAGCGCGACCCGCTGCGTCGCGGATCGGAATGACGTTCAATGCCGCCCGCACTCTCACATGGCGGATGCCCCTGAACACAGGGTCTGATCGCGAGAAGGTTGCGAGCGCCTTTTGAAGGTCCTTGCCCGACAACCCCTCAGCTGTCCTCGCCAGCGCGCGCTGAAGGGCTGCGTCGGGTATGCGGATCGGATCAGTGATATCGGCTGGTTGGAGGCTTAACAGCGGCACGCGGTGAACGACGATCGGCAAGCCGCTATCGCTGGCCATTCCGGTCAGCCCGTATGCCGTATCATTATGCAACCGGCCTGCGGTGACATCTCTGTCTTTCGGCGGAACCCCCTTGCGGCCATGATCGGCCTTATGGCTGACAACAATCTTGTCGAGGGCGCGCCGCAGGTCGTCTCGGAATGTGTCCCACGGCTTCGGCAGTTCGTCGAACATCGCATCTAGATTCTGATCGTCCGCCCGCGCCGCCGCCTTTGAGATCGCGTTGAGCAACCCTCGTGTCGTGACTCCGACGACGGCCGCGTCGATCGCATGGTGGCGATGATCGAGCCGGTTCTTCGGGGCTCCGCTGTGCGGATTTTCCACATAGTTGTGATCGGGCAGAAGCTCGTTCAGTCCCCATAGCCGCCGAAGCATCGCCGTCATGCGGCCGGGAATGACGAACACACCCGCCGAATCAGGGTAGAGGCTCGCCAAATAGGTTCGCGCCATTCGTGAGAGATATTGCGTGTCGCTCAGCTGGCGCGCGATGAAGCCCCCGTCCCGATCGAAACGTTCCATCGCATCAGGCGCGAAGCGCCATTGTTTCGATGTGTGAAGTCGTGCCACCTGTTCGGCGATAGGCGCCCAGCGTTCAGTGTGCCCCCACGCCTCCCATGGTGTCCTGTTCCCTTTGTCGCGATTGCAGCTTCGGTGCGCGATGACCTTGTTGGCGGCGCTGTCATCGAAAGATCGAGAGTAAGGGATGATGTGCTCGATTTCGGTCTCGTCGGTGAACAATGCATGCTGGCCGATATGCCGCCCACAGAACGGGCAGCAGCGATCAAGCGGATTATCAGGGTTGAGATCTTCCCACAGCTTGAGCAATGCCCGGTTGGCTCCGCTGTCGCGCTGCTCGGTCAGCCGCAGCTTCCTTGACCTAGCCGCCGCCGCGCGCGTGTTCGCGCCGATCCGCCGGTTATGTTCGGCCCTCTCCTTCTCATTGAGCTTCAGTTCGCGGGCCAGTTCGACGATGATATGGTCGGGTCGGCCATGGACCTTGATGATCGCGTTCAGCAGACGGCGGAGTTGGTTCAGGCCGATGTGGACGGTGGGGTTCGTGATCTTGCCCCATCGGACTTCCTCTTCGTCGTTTGGATCAAGTGTGCCGGGAGGAATTTCGCGCGAAAGAAGCTCCCCGTAATAGGGCAGCTGGTCCAGCACCTCGCCTGTTCTAAGATCGCTGTGCGATTTGCCGAGTGCGGCCTCCACGGCTTCATTGTAGGTCACCACCCCCTTCCTGAGTTCGGCGAGGATCAGGCGACTTGCCGTTTCGCCGAGGCGACCATGACCTTCTGGCAGACGCACACGTCCAATGACCTCGGCCTGCCCGGAAGTGACGCCATGTGTCGCCACCAGCCAGTCATGCAAGCGAACCGGGTCTTCCTCTTCCGCCACCTGTTCGATGATCGACCATTGCGTCCCGGCATCGAAATGCACCCAGCGTGAGCCGAAGCATTTTCGATGACCGAACGAGGCGAAGATTTCATCGCCGGCGAGGCCAGTGCGGTTCTCGCTGGCCTTGTTGAAGCTCTCCCCATCGGTCAGCTTCAGCAGTCTCGACAGGCCCGAGAAGCTCGCCGTTTTCGCTGACTTGAGCTTGAGGACGATCATGTCACGCTGATCGAGCGTCAGCTTTCGCGATGGCGCTCCAGCCTTCGTGATCTCGAGCTGATTGACCTCCTCGTACAGCCGACGTTCCTGAAAAAGAGGATGCGCCTTTGCCAGGCGCGGCTCCTCGTTGAAGAACGTGCATCCGCCAACCTTGCCCGATTTCAGCGGCCGCTGAAAAAATATGATGCGGTGCAGCCGGTCGCGAAGGGACTCGGTCAGCAGCGCGGGATGATGTCGGGCTTGTGCGGACCAGATCGCCTCGAACTCGGCCTCAAGATGGCGGCGTTCGGGATAGAAGTCGTACCCCTCGCCTTCGCCACGCAGCCGGACTCGTTTGACGGGCCGGCCGTTGAGGAACTGGCCATAGGTCCGGTCGCCCATCGCCACGTCCAGCGCCTTTGCGCCACCTGCGATTTTGCCGCCTTCCTTATCGTCGCCAGTCTTGCGCTCGGTCTTGCGATTCGACTTGAAGCCGCGCCGCTGGTTGAGATGAAACAGCGCGCGTCCCAACTCGTACGGGCTCAACGCACTGTCGAGTGCCGCCGTTCTCAGCGCATAAGGATCGAACCCAGCTAGAGCTTTCGCGTCCTGGGCGTCGCTGGGCATAAGGCCGGTGTCGACCAGCGCCGCGAGCAGCGCGGAACGGCGGCGAACATAGCGGTCGCGCCGTCGCCGCATCGCCCGTGCGTTGCGCCGATCGACGGCGAGCGACGCGCCCGATTTTCGGTCGCGCCCGTCCGAAAAGATGCGGACTCCGATATCGCGGATGCGGTCGCCATCATAGAGGCACCAGCCGATGCTGTTCGTGCCGATGTCGAGGCCCAGCCGAGTTGCCAACGCGAATCCCCCTCTCGCCACACTATGGCTTCGTTTCGTCTTGACAACAGAAGATGTTCCGGCTCTTTTTGCGCCTTCAGAAATCGCGGTCTGGTTGTTAACAAGCAACTTGATTGCACCAAATAAGGGCGGGGCCACGGCCCCGCCTTTTTTGCATGGGCTTTAAGCCGCGGATAGCACTAGCGAAAAGGGCAGGGAGTCGAGGGGCCGTTCTTGGCAATGCGACACGCCCCCTAGACAGGAACGCTGGGCGCGATGGTGGTACCGTACCCGCTCAGGGGCAGTCACCGGCCCCGTGGATGGCTCTACTTGCCGATCGCCGGCAGTTATCCGGCATCCGGGTCGATGCGGACGGGTATTATCTATGACTTCCGAGTTGACGGCGTCGAGGGGCGGTGCGGAGGGATCAACCCGTCAGGGCACGGCATACACTCGCACGCCCGATACCGAACTGCAATCGCTTTGGCCCGGCCTTAATGGGATAGCGCGCATGGCACCGAACATCGCTACAAGGGGCGTTCGCGCCATCCTGAGTACACTACGCAATGCTCCTAATGTCCACTAACATAGCGAAGAGTGGGGGGTCTTCGTGTCTCACGATGACTTACACGACGTTGCGCGCATGGTCGTTGCCGATGTTCTCAAGCGAAACGGCATAGACTTTGATGGAGACTGGTCACTTCGCCCTGCTCAAGTTTTTGATGCCCGATACAATTGGGGACATCTTGCGATAAGATTCCATCGTTTCATGCAGAGGGCTCTTGGTTTGGCGTTCGAACCTCTGCCACCTAGCATAGCTGATAATTTTTCAGAGGTGCCGCTCGCGAGGCTGGTTGAGGCTTTGGCGAGTTGGGGAAATCGTGCCCTTATCCTGCAAGGTATAGATCAAGAGGATCGCGCGCGCGAACGAGAAAAGCAAAAATATTTAGAAGAGCGTGGACGCATTCTTCAGTCCATTGAAGACATGCTTATGTTCGCGGTGCACTTGATGTGGGGCGCCGCCGCCGCATTCCACATTCGCGACCTTGACGAGGCACGCGGGACCATCCTTGCCGGGGGCGCTCTGAAGAAGGACCGGAGGAAAAGATCATGAACGTCGCCGATGAGCAAAGCCGCTCGTGCTGGATGAAAAATTTTCCCGATGTCGCGGCGCCTCCCCTCGTCGCCAATGCGGAGTGCCACATGGTAGTCATCGGATCGGGTATTGCCGCCCTGTCGACTGCGTATGAGCTGCAATCGACCGGATCGAGGCGATCTGCCGCGACGAGGACATTCAGGCGGACTTCCAAAGCCTCGATGGCTACCTTGTCGCAGCCGACGAGCAGGGTCGTAGCAACTTCACGACGAGTTTGACGCGTGCGGCAAGATCGGGGTCGACGTCGAGTGGGTCGAATGTGCCCCGATACCCGGAAAAGATAGCGGCAGGGCCCTGCGCTTCCCCAATCAAGGGCGCCTTCACCCCACACGCTATCTGTCGGCCCTGGCCCGCGTCTGCACCGACCTTGGCGTTCGCTTTCACGCGAACACCGCCTACATCTCGGACAACGAGAGCGATGGCCTCGTCGAGATCAGCACCGAGTCGGACGCCGTGATCCGGGCCGGCGCCGCAGTGTTCGCGACCAACTCGCCGGTCAATGACAAGGTCGTCGTCCACACAAAACAGGAGCCGATGCGGACCTATGCGATCGCCGCACCGGCGCCCAAGGGAAGCGTGCCAGATGCTCTGATATGGGACACGCTCGAAGCTTATCATGATGTCCGGATCCAGCCTTTGGATCAGACGCAGGACCTTCTGATCGTGGGAGGCGAGGACCATCGCACCGGGGAGGCCGATGACGCGGACGACCGGTTCGCACGGCTCGTGATCATCTGCGGTCTCTGACGGTCGGAAAATCGGTACAGTGCCGGCAGGTGGATACCGACCGCTATGGACGGCGGGTGTTGCAGTGTTTCGCGGACGGCGTTGACTTGTCGGTTTCGATGGTCGGCGACGGCTTTGCAGTCGAGCGATACGGTCGCCTGCGCTAGCCGAGGACCATCGAATATAGCTCGGCCAAGCTGACGAAACGATAGTTCACGGCTCGGGGTCGGGATTCGGAGATATAGGCCGTCCCTTGAACGCCGAACCGCGACTTTGGCAGCAGCGCGAAACCGGGCTTTAGGGGCACAACCTCGCTCATGAGCCACTTGCCGGGGTGCATGTACAGCGAGGGGTGAATCTCGATCGGCATCGGGATGTCCACAACCCCGTGGCGGTCGGACACGTAATTCAACTGTCTGGAGTGCCCTGGTCCGCCGACGTATGGAGGATGGCTCGGCTTCGCGCGGGCTCCGGCGGATAGGCAGTACCGGGATACACCTTTCTCGGCTTTCCTAGGACGTCCGCGCGATTGCGCCGTGTATGGTGAATCCCACAACCCTTGCATGAGCGCCAGTTGCTCAGGCAAGGATGCTCCCGCTCGTGTCAGTCCACGAGTCGAGGCGTGGAAACCTCGTTCAGAACCGCCCTGGTCGATCCATTCGACCGGGAGGCGGGCGCGCATGTCCAAGTCCCTCGGGGCCAAAGGCGTCCGCGCTCGTAGGTTCTGCGGGTTTCCAACTCCCGGTTACGGGCCGCCTCGTTCCGAAGATCGAGGTGGCGCGAACCAATCGCTCCACATGTTTTGGAGCGTCCAATGTTAAGTCTCAATAGGCCCAGCCGCCTGTTCCAGGTGAATGTTGAAAAGCTGAGCCCTCCGGTAATGATCTTCGCGGCAACGTTGGATGAAGCGGGCGATATCCTGGAGGCCAGCACGCTCTGGAATGGGCGCCATGGCATTTTCCAGGTGATCGATGTCACCGACCTGTGGCTTACACACTCTGAAAAGCTGCGCTGCCATACCGAAGCTATGTTGGCGAGGTCGGCTGTTGGCATAGCTAACTATGTGATCGACGATGGGTGGGAGTTGCAGGAGCCCACCATGAGTTGAACGACATTTATGTTGAGCCGCCTGGCCCTGGTATGGATGAAGCATCGCAGCGGTTGCGTGCCACCATCAGCAGCGAGAAGCTTTGCCAACGACAATAGCTGGAGTAGCTCCTACTGTCCTAGTTTTGCGCGGTCGCGGTACCGGGGCCAAACGAGAAGATAGAAAGGTCTGTGACCGTGAGGGTGACTTGCAAGTTCTGGTCTACAGTGAAAATATGTCGGCGAACGACTCCGGCTGTAGGGACTGGCTGATCACCAGAGAGGCTGGCTTTCTTCATCAGCATATGATCCCCGAGGATCCGAGCCTCTGGGAACCGGATATGCTGCTGGAGTTTGTCGAGGCTCGTGAGGAGTTGATCAGGGAGCGTCTGCGTGACTTCCTGATTGTGGAGGAGCGGGGTGCCGCCCTCGTTTATGCCTGAGAGGAGAAGCCATGGAGAACTTCGATGACGCTGAGCGCCGGCGCGCCCTTAAGGCGAGGCCGAGCCGTGAGAAGGATTTCAAGGTTGTTAGCAGCGAGATTTCAGAACGCCTTGGGGTGGGGTTTGAATATCTCGCGAAGTCTGAAGCGAAACAGCGATCCGGCCGCTGACCAGGCGACAATTGGCTGAAGGTTCGGCGCTGCCGGAAGTTGGTAGCCTCAGAAGCGCCGAGCCTCATCCTGCCGCGCGCAGGTAAGGAGGAATATTCTTGCGCAAGGCAATTGCAGCTGAAGGCGAGAAGAATGTGACGGAGCTTTAACGGCTGGTGCCGTAGCTCTCGCCGGAGGGTGGCTTGGGATCGCCGGCCGGCTGTTGATGTTTGCGTGAGATGATTCGGATGCGCTCTATCTGATGTGCCCACGTTCCGCGTTCCACGTCTCCTATTTCATGAGGCGACCTTCACCCGTTGGTTCGAGGCGCCAGCCATCATGCTCGCTATAGGAAGCGACACCGGCTTTTCCATGTTCCAACTGCATAATGGTGAACCGCCGGCGATCGTCATCGTGTTGACACCAATCAGCCGTCACATTGACTATCAGGGATCGCTCCTGAGCACCAAAGCTATCATCGCGATACTCCATGGCTAGGGAAAACGCCTCTCGGACGTTCCTGGCAAACACCAGGAGCGGTTCGCCGCGCGAGCTGAAATTCAGCTGATAGAGCTTGAGTGTACCTGCTTCCATTTCTGTGTCTCCTTGTTCGACGCAGCTTTTGTTGCACGACGAACGGTGGAATGCGGGTGGCAAGTGAAGGCAATCAGGGCAGGGACAGCGATGGAGGGATTTCCGCGAACTTGCGCAAGAAACTGTAAAGAAGATGCAAACTTGTACTGGTGCACAGGTAGCGATCCGGTCTTCCTATCCTGCACCAGAATTGGAAAGTGCGAAGGCGAAGGTAGCCCACTTACGTTGAAGAAAGCCCAGGCCATACTATCCAAACTCCACCTGACACCATTTTCGCCGCAATAGGATCGTTCGTAAGGAGGGCTGGCTGGTCTCGGCAGGGTGAATTCCCGTGAATCACTCGGCAGCAATGCAGGCTCCCACGTGTTCCCTTGCCGGTAGTGAACGGCCAGCCTGTGACGGTAGTGTGGCGCGGCAGGCTGGCAAGCCGAACGTCTGCGACATCACAGCTGGAATTGAATGATGCTGCCGCTCTGCTTTGCAACAGACGATACGCTGTAGCCAAGCGGTATGCGACCCGCGCGAGAATGCGCTGGGAGCGCTGGCAGGCTTTCGAGACAAGAAGGAGGCTCCCCGTGTACCAGTGGCGGCAAGCTCTCCTCTCCGGGGTGCTTAGAACCGCCCCGGCGCGCATCTGCTGCGGAGGGTGCTCAAGTGTGGGGGCTCTGCAGCATCACGTGCTACAATACGACCCGCCGATCGTGCCGTCGAAGATCCCGACCGCGGGATCCCCGATGCAATACATCGACCAACGCCGCTATGACCACTTCATCGGCAGGGGCGCGAGGCCGGTTGACCCTGACCTGAGTCGGGCGCTCGTCGAACTTGTCTAGGCGCCAGCCGGCAAACAGGTCTGCCGCATTCTCCATCTTATCGGCGAACACGGTCCCGCCCCTCTTGCCCGGCTGTGAATCGCCTCGCTTACGTCGAGACGACGCAATAAAGTGTAGAGAACATGCAATACGAATGCGAATTGCTGAGACTGATGCAAGATCTTTTTGGGGCGAGACTGGAGCGGATGCGCTCAGATCTGCTTTGGTGGATCAATTGGTGGCAGAGCCAGCTAATGCTCTGTTGCTTGCGCACCGCCAACTTTTCCATCTCCGCGCGCTCATGGGTTGGCCTCCACACGCACGCCGGAGGCTTTGGGGAAAAGGGAACCAAGTTGAACAGGCCGCTGCATTCCCCATTGGCGAACACAGCTTTTCAGGAATAATTTGAAACACGCCGCACCTTGTGTGCGGCGTGTCGCGTTACCTTGGGCGTTAGGCCAAGGTTACGTAATCTGAGAAACCTAGAATCTAAAGAATCTAATTACTCCAACCGGCGTTGACGGGGATTGGAGGGGGGAGTGAGCAGTTTTCGTGTAGGGCCTACAACTGTAGGGGGTTAGTGATCCTTTGTCGCCTCGTAGAGTTCATTCAAGATTGCGTCGGTTGCGGGATCGAAGGGTGGCCAAATCGTCGTCGGCCCTTCCAAGGCTTCGATGGCTGTGAGGCGTTTGAGATCGAGATTAACCCGCGTGCGTAAAGCGCCAAAGGATTTGCCCCGATCCTTGCCCTGCGTTTGCAGCCATTTGACGATGTCGGTTGGTCCATTTTTTCTTCGGCTCGCCTGTAAAATCGTCCGGGCGAGCCAGACGTCGGCGATCATATCGCAGGTATCGTCGTTCCACGCCTTCATTGCTCGGGAGGCGCTAGAGGACCGGCACGCATTCTTGAGGCTTTGAGCGCGGCGGTCCCGTTCCGCCGGAGCATTGCGGATCATTAGAGTATCTGGGCCTCCGCGCGCGATGCTACTTGCGCGTATGCCACGCTGAGACTGGCGCCATTGGTTCCGCCGGCGCTCCTGTTTGCTTGCCTCATGTTCGGCGACGGCTGCATCGTTGGCGTTCTCGAATGGCCCGGAGTCGATGATTGCCTGTTTAACTTCGACCCACAACTGTCCGAATCTCGGCCCCGTAAAGGTCGGCGTGCCGGGTCCAGCCATACATTCGGAATGCCATTTCCGAAAAGCTGACGCGATCATCGGATTGCCGGAGATCCTGGTATAGACGACCTTCAGACAGGCATCTCGAACCAAGCACCGTCCGCACCTGCTCTCAACCTCTTGAATTTTGCCGCGGATGTTGCGCTGAGTCTTTTTGGCACCGTGGCGTGTTCGTGTTTCAACGCGCCCAAAACAGGGACGGCCGAGCAACCTCGGCATGGAAATTATGTTACCGCGAGCGTCGAGCTGTACGTGCTCCGGTCCGAACGCCTTATTCTTCGGTAAGCTGCCCAAGCGATTGTTTTTCCACGGTTCTGCGTTCCCCCACCGGAGGACTTCTTCCGCATGCTGGGTAGTTACTCTCATCATATCTCTCAAAAAACTGGCGACGCTCCGTAAAGGAGCTTTCCTCGTTTGACAGGACCCCATGGTTGCTACGTCGCTGGGTCCGCAGCGGTGTGCCATCTGTCGTATAGCGGGAGTTGTGTGTTTGTAAACACACATTCTAGTTTTGGAGCATTATTAGGATATCCATCACGGAGTCACTGAGCCCTTGAGATCGTATGTCTGGATCTATCCCTCGGAGCATCTCCATTGCAGACAGCTCGGGAATTGTGAGCCATCGGCGATCTGCGTCGGGGGAAGCGGCCACCTCCATCATGATTGATATCTGACTCAGCGTGAGCTGCTCGATGCGCTTGCCGGCCGCCGCCTCGAGGCGCGCGACGAAGCGTCTAACGTCTGGCGGCAAATGCCGGGGGGTGAACTCCACATCACCCCAGCCAAAATCGGGAAATCGTTGGGTTAGTGCCGCAGCCATCAGTTCTGCTGGGTCGATCTGGAGCACTGTCGCGATATCGCCGACCCGTTCAAGGGGGATCGGCATCCGTCCATTCGAAAAATGGCTGAGCACTACCGCGGCCTTGTAACGAAGCTGTTTCGCCAATTTGCGAAGGCTCGTGCCCTCTGCCTGGTGGCGCTGGATTGCTTCACGCACCATTCTAGCGGCGGCGGTATTGGAATAGCGATAAGGGTTATCATCGTCGTCAGTCACCGAGGCTGTATATCAGAAGCCGCTCGACAAACGCGAACGTATGGTGTAAAACACACAAAATGAGCAATCAGCTTCTTCCCCCGCCTTGCTCAGTTGCCGAGGACCGAGCGGATGTAGCTTCGCGCGTCATATCGGAACTGAATGAACGGCTGAGACGAGCTGTAAGGAACAGGACCCGCCTTCATCTCGAGCTGGCTCATGCGAGGGCCCTGATGTCGCCACCAATTTATGCGGTTCTGGCCGCGCTCGAAGCAGAAGAGCTCAATCGATTATGCAATCAGGACAACGAGCCGGTTCATCAGGCGGCACCAACCGGGCGCGCCGTTTCCAACTTGGACCATATTGGCTGTGGTATCGGTCGGATCGAGACGACTGGGCAATCTGCTGGCTCGACGGCCGAACAACACGCCGCAAGAGCATTGGCATTGGAGGCGGCAGCGCTGATGAGCCCCCGCAAGCAGCGCAGGATGTACTAGCCCGCCACTATCTCGAAGCGCAGTCTCGCGGCGCGGTCTCGACTCCGACATTACGCCGCCCCGACGATGTCCTGCTCGACGATATCACGCGGCGATGGTTGGCCGAGCACGTGTCGAGCCTTGCTGACGGGCGCCGGTACGCCGACTCGGTTTTGGTACTGCAACGTTTCTTCGATGAACGCCGCGGGGCTGGTTTGCTGGTCGGCAGCCTGACGGTGAGCTGCATCAATCGTGCGCTGGTCAACGAGTTTATCACATGGCGTAGCTCTCACGGCGCGAGTGCGCCCACTATCAGCCGCGACCTCGCCGCTCTACGAGGTCCCATCAACTGGGCCGTCAAGGAGGAGCTCCTCTCGCACGGGCCGAGGATCGCCGATGCGAAGGGCAAGAAACAACGGCGAGAACTAGAATATAGTCCTCGACAGGTTGCAGCGATCCTCGACGCGGCCTGGGCCGAACCCCAGCGCCGTCATATCCACCTGTATGCAATGATCCATCTGAGCACCCATGGCCGCTCCGAGGCGATTCTTGAACTCGATGCTGCGCAAATCCGCAACGGGCTGATCTTTTTCAATGCAGCTGGACGGGAGCAGACGCGAAAGCGGCGTTCCATCGTTCCAGTGGTGCCGACGCTCGCACCGTGGCTCGAAGATATCGACGGTAAGGTCATCCGATATCGCGTCCCGATCGCCGAGAAGAACCGTCACGAGGGTGGTCCAGCTCATTACGAGCGCGACACGCATGACATTGGGCGCGCCTTTGAGGCTTGCCTCATCGCAGCTCACGCCAAGCATCCAAGCTACGGCTTGGCCAAACACAAGAGAGACACTGAAGGCGAGTTGATCTGGCTGCCGCCGAGGCAGAAGCTTGGGGAGGTCGAACCGCGCCCCCGGATGATCGGGCTCGGCACACCCAACACGCTGCGCCATACCATCCATACTTGGCACCAGCGTCGCGGCGTGCCTCAGGCGCAGATCGATGCCGCAGCCGGCCACAGCAGCGAAAGAGGTTCAGGGGCGAACTACACGCACCTCCGCCCGGAGTACCTAAGGGAGTTTGTCGATTCGACGGAAGCTTTCTGGGCCGAGGTCGGTCAGTTCACGCGCGCTCATTTGCGATACCCGTGCGATACCAAACGAGCTGCCTAGCACTCATCTCTCACATGCGTTGATTGAAATATCGTTGAAAATCAACGGCGCGGCGTGGTGGAGCTGAGGGGAATCGAACCCCTGACCTCTGCAGTGCGATTGCAGCGCTCTCCCATCTGAGCTACAGCCCCGCACGCCGGGCGCTCCCTCTAGCCGCACGCGGCACGCGATGCAACAGCGCAGAATTCGCCCTTGGCTGAGGGACGGACGCGGTCCGGAACATCGTTTCGGCGGCGGCGAACCGCTCGCCTTCGAGCTGTGGCGATTGACCCCAATAAGGGAACGACCACCGGCATCTGGCCGTTTTCCTCTCGCCGCGCGCATCGACCAACCATGTGATGCGCGCCCGTCGTTTCATGCGTGAATCAGGAGGATGCAATGGGATACGAAGGCTCCGGTCGCTCTTATCGCGACTATGGCGATGGCCGATATGGCCGTTCACGGACCGATTTCGATCGTGACCGCGATTATCGCGAACGCGGCTATGGCGGTCCGCGGGATTATGAGGATGATCGGGGCTTCTTCGACCGCGCGGGCGATGAAGTGCGGTCGTGGTTTGGTGACGAAGAAGCCGAACGCCGCCGTCGCTGGGACGAGCGCGTTCGTCAGCGCGAATATGGACGCGGCTACGACGCCGAAGGCTATGGCGACCGGGGTGATCGCGGGCGCCCCGATCGCGACTATGACGATCGCGATCGCTATGCCGCGCGTGAGCGGGGCGGTGGCCTGGGCGGCGGTACCTACGGCCATTATGCCGGGAGAAGCGGCTATGGAGAGAGCTATGGCGTCGGTCGCGGCGCCGGGGCGACGAGCACCTATGGGCTGGGCGCCGGGTCGCGTCATGACGACTGGGGCCTGGACCCCAATTATTCAGCCTGGCGCCGTCGCCAGATGGAGGCGTTGGACCGCGACTATCACGACTATCAACGCGAAAATCAGAGCCGCTTCGAGTCCGATTTCGGCGGTTGGCGCACGCGGCGGCAGGGTCAGCGCCAGCTCCTGCAGAAGGTCGAGGAGCATCAGGAGGTGGTGGGGTCGGACGGCTCGCATGTCGGCACCGTCGATCATGTGCGCGGCGATCTCATCCTGTTGACCAAGAGCGACAGGAGCGCCGGCGGCCACCATCATTCTATCCCCTGTTCCTGGGTGGAGACTGTCGACGACAAGGTTCACATCAACCGCACTGCGGCGCAGGCCCTCCAGGCGTGGAAGGATGAGGAGCAGTCGGAAGGGCCGCATTATCTGAACCGTGCTTTCGCCGGAACATATTGATCGGCCAGCTGAATGTGGCGCCTTCGGGCTATCGGTAAGCCGCTCGGAGGAGGAAGGGCCGGCCGCGGTGCCGGCCCTTTCGCTGTCCGGGATCCGCGCGCTCTTGATGCGATGCAACATAGCGCGCATTAAGCGGATATGGCCGACTCCGCCCCGATCAGGCACGCCGCGACCGGACTGCCCTTGCCCGATCATGTTGCGCTGGTGCTACAAGGCGGCGGTGCGCTCGGCGCCTTTCAGCTCGGCGTTTTTGAGGCGCTGGACGAGGCGCGCATTCCGATCGACTGGGTGGCAGGGATATCGATTGGCGCGATCAACGCGGCGATCATAGCAGGCAATCCGTGCGGCCGTCGGCTCGAACGGCTCCACGCCTTCTGGAACAAGGTGTCGGTCGCGATCCCGGCCGCCCCGATCTTCGGCGGCGTATACGGCCGCGCGGCCTTTCATCAGATGGCGGCGGCCATGGTGGCCATGTTCGGCGTGCCGGGCCTGTTCCGGCCGCGATGGCTCTCGCCCTTTCTGGCGCCGCCCGGTGCGCCCGGTGCGCTGAGCTTCTACGACAGCGCACCGCTGGCCGACACCCTCGCCGAGTTGGTCGACTGGGATCTTCTGAACGACGGGCCGATGCGCTTCTCGGTCGGCGCGGTCGAGATCGCGAGCGGCAATTTCCGTTATTTCGATAATCGGCTGGGTGACCGGATCGATGCGCGCCACGTGATGGCGTCGGGGGCGCTCCCCCCCGGGCTGCCCCCGGTTGCGATCGACGGCGGCCTCTGGTGGGATGGTGGACTCGTCTCGAACACGCCGCTGAGCCACATAGTCGATCATCAGCCGGGCGACATGCTCGTCTTCCAGGTCGACCTCTTTCCGGCCACTGACACTATACCGGAAACGATGTGGGACGTTTTCGCGCGCGAGAAGGAGATCCGCTATTCGAGCCGCACGCGTCAGATTTCCGACGCATTGATCCGCAGTCGGCAGGAGCACCAGCTCGTGGCGCGCCTGCTCGACAAGCTGCCGGCCGAACTCGCCGACGACCCCGACGTGGAGGCGTTGCGGGCGATCACGGCGGAATCGAGCCTCAGCCTCGTTCAGCTGATCTATCGCGCCAATGGCTGGGAAGGCGGCTCCAGCGACTATGAATTTTCGCAGCGGACCCTGCGCGATCATATCGCTGCCGGCCGTGCCTCGATCGCCGAAACGATGAGCCGGGCCGGGTTGATCGCGCGCAACATCTACGACGGAAGCACCGCCGCCTTCGACCTCACCCCCCGCTGATCCGGAGATCTCCAATGTTCCTCAAGGGAAAGACCGCGCTCGTGACAGGTTCCACATCGGGCATCGGCCTGGCCTATGCCAAGGCGCTGGCCGGCGAGGGTGCCAATCTGGTCATTAACGGCTTCGGTGACGCCGAATCGATCGAAAGGGAGCGGCAGAGCCTCGCGGCCGCGAGCGGCGCCGGCGCGATCTACAGCGGGCACGACCTCACGAAGGTCGACGAGATCGAGGCGATGATGGCCGAGGCTGTGTCCGCCTTCGGTACTGTCGACATCCTGATCAACAATGCGGGCATGCAGCATGTCTCGCCGATCGAGGAGTTTCCGGTCGAGAAGTGGGATCTGATCCTCGCCCTCAATCTGAGCAGTGCCTTCCATACGGCGCGCCTCGCCATTCCCGGCATGAAGGCGAAGAAATGGGGCCGGATCATCCAGACCGCGTCGGCGCACTCGCTCACCGCCTCGCCGTTCAAGTCGGCCTATGTCAGCGCCAAACATGGTCTGGCCGGATTGACGAAGACGATCGCGCTCGAGGTCGCCACCTTCGGCATCACTGCCAACTGTATCAGCCCCGGTTACGTCTGGACCCCGCTTGTCGAACATCAGATCCCGGACACGATGAAGGCGCGCAACATGACCCGCGAGCAGGTGATGAACGACGTGCTGCTCGCCGGCCAGCCGACCAAACAATTCGTCACGTCCGAACAGGTCGCCGCCATGGCGCTCTATCTGTGCCGCGACGAAGCGGCCCAAGTCACCGGAGCCAACCTCTCGATCGACGGCGGCTGGACCGCGCAATAAGGTCCGCCGCCGCACCGGCGGCGCTCACGCGCTTGCCAAGCTGTCCGGCGGCCGTCAGGCTGGCGGCGAGGGGCGAAAGGAGACGCTCGGGTGCCGATGGTTCGAAAGGTCACGGCGACGGTCGCCCTGCTGCTGCTCGCGGCATGCGGATCGAAAACGCTCGATTCCGGGCCCAAGCCGCTGAAGACGCGGCCCAATGACTGGCATGCCATCGCCACCGCCCCTGATCGCGATCGGCTGGCGAAATGGCGTGCGGCCTGGATGGCGGGACTCGAAAAGGCAATAGCCGCGGGCAAGCGCGCGCAGATAGGCGCGCTTGGCGCGCTGCTGCGGCCCGACGCGGCGCTGGACGACCCGCTTCTCCCGCTCGGGGATTACCGGTGCCGGATGGTGAAGCTGGGTGCCAAGACCGAGGGCCTTTCCGATTTCGTCGCTTATCCGCCGTTCACCTGTCGGATCACGGTGGATGAGGGACGGTTGCACTTCGCCAAGATCGGCGGTTCGCAGCGGCCGGTCGGCGACATCCTGCCGGACGATGGAAGGCGGATGATCTTTCTCGGCGCGATGATGCTTGGCGACGAAGCCCGGCCGCTTCCCTATGGCCGCGATGCCGAGCGCGACATGGCAGGCATTGTCGAGCGTATCGACGCCGGTCGCTGGCGGATCGCCTTTCCCTATCCGCGCTGGGAATCGACGATCGACATCCTCGAACTGACGCCAAAAGGATCCGAATGAGACTTTCCCCTGCGATACTGCTGGTCACCACCTTCATCGCGGCGCCCCTTTCGGCTGATCCGCTTCGCGATGCCGTGGTCGCGGACATGCCGAGCCTGATCGCCATCTATCGCGATCTTCACGCCCATCCCGAGCTGAGCTTCAAGGAAATCCGGAGCGCCGGCATCATGGCGGCCGAGGCGAAGAAGGCCGGTTTCGAGGTGACAAGCGGCGTCGGTGGCACCGGCGTCGTCGCCCTGTTGCGCAACGGTCCTGGCCCGGTGGTGATGCTGCGCGCGGATATGGATGCGCTGCCCGTTACCGAACAGACCGGGCTGCCTTTTGCCAGCCGCAACAACGGGGTGATGCACGCCTGCGGTCATGACACGCATATGACCGGCTGGATCGGAACGGCGCGCCGCCTCGCCGCGTCGAAAGCCAGCTGGTCGGGTACGCTGATCATGATCGCCCAGCCGGCCGAGGAGATCGGCTCGGGCGCACGGGCGATGCTGGCCGACGGGCTCTACAGCCGCTTTCCCAAACCGACCAACGTCATCATGTTCCACGACTCGGCGTCGCTGCCAGCTGGCACGATCGGCTATGTCGATGGCTATATCATGGCCAATGTCGACTCGGTGGACATGGTGGTGAAGGGCGTCGGCGGCCATGGCGCCTATCCGCATCTCGCCAAGGACCCCATCGTGATCGCCGCCAGGATCGTCACGACCTTGCAGACGCTCGTATCGCGCGAGATCGATCCGCTCGAATCGGCGGTGGTGACGGTCGGCAGCTTCCAGGCCGGCGCCAAGCACAATATCATTCCGCCGGAGGCCAGGCTCCAGATCACCGTCCGGTCCTACAAGCCCGAGGTCCGGCAGCATCTGCTCGACGGCATCGCGCGTATCGCGAGGGCCGAAGCGCTCGCGGCGGGCATGCCCGAGGATCAGCTGCCGATCGTCGCCGTCCGCGACGAACGGACGCCGGCCACCTTCAATACGCCGGGGCAGACGACGCGCCTGGCCGAACTGTTCGGCCAGCGCTTCGGCAAGGATCGCCTCGTGCGGAGCCGCCCGCAGATGGGCGGGGAGGATTTCAGCCAATATTATCTGGCGGACCCGACGATCGAATCAACGATGTTCTGGGTAGGCGGGGTGCCGAAAAAAAGCTGGGACGCGGCCGGTGGCGATCTGGCCAAGCTGCCGTCGATTCACAGCCCCTTCTGGGCCCCCGATGCCGAAGCGGTGATCTCGACAGCCGTCGAGGCCATGACCGCGGCGGCGCT
>Ga0207703_10000688_pt1 | contig 33443 bp, 29 predicted proteins | sample KBSSwiS12_FD_184304 | JGI IMG/M metagenome (GOLD analysis project Ga0207703, IMG submission 184304) | Switchgrass rhizosphere microbial communities from Kellogg Biological Station, Michigan, USA - KBS Switchgrass S1-2 (SPAdes) (version 2) | ecosystem: Host-associated > Plants > Roots >... | reverse complement strand
CATTTGCGCGCGGATGGTGGGCAAAGAGTCCTGACGGAGCCGTCGCCATGCGATTGCATAGGCCGGCAGATCGAGCTGGCTGACGCGACCGCGGACCAACACCACTTGTTCTGTGGGCAGTACCGGCACCGCACTGTCAAAACGCACCGTGCCTTTGTCCACTGCCCATCCAACGGTGGGATTTCTCTTCAGAGCCAGCAAGCTGCGCATACGATCGCCGAAGCTCGCTCGAAGCTGCGCGGAGTCGTTCGAGCCAGCCACTTCCAGGTGCACGGGAACCGCAACGGCGGATCGTTTTGCGAAAGGCTCAGGCAGGGAACTGGCGACGCCGAGCAGATTTGAATCCGCTCGCATGCGCCAACGGGGTGACTGCATGCCGTCGGATTGCACGTACGCCAGCTCACCATTCCAGTCAGTGCTGCCATCCACGTTGCCCGTTGCGTTGGCCAGATGCGCCAACTGCTGAGCGTTCAGCGTGCCTTGTGCCTGGACAGCCAGCACCCGGGCACCTTTCTCACGCCGCTCGCCGGCGTGCAGCGTTACGGGACCGCCTAGCCAGGAGGCCGTCAGCGTTGAACGCTGCAGGCGGCCGGCGTCAAACACGAACGAGCCAGTGACGTCCTGTAATGGTGGCAGTCCCGACACGGCCTGCACGGTGGCGCCATCGAGGGAAGTTGAAACGCGCGCCACGAGTTGTGGACGTTCAACATCGCGTCCGGGCAAGGCGTCACCGGGGCGCGACACGCCACTGCCGCTGTCGGGCGCTGCGGAGTTTGCCAGGTACGGAACGTCCGGCGGGACTGTTACGTTGAAATCGAACGAGGCGTCGCCTTTGGCGTTGATTTGCCCGACGTCAGGGGCGTAGTCCTGCAGTTGCGGGTGGCTGCGCACCCAGTCAATTGCGTCCTCCAGACGACCATTGATGTGACCAGTCAACCTGGTTGCGCTGCGGCCGTCGGCGCCCCATTGAGCTTTGGCAGAGGCGAGTTGGAATGGGCCGGCGCGGCCCGATTCGATCGTTGCCTGGATTTGCGCTCCACGCCATTCCACATGAGCATCGATGCCGTTCGCATCCGGCCAGAGATCGCCGCCGGAGAGAATCGCATCTCGTAGTGTCAGCGAACCGGTGAAGCCATCTGGACGGCCTCCAAACGGAAGATCATTGACGGGACCGCGCAACGCAAATTCGGCGTTTTGGATCCGGCCGGCGGTGAGTCTCGAAGCGGCGGCGCCAAAAGCCACCGCAGTGTTGTCACCGAGAAGTCGCGCCACCAACGCAATGTCAGCACCGGTGAGTGTGCCTTTGGCGAGGATTCGCGGCTCGGACGAATCCCCTTGTAGAGAGCCACTCAAATTCAGGCTGGCACGCTGATGTTCCAACACGAACCCGTCAGTCTCCAGCTTCCAGCCGTCATGGTTGCTGCTGACATGCAGCGTTGATGACACGTGCACGTCCGTGAGGGGCTTCTGCTGAGATTGTGTCAGCTCCAAACGGGCTATGCGGGATTGGACATCGATCGTGAGATCGCTTTCGCTTCCAGCGACATGAGCGGCAAGACCACCCAGCACGTAGTCCCTGGATCGAGGCGCCAGGGCAACGTCTTCCAACTTCGCGGACGTGCGGAGCTTTTCGCCTTCAGGGCGTCCCGACGCCCAGTCGAATGTCAGGTTCTGGGCTGTCCCGTCCAGACGGATACCGGCGAGATCAAAATGCGGCGCCAGCCAGCGGGCGACCGCAACTACGGGAGCCAGTGGCGCCTGATTCAGGGTGCCATGGATCCAATGACCGGGAGCGTCAGGTTGGGAGGATTCGCTCGTATCGATGAGGAGCGAGGCGAAGTGCTCGCCTTTCGCGAGATCCAGTGAATCAACGCGCAGCCGCCAACCCGTACCTTGGCGAGTGACATGCCAATTGCCACTGAGGCGGTCGAGCACCAACGAGTCAGGCGGCGCTTGCGTAGCCGACGACCTCGCACCAACGGCACCGGAGGCATCGCCATCGGTAACGCTGATGGCCATCAGCGCTTCGCCGGGCGCGTCAAACACCAGGCCACCGGCATGGGCGCTGCCATGCGCCTTCATCACCCGGCTGTGCTCAAAGCTCAGATCCACCGATAAGTCGCCGTGGCCCCCGCGCGGTAGGAAGCGGGTGATCTCGGGGAGACCGGCGAGGAAATCACGCGAGCCGGGGAACAACAGACGTCGGGCTTCGACGCGCAATGAGCCGCTCAAAGCGGACGCTTTGCTAAGGTCACCTTTAACCTCTAGCGTAACGCGTGCGCTGCGACCGACCCGGTCTGGGAGGAACAGCAGCCCGACCACGTTCCATTCATCGTCAGAGCGACGCAGTGTTGCGCGGCGTATTTGCACGCTCAAAGGATTGGCGCCACCCGCGGCCGTGGCCGGCAGACGCACCGTGCCACCTTCGATGTCGATGCGCCCTCCCCGCCAGCGCTGCAACACAGCCACGCGGCCGAGCGCCGACGATTCCAACGCGCCCGTCGATCCCACCCGGGCAGCCCCAGTTGCTGCGTCGCTGGCAATGCAGCCAGGCGCGGCCGACCCATTCGCCCCAGCGATGGCACCGCAATTCGCCGCGGCCGCACCGGCGATCGTGAATCCAACGGAGGGGCGTGACGAGCGGCTTCTGAAATCGATCTCGGGGGCGATCAGCTCAATGCGGCCGGCTTCAGGGTGGCCGCTCCGGAGTGTACGCCAGACGTCGAATCCAACAACCAACTCAGGCGCGCGCAGCAGCGCTTCGGCGTTACCGGGCTCGTCCAGCTCAACGTGGTGAAACACCGCCTCAGGACCGTACCAACCCCAGCGTAGGCCGAGCTCGGTGAAACGGACGTCGAGGCCTGTCTGTCCACGAACGAGTCGCTCGAGCGCAGCGCGATGTTGCGGCACCCGGGCGCGCGCCAATTCGTACGCAAACAGAATGAGAGCGAAGAGAGCGCCCATGCCGAGCATGCCCAACAGGGCAACCCGAAGCCAGCTCCTGGCCTTGGCCGGAGCGGCAGAACTGGGGCCGGTCTCCGCGAGTGGAGCCATGCAAATCCCCTACCAAAGTCGGCGCCGCCAGCGCAGCTAAATCAGTACGACATCGTACTGATCGACGCCGTACAACGCCTCCACCTGCATCCGGATCGGCCTGCCAACCTGGGCCTCGAGCTCGGCCAGCGTGGCTGATTCGTCCTCGAGCAACCGATCCACGACATCCTGGTGAGCGAGTATCAGCAGCTCACGGCTCGTAAACTGCCGGCTTTGTCGCACAATCTCGCGAAAGATTTCATGGCACACGGTCTCCGCGGATTTCACGAACCCTCGGCCCTCACAAGTCGGACACGCAACACAGAGCATGTGTTCCAGGCTCTCGCGTGTCCGCTTACGCGTCATCTCCACCAGTCCGAGCGGCGACAAGCTCACGATGTGGGTCTGCGCCCGATCGCCTGACAGCGCTCGCTCCAGCGCAGCCAGTACCTGACGCCGATGCGCTTCATCGCGCATATCAATGAAGTCGATAATGATGATGCCGCCGAGGTTACGCAGGCGCAGTTGCCGCGCGATGGCAACCGAGGCCTCCAGGTTCGTGCGAAAGATCGTCTCTTCGAGATTCCGATGACCGACGTAAGCGCCCGTGTTGACGTCGATCGTCGTCATGGCCTCTGTCTGATCAATCACCAGATGGCCGCCCGACTTGAGCGTGACTTTCCGATCGAGCGCCCTGGCGATCTCCTCCTCGATCCCGTGCAGATCGAAAATCGGCCGCGGACCGACATACAGCTCGATGCGAGTAGCCGCGTCCGGCATGAACGCCGCGGCAAACTCAACCATGTCCGCATGATCGCGCTGCGAATCAACGAGTACCCGACTAACACCACGCGACAGCTCGTCGCGTAACACACGCAACGCCAGCGGCAGGTCTGCGTGAACGATTCCGCCAGGTTGGGTCTCGAGAGCCCGCGTGCGCACATGTCGCCACAGCTTGTCGAGATACACCATGTCTTCGCGCAGGCTCTCGGCCGTCACGCCCTGCGACGCCGTCCGCAGGATGTACCCACCCTCCGAATTCGCAGGAATGAAACCCGCAACAGCCTCTTTGAGACGCAGCCGTTCAGTTTCGTCATCGATGCGAGCGGAAACGCCAATGCCATCACCGCGAGGCATGTAAACGAGATAGCGGGAAGGCAAGGCAATGAACGTCGTCAGCCGTGCGCCTTTGGTACCCAGCGGGTCCTTGATGACCTGGACGAGAATGTCATCGCCGGGGCTGACCAGGCGACGGATGTCATCGACGGTTGGCAGGACTATGGTGTCGTCGTTCGGAGTGTTGGCAATATCCGCGACGTGAAGAAAAGCCGTTCGCTCCAGTCCGATATCAACAAATGCGGCTTGCATCCCGGGCAGCACGCGCGAGACGCGTCCCTTGTAGAGATTGCTTACGAGACCGCGGCGGCTCGTCCGCTCGACATAGACCTCCTGCAGCACACCGTTCTCGACGATCGCGGCGCGCGTTTCGCGCGGCGCCACGTTGACGAGGATCTCAATGCTCAAGCGCGTTCCCCGATCGGGCTCGCGCCGTTCCAGAACTGAATGCCTGCTGCCTGCAAGAGCTCCCCCGTTTCAAACAACGGTAAACCCATCACAGCAGAGTAACTGCCAGTGAGGGACTCGACAAATACTGCACCGAGTCCCTGGATTGCATACCCGCCTGCTTTGTCGCGCGGTTCCCCAGTCTCCCAGTAAGCCGCACACTCTTCCAACGAAATCCGGCGGAAGCGAACCGCACTGGAACTGAGACGTTCGCTCACACCCCGCGAGTCTGCCAGAGCGACAGCAGTCAGCACCTCGTGTATCCGATCGGACAATTGACCGAGCATATCGATCGCGTCAGCACGATCGCGAGGTTTTCCGAAGACTCGACCGTCTACAACAACGGTTGTATCGGCAGCGAGGACCGGAAGTCGCTGTCCCGTGCCTCGGATGGCAAGTGCTTTTTCACGCGCGAGCCGTGTCACGTAGGCGTGCGGCGTCTCACCGGGAAGAACGGTCTCATCGATATCCGCGCCCGCGACAACGTGCGGCACGCCGATCTGCGACAGAAGCTCACGCCGTCGGGGCGAACTGGAAGCCAGACAAATTATGGGACGCATCAGTCCCGATGATACGGGTGATTCGACAGGACGCCATGTGCTCGATACAACTGCTCGGCCAACACGACCCTTACCAATGCATGTGGAAAAGTCAGCCGCGATAGCGACCATTTGAAATCGCTTCGCCGCAGGACCTCAGGGGCGAAGCCATCGGGTCCGCCGATCAGAAAGGCGAGATCGCTACCGTCCTGCAGGCGTCCGGACAGCCACGTCGCCAGTTCGCGGGTGGTCATCTCCTTTCCACGCTCGTCGAGCGCCACTACGTACTCGCCAGGGCGCACAGCAGCGAGAATCCGCTGACCTTCAGCTTCAATGGCTTTGGCAGGCGGGCGGCCCGCGGTTCGGGAACCGGGCTCTATTTCCGTCAGGGTCACTTTGAGCCCGGCACTGAGGCGTGTCAGGTAGTCGTCGAAGGGCTCCTGAACCCACTTCGGCATGCGCGAGCCGACGGCGATTATCCGCACCCGGCCCATGCATTAAATCAGGACGGCTGCCGCCCTCGTTTGACAGTGCGCGGCTGCACCGCAGCTGCGGCAGGAGCAGCGGCTGCTTCATTTCCACCGTTGTCCCACAGGCGTTCGAGCCCGTAGAACTCACGTACGCGGGGCAACATGACGTGCAGGATGATGTCCTGGAGATCGACGAGCACCCACTCGCCGTCGCGCTCACCCTCTTTGCCGAGGGGGCGGAAACCGGACTTCTTGGCATCTTCGAGCACGCGGTCGGCAATGGACTTGACGTGTCGATCGGAGTTACCGGAGGCAATGATCATGGTGTCGGCTATGTCCGTCAGCCCTCGTACATCCAGCACCTTCACATTGACTGCTTTCATGTCGTCCAGCGCTGCGGTAACGACGTCCTGCAGTGGGGAGGCGCGCTCAGGCTCCGGGGAGCGGCGCGTTCGGGCGCGAGTGATCATGTGTTTAAGCGGTATCTCCTGGTTGGCGGTTTGAACTCAATAAAGCTCTCATTAGCGCTGGCGGGAAGCATAGCACCTCGTCTCCCGGATGATCTGACGGACTTCTTCGGGAACGAGATACTGCGGATCGCGTCCAGCAATAATGAGGTGACGAAGCTCGGTGGAAGAGATCTCGAGCTGAGTCACCGCATGCACATAAATGCGCCCGCTCGGGTTCTGGTGCAGGTCCCGGATCGTGCCCGTGCCATGGTCCACCATCACCTCGCCCAGCGGGCCCATCGTCGGGGCTTTCCAGCCAGGACGATGCGCAACGACGATGTGGGCCAGATCGAGAAGCTCGCGCCAGCGGTGCCAGTTCGGCAGTCCCAGAAAAGCATCCATTCCCAGCAGCAGGCACAGCGAGCGGTCCGGAAACTCCTTACGTACTTCGGTCAGCGTATCAACCGAATATGACACCCCTGTGCGGCGGATCTCGCGGTCATCCACCACGAACGCCGGCTGGCTCGCGACGGCGGCTTTCACCATGCTGAGCCGCATTTCCGGCGACGCGTAGGGCTGCTCGCGGTGAGGCGGACTGCCCGTGGGCATGAAACGGACCTCGGTCAGCCGAAGCTCCTGCCACAGCTCGAATGCCGTGCGCAGGTGCCCGTAGTGGATCGGGTCGAAAGTGCCGCCGAAAAGACCTATGGGTTGCATCGTAAATGCCTGTGTAGACGCAGACTATTTGAGCACGGATCGAGGAGCGCGTAATGCAGGGTGACCGCAGATGTCCGCGGCCAGGAGTGCCATCTCGTCCCAGGCATCGCCGAACAGGCGCCCTTTGATCATCCGGTCCGCGCGGCCTGCCCTGACAGCAAGCGTCGCAAACGGTAATCGGGAGGCCCGCCGCGCGCCTTTCTCGAGTGCAGCAGCCTGGCGTCCCCATACTCTAGGCCGGGCACCAGGAGCCGCCGATACCGCGCCCCAAAGATCGCGCATTGCCTTCGTCAAAGCCCACAGAACGAGTGTCGCTTCAACGCCTTCCGCGCGCAGGCCACCCAACATACGCAGCGCACGCTCCGTGTCTCCGGCCAACACCGACTCGCCGAGCTGAAAAACATCAAAGCGCGCGCTGTCGCCCACGCTCGCGAGAATCATGTCGGCCGTGATCTGCCCGGGTTGCGCAACCAACTTCAGCTTCTCGAGCTCCTGGTGAGCGGCCAGCAGATTGCCTTCAGTGCGCTCGGCCAGCACGTCGATGCCGTCGGTCGTAATGTCGAGACCCAATCGTTTCGCGCGGCCCCGCAGCCACGGTGTCATGCGATCAGAATCAATCGGCCACACCTGCACCAGGGCGCCCTTGTTTTCCACGGCCTTCACCCAGGCCGCGCTCTGGACATCCCGATCGAGCCGCGGAGTCAAAATCAGATACACCGTATCCTGATCATCGATCTCGAGTATCGAGACCAGCGCAGCTCCTCCGGCCACGCCCGGTTTGCCGGTGGGAATCCGGATCTCCACCAGGCGCCGCGAACCGAACAACGACATGTTCGATGAAGACGCGCGGACATCATCCCAATCGGCGCCGCGGTCCATGAAGTGAACATCGCGCTCGGTGAACCCTTTCTTGCGCGCGCTGGCGCGCACCGCGTCCGCCGCTTCCCCCGACAGCAGCGGGTCGTCCCCCGAGATGAGGTAAGCACGCAACAACTGCTGCTCGAGGTGTCCGGAAAGTGCGTCAGTCGTGAGCTTCAAAATGCGGCTCTGGCGGCGTTATGTCTGAAACCGTGAATTATCCATCATGTGGCGATTTTCGTCCGGGCAAGGTCGCGATAGGATCGGGCCCAAGATGAAAATGCGTCCTGCAGTGTTTGCGGTGCTCCTGACGATCACGGCTCTGGTGACCATGGCGGCGAAGCCTGCGTCCACGACAGCCATAGCGAAGACGTCCTCATCGCTGGAACCCGGACACAAGGGCGCCCCACCCAAGCAAGGTCGCGTCATCGACCTCGATTGGAAAGAGCTGTTGCCGGAAGGCGAACGTTCGCACTTTACCGCCACGGCTCCTGCCCCTGTACACGACTATCGTGGCGAAGGCGGACCACCCGCCGTGCAGGCGCCGGATTTCAATGTCAACAAATCGCTGGAAGGCGCGACCGTGCGCCTGCCGGGCTTCATCGTTCCATTGGAAGCAGTCAAAAGTGGTGATGTGAGCGAATTTCTCCTCGTGCCCTATTTTGGGTCGTGCATTCACGTTCCACCGCCACCGCCGAACCAGATTGTGTACGTGCACACCGGCAAACGGTCCGGCATCGACTCCATTTACGATGCCTACTGGATCACCGGCAAGTTGCACCTGCAGACCAAATCCACCCGCCTCGGCTCAACCGCCTACGAGTTGAGTGCCGAGAAAATCGAAGTTTACAAATACTGATGACCCAGACCGAGCGCCGGGGGTTATATCCCCCCATCGAGCCCTTTCGGACCGGCTTCCTGCGCGTTTCGAGCGTGCACGAAATCTACTTCGAGGAAAGTGGCAATCCCGACGGCAAGCCTGCTGTTTTCCTGCACGGCGGACCCGGCGGTGGCACCGATCCGAAGATGCGGACTTTCTTTGATCCGAAAGTCTACCGCATCGTGTTGTTTGACCAGCGTGGCTGCGGCAGGAGCCGCCCCCATGCCAACCTGGTGGACAACACCACCTGGCATCTCGTGGAAGACATGGAGAAGCTGCGCGAGCACCTCGGCATCAAACGCTGGTTGGTTTTCGGTGGCTCATGGGGGTCCACACTGGCCCTGGCCTATGCCGAAACCCATCCGGACCAGGTCACGGAGTTGGTTCTGCGCGGCATCTTCCTGCTGCGGAAGTGGGAAATCGACTGGTTCTATCAGCGGCCTGACGGCGCCGGCGCGCTCTTTCCCGATCTGTGGGAGAAGTACGTGGCCACAATTCCGGAAGCCGAGCGCTCAGGAATGGTCCGCGCCTATTACGAGCGACTGACCAGCAATGATCCAAAGGTCTTACGGCAAGCCGCCCGGACATGGGCCATCTGGGAAGGAGCTACGAGCTTTCTGCGCCTGAACCCCGATTACGTGGCCAAGTTCCAGGAAGATGACTACGCGGCTGCGTTTGCCCGAATTGAATGCCACTACTTCATCAACAACGGATTCTTCGCGACAGACAATCAGTTGATTGAGCAGGTAGGGAAGATTCGCAAAATCCCGGCTGTCATCGTACAGGGCCGGTACGACGTCGTGTGTCCCGTGAAAAGTGCATGGGATCTACATTGCGCCTGGCCGGAGGCGGATCTGAGGATCGTGCCGGATGCCGGACACTCCGCGTTTGAGCCCGGCAATATCCACGAGCTGATCAGCGCGACTGATCGATTCGCAAGAGACCTGTGAGCTGATTGCGAGCATCAATCACTCCGTGATCCTCCAGCCACGCGCGAGCATCCTGCGCGTCTGAATCAAACCAGGTGCGGGTGTTACCCAACCGGAAGCTGTAGCCCCAGGTGTCCATGTCGGACATCAGCCGCTGGCTGCCAACACCAGGCAGCTGCGCGGCAAGCAATACCTGCAGGTAGCAAACTCCGCATTCTTCGGGGTCATCACCGCCCGCGTCGCGATCGAGGCCCGAGCGACGCTCCGGAGTCATGCAGATGTAGTGACTCGCTTCGTGCAGCACTGAATGCACCGGCGTATCGAGCCGTGCATACAGCAAATCACCTTTGAGGCCAGCTTCGCTTTCGCCCCAATACGACCCGGGGATCACTTCTTCCGGCGCGATCAGGGTGAGCGCCAGTCCATAGCGACTGAGAAGCATCGCCAGGGAGAGGCGATCGATGCCGCTCAATCGCAACACGCCCTGAACAGACGCCGCCGAAACTGCTGCCATCGCTTCGGCCCGGGCTCAAAGGCTGGACAATTGGCGGATGACCCGGTCGGCCAGGTCATGCGCCATGGCCTGGCGCAGAATGGATTCCTCGTGCTCCTTGGCCAGCAGCCGGGTCTCATCGAAGCTGTAGCTGCGGGTGGCCGAAATATCCTGCGGCGCCAGCAACTCCTGCTCACCGGCCGTGACCGAGAAACGCACCGTGTAGGTGATTTCGTACTCGTTCGGCTTGTTCTGCGCGGACACGGACAACGTCCGGCGCACAACATCATCCTTGATGATGTTGACGATCGAGGAGGCCGTTTTCTTGTCCGAGGGCGGACGCGAACCGGAGGTCAGGAGCGCTTTGCGAAGACTCTGCGCAAAGTCGGTCTGCATGTCCGTGGCCTGCACATAGGCCCTCTTCATGGATTCGGGCAACGGCCTGCGGCCTTCGAGATGAAAGCCGCAACCTGTGAGTGATAGCGCCAGCACTCCAATCAACCATAGTCTTTTCATACGACGATGTTGACGAGCTTGCCCTTGACGTAAATGACCTTCCGCACCGGCTTGTCGACAAACTTCTGCACGTGCTCGTCGGCGAGCGCGGCTTCTTTGATCGCCGCCTCATCCGCAGTCGCGGCGACGATCACACGCCCACGCAACTTGCCATTCACCTGCACCACCAGCTCGAGCTCATCCTGCCGCAACGCATCCTGCGCCGGCTGAGGCATCGGAGCATCGAGCAGGTCGCCGGACTCTTTCGCGAAGCCCAATTCGACCCACAACCCATGGGCGATGTGCGGGGTCATTGGATATAGCGTCCGCAACAGAATGCTTACGCCTTCGCGCAGCACTGATGCAGCAGCCGGGCCATCGCCGACAGTCTCCAGCGTGTTGAGCATCTTCATGGTCGCCGACACGACCGTGTTGTACTGGATGCGCTGGAAGTCATTCAGCGCCTGCTGGAGGAACACATGGACGTCACGTCGGATCTTCTTCAGACCGCTGTCCAGCGATCCCACCGGGCCAGCGGACGCAATGCGCTCGCGATTCTGATAACAGAAGGACCACAGGCGCTTCAGAAAACGGTGCACGCCCTCAGCGCTGGCATCAGACCATGGTGCACTTTGATCCGGAGGACCGGCGAACATGACAAACGCACGTGCGGTATCAGCGCCAAACCGTTGAATGAAGGTGCCGGGTTCCACGACGTTGTTCTTGCTCTTCGACATCTTCTCGATGCCGCCGTAGATGACGGGTTTACCGTCCTCCCTGGCCACGGCACTGATCGGCGTGCCGCGCTCATCGAACTGCTGCTCAACTTCTGCAGGGTAGAACCAACGTTTCTTGCCACTGGCGTCTTCGCGGTAATAGCAGTGGGCCAGCAGCATGCCTTGCGTGAAAAGATGCTTGAATGGCTCGCTGAACTTCACGAGCCCGAGATCGCGCATGACCTTCGTCCAGAAACGCGCATACAACAAGTGCAGCACCGCGTGCTCAATGCCGCCGATGTACTGATCCATCGGCATCCAATAGTCATTGCGGCCATCGACCATGGTCGTCGCGTCCGGACAGCAGTACCGCATGTAGTACCACGATGAATCAACAAACGTGTCCATCGTGTCAGTTTCGCGTCGCGCATCCTTGCCGCACGTCGGACACTTGCAGGCGAGGAAGCGCTCGTCTTTATTCAGCGGGTTGCCTGAGCCATCCGGAACCAGGTCCTCAGGAAGAACAACCGGCAGGTCCTCTTCAGGCACCGGCACGACACCGCACGCATCGCAGTGGATGATCGGGATCGGCGTGCCCCAGTAACGCTGGCGTGAGATACCCCAATCGCGCAGGCGGTATTGAATGCGTTTCCGGCCGAGACCCTTCTTCTCGAGAGCCGCGGAAATGGCGTCCACGGCCGCCTGGAATTCCAGGCCCGAATATTCGCCGGAATTCACGGTGATTCCATGATCGGAGAAAGCCGCGATCCAAGGCGCGCGCACGTCGTCGTAAGCACCGGTCTTCGACTTCACGACCTGGACGATCGGCAGCCCGCTCTTGTGAGCGAACTCGAAGTCACGTTCATCGTGGGCCGGCACGCCCATGACGGCGCCTTCGCCATAGCCCATCAATACATAGTTGGCGACCCAGATCTCAACAGGCTGCCCGGTGAGCGGATGCAACGCATGCAACCCCGTCGCCATGCCTTTCTTTTCCTGTGTCGCGAGCTCGGCTTCCATTACGCCGCCGCGGGCACACTCCTCGATGAATGCGGCAATCCGCGGATCGTGCTTGCCGGCAGCAAGCGCAACAGGATGCTCGGCAGCAACAGCCAGGAAGGTAGCGCCAAACAGAGTGTCGGCACGGGTGGTAAACACCTTCAGCGCGCCATCAGTCTCCATCGCCGCGCGCGTGTCGGGTGCGAAAGGAAACGAGATCTCGCAGCCTTCGCTACGCCCGATCCAGTTCTCCTGCATCGCCCGCACCTGCACGGGCCAGCCGTCCAGACCGGTCTTGACCGTGTCGAGCAACTCCTCGGCATACTTCGTGATCGCGAGGTAGTAGCCCGGAATCTCCCGCTTCTCGACAATCGCACCGGAACGCCAGCCGCGGCCATCGACTACCTGCTCATTGGCGAGCACGGTGTTGTCGATCGGATCCCAGTTGACGATCTGCGTTTTCCGGTAGGCCACTCCGCTCTGCAACATCTGCAGAAACAACCACTGATTCCAGCGGTAGTAGCTGGGATCGCAGGTGGCCACTTCGCGCGACCAGTCGAATGCAAAACCCATGGGCGCGAACTGCGCCTTCATGTCAGCAATGTTCTGACGAGTCCACTTGGCCGGGGCGACTTTCTTGTCGATAGCGGCATTTTCGGCGGGCAGGCCAAACGCGTCCCATCCCATCGGGGTCATGACGTTGTAGCCGGAGGAGCGCATGAACCGATACACCACGTCATTCAACGTGTAGTTGCGCATGTGGCCCATGTGCAGCTTGCCGCTCGGATACGGCAGCATCGAGCACACGTAGTACTTACCTTTCGGAAAACGCGGGTCGTTTTCCTTGGAACGGTAAGCATCGAGCGCGCGCCAATGTTGCTGGGCCGCGGCCTCTACCGCGGCCGGATCATAGATCTCATCCATCGACTTACGGAATCCGCAAAGGAACGAAAATCTGCGCATCCTCGCGTTGAATCAACAGCGCCACATTCTTGCCGGATGACTTGGCCTCATCCTGCAGCTCCTTGACGGTTTTGACGCGTTTGCCATTGACACCCAGGATGATATCGCCAGGCTGTACGCCCGCCGACGCCGCGGGTCCCGTGACTTCCTCGACGACGAGGTTGCCCTGGGTCTCAGCCTGCTCTTTCTCCTGCGAATCGAGCTGACGAACGGTCAATCCCAACTGCGCCGCCTGGTTGGTGGCATGCTCTTTCTGCTTGCCGCCACCGGACTTCGCCGTCTGGCCCTGTTGCTCCTTCAATTCGGTGACCTTCACAGTCACGGAAATCCTCTTGCCGGAGCGCCAGACATCTACGGTTGCATCCGTACCCGGCTTCATGGCGGCAATGTTGCCCGACAGCTCGCCGTAGCGCTCGATCGGCTTGCCGTTGACGGCCAGAATCACGTCACCTGGCTGGAGGCCCGCCTTGGCGGCCGGACCGTCCTTCTCAACTGAGCTGACGAGAGCGCCGCGCGGACGGTCGAGCCCAAACGACTCCGCCAGTTGCGCGTTGACGTCCTGAATCGTCACGCCGATGCGGCCGCGGACCACTTTGCCGGTCTTGACGAGTTGGTCCTCGACGTTACGCGCGACGTCGATCGGAATCGCGAACGACACGCCCATGTAGCCGCCCGTGCGGCTGAAAATCTGCGAGTTGATACCGATGACTTCGCCCTGCAGGTTGAACAGCGGACCGCCGGAGTTGCCTGGATTCACGGCCACGTCCGTCTGAATGAAGGGCACATAGTTGTCACTGGGCAGTGAGCGCGAGGTCGCACTGATGATGCCGGCCGTGGCGCTGTTCTCAAACCCGAACGGCGAGCCGATGGCCAATACCCATTGGCCCGGCTTGACCTTGGAGGGATCACCCAGTTTGACCGTCGGCAGGTTGGCAGCGCTGATCTTGATGACAGCAACATCGGTGCGCTCATCGGCACCGACAACCTTGGCCGGAAATTCGCGGCGGTCCGTCAGGCGTACCGTCACCTCGTCGGCATTCCCAACGACGTGTGTGTTGGTGAGGATGTAGCCATCCGCGCTGACGATGAAGCCGGAGCCGGCGCCCCGAACCGGCGGTGCATTGCCGCGCTGGCCCTGATCAGGGGTGGGGATTCCGAAACGGCGGAAGAAATCGTAGAACGGATCGTTCGGTGACAGGCCCTGCGGTCCGCCCTGGGGCTGTGCCTTTTCCACGACCTCGACGTTCACCACGGCAGGGCCGTACTTCTCCACCAGCGGTGAAAAATCCGGTAACGCACGAACCAGGTTCTCGACGGCGGGGGCCGTGGGGACCGCCGAAGGGGCAGAACTCGTGGTCGCCTGCACCTGCTGCGCACGGGCGCTCTGGGCGTTCGAACTGCCTGAGCAGGCGGCCAGCGCTATGGAAACGCATATGAGGACAGAACGGCAGCGCGACACACTCATGCTCGACTCCGAGGTTTTACGAAATGGAACCAGATGTAACGAACGGCGGGCTTCAAGGTTGCCGGGCCCTATGATTCCTCACCCAGAGCCCAATCGCCAGAGCCACGGTACAAAGGCTCACAATGAGCCAGTTACCAACAGTCGCGTAGGGCGTGAGGCCCCGGCGGGGCGTCACCGAGGACTTGAGCACATAGGGGGTGAATTCGGGGGCCCGGCGGACCACTTCGCCGTGGGGACCGATCACGCCGGAAATGCCATCGTTGGCAGCCCGAATCAGGTAGCGGCCCGCTTCGAGGGCCCGCATCCGGGCAATCTGAAAATGTTGGTGCCGGGCGGTCGAGTGGCCGAACCAGGCGTCATTGGTCACATTGAAGCGAGCGTCGGCCTGCGGCAACACCTTGATCATGGAGCTGCCGTACGCGTCTTCGTAACAAATGGTTGCGCCCAGATTCAGGCCGGCGGCCGGCAGGGGCGGCTGATTGTCACCCCCGCGAGTGAAATCCGAGTACGGCAGACTGTGCAGCCGCAACCAGGAACGCACGAAAGTGGGGACCGGGAAGAACTCCGCGAAGGGGACGAGATGGTCCTTGTTGTACCAGGACAGCTTGTCGTCCAACGCCAGGATGGAGTTGTATCCAGTGTCATCATCCATGAAGCGGACCACCCCGGTCACGAGCGCGGAATGATGTGAGCGCGCCTCTCGGTAGATGTTGGTGATGTAGTCGACGATCTCGTTCACGGCGACCGGCGGCGCGGACTCCGGCCACACAATCAGGCGGGTTCCCAACGTGGTTTCGGTGAGGCGCTGATACAGGTCGAGGGTCGTCTGTTTATTCGACTCCAGCCACTTCTGGTCCTGCGGGATGGCGCCCTGGACCACGGCCACGGTCACCGGCGGGCCGGACGCATGCGTCCATTCAACGGAAGTCAGGGCGAAACCTGCGATCCAGGGCACAACAAAAACGATCGCGGCAATGATCCGGGTCTGCCGGGTACCGCGGATCATCGCAATCAGCGCACCGGCACAGACCAACACGATGGTGCTGATGCCATACACGCCCGCGATGGGCGCAAAACGCGACAACCAGGTGTCCGTCTGTGAATAGCCCAGTGACAACCAGGAAAAACCCGACAGGAACCAGCCGCGCCACCACTCAACCAACAGCCAGGCAGCCGGCACCGCGACCAACCATCGGATCGGGCCACTTTGTGGCAGCCAACGGGCTGCCGCATAGCCCAATCCGGCGTGATACAGGGACATGATCGCGACCAGGGCGACCATCAACGCGCCCGCAATGTAAACAGGCGCTTCACCGAAGATGTGGATGCTGACATACAGCCAGTAGGTGCCTGCCGCGAAAGTACCTGCGTTGAAGTAGAAGCCGAGCCAGGCGGCTTCGCGCGGTGTCGTGCCTTCCCACAGGAACATGAGCGCGGCGGGGCAAATGATTGCCAACGGCCACCACTGCAGCGGAGCGAACGCGCATGCGAGTAACGCGCCCGCAACCAGCGCGGCCAGGCGCCGAACTTTCATTGGAGTCAGGACTCGCTGCCGGGAAGCCGCTCAGCAGGCGGCACGAGATCGCGCGGCGGAACGACCCGCAACGCATCGATACGGCGCCGGTCGGCACGGGCAACGCGGAACTCAAAGCCAGCAATGTTGGCAGACTCGCCGCGTCGCGGCAGCCGTCCGAGCTCTTTCATCAACAGACCCGCGACGGTGTCGAACCCCTCCTCCTCGGAGAGCTCCGAACCGAAGTATTCGTTGAATTCATCGATGCGGGTGACGCCGCGAACGGTGTACTGCCGGTCAGCATCCTTACGGATGTTCAGGTCTTCCTCGACGTCGAACTCGTCATCGATCTCACCGACGATCTGTTCCATCACATCTTCAATCGTCACGAGGCCCGACACGCCACCATATTCATCGACGACGATGGCCATGTGATGACGGTTGCGCCGGAAATCCTTCAACAGGACGTTGAGGCGCTTCGACTCCGGCACGAACACCGCGGGGCGCATGTACTCGCGGATGTCGAAGCGCTCGTCCTGATCAGAAATGCACAGGCGCAGCAGATCCTTCGCCAACAGGATGCCCACGATGTCGTCGCGATCGCCATCCATCACGGGGAACCGCGAATGTCCCGACTCCACGACGATCGGCATGATCGTCTGGGAAGGGTCTTCGCGCCGGACACACACCATCTGTGCGCGCGGCACCATGATGTCGCGCACCTGGATGTCGCCCACCTCGAGAACCCCCTCGAGCATGGTCAAGGCTTCGGAATCGATGAGCCCGCGCTCACCGGCCTCGCGCAACACGGCGAGCAACTCTTCTCTATCCTGGGGCTCACCCGAGAAGCTCTGGGTGATTCTCTTCAGCCAACGACCGGTTGCGTTGAGGTCCTTAGCCATCATGAGCTCCGGTATGGGTTCGGGAAGCCCAGGCGGCGCAATACGGCAATCTCACGGCGCTCCATCCGGTCAGCGTCAGCGGTATCCTCGTGATCATATCCAACCAGGTGCAGTGTTCCATGCACAACCAGGTGAGCCCAATGGGCGCGCAGGCTTTTGCGCTGCTCACGGGCCTCGACACGGAGCACGTCCGGACAGATCACCAGATCACCCAGCGGGCGCTCGGGCCCTGCCGGCAGCTCGACCGCCGGGAATGACAGCACATTGGTGGGTTTGTCCTTACCGCGATACCGGGCGTTGAGCCGACGGCTTTCAGCCGGCCCCACCACCCGCACGCCCAACTCACGACCGGCCGCCTTCCGGCCCAACGCCGTGCCGGCCCAGGTAGCAATGTCAGAACGGGTCGGAGCCCATTTTCTGACTGTTCGCTGGACCTCCACCGACAACGTCATTTGTTGCGCGCCTCATAGGCCCGAACTATTCGTTGCACCAATGGATGGCGAACGACGTCGTGAGCGTCAAAGAATGTGAATGCAACACCATCGACACCCTCGAGGATATCGATCACCTGTGCGAGACCCGACTGTTTGCCGGCCGGCAGATCAGTCTGCGTCACATCCCCGGTCACGACAGCCTTCGAGCCGAAGCCGATACGGGTGAGGAACATCTTCATCTGCTCGGGCGTCGTGTTCTGCGCCTCGTCCAGAATGATGAACGACTCGTTGAGCGAGCGACCGCGCATGAACGCCAGCGGAGCTACCTCGATGACATTGCGCTCAATGAAGCGGGCAACCCGGTCGAAACCCATCATCTCGTAGAGCGCGTCGTACATCGGACGCAGATAAGGATCCACCTTCTGTGTCAGATCGCCCGGCAGAAATCCCAACCGCTCGCCGGCTTCCACCGCGGGCCGCACCAGAATGATCCGCCGCACGCGGTCCTGGGTGAGCGCCTCAACTGCACAGGCCACTGCAAGGTAGGTTTTACCCGTACCCGCGGGACCAATTCCGAATGTCAGATCCTGCTTGCGGATATCCGCAAGATACTCACGCTGGTGAGTACCCCGTGCGCGCAACAAGCCACGCGGAACCCGAACCGCATTGTCATGTTGGTGCGGGTCACCGACGACCTGGCCGGACTCGCGCTCCTGCAGTGTCAGGTGAACCCGCTCGGGAGTGATCTCTTCGTCCTTCGACAGATCAAACAGCTCGCGCACCGCGTCCTCGGCACCCTCCGCATGGGCGCCGTTGACCCGAAATGTATTGCCACGGCGGCCGATCTTTACGTCCAGCCGGGTTTCCAGCAAACGCAGATTTTCATCCAGCGGGCCGCAGAGATTCGCGAGTCGAGCATTGTCGGCGGGTTCCAGCTCGAACTCCCGGAAGGGCTCAACGGTTGTAGAAGCGACTGGAGTTTTCAGGAGAGCAGCCTGCCGCGCAGCGTGTGCGCACGGAGCTCCGTGATCACGACGTCCACGAACTGATTGATCAGATGGGAAGGACCGGCGAAGTTGACCCACCGGTTGTTTTCGGTTCTCCCGGCGAGCTCGTGCGCATTCTTCCGGGCCGAGCGCTCCACGAGCACGCGTTGCACCGTGCCGACCATCCTTTCACTGATGGCACTGGCCTGCGCTTCGAGTTGCGCCTGCAACCGGGTCAGCCGTTCCTGTTTGACCTCGGGCTCAACTTCGTCGGGCAGCGACGCCGCGGGAGTCCCCGGACGCCGGCTGTAGAGGAAGCTGAACGACTGGTCCAGGTCCATGTCGCGCACGAGTGCCAGCGTGGAGTTGAAATCACGCTCGCTCTCGCCAGGGAAACCGATGATGAAGTCGGATGTGACACTGATATCCGGCCGCACCTGCCGTAACTTCCGGACTTTCTCTTTAAATTCAAGGGCCGTGTAGCCGCGCTTCATCAGGGAGAGAATGCGGTCGGAACCACTCTGCACGGGCAGGTGCAGATGATTGGCCAACTGCGGGACGTTCGCGTACGCCTCGATCAGACTGTCAGTGAATTCGAGGGGATGAGAGGTGGTGAACCGGATGCGTTCAATTCCTGGAACCGCCGCCACGTGATGGATCAACGTAGCGAGATCCACCACGGCACCATCTGACATGGCACCCGCGTATGCGTTGACGTTCTGTCCGAGAAGCGTGACTTCACGAACGCCCTGCGTGCTCAACTGCCGGACCTCATCCAGCACAGAATCGAACGGCCGGCTGACTTCATCACCCCGCGTGTAGGGGACGATGCAGAAGCTGCAGTACTTGCTGCACCCTTCCATGATGGACACAAACGCAGTGGCGCCTTCAGCGCGCGGCGCGGGCAGATGATCGAACTTTTCGATTTCCGGGAAGCTGACGTCCACCTGTGAACGGCCGGTGCGACGTAGCTCGGCAATCATGTCCGGCAGCCGGTGAAGGGTCTGCGGCCCGAAGACGAGGTCCACAAACGGGGCCCGCTTGGTAATCGCTTCCCCTTCCTGGCTGGCAACGCAGCCGCCAACGCCAATGACGACGTGGGGTCGCTCCGCCTTCAACTTCCGCCACTCACCCAGCAGCGAGAACACCTTCTCCTGCGCTTTCTCACGCACCGAGCACGTGTTCATCAGCAACACGTCAGCCTCAGCGGGGTTGTCCGTAGCCGAAAGGTCGCCACCTGCGTGGAGCACGTCTGCCATCCGAGCAGAATCGTACTCATTCATCTGGCAGCCAAAAGTCTTGATGAAGTAACGGCGGGCCATAGGGGAAGCGGGGAATTCTAAGGCCTCGGGGGCGCAGGCGCGAAGCTTTCGCACCTGCGGCAGCGCCCGATTCGTCAGAAACTGATGGAAATCAGTGGCTTAGAAGTCACCCTAAAATGGAATATCGTCGTCGAAATCCTCGGCTTTACCGCTGCCGCCACCGCCACCACCCGAATGAGCGTATTCGTCCGGATACGGGTCGCCGCCGCCCCCGCCACCTGGGCTGCTGCGACCACCCCGGCCTCCACCCGAGCCACCGCTCGAGCCACGCTCGAAGTCACCGCCTGCGCCGCCCGTTCCGCCACCGCCACCCCGGCCGCCGAGCATCTGCATGTCGTTGCCGACGATCTCGGTGGAGTAGCGCTCCTGGCCCTGCTTGTCCTGCCACTTGCGTGTACGCAGGCTGCCCTCAATGTAGACCTGCGAGCCCTTCTTCAGGTACTCGGCGGCAATTTCGCCCAGCCGGCCGAAGAGTACGACGCGATGCCACTCAGTGCGCTCCTGCTGCTCGCCACTCTGCTTGTCGCGCCAGCTCTCGCTGGTGGCAATGCGCAGGTTGGCGACTGTGGTGCCTGATGGCATGGCGCGAGTCTCGGGGTCCGCACCGAGGTTGCCGACCAGGATGACTTTATTGATTCCGCGCGCCATAGACAGTCCTCAATGTGAATGGGGGCATTCTAAAGGAGCGCGGGGGCGTACACTCGATGGTTTTCTGGAAAAAAGACCCCTGATGCAGCAGATACGCGTCCGCGGGGCGCGCACCCACAATCTCAAAGGCGTCGATCTCGACCTGCCGCGTGACCGGTTGATTGTCTTCACCGGCTTGTCGGGCTCCGGCAAGTCATCGCTGGCGTTCGACACGCTGTATGCCGAAGGTCAGCGGCGCTACGTCGAATCTCTGTCCGCCTATGCGCGGCAGTTCCTTTCGATGATGGACAAGCCGGACGTTGAGTCCATCGAGGGCCTGTCCCCGGCGATCGCCATCGAGCAGAAGGCGACCTCGCACAATCCACGATCGACCGTGGGAACAGTTACCGAGATCTACGACTATCTGCGGTTGCTGTTTGCGCGCGCAGGGATTCCTCGCTGTCCGGACCATCTCATCGACCTGACTGCACAGACGGTGAGTCAGATGGTCGACCAGGTGTTGAAATTACCAGAGGGCACCGCTGTTGCCCTGCTCGCTCCGCTGATCAGTGATCGCAAAGGCGAGCATGCGCAGGTGCTGGAGGACCTCGCCGCGCAGGGATTCGTGCGCGTGCGGGTTGATGGCCGCATCCATGACATGGACAGCACTCCGAAGCTCGATCCCAAACGCAAACATACCATTGAGGCTGTTGTGGATCGCACGCGGGTGCGCGCCGACTCGGGGCAACGGCTGGCCGAGTCTTTTGAGACCGCACTGCGCCTGTCGAATGGATTGGCGCGCCTGACATTCCTGGACGAGCCTGAGCGTGAAGAATTGGTTTTCTCCAGCAAGCACGCCTGCCCCGTCTGCGGCTACAGCGTCCCCACGCTCGAGCCCAAACTGTTTTCATTCAACAACCCGGCGGGGGCATGCCCCACGTGCGACGGCCTGGGCACGAAAGAGTTCTTCGATCCCAACCGGGTCGTGGTCAATGCGGATCTGTCCCTCGCGAGCGGCGCAGTGCGGGGTTGGGACCGGCGCAATGCGCACTACTTCCAACTCATCCAGTCGCTCGCCAAGCATTACAGCTTTGACATCGAGACACCCTGGACCGAGCTCACGCCCGGTGTGCAGAAGGTGCTGTTGTACGGAAGCGGTGAAGAGGCGATTGAATTCCGCTACACCGAAGGCAAAAAGACCAGCCGCAAGCGTCACCCGTTCGAAGGCATCATTCCGAACCTCGAACGGCGGTTCCGTGAGACCGAGTCCGCCACTGTTCGCGAGGAACTGGCCAAGTTTCTGGGCATGCGGCCTTGCCCGGACTGTGGCGGCGCGCGGCTGAACAAAGCGGCACGCTTCGTGTTTGTTGCCAACAAGAGCCTGCCCGAGACGGCGCACATGACCGTGGGCAATGCGCTCGAATTTTTTGATTCCCTCAATCTCGCAGGTTGGCGCGGCGAGGTGGCCACGAAGATTTCCAAGGATGTCGCGCAGCGTTTGCACTTCCTCGTCGACGTCGGCCTCGACTATCTGACTTTGGACCGCAGCGCGGAAACGCTTTCCGGCGGCGAGGCGCAGCGGATCCGCCTCGCCAGCCAGGTGGGATCCGGACTGACGGGCGTAATGTATATTCTCGATGAGCCATCCATAGGGCTGCACCAGCGTGACAACCAACGGCTGTTGGGGACACTGAAGCGACTGAGGGACATTGGCAACACGGTCATCGTCGTCGAGCACGATGAAGAAGCCATCCTCGAAGCCGATTACGTGGTTGACCTCGGACCCGGAGCCGGCGTGCACGGTGGCGAGATCGTGGCTGAAGGCACGCCGCGGGAGATCCAGGCAAACCCTGCATCCATCACAGGGCAATATCTCAGCGGCAAAAAGCAGATTGCCCTGCCGCTTCTGCGAACACCGCCGAGCCCTGACAAACAGATTCGGATTGTCGGTGCGACTGGCAACAACCTCCGGAATGTCACCGCGGAAATTCCGGTGGGACTGCTCACATGCGTCACCGGCGTGTCAGGCTCGGGCAAATCCACTCTCATCATCGACACTCTGTTCGGCCACGCCACTTCGAAACTCAACGGCTCGGTGTTGGAGGCAGCGCCATGCGAGCGTGTCGATGGGCTGTACAACATCGACCGTGTGATCGACATAGACCAGAGCCCGATTGGCCGTACACCGCGTTCCAATCCCGCTACCTACACCGGACTGTTTGCCCCGTTGCGCGAAATATTCGCGGCAGTGCCGGAGGCACGCGCCCGCGGATATGACGCCGGGAGGTTCAGCTTCAACGTCAAGGGCGGCCGGTGCGAGGCGTGCCAGGGTGACGGCGTCATCAAGGTCGAAATGCACTTCCTTCCGGACGTGTATGTGCCTTGCGATGTCTGCAAAGGCCAGCGGTATAACCGCGAAACGCTCGAGATCCGGTATCGCGGGAAAAACATCCACGAAGCGCTCGATATGACGGTAGAGGACGCGCTGCGCTTCTTTCAGAACATTCCAGCGGTCGCCAGTAAGCTTCAAACGCTGACCGATGTTGGTTTGTCGTACGTGCGCCTCGGACAGAACGCGACGACGTTGTCAGGCGGCGAAGCCCAGCGTGTAAAGCTCGCGCGTGAGTTGGCGAAGCGTGCGACCGGAAGGACGTTGTACATCCTCGATGAGCCGACGACCGGGCTGCATTTCCACGACGTGGCGCAGTTGCTCGACGTCCTGCATCGGTTGCGCGACGAGGGCAATACCATCGTGGTCATCGAACACAATCTGGACGTCATCAAGACGGCTGATTGGGTGATTGATATGGGGCCCGAAGGCGGCAGCTCTGGCGGCCAAATCGTGGCCAGGGGGACACCAGAGGACGTGGCCGCCACGAAGGGGTCGCATACAGGGGAGTACCTGGGGCCGCTGCTGGAGCGCACTACCGCGCGCAGATCCGGGACAGGGAACGCCTGAACCGTGACCGGCGGCGTCCCCGTGTGACACCTTCATTGCAAATGCGAACTGTTCTCATATACTGGGCTATATGGACGCAGTCGCCGCACCGGGCGGAATCGCGCTGGAGCCCGGTCATATCAGCTTGAGTGCCCTGTCACCCGGTGCCGCGGGGGTGATCGTCGGCGTGGGCTCCCGTACCCGGGAATTGACCCCGCTCGATCGCCGCCTGCTCGAATTCGGTTTCTGTACCGGGGAGCAGGTCGAAATCATTGCCGAGACCCGGCCTGGGCGCGATCCCTTCGTCGTCCGCGTCGGCAATACCACGCTGGCCCTCCGGCGCTGCGAAGCCGAAAACATCTGGGTCGATGTCAAGGCGCACGTCCCCACCTCACGACCCCCGACCCCTGCGTTTAACGCAGCGGAGGGGGTGGAGATTTCCCGTACCGGGAAGACCTTGTGAACGCCTCCGTGGTCCAGGCCCAGGCGCTCGCGCCGCCCACTACCCCCAGCCTGTCGCTCATCGGGGTGCCCAACTGCGGCAAGACGGCCCTCTTCAATCGCCTCACCGGTAGCCGCCAGAAGGTGGCGAACTATCCTGGAGTCACTGTAGAGCGTAAGGAGGGGCGTTTCGTCGGCCCCCGTTCCGGACGGACCTACCGGCTGGTGGATCTCCCAGGGGCCTATAGCCTCGCACCCACGAGCCTGGACGAGGCGATCGCCCGCGACGTGATTTTGGGCCGGCATGCCGCTGAACAGGTACCGGATCTGCTCGTTTGCGTCGTCGACGCGACCAATCTGCGATTGAACCTCCGGCTCGTCCTCGAATTGAAGCGGATCGGCCGGCCGATGCTGGTCGCCCTGAACATGAGCGACGTGGCCAAGCAGCGGGGATACCGGGTGGACCGGGCCGCTCTGCAGCAAGCGCTCGGCATCCCGGTCATTGAAACCGTTGCAGTTCGTTCAGGTGGCGAGCGTGCCTTGCTCGATGCGATCGATGCCCACGACTTCTCGAAGCCGCTCGGCCCAGTTGTGAATCCCCCGCCAACCGCCTCTGCGGCGGAGATCGAGGCCACCCAACTCGAGGTGCGCCGTATCCTCGACACCATCGGATACCGCGTGCCCGCGCGGCTCGCGATGTTGTCGCGGTTGGACTCCATCGTTCTCAACCCGATCTCGGGACCCGTCCTGCTGGCCGTCGTCCTGTTCCTGATGTTCCAGGCGGTATTCAGTTGGGCGAAGGTCCCCATGGACCTCATTCAGGCCGGCGTGGCTGCATTGAGCGATTGGGTGGGAAGCCACATGCACGACGGTCCTCTCAGGGGACTCGTGATGAGCGGCGTGCTCGCGGGCACCAGCAGCGTGCTCGTGTTTCTGCCGCAGATCCTGATCCTGTTTGCCTTCATCCTCGCGTTGGAGGATTCAGGTTATCTGCCGCGCGCGGCGTACATGCTCGACAGGCTGATGGGTAAGGTCGGGCTTTCCGGCCGTGCGTTCATTCCGTTGTTGTCCAGCTTTGCCTGCGCGATCCCGGGCATCATGGCCACGCGCACGATTCCGTCCAGCCGCGACCGGCTCGCAACCATCATGATCGCGCCGCTGATGACGTGTTCGGCACGCCTGCCGGTCTATGCACTGTTGATTGGCGCATTCATACCAGACCGGGCTATTGGTCTGTTCAACCTGCGCGGGTTGGTATTATTCGCCCTGTACTGCACCGGCGTGTTCAGCGCGATGGCCGTCGCCTTTGTGCTGAAGAAGACCGTGATGCGCAGCGGCTATCAGCCATTGCTGCTCGAGCTGCCGGAATATCGCCTGCCCGTGTGGCGCAACCTGGCGCTCGGCCTGTGGGAGCGCGTGAGAATTTTCCTGGGGCGCGTGGGAACCATCATTCTGTCACTGATGGTCGTGTTGTGGTTCCTCGCCAGCTTCCCGGCGCCCCCGGCGGGTGCGACCGGTCCCGCCATCCAGTACAGCATCGCGGGCATCATCGGCCGCGGGCTGGAAGTTATTTTTGCGCCGTTGGGATTCAACTGGCAGATCTCGGTTGCCCTGGTGCCCGGGCTCGCGGCACGCGAAGTCGCCGTCAGCGCGCTCGGAACGGTGTATTCGATGTCAGGGACCAGCGGTGACCTCGAAGGCGCGCTGTCACCTGTTATCGCGGGCGGATGGTCGGTCGCGACCGGGCTCTCGCTGATCGCCTGGTACGTGTTCGCGCCTCAATGTCTGTCCACGCTGTCGGTGGTGAAGCGTGAGACAAACTCGTGGCGCTATCCGCTGTTGATGGCGGGCTACCTGTTCGCGATGGCCTATGTTGCCTCGTTTATTACTTATCACGTAGCGGTTTATTTCGGGGCAGGCTGACGTGGTGGTGGAATCCGTCATCGTCGCGATCATCGTCGCCTTCTGCGCAGTGTTCAGCGCCTGGCGGCTGATGTCGATCCGGATGAGATTGAAGACCCTCGATGCGCTTTCGATGCTACCGGGGATATCGAACCTGCGGCGCCGGACACTGGCCAGGTTGTCGGGCGGCGGCGGTTGTGGCTCCTGTCAGGCAGCCACCAGAACATTCAACGCGAACGGTCGATCCGCGAATCAAAAACCTGCCGCACCTCACCGTTGATCACCCGCTCCTGGTAACTGCCGTGCGTGTAGCCGGCGACCACCCGCCTCCAGAAACTGACAGCATCGGGATTGCGCAGGTACTCGGTGATTTCCCAGCGGCCGGCGAAGCGATTGAGGATGAGATTGACGGCCGTGCGGCCCACCCCCAGCCGACGGCTGGCCCGGGTGATGAAAAACTCCACCATGCGGTATTCAACAACAGGGGGACCGGGCGGCGCCTGGTTGTGCGCCACCAGCGCAAATCCCACCGGCTCGGCGGTCTTGAGAATGACCAGGGGATAGGCGTTGCGATCGCCGAACCAACGGGCGATCTGATCGGGCTCCCGGTGCCCCACTTCGCCCAGCACCGGGAAGATGCCGGTGCTCAGGGCTGACAGGTCATCCAGGTATTCGCGATAAATATTGCCGATCCAGAGCCGGTCGCTCTTGGAAGAACGCGCATCGCGAACACTGACAGTCACAGTCAAATCCTGAAAAAGACACGGCCCGGACAGTTCGCGTCAGCGATCCGTCCGGGCCGTCTCGAGCTATCGCTCTTGCGTAAGTAGTCTACTTACGAATTGCTTACTGCTTCGGCGGCGCGGCGGGAGCGTCGGCCGGAGGCGGAGCGGCGGTGCCGTCAGCAGGAGCAGCGGCCGGAGCATCGGCAGCCGGAGTTGCCGGGGCGTCAGCAGGAGCAGCGGCCGGAGCGGATTCCGTGGCGGCCGGCGGAGTGGCAGCTGCATCGGGGCTGGCGGCTTCCTGCTTCGCGCAGGCCGTCAGCATCAGCGCCGCAACGAGTGCGCTAAGAGCGAGTTTGGTATTCATCGATCGGTACCCCAAGAGAAGCAAGAGTGGTATGAAAACACTTCGAACGAGTTTTGTCGTTCCGCGAGTCCCTACGGATCGCTGACGGCAAATTCTATAGAGTCCAGGCTCGTTTTGAAACAGGCTGGGCGCCCCCGCCGGGCCCCGTGTCTGTCGTTTACGACATTATGTGGCAGCCGGAGGAGTCGGAAGATGGCGGACGTTGGATCGAATGCGGCCCTGGAATCCTCGCTGGATTCCACTTTCGGCCCACACCTGGAAGCTGTCTGCCGGCGCACTGAACACGCGCTGAATGCGTGCGGTTATGGCGCTTTGCTGGTGCACTCCGGCGCCCCCGTGATGATTTTCGAGGACGATCAGCCTCACGCCTTCCAGGTGAACGCATCCTTCAAAGTCTGGGTCCCGCTTTCGGATGTACCGGACAGCTTCATTTACTTCGAGCCGGGGTCAAAACCGCGGCTGCTGTTGCACAGCCCGCCTGACTACTGGCACGTACCCGCCGCATTGCCGCACGGGTTTTGGACTCGTCACTTTGACATCGTCCCGGTCGCCGACCGCGAGGCGGTGCTCCAGGCGCTGCCAGACACTTCGGGGCGCAGGGCGTACCTCGGCGATGCCTTTCCGGAGCTGGCGAGTTGGGGCGTGTCTGCCGTCAATCCGCCGGACCTCAAGCGGCGCCTGGATTTTGTCAGGGCCGCGAAAACGCCTTATGAGCTCGAATGCCTGCGCGAGGCGAGCCGCCTCGGCGCGTTGGGCCACACCGCCGCGGCCCGGGCTTTCCAGGCTGGCGCGAGCGAATTCGAGATCGAGCTGGCGTTCCTGCGCGCGTGCGCGATGCGCGAACAGGAGCTGCCGTACAACCCGATCATCGCGCTCAACGAAGGTGGCGCTGTCCTGCACTACCAGATGTTGGAACGGAAACCGCCGGCCCAGCGACACTCCATGCTCATTGATGCGGGCGCGGAGTTTGCCGGGTATCCGAGTGACATCACGCGTACCTACTCTTACCGGGATGCTGATTTTTCGGCTCTCATCCACGGCATGGACGAGCTTCAGCAAACACTGTGCGCCGGAATCCACGCGGGCGTCGACTGGCGCGATGTACATCTTCGCGCTCATCTACTGGTCGCCACCTTGTTACGGACTGCTGATATAACTTCATGCAGCCCCGATGAAGCCGTCGCCACTGGTATTTCCAGCGTTTTCCTGCCGCACGGGATTGGACATCTGCTGGGGCTGCAAGTACATGACGTCGGCGGATTCATGCTCGGGCCGGAGGGTGGCGAGATCCCGCGGCCGCCAGGACATCCGTTCCTGCGACTCACACGGGTTCTGCAGGAAGGCTTCGTGGTGACGATGGAGCCGGGCATCTACTTCAATCAGCAGCTGTTGAGCGCGGCTCGGGCTGATTCGCGGGGGGCGAGTATCAACTGGCAGCGCGTGGATTCGCTGCGCAAATTCGGTGGGATTCGGATCGAGGATGATCTCGCGGTGACCGCTGCCGGCTGCGAGAACCTGACCCGGAATAGTTTTGCAGCTACCGCGGGTCAGTGAGAGCCGGGTTCAGACTTTCTTCTTCAGCAGATCCCGGATCTCCTCCAGGAGCACTTCCTCGCGCGGTGGTGGCGGAGGAGCCGCGGGAGGGGCTTCCGGTGGATGGCGCTTGAGCCTGTTGATGCCTTTGATGGCCATGAACAGCACGAACGCAATGATCACAAATTCAAACACCGTCTGGATGAACACACCGTATTTCAACAACACTTCCTTACCCTTCGGGTCCGTCCCGATATGCAGGGCCAGGTCGCTGAAATTGACGTTGCCGATCACTTGACCGATGGGCGGCATGATGACGTCAGCGACGAGCGAGCTGACAATCTTTCCGAACGCCGCACCAATCACGACACCGACCGCGAGGTCGATGACGCTGCCCTTCATTGCAAATTCTTTGAATTCTGAAGCCAGGCTCATGAGTCTCCCCTTCTTGGCGATTCTCGACGATTCCCTCGCGCTGAGGAGCCTACGTAATCGAGACTTAGGGCGCAAACAAAAAGGCCGCCTTCGGGCGGCCTTTTGCTTTCAGGACACGGCCGTTTCAGGCGGCCGCGGCTTTCTTTTTGCGGGTCTTCTTCGGAGCGGCCTCGGCGGCCTCGGCAGTCTCCGCGTCAGCGGCGGCTTCGGGAGCGGCGGCCTTCTTCTTTCGTGAAGCTTTCTTCTTGGGGGCGGCCGGCTCTTCTCCGGCAACCTTGGTCGCAGGACCGTCGACGAGCTGCATCAGCGCCATGGGGGCGTTGTCTCCCGCGCGAGGCAACATGCGCAGAATGCGCGTGTATCCGCCCGGACGAGACTTGAAACGAGGACCCAGGTCCTCGAACAGCTTCTCGACAACGTCGGCGTCGCGCAGCCGGGCAAACGCCAGGCGGCGGTTCGCATCGCCATCGATCTTGGCGAGGGTGATGAGAGGCTCAACCACCCGGCGCAGCTCCTTAGCCTTCGGCAGAGTGGTCTTGATGGTCTCGTGGCGCAGGAGCGAAACGCTCATGTTCCGGAGCATCGCATGCCGGTGGGAGCTGTTACGCGACAGCTGCCGGCCAGAAAGATGATGGCGCATAACTGAGTATCCTGTTCTTCCCGGCGCGTCTTCGCGCCGCTATATCTCGGGGGTCGCGCGAAGCGCGATCCCCCTGGAAAGTTGGCCCGCAGGGCCTAGATCACATCGCGCTCTTCGTCGTGCTTCAGCCCAGCGGGCGGCCAGCCGTCGAGACGCATTCCGAGCATCAGGCCGTGGCTCTGCAGCACTTCCTTGATCTCAGTGAGTGACTTCTTGCCGAGGTTCGGCGTGCGCAGCAGCTCCACTTCCGTCCGCTGCACGAGGTCACCGATGTAGTGAATGTTCTCAGCCTTGAGGCAGTTCGCACTGCGCACGGTGAGCTCCAACTCGTCAACGGGACGCAGCAGAATCGGATCGAACTGCATCTCGGAGACCTTCGTGGCGGCCTCTTCCTCGCCCTGCAGATCAACAAACACTGACAGCTGATCCTTCAGGATGCTGCCGGCGCGCCGGATCGCTTCCTCGGCGTCGATCGTGCCATTCGTCTCGATGTCGATGACGAGCTTGTCGAGGTCGGTGCGCTGCTCAACGCGAGCGGCATCGACCGAGTACGTAACACGGCGGACGGGAGAGAACGAGGCATCGAGCTGCAGACGGCCGATCGGACGTGTCTGCTCTTCGAAAGCAACGCGCGAAGCAGCCGGGCGATAACCACGACCGCGCTCAACCCGCAGGTTCATGCTCAACTCGCCGGCCTTTGTCAGGTTGGCGATGACGAGGTCAGGGTTGACGACGTCGATGTCATGATCCGTCTGGATGTCACCCGCGGTGACCGGGCCCGGGCCTTTCTTGTGGAGGCGCAGCTCCGCGCTGTCGCGCGTATGCATGCGGATGGCAACCTGCTTCAGATTGAGCAGGATGTCGACCACGTCTTCCTGTACGCCTTCGATGCTGGTGTACTCGTGGAGTACGCCGTCGATCTCAACTTCCGTGATCGCGCTGCCAGGCATAGAGGACAACAGCACGCGCCGCAGCGCGTTGCCCAGGGTGTGGCCGAAGCCACGCTCGAACGGCTCAATGACTACACGTGCCTGGCGAGGAGCAACAGGCTGCACCTTCACGACACGGGGCTTCAAGAACTCGGTGACTGATCCCTGCATAGCGGCTCACTTTGCCGGCTAATGATGCCGGCACCTAACAAAACAATACTTTGACGAAGCGGCCCACCCCGCGGCTGGCCGCGGGGTTGCCGATTACTTCGAATACAGCTCGACGACGAGGTTCTCGTTGATATCGGGCAGAACATCGTCCCGCGCCGGTGGGGTCTTGAAGACACCACGGAATTCCTTGTCGTTCAACTCGACCCAGTCGGGCAGGCCGACCTGCTGGGCCACGCCCATCGCGCTCTGGATACGCAGCTGCTTACGCGACTTCTCGCGAACCTGGACGACATCCCCGGCCTTGCACTGGTACGAGGCAATCGTCACCGGCTTCTCGTTCACCAGGATGGCCTTGTGGCTCACCAGCTGACGCGCTTCGGAGCGCGTGGCGGCGAACCCCATCCGGTACACGACGTTGTCCAGACGGCACTCGAGCAACTTCAACAGGTTCTCGCCCGTGGCGCCCGCGCGGCGAGCAGCCTCGGTGTAGTAGTTCGAGAACTGACGCTCGAGCACGCCGTACATGCGACGCAGCTTCTGCTTCTCGCGCAGCTGGGTGCCGTAGTCCGACAAACGCTGACGTCGCTCGCCCTTGATGCCGCCCGGCGGCACCTGGAACTTGCACTTGCTCTCGAGGGGCTTCGCGCCACTCTTGAGGAAAAGATCGGTGCCTTCGCGACGTGCGAGCTTGCAGGTAGGACCCGTATAACGCGCCATGTATTAAACCCTTCGTTTCTTGGGCGGACGGCAGCCGTTGTGCGGAATCGGCGTAACGTCAGCAATGCTGGTGATCTTCAGACCGCAGTTGTTGAGAGCACGAACGGCGGATTCGCGGCCAGGACCCGGGCCACCAACACGCACTTCGACATTCTTCACGCCGTGTTCCTGCGCGGCGGTGCCAGCCTTCTCGGCGGCAACCTGCGCGGCGAACGGCGTGCTCTTGCGTGAGCCGCGGAAACCGCAGCCACCCGAGGTCGCCCAGGACAACGTGTTGCCCTGACGATCGGTGATCGTGATGATCGTGTTGTTGAAGGACGCATGGACGTGCGCGATCGCATCGAGCACGTTCTTGCGAGCCTTCTTCGGCTTCTTTGCGGCATTGGCAGCGTTCTGCTGCGCATTGCCGCCGGATTTCTGATCGGCCATCTGTTTTTAAGCCTCTTATGCCTTGCCCGGAGGTGCGTTCAACTTCACCGCCTGCTTGCGCGGACCCTTCCGGGTACGTGCGTTGGTACGTGTGCGCTGACCCCGGACGGGCAGTCCGCGGCGATGACGGATGCCCCGGTACGAACCGAGGTCCATCAGGCGCTTGATGTTCATGGACACTTCGCGGCGCAGGTCACCTTCGACCGCGAACTTCGCGATCTGCGAGCGGATGGCATTCACTTCCGACTCGGTGAGGTCCTTCACCTTCGTGGTCGGATTGACGCCCGCGCCTTCACATGCAGCGCGCGACCGGGCGACGCCCACCCCATAAATATGGGTGAGTCCGACCCAGACGTGCTTGTTCATCGGTATGTTGATACCAGCTATACGTGCCATAGTATTTTATTACCCTTGACGCTGTTTGTGCCGCGGATCTGACGTGCAGATCACGTGGACCACGCGATGACGGCGCACGATCTTGCAGTTCTTGCAGATCTTTTTCACTGAAGGACGAACTTTCATTTCAATTTCCTGATCCAGATCGGCCGTAGCCGAGCAGATTGGCCTTCTTGAGCAGGCCCGGATAGTGATGCGACATCATGTGAGCCTGCAGCTGCGACATGAAATCCATCACGACCACCACTACGATCAGCAGTGACGTGCCACCGAAGTGGAAAGGCACATCCTGCGACGAAACCAGAATTTCCGGCAGCAGACACACCGCCGTCACATACAGAGCGCCCCACAGGGTCAGGCGCGTCAGAACCTTGTCGATGTACTCGGCCGTCTGCTGTCCCGGGCGGATGCCTGGGATGAACGCGCCGGACTTCTTCAGATTGTCAGCCGTATCCCGCGCGTTGAACACCAGCGCGGTATAGAAGAAGCAGAAGAAGATGATGAGCAAAGCGTAAATTACAAGGTGCAGGGGCTGGCCGTAGCCCAGCGCCTGGGCGATGTCCTGCATGAACGTCGCCACCGGCCCTTCCGAATTCTGGCCGAAAAAGCTCGCCAGCGTGGCCGGGAACAGCAGCAGGCTGGACGCGAAAATCGGCGGAATCACGCCGGACATGTTCAGCTTGAACGGCAGGTGGCTGGTCTGGCCGGCGTACATGCGGCGGCCTACCTGGCGCTTCGCATAGTTCACCGTGATGCGGCGCTGAGCCCGCTCGACGAACACCACGAAGGCCGTGGTTCCGATGACCAGGATCAGCAGCAGCAGGGCAAATGGCCCGGTGATCTCATTCGTCATCACCTTCTCGGCCGTACCGCCGATTGCGCCGGGCAGTCCCGCCACGATACCGGCCAGGATGATCATCGAGATACCGTTGCCGATACCGCGCTCAGTGATCTGCTCACCGAGCCACATCAGGAACAGGGTCCCTGTCGTCATCGTGATCGTGGCCGTAAACAGGAACTGCCAGCCGGTGATCAGCGTCAGGCCACCCTTCGCGAGAGCGCCTGCGGCTGCAAACGACTGGAATGCCGCGAGCACGACCGTCGCATAGCGCGTGTACTCAGTGATCTTCCGGCGACCCGACTCACCCTCTTTCCGCAGCTCCATGAGCGACGGAATGACCATCGACATCATCTGGATGATGATCGAGGCGGAGATGTAGGGCATCACGCCCATCGCGAAGATCGACAACCGCGACAGCGCGCCACCGGAGAACATGTTCACGACGCCGAGGATGGTGTTCGACTGGTCCGTGAAGAACCGCGCCACTTCGCTCGGGTTGATGCCCGGGACCGGAATGAATGTGCCGATACGGTAGACAATCAGGGCGCCCACCAGAAACAGCAGGCGACCGCGTATCTCCCCGAAACGGGCAGCGTCGCCGAGACCGGCGGCCGGATTGCTGAATGTGG
>Ga0207703_10000686_pt1 | contig 33490 bp, 30 predicted proteins | sample KBSSwiS12_FD_184304 | JGI IMG/M metagenome (GOLD analysis project Ga0207703, IMG submission 184304) | Switchgrass rhizosphere microbial communities from Kellogg Biological Station, Michigan, USA - KBS Switchgrass S1-2 (SPAdes) (version 2) | ecosystem: Host-associated > Plants > Roots >... | reverse complement strand
GTGGCAATACTGGAACGCTGACGGAAGCGTAGACGCTAGCAGATAGCTGCGGGTCGGCTTACCACCAGCTATCACCGTTCCGCGGTCTTCAGGCCACGCTTACGAAGTTGCGACGAAAATCGCCGAACTCGTCGTTGCTTGAGCGTGCAGGAAAGGGCGGCTCTCGGAAATACATGAAAGCGCGGAGTAATGACCGCTTCTAGGCGCGTCGCTGCCAGACGGCTTCGCGCTGAGCGAACGGCAGGTTCTGGCACAAGCTGCCGTTCAAAGCCCGACCGCGAACGACGCATGTTGGCCGAATCCCGCCAGAAGGGCGTGCCGCGAGGACCCACAAGGTGACATTCAGCCACGTCCTCGCGGTTCCCAATTTCGGCCGCTCGTTCAGGTTCCAATTTTTTGCTTGGTCTGGCACATTGCCGACTGGGGCTTTCAATGGTGGGATGTCGAAGGTCGCCGTTCCAGGCGGCACCGCGCCGATGCAGGAAAACGGCAATTCGAGGCAGAGTATCGTTCCGGACAAGGCCGTCACCCCCCTGTGGCAAAACTTGGGAACGCGTGTAATCGTGGCCAACCGTGATGAGTTCTCAGCTCCGATCCGATCCGCACTCGCGCTCAGGGCGGGCTACCGCTGCTCGATCTGTGATCAGGCGACCGTGGGGCCGAGCGACGAGTCCCCTGCAGCGACCTCAAACATCGGGACAGCCGCGCACATTTGCGCCGCGGCGCCGGGCGGGCCCCGTTACGATCCGCTCATGACCCCTAACGAGCGGGCCGCTATCGACAACGGCGTTTGGCTTTGCGCCAACCATGGACGATTGATCGACACGGACGTAATTGCATACGCCGTAGAAGTGTTGAAGCGACACAAGGCGAACCACGAGGCTCGTTGTCGGCAGGCTTTGACGGGGAGCTCTGCTTCCGCTCAAGAATCGAAGCATTTGATCGCCCTAGGACCGGATATCGTCGCGGTAGGTGATCTGAGCCGAGCTGAAGGCGATTCGTGGGACATCGAGATCGAACATTTTGTGATCGGCAATTTCGGCGAGCTTGTGGCTATGTCGGGCCGCCTAGCGTCGATGCCCGAGTACGATCGCTATGTCCTGGTCAATGGTCTTGGCGAGGGCCGTTCCCTAGTCGGCAATGTTTCGGTCCGGCGGAAAGGTGGCAAGGTGCTGGTGGGCTGCCAAGTGGCGCCGAGTTTCCCGCGAACGCCCGCCGCGCAGCTTCCAACGGATTTCGCCCTATCAGCAAGGTTCGACCTCACGGCTGAGAGCCTCGATATCGCAACCGTGAGCGGTCTGGCCGCGCTGCCGCAGAAACTTCTGACCTGCTTGTCCATGCGTCGCGGCGAGAGCCCGTTCCATCAGGGCTTCGGCTCACGGCTCGCAGAGTATTGGGGGAATTACATGGGCACCGCGTGGTTGGAGGAAATGCTGAAGCTCGACGTGGTCCGCCTCGCCTCGATCCCCTACGCCGATCCGATTCAGAACATTTCCTACACGCCGCTGATGTGCGTCGAGCGGGTCAGCCGGGTCGCAGTAATAGGGAACGTCAATGACCGTCGCCTTCCCGTGCAACTCGATCTCGAGATTGCAGGAGCGGGAACTTTGTCGCGCGACCTCGCCGTGCACGTGGGCTGATCGGTGTTCGTTATCGCCGCTCACGTGTCGTCCGCTGCTTCAATCGGCCGTCCGCGCGTCGAGGCCGTGTTCCAACTCCTAAGCCCAGAAAGGAATGTAACGGGCGTTTCGCTTCCCCTGGTCGGCAGCGGCTGGTTTGATCCGTCCGGCATCGATTGCAGCCTTGATGACTTGAGACGCAAGCGGATATTGCCCGTCATCTAGCCCGAGCCTTTCTCGCAGGCTGGTGTTGCTCATCGGGTCCGCAGCGGCATAGCGTAGGCAGGCGTGCTGATAGCAGGCACGGATGCGCTCATCGGCGGTCATCCGCGCGAAGGGGCGTTCGCTGAACATCGTCACGATCGTCGAATCGGCGGTCGCCCGGAAGCGGGGCGGCGGAAGAGCGAGCCGCTCGATACTTGCGACGATCTTGTCAATGCCGCTGCCACGCTCCTCGCAGATGCCCAACCGCCGCATGAGCGAAGCCAGCTTTTCGTTTCTTGAGCGCGGCGGTGCATCGAGAAGTCGGTCTTCTTCGACCAATGGCTCCCCCGGGTTGGTGACCTCCACTCGGTCAGCATAGACTTCGACGATCGGCCCGGCGCCCATCGTCGTCACATCCTGATGGATCAGAGCGTTCGCCAGAACCTCGCGAAGAGCGATTTCCGGGATCATCGGAACGGAGCGGCGCACGCCGCCGATGACTTCCTCATGAGCGGGCACCGCTGCCAGCATTGTCCGCAGCAACGTCGTGAATCCCGCTGCATAGCCGACCGCGGGTGCATGTTCTTCCAGTGTATCGAGCTTGTCATTGCCGCGGTACCGGATGATTCGAACGGTTTTACGGGCAAGGGCGGGAAGGTCATTCAGGTTGCGACCAAAGGCGAGCATGCCGAGGTTGGCGACGTCGAACCCGCCCTGAAGGTCGGACTGGATCAGTCCCTCCCGCACTAGCCGATCGAGAATCTGCGCATCGCCGGCCGGTTTCGGTTCGCGCAACAGCTCAAACAGCGCGTCGATCTCGAACAGCTCGAGTACCCGATCGGGCGCCACGTTTCTGACCGCGCTGCTGGCTTCGAACGTGAACCGGCTGGTGGCCAGCCACAGCGCGCGCTCCTTCTCCGGAAAATCCGCCAGGGGGCGCTGGTGCGGCCCATTGCGGATATAAGCGACCTTCTTGAATTTGACCGGTCGCGCATAGGCCGGGTCGATCTCGGCCACGACGACGCGGCGCCCCCGGCACACGCCTGCCTCGATCGTGATGACCAGACGGGGATCGAGCATGCGGGCGAGCCAGTTCACAAAGGCTTCGCCGCCGATCCGCTCACGCTGCAGGTCGATATTGGTACCGACGAGATCATGGGTGCCGTCCTCGACGCCATAGATGATGTACGCGCAGCGCTGTCCGGCAAGGATGGCGCTGTTGGCAAGCGCGCTGACATATTGCCCGAACTCTTCCGGTTCGAACCGGTCTTGCTTGAACTCGAGCCAATCGGTCTCGTTCGGCAACGCGGTGAGCGTCTCCACCAGTTTCTCGATATCTGCTATGGGCACACGGGCGATCCGATGGGAGATGGGGATTTTGTATGCATTATGTAACGGGCACCCCGGATCAGCACCAGGGCGCATATATAAGCTGTTGATATATAGGTAATATATGAAATCTTGGCTAGGCAGTTTTTTGTATTGCGGGGTGCTGGACGGGCGCTAAAACGCCGGACTAATTGACCTGAAAGCACCTTTGTTCTAGAAGTGTATCGTGCGCAATACACTTCATGGGAATCGTTGCCGATGATCTCGGTCGGACCCTATATCCGCGACAACGTCCTACCCGCCGATTTGAGCGTCAGCGAAGTCGCGCGCCGGCTAAGGGTCGGCCGGCCCGCGCTTTCCAACCTTCTGAACGGCAACGCAACCTTGTCGCGCGATATGGCGCTCAAGCTTGAGCGTGAATTCGGTGCGGACGCCGATGCCTTGATTCGCAGGCAAGCCGACCTCGAAGCAACCGCGCGCGAGGCCGCGAGCCGTGCAACGCCGGCAGGCTATCTCAAGATAACCTCCACCGACATCATCCATTGGGCGGACACGATCCCGTCCCGAACGTCTCTGGCCGTGCTGCTCCGGCGTCTGGCCCACACGGATACGGCTGCGACAACGCGAATCGATTTCCCGGGCAACGACGCCGGTGAGCGCCAAGGGTGGGACGGGCATATCGACTCGCCCGGCGGAGGGCATTGGGTGCCGCAAGGGGTTTCCGGCTGGGAACTCAGCACCTCAGCCGACCTGCCTGGCAAGCCCGGCCGCGATTTCACCGAGAGGGCGAAGCTGTCTGAAAGCGAGCGCGAGCGGACGATCTTCGTGTTCGTCACCGCGCGGGACTGGCCTGAGAAGGGCAAATGGCAGGCCAAGCAGCGAGCCCTGGGCGTCTGGCGCGACGTCCGCGCCTATGATGCGAGCGATCTCGAACAATGGCTTGAGCAATCGCCGACCACCCAAATCTGGTTCATGGAGCAATTGGGCCGAACGCCGGACGGGGTGCGGTCGCTCGACGAGTGCTGGAATGCGTGGGCAAATTCGACCTCACCGGCCCTGTCGCCGATCCTGTTCGAGGATGCCCTGAACTCGCACGGCGCGTCTCTGCTCGCCTGGCTCAAGGATCCGGGCGAACGCCCCTTCGTCATCGCTGCCGATTCTGCTCCCGAAGCCCAGGCCTTTCTTGCCTGTGCCCTTCGCGAACCGGAGGCGGAGGACGGACGCCTCTACGAAACGACAATCGTGGTCGATACCGCGGCGGCGCTGCGCAAGGTCGCCCCGGCAGCGCGAGGTGCCGTCCTCGTCGTCGCGGACAATGAAACCGAGCTGGCGGCGAGCGGTCTGGTGCGCCAGCAGCGTATCATCATCATCCGCCCGCGAACGAGCGTGGAGAACACGCCGGATATCATGCTCGAAACGCCGAGCAGCGCGACCTTCGGCAGGGCGCTGGAGGCGATGGGAGTCAATGACGACCGGTTAGACCAGCTGAAGGAGGAATCGGGTCTGTCGCCGACGATCCTCAGGCGGCGTCTGGCCTTGTCGCCAGCACTGCGAAAGCCGCCCTGGGCAAACGAAGCTGATCTCGTACGCAAGCTCGTGCCGATGCTCCTCGCAGGCGCGTGGAACCGGGCCGTCGAAGCGGATCGCATCCTGCTCGGCGAATTGTCTGGAAAAACCGCCGACGAGATCGAGGTGGATCTCGCCTTGCTGCTCGCCCAGCCCGACAGTCCGGTATGGGCGATCGGCAATCATCGTGGCCTCGTCTCGCGCAAGGATGCCCTGTTCGCGGCCGGTGCGGCGCTGACGCAGCAGGATATTGAGCGGTTCTTCGAAGTCGCCGAGATTATCCTTTCGGAGGACGATCCTGCGCTCGACATGCCGCCGGGCGAACGCTGGACGGCCAACATGCACGGTAAAACCCGCGAAATCTCCAGCGCGCTGCGGGTCGCGATCGGCGAGTTGCTCGTCTTGTTCGCGGTCTATGGTTCGCAAGTCCTCGGCCCGCACATCCGGCCGGTCGAGGTGAAGGTCGATGCGCTTGTCTCGCGCCTCCTGCGTCATGTCGAGGCGCGCAAATGGCTGTCGCAGCGTCACGATCTCCCCTTGCTGGCCGAGGCGTCGCCCCGCGCCTTTCTCGATGCGGTTGAGTCGGATCTGCGATCGGACGACCCGCAGATCCTGGTCATGCTTCGCCCTGCGGGATCGGGGCCCTTTGATTCGCCTGATCGCAGCGGCCTGCTCTGGGCGCTCGAAACGATCGCATGGAAAGAGGACTATTATTTCCGCGTCGGGCGAATCCTCGCGCGCCTGTGCGAAGTCCCGATCGACGATAATTGGGTGAACAAGCCCGAGAACAGCCTCGAATCTCTCGTAAGGGCCTGGCTTCCGCAGGCCGCCGTTGATGTCGATCGTCGTATCGAGCTTCTCGATATCCTGAACCGTGAATTTCCCGCCGTCGGGTGGCGGGTGAGCAAGGCGCAGATCGATACCGGGCACGGATCAGCGTCGCCGAACAGTCGACCGCGCTGGCGTACCGATGCAGCCGGCGCGGGCGGTGGGATGCTCACCGGTCAGGAAGTGTTCCGGATGCGACGGCACGCGCTCGACGCGATGCTGGACTGGCCCTGGCTGGATGGCAGCCAATTGGGCGACATGATCGAGCTATCGGCCGATTTGCCGGCTAGCGACCAGGCCAGATTGTGGAAACGCGTGGAAACCTGGATCGAGAGCGGCCCTTCGGACGAGGAGCGCGCGTCCTTGCGCGAGCGCATGCGGCGATCGGTCCTGTCGCGTCAGACCCGCAAGAAAGCGAAGGCCACCAAGGCAGAGCAGCAGCGTCGCGTGATCTTTGACCTGCTGGCGCCTCTCGATCCGATTGCGCGGCATAAATGGCTGTTCGCCGAGGATTGGATATCCGAGGCTGGCGATGATCTCCTGGACGACACCTTCGATTTCGACGCGCACGGGCGGCATATCGATGCTCTGCGGCGGACCGCGATCTCCGAGATCTGGGCAAGCGGCGGCCTCGACTCGATTGAACGGCTCCTGGCGCAGTGCAACGCGTGGCATATCGTCGGCCGGTTCCTGTCCGAAGAAATGCCGGCATCGGCGCGTCGTGACCTAGCGATCGCTCAACTTGACCGCATCGCGGAGAGCGGGAGCCGTCCTCTCACCGGCTGCCTGCAGGGCTTTCTGTTCGGGATTTCGGACGACAATGATCGTGCCGCCCTGTTGCGAGGACTTGCCGCGAGCCTGGACGACGAAAGAGCTATGATCCTGTTAAAGGTGAGTCCGTTCGAGGAATCGACTTGGAGGCTGATCGAGCAGGTTCGCCCCGACCTGTCCAATCGCTACTGGAATGAGGTCATGCCTTACGGCTGGCGTCACGATGAGTCGGCGCTAAATATGATCGTCGACCGTCTCCTCGCGGCCAACCGGCCATTGGCGGCATTTCACGCCGTCGCCCACCAGTTCAAGAACCTGGAGAGCGCGACGCTTGTGAGGCTGCTGCGCGCGATCACAAAACCGACAGAAGCCGAGGCCGAGACACGTCGTCTCGATGGTCATGCGATCGAAAAGGCCTTGGAGGTTCTCGAGGCCAGGGGCGAGGTGAGCGTCGCCGAAATGGCACAGTTCGAGTATCTCTATATCAGCGCACTGACTCATTCGCGGTATGGCATCCCGAACCTCGAAAAGCAGATCGCCGCATCGCCCGGCGACTTCGTCCAACTCGTGTCGCTCCTTTACAAGCGTGACGACGGCGCTGAGGACGAAGAGAGGCGCCTCGCCGAGGGTGCCGACCGACAAGCGGTCGGCAGCAACGTATATCGAACCCTTGATCGGCTCAGGCGGACGCCCGGCACGCGCGATGACGGAACGATCGATCCTGCCGCATTGCTTGCCTGGCTGCACGAGGCGCGGGCGGGGTTCCGCGCGATGGGTCGCGCCGAGGTCGGCGACGGCCAGATTGGTCAATTGCTGGGCCGAACCACAAGCGGGGCTGACGGAATCTGGCCGAACGAAGCTGTGCGCAATGCCCTGGAATCCACCGGCAGCGAGCGGATGATGCGCGGCATGGCGATCGGCCTGCACAATAGCCGGGGCGCCGGGTTCCGTTCGGCCGGTGGCCATGACGAACAGGTGTTGGCCGAAAAATACCGCGGCTATGCGCGGCAGATCCAGGCAAGCCATCCGGTGACCGCTCGTATGCTGGAGGAAGTGGCGGAGATGTATGCTGACCGCGCGGAATGGCACGAGACGGAGGATGCCGTCCGGCAGAAAATCCGCCGCCGGTAGCCGGCAATTTTTCACTCAAGCGTTATGAGTGGCTTTAATCTTCGTACTCATGTAATGAGTGCGGATGGAAGCGAACCAACCTTTTGGCCGCTTGGGAGAGCGCCTCGCCCGCGCCCGAGTGGCGCGCGGCGAAAAGCAGGGCGAACTGGCGAAGCGACTCGCGGTCAGCCAGCAATCGGTCAGCCGGTGGGAAGCGGGAACGCATCGCCCCAAGCCCGCCCAGATTGCCGCCCTGTCGGATGCCTTGCAGCTTCCTGTAGCGGAATTGATAGACCTTGGCGGCTATGCTGCGCCGGCCGCGGCGACGACCATGTCGCTCCTGCCGGTCGATATGCTCGATGCTGTTACGTTCGAACGGTTCGTGAAGGACCTCGTCCAGGAGCTCCATCCCACGGCCGACGTTCGGCTGGCAGGCGGATCGGGGCATACGCAAGAGGGACTCGATATCCTTGCGGTCCTACGGGATGGGCGGCGCCTTTCCTTCCAGTGCAAGAAGGTCGAGCGGTTTGGACCGGCCGACGTCGCCAAGGCGGTGAAGAGTCATGTTGCCGAGGCCGACGAGCGTTTTCTGGTGCTAAGCCGGATCGCGAGCCCGCAAGCGGCCCAGACCCTGCGGGGATATGCGGGCTGGAAACTCTGGGACAAGGAAGACCTGTCGGGCCTGGTCAGGATGCGCCTGTCGCCCGAAGTACAGAACCGCCTCGTCGATATCTATTTTCGAGGTCAGCGAATGGCACTGCTGGGGCGCGAGGAGATCGGCCCCTGGCTTACCCTCGAAGAGTTTTTCGCGCCGTTCCAGGGGCGCGCCGCGATCTTCAGCCACGACTGGGATCTGCGTGGCCGCGACGTGGAGGTGGAGACGCTTCGAGGCTTTCTTGGCGCAGCGGATCATCCGATAGTGTTGCTGGGCGGCCCCGGCGGCATGGGAAAATCCCGCATCCTGAAAGAGGCAATCGAGCGCTATCGGCGGACCAACCCCGACACGGTGGTGCGCTTCCTGTCTCCGGCGCGCGAGGCAACGCCTGAGAGCCTCGCGTCGCTCGGATCACGCCCGAAAATCCTGGTGGTGGATGACGCCCATGACCGGGAGGGTCTGGGTCAGCTTCTTGCCTATGTCGCCAATCCGGCCAATGCCGCGCAACTGCTGCTCGCGGCGCGGCCCTACTCGCGATCTCGCCTCCTGCAGGAAGCAGCGGTGTTCGCATCGCTGGAGCCGATTGAAGTCAAGCTGGAGCCGCTTGATAGCAAGGCGATGATCCTCCTGGTGGAAGAAGTCCTGCGAGAAAGCGGCGGCCTGCCGGAATGGGCCGAGGAGATCGCGAAAGCCGCCGGCAATTCGCCGCTCGTCGCGGTGATGGCTGCGCGGGTGGTTGCCCGCGAGGGCCTGGCGATCGAGCTCGCCAAGAACGAGCAGGCGATGAAGACCCTGATCCTCGGCAAATTCACCGCCGTCGTGACGGGCAAGCTGGGCTCGGCATCCGATGAAAAGCTGTTCCGTAACGTGCTCGACCTACTGGCGCTGATTCAGCCGTTCCATATCGAGGATCGGCGGTTGCCCGAATTCGCCTCCGTCGTGAAGGGGATCGATCCGGACGATCTCGCCCGCGCCCTGCGGGCTCTCCTCGACGGCGGGATCATTTATCGACGCGGGCACAATTACCGGCTCATGCCGGACCTGCTCGGCGACTATCTCATCGAGTCAAGCTGTGTCGGCCTGGACGGGCGGCTGACGCCATTGGTCGGGAGGGCGCTCGACGCGATCGACGACGCCCTGCTGAAGCAGATGCTGGTCAATCTCGGACGGATGGACTGGCGGCTGAGCGATGGCGATCCCTCTTCCAGCGTCCTGCTTGACTCGGTGTGGCGGACGCTTCGGACCATCAGCGATAAATATGATCCTCGCCTGGAAGCGGTCCAGGCCGTGGCCATGTTCCAGCCGCGCCAGGCGCTCGAATTCGTGCAGCATCAGATCGAGGAAGGCCGGCTGGACATGCCGCTCTCGAAAATCCTGCGCGGGATCGCGTTCAACTATGACTATCTGGACGACGCTTGCGAACTCTTGTGGGCGGTCGGGTGCGATGATGACCGCGCGCGCAACCCGCACCCCGAGCATCCTATCCGGGTACTCGCAGAGTTGTGTGGCTTCGCCGAGCGCAAGCCGCTTCGGTACAGCGAGCGGGTGTTCGCGTTCGGCATGAAGCTGTTCGACCGGCCCGACGCGTGGCGACATAGCCATTCGCCGTTCGATATCGTCGAGCCCATTCTCGCCGGTGAAGGGATGATCACCCGGCAGACCGGGTTCACCATCAATTTCTCTTCTTTCTTTGTCGATTACGACGTGGTCGCGGACCTGAGGCAGGCGTTGATCGAGAAGGTCATCGAACTGCTCGATCACGCCGATCCGAAGATCGCCTATCGGGCCGCCCGGTTTCTCGAAAAGACGTTGCGATCTCCGATTGGGTTGATGAATTCGGCAGCGCCGCTGGAACTGCTCGACAAATACCGTGCTGAATCGATCGACACCCTGGCAGCAGTCGAAAAGGCTCTTTCAAGCCGCGATATTCGCCTGGCGACGGCGATCGGAATCGCCCGGTCCGTATCCTGGCACGCCCATCATGCCCGGCAGGACGTGGCGGCCGCAGCCCAACGGGTTCTTGACGCGCTCCCTCCTTCGCTCGACTATCGGGTCAGGGCTGCGTTCGCCGATGGTTATGGGCGCGCCTTCATCGGCCGCTTCGACGCCGACACCTGGCGACGAGACATCGATATCTGGCTTGGCACTCTCGCGCGCGAGCTGCTGGCGGCGCATCCCGAACCCAATGCGCTGCTGGCCTATATCGAGGCCGCGATCGATGATCTGAAGGCGAGCGGCGAGGATGAGAATTCGGCCTATCTCTTGCTCAACAGACTCTTCGCCGAAGACCGCGAGCTCAGCCGGGTCTTTGTAGCGGATGGCTGGTTGCGACCCGGTTCGTCGGTCCGCCGCTTCGTGTCGGGAGCGCTATATCAGCTGCTGGAACATGAACCGGAAGCGGGGCGGCGCGAGGCGCGGCGGTTCCTGGAATCGGGCGATGCCCGGCTGAGCGCCGCCGCCGCGAGCGCCTATCACGGGCTTCCCCGTTCGCTGTCGCTTGAAGATATTGCCCTGATCCGGACGGCGCTGGCGTCGCCACATGCGGATACCGCCGACGCCGCGTTGCGCGTCATATGGAGCCGCAAGGATCTCGAAAGCGAACTCGTCCTCGAACTCGTCATGGAAGTGCGGTTCGAACGGTCCCCCGCCTTGTTCGATGAGATGGCGATGATCCTGGACGATGAGAACCGCAAGCTCCTGTCGTTGATCGGTCGCGACGAGGCCGAACGGCTGTTGCGAAGGATGGTAGATCTTCCAACCCTTGAGGGACATTGGACGACCGAGCTTCTCATTGCCTTCTCTGAACGCTTCCCCAACGAGCTGGCGAGCTTCCTCTTTGCGCGCCTGGAGCAGTCCGCCGTTCAAAACGAGATCAACGACTTCCTGCCAAGTCAGCTGCGGCATGGCGGCCAGAAGTTCAGGTTCGAGGAGTCTGGCGAAGGCGAGGCAATCCTGCGGCGGACCTGGCTGTGGCTGCGCCAACGAGAGACAGGGGACGGGTTCTTCGACTATCTGGCGGGCGAACTCTTCGACACGATGTTCCCAGCCGTCCGCGACGATGTTGTTCAGTTCCTTGATACCCAACTCGACATGGCGTCGGGCGCCGAACTCCGGTTGATGAGCCGCCTGCTTGCTCGGGCTCATCACAATCTGATCTTCATGCAACGCGCCTTCGTGGAGCGCTTCCTGACGCGGTGCCGGATCGCCGGTCCCGACGTACTCAACGCAGCACGTGGTGACCTGTTCGGAGCGGCCGTGTCGGGCATGAAGTCGGGCACCTCCGGCCAGCCAATGCCGCGCGATGTCGAAGCCGTGGCGCGGTCGACCGCGATCCTGGCCGATCTCTCGCGCACTTCACCCGCCTGGCGGCTTTACGAGGATGTTCGCCGCTCGGCCCAGGCCGACATCGACAGATCCCGCCGCGAGGCGGAAGCCGTTGCCGACGAATGATGATGCGTCATGCTCGCCAGCAGCGCCGACAGGAACGCGAATCCTTCGAACAGAAGAAGGTGCAAAGTGATCGGTGGTTCGCGCTTGGCCTCCGCGGAGCATATCTCGTGATCGGCTTGACCATGCTGATCGCGGTCGTCGCGAGCTATATTGTTCTGCACCCTGCCAACTACGAGCAACCGGTCATCGCCGGTGCGCTGGCGGTGCTGGTGGGTGATGTACGTCTCGCTGTGGCGGTGCTCAGGATCGTAGCGCCCAACGGATCGGCAGGTTGGGGCAGTCAACCGCGCGATAGCTGAAGCCGGTCTCCGCGATCCGGTCATCCGTTTGGCGTGGCAGGTGTTTCGAAGCTGGTGATCGCTGCCGTCTGCTCCGCGATGAGAGCCTGGAATGCATCGAACGCCCGATAACAAAGGTCACGTTCCTTCTCGAGCAAGTCCGCAATCTCCGCGAGATCGAGAGCCGGGTTGCCGCCGATCGCATATCGAATTTTGCCATCTTTCAGAATCTCGCGTCGGACGGTCTGCGTGAAACCGAACACGAAGCGCGACGAGAATCCGTGATTGTAGCTATTGCGGAAATCGTCGGTTGCTTCCTTGAAGGCCGAGCCGGCAATGGGCTCGACGCTCAGCTTGAAGGCGCGATATTTCTTCCAGCCGCGGCCATAGGGTTCGATATCGTTGAGATAGAGATTCTTGTCAGGAAAGTCGTCCTTCCAGGCCGCCAGATCCTTCGCCATGTTCGCCTGATGAGAAAGATGCCCGGCAGCGAAGGCAAAGCGTGATTTGATCGCATAGGGAAGGCCAAGCGCAACCGTCCCCAGCATGTCGACGAATTCGTGAGTCACCTCATGTCTCTCCTCATCGGTGAGAGGAGCAATAACCGTCGCCCAGGCCCGAAGGCGATGCACATGATGGGTCAGGTCGTTGATGATGTTCGCTAGTTCGGCTGCGTAATCGTCGAGCATCTGGCCGTATGGAAGCCATAGCCCGCTGAGCGGGTCTGGAAGACTCCACCACCGGTACGGCATCCACCGACCTCCTGGGGGTACGGCGTCATATTCGGTCCGAAAGAGCGCGTAATACGCCTTCAGCTGCTCGGATCGCTTGAGGCTATAATCGTCTGGCATGGAGACTCCCCATCGCTCCTCCGCGTGACCCGGAGGCGTATCATTGAGGCACCATAGTAGCGCCGCGCCCGGAGCCTAGCTGACGTTGAGGGCGTGACAACGAATGTCGGGTTACCTCAAGCCACCGCTCCAAAGCGGCCATTCCGCATTCCACCCATCGTGTCGCCCCCCGCCGTGAACAGGTATCGGCTTTCGGGATGCTCCTGCGGCGGATGGATGGCCTAGATCGGGCGCGTAGCCGACCGACCGCTACCGCTGCCCCCGCCGCGCTTCCAGGAACGCCCGCAAGCCATCAACCGGGATAAGCGTCATCGACCCGACCTTGATGATCTCGATATCGCCCTGTTCGATCAGCTCGTAGAGCTTGGACCGGCCGATCCCTGTAATGCGGCAGGCTTCCTTGACCCGCACGGTCAGGATCTCAGGCGAGAGATCGATCATCGCGGCTGCTCCTCGCCATGCTCGTCAGCCGCGGGGGACGAGTTCTCCCGACTCGGGTTCATGTTCCGCACGACCAGATCCATGAACGCGTTGAACCGCCGCAACCCGAGCGTCCTCGTCGCTTCGTCGAACGGCGGGTTGTGCGCGACCAGGGTCAGCTGATGACGAACGAACAGCTCGAGTACCGCCGCCTGCCTGCTGGATGCCGTCTCCAGACGCTGCAACAGTCGGTGCTGCCGATCGAGCCGGGGCGCAAACCGCTCGTCGAGTTCGTTGACCGCCTTGCGGTCGATCCAGACGCGCAGCGCATCGGTCAGGATCGCGGTCTTCGAGCTGCCCGGTTTGGCGGCAAGCTGATCGAGCGCTTCCGACAGATCGTCGGGCAGGTAAAACTGATGACGGGTCTTGAACGTCTTCATCGTGGAAGGATCATGCGCCGCTCCGACCGCTGATAACACCACCCGGCTGGCGCCAACGCGCGCCACATGCCGCCAAACGAAGAGGATCAGAACGAACCGATCTCCGGTCCCGTTCGGCCACGCCCTATCGTCCAACTGATCCCGCCATCGCGCATGATGCCGGATACCCGCTTGCCGACCGCCTGTTCGAGCGCCGCCCGCCACGGCACCAGTGAGAACTCGCGTGACTTTTCGATCACCGCGAACTTCGCGTCACCGACCGTCACCGAGCGGGTGTAGATGCCCTCGACCCGCCGGCCGGCGTGGCTGGCTGAGAAGCCGAGCCCCAATTCTTCCGACAGCTGGCTCGCCACCCGGCGCAGCTCGCGCTGCTGGAGTGTGGCAAGGAGATTGGCGCGGTAGCGAACTGTGTCGCCATCCTGTTCGGCCAGCTGCTGGTCGACCAGCCATTGCTGGCGGCGCGTCAGTGCCTGACGAACCTCGCTGCCGAACCCGCCGCCGAGTGTCGGCCGCTCATCCGCCACGAGCATTCGGTCGAGCCAGGTCGTGCCGTCATGGCCGATCAGTTGCTCGACTGGTCGCGTTGACAATGTCTCGATCGTGACCGGCGCACGCGCCGCACGATCGCGCTCATATGCCTCGACGCGCGCGAGATGATCGGGCGCGACCGTCCAGCTGCCATCGGCATTGCGCTCCGCGACATTATTATTCGCGCGGCGCAGCGCTTCGAGCCGTCGCGCGTGCGTCCGGGCGAACGCCTCGCTGGCGTTCGGATCGTGGCGCAGATGCAGATCGATTGAGTAGTGGCCGCCATTGGCGGCAGCGATCTCTGCAACGGCGCGATCGACGGCCCTGACCTCGACCGGTGTCGGCGCAATGCGCACGATGCTGCCCCGTAACGTCTCGGTCGCGCCTTCGCCGACATCGACATAGTGGCTGAGCCCATCGGTCCCACCGACGATCAGGTAATGACGGTCGCGATGCTCGTCGGACAGGCCGCGGGCGATGACCCTGCCGATGATCGGCGTGCCCGTTTTGGGATCATGGATCGCATAATCGCCCGGCCCCCGCTGGTGTAGGTGCTCACCCATCTCACGCTGAAGGGTGCGGATGATATCGTTCTTCTCGCCCATGCGCCGCAGGACCGGTTCGAGATCCGCCGACAATCGCCAGCTGCCGCGCTGCTCCTCGATCGCCAGCCCCATGCGCCCGAGCGTCTGGAGCCTGCCGGCACGCAGTGACTGTTCGACGCCGTCGGCATGGACCGGGCGCACCAGACCGTCGACGCCGACCGACCGGATCAACCGCCGGTCGATGCCGGTGAACCGTTCCTGCTCGATCTCGCGGGCAGCTGCGCGGTGCAGTTCGTCGGGCGAGCGCGGTCCCAGGTCGAGATCGACCAGCTGCACGGCGCGCTCACGCAGGCCGTGAGTCATGTAATTTCGCGCGATGACGAGGTCCCTGCCCAGTTCATCCTTGCCGCGAACCACGACATGCGCATGGGGGTGCCCCGTATTGAAGTGATCGACTGCCACCCAGTCGAGCTTCGTTCCAAGGTCCTGCTCGACCTGTTTCATCCAGCGCCGGATGAGGGGCTTCAGGTCGTCATATTCCGCGCCATCCTCGGGCGCGACGATGAAGCGGAACTGGTGGCGATCGCCAGCCCCGCGCTCCAGAAACGCCTTGCCGTCGACCGCGTCCTCGCCGGCGCCGTAAAGCTGCCCCCGCTCGCCCTCGCGCGTGGTGCCGTCGCGCTGCAAATACCGCAGGTGCGCGGTCGCGCGCGACAGGCCTTTCGCGCCCAGCCGCACGATGCTCGCCTTGACCACCACGCGGCGCCCGGTCGCGCCGCTGCGATAGCCGGCTGACGATAGCAATGCGCCAGGACCGACGCCGCGTCCGATCCGGACGCCGGTAAAGGTGCCGCGCGATCGGCCATGTCTGCCACCCATGCGCCTGTTTGCGGTGTGCATGCGGCGCGCCATAGATGGGTCCCGACCGATATGGCCAAGCCATAGTTCGAAATCGTCATCGGCCACGATCCGGCGCTCCTGAAGCCTTGAAGATGGCCCGATGAAGGAAGTCGCGGCGAGCACATCAAGGTGCTCCACGCTACCGCGCAGAAATCCGCGGTTCCCGACCCCTGCGGAGGCATGCCATCTGACCTGCCTCCATCACAAAGGACGTGCAGACCTCATAAGCGGCGCCTCATGGAGGCACAGCTTTCTATCTTGCATTCCCTTTCCTCCTTCGATTCCCTTCCTCTCGTATCCCCTCCCTCACCATCTCTGCCTATATCCTCTCTATATTCCGCCTATATCCGCTCTATATTCTGGCTCTATTTCGGACGTCCGCCTGGCGCCTCAACTCCTCAAAGTCTCGTCCACTTCCGCCTGAGCCAAGGACAAAAAAACCGGGACGCGATGCCTGTCCGACACCGCATCCCGGCTGTGATTTTCGCGCAATTCAATGCCGCGCCGCGAACGCTTTCCGCGCCGACTGAGCCCGCGAGAACGCCCGCTTGCTGATCATACCGTGCGTCTGTCCCTCGCCATCAACGATCATCTCCGCGACGAACCAGTGACCATCGATGCGCCCCACGATCGCAACCCGATCGAGCTCGAGTTCCTGTCCATCTACGCTCTCATAAGCGCCGAGCCAGCGCTCCTGATCTCGCGCATCCCAGTGAAAATCGCACTCTTCCGCCGCCAGAAACCGCTGCGCCAGACCTTCCGCCGCACGCGATCCGAACTCGAGTTCGAGCCCCGAAACCAGCGCTGCCATCACGCGATCCGCCGCCACTCCGACGGGTTGAAAAAGCCCCATGTGAACCTCCTGTCGTGAACGTCCTCATCATCGAAGACGCATCATCGACGGCGGCTGGCGGCGTGCCTGTCAGGGCTGCCGGCGCTTGCGCCGGCACCGCGAAGCGGCGGCGGAGGAACCGATTTTGTTGCACTGAAATCAAACAGACTCGGCTGCGCAGCAGCCTCCGGCTCGCAGCAAAATTGGAGGGGCCGCCGGCCTTGCACAGGCGCGCCGCCAGCCGCCATGCTCGGACGATCCGAGACGAGCCCCTCCCCGTTCTCCGCATCGCCCGAACGCCTTGGCCCAGCGCTTTTACGCACTCGCCAGCTCAGCCTAGCATGGCGAAAGCCCGGTCCCGACACCGTTTTCCGACGTCGGGACCGGACCAACTCGCTCAGTCAGCGGGGTTCCAGATGACCGCGAACCGGTCCTCGGCCTCACCCGCCGCGCGGCCGAGATTGGCGTAGAGCCGGCGCGGGCCGAACTCGGGCGCCGCCAGGCTCAGCGACACGTAATCGCGACCCGAGGTCTCGGAACGGCGCAGCCAGCCCGCGCCGATCTCGACGCCTTCCGAGAGCACCCGGTAGTCGGGCTGGGCCTCGCTCGCCTTGCCGCGATTGGCGACGATCTCGATCTCGGCACGAATGCTGAGCGTCTTCAGCTGGCCCTTGAACGAGCCGTCTTCACCCCTGGTCACATATCCGATGGCAGCCATGATGGTCACTCCTTGGTTCGCGACGCGGGACCGTCCCGCGCCGACACGCCGACCAGATGGACGGGACAAGGGGCGCATGAACCGTGAGGCCGAAGCGCAGCGGAGGACCGGAAGCGGCGGGCTATTTTGGCCCGCGAGGAATGGCCGAAGGCCAGGGGAAAATAGTGCGACGCGATGGTTTCGGGCGTCCCGACCGGCCATAGGTCACAGGCGATCGAGGCCGGTGACGTTCCGGATCTCGCGATTTGAGTGAGCGTGATCTGCCGACATCGTGATCAAGCGTTAAGTCGCAGGTTGCCAGCAAACGACCTTGATCGATGTCGTTCGCGACCGATCACCGTGCGGCGAGGCGCTCCTCGCACACCGCTTTGACCAGTGCCTGAAGTTCGGCGACGTGGACGCTCAGCCAGTCAAGCTCCTCCTCGGTGACCGCATAGTGCGGCGAGTAGCGGGCGTTGACATAGGCCTGTCGGAGCAGTTCGAAGCACCGCCTGCTGAATTTGTCGTCGCGCGGCCACGCCGCGATCAGGGACGGCGCGATCTCCTCGCAATGCGAGCGCAGGAAATTGAGTTTGTGTGACTTCGGGCTGTAAAGTGTCAGCACCAGTAACGTGCAGTGATAGAATCTCTCGGCCGCCTGATGGAAATTGAAGGCAGCCTCGTTCCCCCATCCCTTGTGCGTCTGTTCGACCCCAGTTTGCAAATATCGCTCGGCACTCACGAACCAAATGTCGAAGTGTTTCTGCGCCTCGGCACGCGCCTTCTCGGGCGGCAGCTTCTGCGGGGTTACGAATGAGAACCCCTCTGCCTCGTAAAGCGCGATCCCCTGCTCAACGATATCGATGAAGAAGGGTCGGCCCTGCTCAAGCTGCTTGTTCACGTCGTTGAGGCTGTGGACAATGAAATTGACCGGGGCACTTAGCGCATGGTTGATGGTCGTATCGCGCATCAGCCGGTCATCGGCCGCTGCCCAATAGTCGACCACATCGGTCACGCGCTCGTCGTTGACGACGACCAGAATATCATAGTCGGACGTATAGCCGCCGACCGGATCGTCGACCCATCCGCCCCGCGCGTAGGAACCGTAGAGCACGACCTTGAGGATGCGCGCCTGCTTCTTCCAAGGCGCGGTCGTGCGCGCGGTCGCTTCGGCGAACTCCTCGAACAGGACGCGCACGATATGCGCCAGCTCGCGCTTCTTGCTGTCGGGCAGATGATCGAGCGATTGCTTCACGGAAATCAGACTCGCCGCAAACGGGCGCCATGCCAAGTCCATAATGCTGCTCCCTTGCCCCGCGCCGCTGCCGGAACGGCGGCGGCGCGCGGCCGATTTTTGATGTCACACCAAGAGAAGCGGGCGGCGGATAACCGCCGCCCGCCGCCTGATCATGCCGCCAGCGCAGGCGGCTCGGCATCTTCTCCGGCCTCTTCATCGGGGTCCGGATTGGCAAGGGCCGCTGCAGGAGCCGTCGGGTCCGTCTCGTCGCCGTTGCCCGAATCTCTGGCGATAGCGCGCGCGGCTTCAACCCTGGCGTGTGCCGCAACGGTGCCGCCGCCGCCGCGTGGCGTATAGGCCGAGGGCGGAAATGCCAGCCAGCGCGGCACCCAGCGTTCGACCTTGTCGCGCCCGCCCTCTCCGTCGAGATGGTCGCGGATGATGCGCTTGAGAGTTGCGCCCTTCTCTTTCGCGTTGGCGTCGGCGACGCCTTTGCCAGCCACTTCGGCGACCATGGTGGTCAGCACCTCCCGGTCGCGGATCAGGTCGAAGAACGCTTCATCTGCCCGCCACCAGTCGGCCATGGCGACCCCGATCTGCGCGCCAACCGCGTCGACGGCGGCGCTGCCGGAGGCGAGCGTCTCGCCCATGACGATCGCGACGACCTCAAGGACGAGCGGGTCTGGCAGATCGAGAAGCCGGTCGAACAGCAAGACCACACCGGCCTCGCCGCTGATTGCCCGCGTGACGGTCGGCGCGTCCGCATCGAGGTGCAGAAGCGCGAGCACGGCGCGGCGGCGCTCGTCGAACCGGGCCTCGCCGATACCGTTTTCAACACTTTCGCGCACCGCGTCATTCTGGCTCGCCTGCGGCTCGACCAAGACACGCCACAGGTGCGATCCTGCGATGACATGGGCGACCAGCAGGCGCAGCGCGACCCCGGGATGGGCAGTCACTGCCGCGCGGACAGCGGCATGGCGGTGCAGGTCGATATAGGTCTGCATCGTGGAGGTGACCTCGGGCCGCGCAGACTTGGCGACGGCCCCGGCTCCATCGACGCTCGCGGCGCGGGCAGCTTCGCGGCGGCTGACATAGCCTTCGTGAAAGGTCACCTCGCCATTGCCACGCACGTCGATATAGACGCGCCCGCCCTTCTTCTTGCCCGCCTTCTCATATTCCCAGGCGAGGAAATACTCGGCCGGAGGAACGGTCACGACGTCGCCCCATCCCTCCTCCAGATAGCTCGCGCGGCGCGCCTCGATCGCTGCGTTCTGCGCGGTCCAGAATGCCGCACTGTCGGCGAAAAAGCCGCCCTCGCCGAACAGGTCGGCCACGATCTGGCCGGAATAGCTGGCGAGATCGAACAGGGCGTGGGCGGTCGGGATCGACTGGCCGCCGAACAGCCATGCCTTCAACTGGTGGCCGGTCGGGGTATGCGCTTGCGGGTCGTCCGCAAGCGCGAGCCACGCCTTTTGCTGGCTCTTGCTGGCCAGCGTCAGGTGCCGGACTGTCGCGCGGTCGATCGCTTCCCGGCGATAGAGGTCGCGGATGCGGGGCAAGAGATTGCCGAGCGCGAGGATGCGCCTGACCATCAGCTCCGGGAACCCGAAGGTCGCGGCGATACCCTCGACGCGCTCGCCTTGCTTGACCAGCCGGGTGAAGCTCTCCCACTGGGTCACCTCGTCAGCGTCGAGCCGCGCCATGTTCTCGATCATCGAGATTTCGAGGGCTGCGGCATCGTCGCCCGGCTCGAGGATCGCGCAGGGAAGAAGCCGGGCCTCGGGCTCGGCTTCCGTTTCGCCCGCTACGATTGCGGCTGCGTGGTAGCGGCGGCGCCCGGCGACGATCTCGAAGGCATCGGGTCCGCAGTTCGGACGAACGATCAGCGGCTGGATCACGCCGCGCTTGCGCACGGTCGGCAGGATATCGGACACGTCCGGATCCTTTCTGCCCGCGCGCATATTGGTCCTGCTCACGACCAGCTTGTCCAGCGGGATGAAATCGAGTTTCATGGTCATACTCCTTGGTGAGTGCCGGTCCCGCGTCGGGTTTGAGTCGCGGGCGGGACCGGTTTTCGAAATGCGGGCGAGACGCGCCCGCGCGTCTGCCGCCTCAGTTGGAGGACGGAAGCTCGTCCGGCTCGGTTCGGCAGCGTCGGCGGCGCTCGCCCATCTCCGCCTCGGCCCCCGAAATCGACCCGGCGTGGCGCGCTGCATCGGCCCAGATCGACAGCGGCACGTCGCTCTCGAAAGACAGGTCGCGCTCGATCCGCAGCCCGAACCGCAGGCGCAGCGCCGCGATCTCCGACAGCGAGAAACTGCCGAGTTCGGGACAGCCGAACCCGAGGTCAGCCAGGCCGAACAGCGTGTCGCCGTCAGCATCGAGCTCGGTCACCAGCCAAGTCGCGGCACCGACCGGATTGAAGAATTTGACCACCGGAATGGGGTCATGGGCGGACCCGCCCGCGCCGCACGCGGCGGCCTCGCCGTTCGCCAGCAGCACAGCGCGCAGGTCAGGGGTAAGCAGCTCCATCGTCAGCCTCCAGCACCGCCCCAAAACCCGCATGGCCTCCCCGGGAAGCGGGGATGGGCGGCAGGAGCGACCGGAGAGGCCCGCCTTGAGCGGGCGCGGCACCTGAAAGGCCGGAACGAAGGGAAGGAGCCGGGGCGCAGCCCGGCTTGCGGCGCCCGCGAGCGGGCCTAGCAGGACGCGCCGCCCATCCGCGCTTGCCCGGGAGGCCAGATCAACGCCGCCGCGCGAGCGGCGACCGCAGCCACCGCGCGGCGTCAGTCGCGCCCAAGCAAGGACGGGCTCCCCGGCGGCAGCGCCGGATCAGCGGCGCGCAGGGGTCCCGGCGGCCACGCCGCCGGACCGGGCGTGCCGCCCGGCGCCGAGCCGGAGCGCCCGCGGGGCCGCAATCAGGCTTCGCACCCTGTCCGGGCAAGGCGCAGCCGCAGCCCGGCAGAGAGCGTCAATGCCCCGCTCAGTGGCGGGCGCACCGCAAAAAACCATTTTGCGGTGCGCCCGGCGGGCCGGTTCACCGGCCCGCCGCCAGCCGATCGTCACCGGCAGGCCGAGACCCTCAAGGGGCTCGGCAGCGCAGCCGTCGCCGACGCGCAGCGCTGTAGAGCGGCGGTCGCGCGACCCGGCCGCGCGAGGCGCTGATTCGATCTGAAAAGTGGAGTTCACCGCAGGGCATTCGCCGCGCGCCTGGTCGACAGCGCACCACATATCCGTCATCACCTGACAATGGAATCGGACAATGACGTGACCGCCGCGACGGCGGACGATCTGCCTCCGGCGAGCCTCGGCGCCTTGTCGATTACGATCACCGACTCGCCTCGATCCGAAGAAAAAAACGGGCAGCTTGCCCAGGCGCTTTACACATGGGCCCATGAACTGTCGCGCTACCTCAAGCTGGAGCGGCTCGCGCGGATCCATATTGCCGGCAACTATCATGCTGCTCTCGCTGCCTTGCGTCCTGGGGGTGTTGCGCCCATCGCGACCGATAACGAGCATGGAATCGGTGCGGCCATGTCAGTGCGCGTTCCTCGCGACGATGGAGACACAACGGAAATCGTCATCGCGTGGGCCCTCATCGAGCACCTTGAGGAAGAAACCGAAGACGGCGCGCTCGCGCGGTACACCCTGACCCATGAGCTTGCCCATGCGCACGAGCACCGGCTCCAGGATGCGGGGACGCCGGGGGGCGTATCCACGTGGCGCGTGGCGAACCAGCTGGAGCAGGCCTTGCTTGTTGGCGCCAGCGGGTTGCTCTCCGAATATTCAGCCTGTCGAAGATCCGGCTGGGCCGCCCCGCTGCGCGTCTGCGGCTATCTCGACATGCTCGCGGGCGCTGCCATTGCGCTCGACGAGGATCTGAAAAAGGCTATCGAAGCACTGGGAGAGTCGAAGACGCCCTGGTCGAATATCCAGGCAGCACTTCAACCGGTCGGGTTCCTGTATTCCGCGATCGGATACGCCTTCGGTCATTGGCATGGAGTCCGCGATACGCTGCCCGAAGCGGATCAGGTCAGACTTCAGCAGCAGGTTGATGCCATATTTTCCGGTCCTCATGGCGCGGCGATCGAACGCGCTGCGATGGTCGCGCTTCGCGCCCATGACGATGCGGACTGGACTGAAGGCGTGGCGGTCTATCGACCGGTAATGGATGACCTCGCCCGGATGCTCCACGAACTCGGCTTCTAATCGGATCCCTATCGATCGGGGTGCGGACAAAGGCGCGCGCGAGCCCGGGAACTCAAGCGCTGCAATCGGCCCCTGCGCCAGAGGATCCCTATTATCGCAACGGGGAGCCACCTGCCACTACCCGGGAGGGGCCCCTCGCTTCCTGATGCTCATCCTTCCTTATACGCGATGGCGACGACCATGCCGTCCCGTACCCATTGCCCAAGCAACTGCCCGGCGCGCGCGATCCCGTCCTCTTCCCCCAGCATGTCGACCATCGCGGTGCACAGGTCAGCGAACGGCAGGCCCGCGCGCACCGACAGCAGCGCCTGCCGTTCAATCTGGTCGATCGCGCGAAACCGCGAGGCATGATCTTCGCGCCAGACCAGGATTGCGCCCGGTTCGGGCAGGACATGCATCCCGGGCGGCTCTTCGCCGGCGGCGAGCGCTGACCAGATCGCGGGCGCGTTGGTGGTCAGCTCAGCAATGTCGAGCGTCGGCGTGAAGCGCAGCGTTGCCCGATCCCAATCCACATCGCCCAGCTCCTCGACGGTCAGCGCCACCGCGTCCGGCCCGACAAATGCCTCGCCAAGCGCCCAATCGATCCAGGCGAGCTCGGCGATTTCAGGGTCGTCGGGATAGCGCGTCGTAAGCGTCGCGGGAAAGTCGCGCGGATAGGCGTCGAGCGTCCAGCTGCTCGGCGGCACGCGGCCGATATGCGCGATGACCGCCGCATGGAAAGCCGCGCCGCCAATCCAGTCCCGTGTTCGCGCGAAGCTCTCTTCGAGGCAGGCGACGAGCTGGGCGCGGTAATTATTCTGATAGACGCGCAAGCCGGGTGCGGTTGCCAAACCGAGCCGTTCGGCGGCGACATTATCCTCGCTGACCAGCCATGCGCGCATGTCGCGCTGGAGCGCGAACATGCTCATGCCGCTTGCGCCAGCAACTGCCCGCCGACCCGTCGGGCAGTGGCGAGCTCGACGAGCAGCTCGTGGAGCGGCGGAATATCGTCGTCACGCTCGATCATCGTCGCCACCGGACCGAGCCGGGGAAGGACGTGCGCATAGAGATCCCACACCGAGCTCGGGACCGGCTTGTCATGCGTATCGATCAGCAATTCCCTGCCCTGGCTGTGCCCGGCGAGGTGGATCTGGCGGACCCGATCATGCGGCACGCCGTCGAGATATTCGATCGGATCGAAGCCGTGATTGGTCGCGCTGACGAAGACATTATTCACGTCGAGCAGCAGGCCGCAGCCGCTCTTCGCGCACATGCGGTCGAGGAACTGCCACTCGGTCATGTCGGCGGGGGCGAAATCGATATAGGTCGACGGGTTCTCGATCAGCATCGCGCGGCCAAGCGCATCCTGGGCGCGGCCGATATTGGCGCAGACCAGATCGAGCGCCTCATTCGTGTAAGGGAGAGGCAGGAGGTCGTGCGAATTGAACCCCTCGATCCGCGACCAGCTGAGATGATCCGACACGAACAGGGGTTCGACCTCGTCGACCAGCGCGCGCAGCCGGGCGAGATAGGCGCCGTCGAGCCCGTCGGCCGACCCGATCGACATCGACACGCCGTGCAGGGCGACCGGATAGCGCTCGCGGACGTCGCGCAGGATCTGGCGGGGCCTGCCGCCATCGACCATGAAATTCTCCGAGATCACCTCGACGAAATCGACCGCGACACGGCCTTCGAGGAATTCGGCATAATGCGGCTTGCGCAGGCCGAGGCCAAAGCCGGCAAAAGGATGCGGGGGCATGGACGATCTCGCTGGAAAAGGGGGTCGGCCCGGCCACATCGCGTGACCGGGCCTTGAGGTCGATCAGGGGGCTCGATCAGTTGGGCGCGGTCAGGCTGCCGCCCGCCTTCTTGCACGCGCCGGTGCTCAGTTCCTTGAAGCCCTGGCCCTTGCAGTCGTTCATGCCCTTGCAGTCATGATTGCCCGACTTGCAGTCCGACGTGCCCTTGCAGGTGTTGACGCCGTAGCAATGGACCACGGCGCCACCCTTGGCGACCGCGACGGTGGGCGCGGCCGCACTGATGGCGATGACGGCGGCTGCGGCGGCGAGGCTGACGCCGGTACGAACGGTGATCATGATAGGTCTCCTGAAAAGGGAAGCTGCCTTGTGGCTCTTCCCATTCGCAGGCGCCGGGGCCGTGGTTACAGGGCCGGCGAAATTTACCAGCGCATCAGGCGCGGGCCGACCAGCGCGCCGATCGACGCTGCCAGCGCGATGCCGAGCGAGTACCAGGTCAGCACGAAGATCGCCGACACCTCGGGGCAATGCAGGCAATAGACGCTGGCGGCGAACGCCCCGGCTGAAAGGCCGGCGACTGCCCCGGCCGCGCGCAACCGGGTCGGCGCCAGGGTGCGGAACGACCAGAGCAGTCCCGCAAAGATCGGCATCGACAGGGCGAGCACGATCCACGGGCAAACCGTCCAGCTATGCCCAAGCCACATCCTGAGCCATTCGGTCTGCGGCGTACGGACCAGCTCCCCAACGCCGACCAGCGCGAGCAGGGCGACGGGGATCGCCGTCAGCCATAACCAGCCCGGCCGCGCGGCATCAGGCCGCGCCAGAGTCGCTGTTGCGCCGATCGCGACGAGCGACAGGGAGATCGTGTAGGTGCACTTCATCCAGAAGGAGAAACCGTGCATCGCCGTGCCGAGGTCCGGCCGGACGCCCAGCCCGAACACGACCAGCATGGCCGAGACGACCAGCCCCAGCACAAGGCCGATCGCGATGCGCCGCCCGATCGCGCCGGGGCGCACGCGCGGCACGTCGCGCGAAAGCTCGGCGATCAATTGGTCGGTATTCATCGGCCGGCTCCCTGCACGCGGGCAATCAACATCTTCAAGCCGCGATGGACCGATACCTTGACGTCGGACTCGCCGATCCGCTCCCGCTCGGCTGCTTCGGCGGTGCTCAGCCCGTCGATCCGAGTCGCGCGGATCATCCGCGCCTGCTTGTCGGGCAGGGTCTCGAGCAGCTGGTCCACATCGAGCCGCGCGCCGCTCGAATCCTCGAACCCTTCAGTGACGAGGATTTCCTCCAGCCCCTCCATCGGCACCATCAGGCGGCCGCGACGGAAATGGTCGATCATCTTGTAGCGCGCGATGGCGAACAACCATGCGGTGAAAGGCCGCGCGCGATCATAGGTGCCGCGACGGACATGCACTGCGATCAGCGTCTCCTGGACCAGATCGTCGATATCGCCATCGGTCGAGCGCCGCCGGTAGAAACCGGTCAGCAGCGGTACGAGCGCACGCAACAGGGCAGCGTGGTCGCCGGCATTGCCGTCGAGCCCGCTCATCATCAATGCCCGCAATTCTTCCTCGCTCGTTCGCATTCGCGCTCCTGCGGGGCATTCGGCTGGTTGCGCCCAATGGTTACAGCATCGGCCGGGCCGCGCGAAAAATATTCTTCGGCAAGCCTTTGTAACCGCCACCGCACGCCGCCCGAATGGGCAATGTGATCCGGCTCTCCAGCCTCCTTGCCGGATCGCCGCGCGGCTCGACGGACCCCGTCGGGCCGCGTGAGAGGCCTGAAACCGACTTGAAGGATTGAACCCAATGCGTACCTCTTACGCCGCCCTTGCCGCGAGCCTCGCCATTGCCGTCACCGGTGCCGCTCTCGCCGCTCCCGCTTCGGCTCAGACCAAGCCGGCGATGGAAAAATGCTACGGCGTGGCACTTGCCGGCAAGAACGACTGCAAGGCCGGTGCCGGCACCAGCTGCGCCGGTACGTCGAAGGCGAACTATCAGGGCGATGCCTGGAAGCTGGTCAAGGCCGGCACCTGCGAGATGATCAAGACGCCCAAGGGCAATGGGTCACTGACCCCAAAGGCCTGAGCACCCCGGAGCCGGGGTGCCTGTCTCGTACCCCGGCCGCAATCCCAGGAGAAAACGCATGACCCCGTTGATTGCGCTCTATCAGCGCCTCGTCGGCCACGCCTCGGCGCTGGTGCCGGACGCCCTGCTGCTGCTCGTCGCGCGTCTCGGCATCGCTGCTGTGTTCTTCATGTCAGGCCGGACCAAGGTCGACGGCATCATCCATATCACCGACGGCACCTATGAGCTGTTCCGCACTGAATATGCCCTGCCGCTGGTGCCGCCCGAGATTGCCGCGGTTGCCGCGACCTGGTCCGAACATGTCTTCTCGATCCTGCTTGTCCTGGGGCTGTTCACGCGCTTTTCGGCGCTGGCGCTGTTCATGATGACGCTGACGATCGAGATCTTCGTCTATCCCGACGCCTGGCCGACTCATCTCAGCTGGGCCGCGATCCTGCTGCCGCTGATGTTTCGCGGCGGCGGCGCCTGGTCAATCGATGGCCTGCTGCGACGCAGAACCGAGTTGCCGAGATGAGCGGAACGGCTCGGACCGTCCTGGTGCGTGCCGCGCGCGCCGCCGATATTGCAGCGATGCCGGCCCTCGAGCAGTCGGCTGGCGAGCTGTTCCGGAGCATTCCGGATCTCGCCCATGTCGCGGATGGCGAGAACCGCAGCGACCAATGCTATCGCGCACTGGTCGCCGGCGGCTGGTGCCGGGTCGCCGAGAGCGGTCGAGGCGATGTGTGCGGTTTCCTGTGCGCCGAACTGCATGGCTCCGAGCTGCACATATGCGAGCTCGTGGTCCGCCTCGACCGGCAGCGGCTCGGGATCGGGCAAAAGCTCATGACCCTGACGATCCGGGCAGCGAAGCGCCGCCGTATCGACTCCGTCACGCTCACGACCTTCAGCGAGGTCGCCTGGAACGCGCCCTTCTATGAGCGCCTGGGATTTCATCGCCTGTCGCGCCGGGACATGGATACCCGCTTGCGCGCAGTCCTCCGCCGCGAAGCCGAGGCAGGGCTGCCGGCACGACGGCGATGTGCGATGCGGCTGACGCTGGTCTCGCGTGACGCGGAGACGCGAAATGGAACGTGATGGTCGCTTTCCGGTCACGGACGAGCCGGACGCCGCCGACCTGTCCGAACTCGACGACCGGATCAACGATTACAATGCCGACCAAACCGGGATTCGCGACGCCCGCTATCTGAGCATCATGCTGCGGTCCCACGACCGCGAGCTCTATGCCGGCCTGCACGGCCATAGCTGGGGCGGGTGCTGCGAAATCAAGCTGTTGTGGGTCGCTGAAGACCACCGTGGCGAGGGGCTCGGCACGCGGCTCTTGCAATCGGCAGAGGACGAAGCGATCCGGCGCGGGTGTCATCTCGTCCTGCTTGCGACGCACAGTTTCCAGGCACCGGGCTTTTACGAACGCCAGGGTTTCTCGCGCATCGCGACGGTGGAGGGGTACCCGGCGGAGCACGCCGAAATTGTCATGACGAAACACCTGCGAGCTGAAGGATGACATGTATGACCATCGCGCGCGGAGGGAAGAGCGACACGCCATCGCGCCCGATCGATGCCAACTCGCCCGCGGCGCTCCTTTCCCGGCGCGGCGCGATCGGCGCGATCGCGGTCGGTGCCGCGCTTCTTCCAGGCGCGGGCAATGCGCTGGCACGCGGACTGGTCGACGCGATCGCGTTCGACGCCTTCCCAATCTTTGATCCGCGCCCGGTCGCGCAGAAAGTGGTGGCGCTGGTGCCCGACCACGGCCTTCAGCTCGCACAGGCATGGTCGACCAAATTGTTCGGCAATAGCTGGCTGTATGCGGCGGCCGGCCAGTACGCCACCTTCGACGACGTCGCCGACAATGCGCTGCGCTATGCGGCGGAATCGCTCGGATTGACCCTGTCCGCATCGGATCGGCAGATGCTGGCCGCCGCCTACTCGAGTCTCGACGCCTGGCCGGACGCCAGACCCGCCCTCGTGCGGTTGCGCGAAGCGGGCATCCGCCTCGCCTTTCTCTCCAATCTCGGAGAGTCGGCGCTTCGCGCCAATATGGCCCGCAACGGGCTTGACGCGCTGTTTGAGCATGTCCTCAGCACTGATCGCGTGCGCGCGTTCAAGCCGTCCCCGACGGCCTATGCGATGGCACCCGAAGCATTCGGACTGCCGAAATCGCGCATCGGTTTCGCGGCGTTCGGCGGTTGGGACGCGGCGGGCGCTGCCTGGTTCGGGTATCGCACGGCGTGGGTCAATCGCCTCGGCGTGCCGTTCGAGCATCTCGGCCCCGGGCCTGCCATCGCCGGATCTGATATGACGGCGGTCCTGCGGCTGGCCGGGCTGGCCTGAAGGGCAAGAAGAGGGGTGATCGATGCGTGTCCTGCTCGTCCTGGCGCATGCCGAGCCGACCAGTTTCAACCATGCCATGGCCCGCGCCGGCGTGGCAGCGCTCGAGGAAGCCGGGCATGAGGTGATCCTGTCCGACCTCTACGCGATGGGCTTCGACCCGGTTTCGGATCGGCGCAATTTCACCACCGTCGCCGATCGCGACCGGCTGGACCAGCAGGCCGAAGAGGCGTTTGCCAGCCGGCACGATGGTTTCGAACCTGCACTGCAGGCCGAGATGGACAAGCTGGCGTGGTGCGACACGCTCGTCCTGCAGTTTCCGATCTGGTGGCTGGGCCTTCCGGCGATCCTCAAGGGCTGGGTCGATCGGGTTTTTGCGGTCGGGCGGGCCTATGGCGGCGGCCGCTGGTTCGATGGCGGCGTGTTCGCCGGCAAGCGCGCGATGTGCGCTGTCACCGTGGGCGGATCGGTCGAGGTCTATTCGGACGCGGGAGTCTATGGCCCGATCGACCGGATCCTCTTTCCTATACACCGGGGTATCTTTGAATTCACCGGCTTCACCACTGTCGAGCCGTTCGTCGTCTATGGCCCCGGTCGACTGGACCATGAAGCGCGCGTGCGGCAGCTCGCCGCTTATGCCGAACGGCTGGTGACGCTGGGTGACGCGCCGACCCTGGCCGGGCCCTCCAACGATGAGTTTGACGGTCTGGTGCGCAGGAACGGGCGCACGAGCGCTATCTGAGGCGGCTGCCTGGAGAGGCCGCCGGTGACGATCGCAGCGCTTGCGATCAGCGGCGAGCCTCGGCGATCGCCAGCGTGTCGATATACTGGCGGAAGCGGGCTATCCTGCAGTCGCGGATCGTCCAGACATGGGCGTAGCGGGCGTTCGAAGTCTTGCCGGTCGTGCCATGGACGCCGGTGAAATTGCCGAGCGACACGACGGTCTCGCCCTCGGTGATGAACTCGGTAGGGACGAGCGCGAAGCTCGACCATTCCGCGACGAGAGGCTCGAACAGACCTTGGGCGACCTTCTCCGGGCCGCGGCCCTCGACCTGATAGTGCCACATGGTGGTCCATTCGACGTCAGGCGCCATCAGGCCAAGCGCGCCGGGCGCGTCGCCCGTGGCAAGCTTGTCGTAGAAGCTGCGAACGATGTCGGTGGCTATTGTCATGATCTGTCTCCTGGAAAAACCCGCGAACGGCCGGGCCGTCGCTGATCTGAAAGGGGAAGCCGGGCGCCGATGGGGCGCGGCGCCCGGGCCGTGGATCAGCCGATATGGCTGCCGAGGAAATCGCGCATCGCGGCGCCGATGTCGGCGGCATGGGTCTCCAGCGCGAAGTGGCCGCTGTCGACGAAGCGCACCTCCGCCGAGGGGAGGTCGCGCTTGAACGCCTCGGCACCCGGCGGAATGAAGAACGGATCATTCTTGCCCCAGATGGCGAGGAGCGGCGGCTGATAGGCGCGCAGATAGGCCTGGATCGTGCCGTAGAGCGCGACATTGGTCTGATAATCGAGCAGCAGGTCGAGCTGGATCTCGTCATTGCCGGGGCGCGCCAGGTAAAAATCGTCGAGGTTGCGGCCATCGGGCGAGACCTTGCTCGGATCGGCGACGCCATGCGTATATTGGAACAGCGTCGTCTCCGAGGCGAGGAACCCGCGCAGCGCATCGCGATTGGCCTGGCTCGGCTCGTTCCAATAGGCCTGTACCGGCGCAAAGGCTTCCGACACGCCCTCGAGATAGGTGTTCCCGTTCTGGGTGACGATGGCGGTGATGCGTTCAGGATGCCTGACCGCAAGACGGAAGCCGACCGGTGCCCCATAGTCGAAGACATAGATGGCGAACCTGTCGAGGCCGAGCACCTCGGTGAACCGCTCGACGACCTTGGCGATATTGTCGAAACTATAGTTGAACTGATCGCGCGCGGGCTGCTCGGTCATACCGAAGCCCGGCAGGTCGGGCGCCACGACATGAAATGTGTCGGCAAGCTCGGGGATCAGGTCGCGGAACATATGGCTTGCACTGGGAAAGCCGTGCAGCAGCAGGACGGTGGGACGGCTCGCATCGCCGGCCTCGCGGTAGAAGATCTTCAGGCCATCGACATCGGCGGTGCTGAATCGAACGGACATTGCAATTCTCCTTGGGTTCTGGACGTGGAAAGGGGTCCACGGGCGCATGAGTCGCGACCGCGCCGGTTGTCAGGCTTGGACAAAGTTCAGGCGGCCCGGCGTGCGCCTATTCGTGGAAAGTCTATGTCGGTCTTCAGCGCTTCATTGGCGGTGTTCGTGAAGAGATTGACCGCGACATGGGCGATGATCTCGACGAGCTCGGCGTCCGAATATCCAGCCGCCTTGACCGCCGCGACATCCCCTTCGGTCACCTGTCCCCTGGCCCTGGCCAGCTTGGCGGAGAAGCGCACGGCGGCATTGGCCTTGATGTCGTTCGACGCGCCGCTCCGGTTCGCCGTGATCTCGGCGTCGTCGAGCATTGCGGCCTGGCGGACCCGATGGGTCTGTGCCGAGAGGCAATAATCGCAGCCATTGGCCTCCGCGACCGCCAAGGCGATGCGTTCGCGGGTCAGGGGATCGAGATCCCCCTTGTCGAGCGCACCGTAGAAGCCGACGAGCGCCTCGAGCGCGGCCGGGCTCGTACCGACGATACGGTAGAGGTTCGGCACCATGCCGAGCCGCTCGCTCGTCAGGGCGAGCAGTTCCCGTGCCGTCGCTGACATCTCATCGATGGCCGGGATCGGAATACGAGACATTGATCTTGCTCCTGCTCTGGCGCGCTTCGCCAGCCGTCGAAGAAGGAGATACGGCCTTCCACAGATCTTCAGCAGGCCCTATTTCCGCAAGCCAGACTTCTACATTCCGAGAGGTTTCATGGATCGGTTCGAAGCAATGCGCACGCTCGTGGCCGCAATCGACGGCGGCAGCCTGTCGGCCGCCTCGCGCACGCTCAACGTGCCGCTTCCGACCGTCAGCCGGCGAGTCTCCGATCTCGAAGCGATGCTCGGCTCCCAGCTGGTGGTGCGCACCAGCCGCAGGCTCCTGCTGACCGAAGCGGGCGCCGCTTATGTGGGATCGGCGCGGCGAGTGCTCGAGGAACTCGCCGAGGCGGAGCGCGCAGCGTCGGGCGAATATCGGGCGCCACGCGGGGAGCTTCTCGTTACTGCGCCGATCACCTTCGGCGCGCTGAACATCGCACCGATTGTTCACGCATTTCTTGCGGCCTATCCGGAAGTGACCGTGCGCCTCGTCCTGTCCGATGGCGTCATCGACATCGTCGAATCCCATGTGGACGTCGCGGTCCGGATCGGTCGGCTTCCTGACAGCGCGCTGGTCGCGCGCCGGGTCGGCGAGATCCAATGGGTCGTTTGCGGCAGCCCCGACTATCTGGCGCGCAAGGGAACGCCGGACGTGCCAGCCGATCTGGACGGGCACGACTGCATCGCTTTCGAAGGTCTGCAGCGATATCGGGAATGGCCCTTCGCCGGCCCTGAGGGCATTCGGCAGGTTACCATATCCCCCCGCTTCTCCGTGAATACCGCCGATGGCGTCGTCGGTGGAGCGGTCGCAGGACTCGGCCTGGCGCGGGTGCTATCCTACCAGGCGGAGGCGAGCGTCCGGGACCGCGCAGTCGTGCCGGTGTTGTCGAAATGGGCGCCGCCTCCGTTGCCAGTGCACCTGGTGCATGCGCAACACCAGCAGCAGCCGCTCAAGTTACGCGCCTTTGTGGATTTCGTATCGCCGCGCCTGCAGGCGCGGCTCAAGGCAATCGGCGCTCACTTTTCCTGATCGCGGTACCGGGCATGCCTTGGTGCCGTTGAGGAACAGCTGCACGCCCGATCCGTCATGTTGAGGGCAGCCGCGCCCGCCATGGCCGAGCGTTCACATGCCCGGGTTCGTGCGATTTCACGCAACTGGAACGGCGCTATGCGGTGGATTGCAACCTCAGGCGACTTCCCGGGGGTTTGCCGCTTCATCGTGCATAACCGGGACCAGTCGGTGCAGCTGAGCGAGAAATGATATTGGAGCGCTCCAGGCGGGCATCGCCCAATGCAAGACCGGCCTCGATAACCTCTGTGTATCCCTGCGCTGTCGCCATGAAACCATAGCCAGACCCGATTTCATTCTCTGGCGCTTCGTCTGCAGCACCCCAGTCGCCATGACCTTCGGCATTTGGAGACTGACATGAAATCTCCGCCTCGTCGCGCCGCCGATGGCGGCCTGCTTCCTCTCAACCGCTCCTGCCCAGGCGCTGCCAGTCAGCACCCCGGCTCCGGTTACCGCGGCCGATGGCGTGGTCCAGCTGGGCTCGATCGCGACGGCAGCCGCCTCGCTGACCGAGGCGCTCGACTTGGCTGGTTCCCGATCGCCGGCTCGGCGGGAGCTGCTTTTGCCTCCGAGGCCACCTCTTTGCGCGCTGCTGCTTCTCGTCGTGTAACCGAATGCGCCCCTCTCCCGAATGCACGAGAGAACCGGCTGACCAACGCCCGGGGGAGACGATCGATGTACCCTAATCTCTTGAAACCGCTCGCTGTCGCGTTGATCGCGGCAATGCCCTTGTCCGGCCTGGTCGCCGTGTCAGCCGCCCAGGCCGGTGTCAAAGGGTCGACCGCGCAGATCAATGCCGATGAGCACGGCGTCGCGCTGGGCGGCTATGATCCAGTCGCCTATTTCGACAACGGCAAGCCGACCCGCGGCATCGACCGCCTCAACGCATCCTATGGCGGCGTGCGGTATCTCTTTGTCACCGCTGCGCATCGCAAGGCGTTTCTCGCCAATCCCCGCAAATATCTCCCCGAATTCGGCGGGTTTTGCGCGGTCGGTACCGCGTTCGGCGAGAAGGTCGATGTCGATCCC
>Ga0207703_10000683_pt1 | contig 33658 bp, 30 predicted proteins | sample KBSSwiS12_FD_184304 | JGI IMG/M metagenome (GOLD analysis project Ga0207703, IMG submission 184304) | Switchgrass rhizosphere microbial communities from Kellogg Biological Station, Michigan, USA - KBS Switchgrass S1-2 (SPAdes) (version 2) | ecosystem: Host-associated > Plants > Roots >... | reverse complement strand
TGCTCGGCCACCTCGCCGATCGAACGCTGGGTGTTGGGATCGAACAGGCGCAGCGTTTCGAGCTCGTCGCCGAAGAAATCGAGGCGCAGGCCGCCTTCGAGCCCGGACGGGTAGATATCGAACACCGAGCCGCGCACCGCGTATTCGCCCGCATCCACCACCGTGTCGGTGCGCGAGTAGCCCTGGCGCTGTAGCAGAGCGATCAGGCTCTCACGGCCGATCTCCATGCCGGGCTTGAGCAGGCGCACCGATTCCCGGATGCGGAACGGGGTGAGGACGCGCTGGAGGACGGCATTGATCGTGGTGACGAGGAGCTGGGGCGTGTCGGCCTTCTGCTGGAGCCGGTGGAGCGCCGCGAGACGCCGCGCGCCGATCGAGAGCGCGGGGCTGGCGCGGTCGTAGGGCAGGCAGTCCCAGGCGGGGAATTCGATGATCTCGAGCTCGGGCGCGAAGAACTTCGCCGCCTCGCCAACCGAGCGCATTGCCGCCTCGTCGGGCGCGATGAACACCGCCCTGCCTTTGGTGGCGCGCGCCAGATCGGCCATGACCAGCGGCTGCGCTCCGCGAGCGAGCGAGGCGAGGGTCAGCGGGGCCTTGGCGGCGAGGATGCGGGCGATATCGGGCATGGGAACGGCGGCCCTAGCGGCTCAGCGCGTGGACGGGAAGGGGAGCGAGCGGACAGGGGGAGCAACGGCGCTCGGCGGGGCGCGGTTCCGGCTGCGGTGCAGGTGCTTTCCTGCAGCCTTCATGCCGAAACAAGTTCAGCATGACGGCAGCGGATGATGTGGGGGTGTGCCTTATCCCGCGCGCAGTTCTTCGGCGAGCATGCGGAATTCGTCGCCGCGAGGGCTGTTCTTGCGCCAGATCAGCGCGATCTCGCGATTGGCGGTCGGCGAGGACAGGGGGCGGGCGACCACGTCGGTGCCGTTGAGGATGCCGGCGTCGACCGCCATCTCGGGGAGCATGGTGACGCCCAGACCATTGTCGACCATCTGGACGAGGGTGTGCAAGCTCGTGCCGATCATCGTTGCCGAGGCGCGCAGTTCGGGGCGATTGCACGCGGCGAGCGCGTGTTCCTTGAGGCAGTGGCCGTCTTCCAGCAGGAGCAGGCGGTGCTCGTCGATCAGTTCGGGGAGGATTTCCGCAGGCGCCCCTCGCGGATCGTCCTTGGGGAAGGCGACGAACAGCGCGTCGAGCTCGATCGTCTCCTTCTCGACGTCGCCGGTGGGGTAGGGCAGCGCGAGCAGGACACAGTCGGCTCGGCCGTGAGTGAGGGATTCGATGGCGGCGGCGCTGGGCTCCTCGCGCAGGTAGAGCCTGAGGCTCGGCCGCTCGCGGCGCAGGCGGGGGAGCATGCGGGGGAGCAGGAACGGCGCGATGGTGGGGATCACGCTCATCCGCATCTCGCCCGAGAGCGGCTGGCCGCTGGACTGGACGAGGTCGGACAGCTCCTCGGCCTCGCGCAGGATGCGGTGGGCCTTGGCGACGACCGCGTTGCCGAGCGGGGTGAACCGGACCGAGCGCTTGGTCCGCTCGACAAGGGTGACGCCGAGCAGGGTTTCAAGGTCGCGCAGGCCCGCCGAGAGGGTCGACTGCGAGACGAAGGTGGCTTCCGCGGCGCGGCCGAAGTGCCCGTGCTCGTGCAGCGCGACCAGGTATTGCAGCTGCTTGAGGGTGGGCTGGAAGACGGTCATTCCTCGACCGAAATCTCGATGTCGGGGCCGCGGTGGGCGGCGGTGGGATCAGCGCAGGCGGCGTCGCGGGCGGCCTTTTCGGCGCCCATGCCCTGATGGATCTCGTCGATGTGGGTCATCTTCAGCCGTCCGCCGAGGACGGCGAACGCGAGCTTTCCCTCCACCAGCTCCAGAGCCTCGCGGCCGAACTGTTCGAACCGCCAGCCTTCGAGCAGCGCGAGGTTCTTGCGCACGCCGGCAGCGAGGAGTTCGAGATCGTCGGCGCGGGCGAGGAGGCGGGCGGCTACGTCGATCTCGCGGGCGCGGATCTTGAGGAGGAGCTTCAGGAGGTCGGCAACGAGCGCGCCTTCCTTGCCGAGTGGTGCGCCGCGCGGGGTGCGCGGGGGCAGCTCGTCTTCGGTCAGCGGCTTGGCATTGGCCAGCGTGTTCATCAGCCGCTTGCCGATCTCGTTCTCTCTCCATCCGGCCGAAAGCCCGCGGACCTTGCCGAGATCGGCCTGGGTCTTGGGCGGGTGACTTGCGATGTCGGCCAGGGTCTCGTCACGGGCGATGCGGCCGCGCGGGATGTTCTTGTCCTGCGCCTCGTATTCGCGCCAGGCGGCGAGCGCGCGCAGACGGCCGAGCATGGCCGGATTGCGACCGGCGGCGCGGATGCGCTCCCACGCGGAATTCGGATCGTTGCGGTAGTTCTCCGGGTCCGCCAGCTTCTCCATCTCGGCATCGAGCCACTCGCCCCGCCCGGTCTTGATCAGGCGCTTGAGCATGCGCGGGAAGATCTTGGCGAGATGGGTGACGTCGCCGATCGCATATTCGAGCTGGCGGGCGTCGAGCGGGCGGCGCGACCAGTCCGTGAAGCGCGCGCCCTTGTCGACCGTGATGCCGAGCCAGGATTCGACGAGGTTGGAGTAGCCGATCTGCTCCGACTGGCTGATCGCCATCATCGCGATCTGGGTGTCGAAGATCGGGTGCGGGGTCTTCCCGGTGAGGTTGTAGATGATCTCCACGTCCTGTCCGCCGGCGTGGAAGACCTTGAGCACGTCCTCGTTATCGACCAGCAGGTCGAGCAGGGGGGACATGTCGAGGCCATCGGCCAGCGGATCGATCGCCGCCGCCTCGTGTTCGTCGGCGATCTGGATCAGGCAGAGCTCCGGCCAGTAGGTGCTCTCGCGCATGAACTCGGTGTCGACGCAGATGAACTGGGCCTTGGCGAGGCGTTCGCACAGTTCGGTGAGCGCCTCGGTCGTCGTGATCAGCGGGTGTATCTTCATCGGACTTTTCTGTAGGGGGCCCGTGAAGGGCCTGATGGTAGGCCCGTGCGGGCCCTCGGCTTGACAAAAGGGCGGCCATCGCCTGTTAGCCGCCCCTGATCCGACCCCTGCCCGAACGCGGGCCGAATGGAAAGAGTTTCGATGCATCCCTATCGTTCCCACACCTGCGGCGCGCTGACCAAGGCGAACGAAGGCGAGACGGTCCGGCTCTCGGGCTGGGTGCATCGCAAGCGCGACCATGGCGGGGTGCTGTTCGTCGACCTGCGCGATCACTACGGCATCACGCAAGTGGTCGCCGACGCCGACAGCGCGGCCCTGCCGCTGCTGGAAAGCCTGCGGGTGGAGAGCGTGGTCACCATCAACGGCACGGTCAAGGCGCGCGGGGCGGGGACGGTGAACCCGAACCTGCCGACCGGCGAGATCGAAGTCTTCGCGCGTGAGGCCGACGTGCTGAGCCGCGCCGAGGAACTGCCGATGCCGGTGGCCGGCGAGCAGGAATACCCCGAGGATATCCGCCTGCGCTATCGCTTCCTCGATCTGCGCCGCGAGACGTTGCACGCCAACATCGTCAAGCGCACGAAGGTGATTTCCGACATGCGCCGGCGGATGGAAGCGGCGGGCTTCACCGAGTATTCGACGCCGATCCTGACCGCGTCCTCGCCTGAGGGCGCGCGCGACTTCCTGGTGCCGAGCCGCATCCACCCCGGCAAGTTCTATGCGCTGCCGCAGGCGCCGCAGCAGTACAAGCAGCTGCTGATGGTGGCGGGCTTCGACCGCTACTTCCAGATTGCTCCCTGCTTCCGCGACGAGGACCCGCGCGCCGACCGCCTGCCGGGCGAGTTCTACCAGCTCGATCTCGAGATGAGCTTCGTCACCCAGGAAGAGGTCTGGGAGACGATGGAGCCGGTGATCGGCGGCGTGTTCGAGGCCTTCGCGGAGGGCAAGAAGGTCACTCCGAGCGGCAGCTTCCCGCGCATCCCCTATGCGGAATCGATGCTGAAGTACGGCACCGACAAGCCTGATCTGCGCAACCCGCTGATCATTTCCGAAGTTTCAGGCCACTTCACCCAGAGCGGGTTCGGGCTGTTCGAGAAGATCGTCGGCTCGGGCGGCGTGGTGCGCGCGATCCCGGCGCCCAAGACCGCCGACAAGAGCCGCAAGTTCTTCGACGAGATGAACGACTGGGCGCGCAGCGAAGGCCATGCGGGGCTTGGCTACGTGACCCGCAAGGGCGGCGAGTTCGGCGGCCCGATCGCCAAGAACCACGGGGTCGAGGGCATGGAGAAGCTCTATACCGAACTGGGCCTCGGGCCGGACGACGGGCTGTTCTTCGCCGCGGGCAAGGCCGAACAGGCCGCCAAGCTGGCCGGCGCGGCGCGCATTCGCGTGGGGGACCAGCTTGGCCTGATCGACCAGGACCGGTTCGAGCTGTGCTGGATCGTCGATTTCCCGTTCTACGAGTGGGACGAGGACAACAAGAAGGTCGAGTTCAGCCACAACCCGTTCTCGATGCCGCAGGGCGGGATGGACGCGCTGACCAATCAGGACCCGCTGACGATCAACGCCTATCAGTACGATCTCGTCTGCAATGGCTTCGAGATCGCCTCGGGCTCAATCCGCAACCAGAGCCCCGAGACGATGGTGAAGGCATTCGAGATCACCGGGCTGACCCGGGCCGACGTCGAGGAGCGCTTCGGCGGGCTTTACCGCGCGTTCCAGTATGGCGCCCCGCCGCACGGCGGAATGGCCGCGGGCGTGGACCGGGTGGTGATGCTCCTGTGCGGCGCGCAGAACCTGCGCGAGATCACGCTGTTCCCGATGAACCAGCGGGCAGAAGACCTGCTGATGGGCGCGCCTTCGCCAGCCGAGCCCAAGCAGCTGCGCGAATTGCACATGCGAGTGGTCGAACCGCCCAAGGCGTGAGGTCCACGGCGCCGTTGCGTTGGTGAGCCGAGAAAAGCCCGGCCCCGTGTCTGGCACGGGGCGGCGTGGGGCAGGGTGGCGGCTTGTGCCTCGCAGGCGAGCCTAGCCTTCTTCCCGCTCCACCCGCACCGGCCCCGCCATGTGCAGCACGCGCTGGGGGAAAGGGATCTCCACGCCGTTTTCGCGAAACAGGTGCCAGACCTGCTTGAGCACATCGGAGCGGACGTTGCCGACGCCTTCCTCGGGGTCGTCGATCCAGCACTGGATCTCGAATTCAATCGCATTGTCGCCGAAGGCCTTGAGCCAGGCGCTGGGGGCGGGGTCGTTGTGGACGCGCGGCACCGCGCGGGCGGCCTGGAGCATGAGGGCTTCGGCCCGATCGATATCGGTGCCGTAGGCGACCGAGACGGGGACTTTCACCCGGACGTCTCGCGAGGAATAGGACCAGTTCTCGACCTGGCTGGTCATCAGGTTCTCGTTGGGGATCAGGTATTCGATCTGGTCGCGCGTGGTGATCGAGACCGCGCGGATGCCGATTTTCTTGACCTGGCCGACGGCGACGTCCTTGCCGCTGTTCACGGCGATGACGTCGCCCGGCTTGATCGAACGGTCCATCAGCAGGATCAGACCGGCGATCAGGTTGCCGAAGGTCTTCTGGAGGCCGAAGCCGACCGCGAGGCCGAAGGCGCCGGAGAACACGGTCAGCGCGGTGAGGCTGATGCCGAGGGCGTCGATCGCGATCAGCGCCGTGAGCACCCAGACGACGATCGAGACCAGCTTCTCGCCGAGCAGGCGCTGGACCGGGTCGAGGTGGCTCATCCGGGCGAAGGCGCCGCGGATCAGCTTGCTGGCGATGCGGCCGAACATGATGACCGCGACGAGGACGACGACCGCCAGCGCGGCGCGGTATAGCGAGATGCGGGTGTGGCCATAGTCGAAGCCGATGGAATCGGCGGCCTCGGCCACATCGCTGGCCCAGCGGTGCCATCGCGGAATCATCGGGCAGCGGACCAGGCGGTGAGGCCGCGTTCGAGATCGGCCTGGAGATCGGCAGGATCATCGAGCCCGATCGACAGGCGGACGCCGAAGCGGTCGGCCGGGTCCATGCCGGGGAGCGGCCAGTCGACGGCGCTGCGGGCAGAGGCCGGATCCAGCGGGGTGACGAGGCTTTCGAAGCCGCCCCACGAGTAGCCGATGCCGAACAGGCCGAGCGCATCGATCAGAGCGTCGCGCGCCGCGGCGGTGCCGCCCTTGAGGACCACGCTGAACAGCCCGCAACCGCCAGTGAAATCGCGGGCCCAGAGCTCGTGGCCGGGCGAGCCGGGGAGCATCGGGCACAGGACGTGGGCGACCTCGGGCCGGGTTGCGAGCCAGCGGGCGAGGGTGAGCGCGCTGGCGGTCTCGCGCTCCAGCCGGACAGCCATGCTGCGCAGGCCTCGCAGGGCGAGCGCGGCATCGTCGGGCGAGACGACCTGGCCGGTCACCTGCGCGGTACGACGCAGCTTCGCGTACCATTCCGCGCCGGCGGTGGCACTGCCCATCATCAGGTCGGAATGGCCGCCGACGTGCTTGGTGAGGCTCATCACCGAAATATCGACCCCGTGGGCCAGCGCGGCGAAGCCCAGGGGGCTGGCCCAGGTGTTGTCTAGGATGACGCAGGCGCGGTGGTGGTGGGCGATGGCGGCGAGGGCGGGGACGTCCTGCACTTCCATCGTCAGCGAACCCGGGCTTTCGAGCAGGACCGCCCGGGTCCGCTCGCAGCAGGCGGCGGCGAGCGCGGCCGGGTCCTGCGGATCGAACCAGCGGGTCTCGACGCCCCACTCGGCGAGCCAGCCGCGGGCGAGAACGCGGCTCGGATCGTAGGCGTTGTCGGTCATCAGTAGGACATCGCCGGGGCGCAATGCGGCGAGCAGCGCGCCGGCAATCGCGGCGACGCCCGAGGGGTAGAGCATGGTGCCGCCGCCTTCACCCGCGGCCGGCTCGAGCTCGGTCAGCGCCTCGGCCAGCGCCCACTGGGTGGGAGCGCCGCGCCGGCCATAGTAGAACCGCCCGTCCGCATTGCTGCGCGGGCCCTGCTTGAGCGCGGCGGTATCGGGATAGAGGTGGGTGCTGGCGCGCCAGACTGGCGGGCTGACGACGGCGCCGGGCTGGTCGGCGGTGCCGGTCCATTCCGGGCGGCGACCGGCAAGGGTCAGTCGGGTTGCGGGGGAGAGGTGGTCGGTGGGTCCCTTGGCCATCCCCGCTGCCTATCAGGCGTTCACCGCGTCCCCAAGCTTCTTCGGCAATTCCGGGCCGAGCGCCTTGGGGGTGGCGGGATCGGCGCCCCATTCGGCCCAGCTGCCATCGTAGAGCGCGACATCGTCCTTGCCGAGGAGATGGAGCGCGAAGGCGACGACGCAGGCGGTGACCCCGCTGCCGCAGCTGGTGACGACGGGCCTGGCGAGATCGACCCCGGCGGCGGCAAACACGGCGCGCAGTTCGGCCGGGTCCTTGAAGGTGCCGTCGGGCTTGTAGAGCGCGGTGTAGGGGATATTGAGCGAGCCGGGGATGTGGCCGGCGGCGAGGCCGGGGCGGGTCTCGGGCGAGGCGCCGGTGAAGCGCGGGGCGCCGCGGGCATCGATCACCTGCTCGGCGCGGCTGGCGATATTGGCGAGGACTTGCGCCTTGGAGCGCACCTGCGCCGGATCGGACCAGGCGGTGAAGTGGCGATGGCGGCGGGTGATTGTGCCGGATTCGAGCGGCTGGCCCGAGGCGATCCAGGCGGCGAGCCCGCCGTCGAGGATTGCAACGTGGTTTGCCCCGAACATGCGCAGCATGAACCAGGCGCGGGCAGCGGTCTTCACCGCGGAATCGTCGTACAGCACGATGCGGCTGCCGTCGCCGAGGCCGAGCGCCTGCATGCGGCTGGCGAAGCGATCGGCAGGAGGAAGCGTGTTCTCGATCGGAGCGGCGGGATCGACCAGCTCCTCGAGATTCATGAATACTGCGCCGGGGATGTGCCCCTCGGCGTATTCGGCGCGAGCATCCCGGCCGGCTTCGGGCAGGTGCTTGGTGGCATCGACGATGCGGAGGTCGCAGGCACCCATTTCACCGGCCAGCCATTCGGCCGAGACGAGGCTATCCATTTACGCGGCTCCTCCTCCTCGCTGCGCAAGACACCAGAGGTAGCCTTGTCGCAGCGGGACGTCGAGAGGGTTCCATCCGTGCCTAACGCAGAGAACGCGAATATGTTGCATTGCGGCCGCACCCCAGGCGCGGGCCGCCGCTGCCGCAAGCCACGTCATGCTGCAAGCGCACGCTGGCTGACGGCGGCGAAGATGCGCGGGCCCTGGTCGAGCCGGAACGGGCGCAGCGGCCCGTCGGGGCTGGCTGGCTGCTCGCCGATGACCAGCGCTGCGGTGTGAGCCGGCCCGGCTCCTTCTACCCTGAGCCGGACCAGCGGGACCAGCAGAGTGGCGGTTCCGGCACGGATCGGGGTGACGGCGGCGAGGGGCAGGCGCAGGTCGCCTTTGAGCTCGGCCGTCTCGCCCGGGGCCAGCGCAGGAAGTTCGTGGCGCAGTTCGAGCCCTCTGCCGTCCCGGCCGAGCTGGGCATCTTCGGGCAGCGAGGCATGCGCGGCGATCATGTCGGCGGCGATGGCGAGGGGGCCGAGCGGGGCGGCCGAGTGGTTGGTCAGGCGCAGGCGGTATTGCAGCGTGGCGTTGACCAGCGTGACGCTGAACCTGAGCGGATCGAGGACGAGTTCGAGTGGTTCGGCGGAGGTTGCCGGGGCGGGCGTTGCCGCAGCGGCCGGCGCGGGGGCGGGTTCGGCCTCGCGCGGCGGCGGAGCGGCGGCAGGGTCGCGCGCGGGCTCGGCGCGCGGGGGGACGAACTCGAGCGGCCGGCGGACCGAGAGGCGGCGGCGGGCGAACAGCCAGGCGGCCAGCGCCCCGCCGAGCGCTGCCGGCACGAGCCACCACCAGGCAATGCCGCCCGAAGCAGGCGCGGTCTCGCTCGCGGGGGCAGCAGGCGAGGGCGCGGCCGATGGGGCGATCGCAGTGGGAGCGGAGGCGATCGGCGCGAGCGCCGGGGCGGTGGAAGTGGGGAGGGGAGCGACGGCAGGTGCGGCGGCGGGCCGCGCTGTCGTCCCGGATCGGTCCTCGGGCGTGCGGTCAGGTGCCGCGGCCGCCGTGGCCGTGACAGGCGGGGGTGCAGCCGGTCGGCGCGCGGCGGACGCGGGGCCCGGGGTCTGGGGTCGGACGGTCGTGGGCGCGGTGGGCGAGGCCGAGGTCTGGACCGAGGTCGGGGCCGGCGGGAGCGCCAGCGGCGGAACGGCGGTGGGGGCCGGCGCCGGCGCGGCTCTTGGTGCGGGAGCCGCCGACGGGGAGCGAGCGGCCGGATTGTCGGGATCGACCGGGCCCGGCGCGCGCGGCGTGGCGCCCGGCTCGAGACGGAAGTCCGTCGTGGCCTGCGCCAGCACGGCCGACGGCGCCACCGCCAGGGCGAGCGCCAGGCCAAGCGCAGCTGGGCCGCGCGCACGTTTCGGCGGCGAGAGGGGAAACAGGTGGTGCATCGAGGCCTAACGAACTAACACCGGGACGTTTTTCGGTAAACCCGCACCACGCCTGAACCGCCGATGAAGCCCGCGGGGGGATCGCCGACTTGTGCCCCTCGCGCGATTGGCCCATGCGTTCAGGCATGACCGACGCATCGAACCCGGCGGGCGGGGCCCCGCTCCACCTCGGCCGCCACAGCGCACTGCCTGCTTCGCCCGACGAGGCGGTGCTCGACTACGTGCCGAACCCGCGGGCGGGGAGCTTGTACCTCGTGCGGTTCGCCGCGCCGGAGTTCACCTCGCTCTGCCCGGTGACCGGCCAGCCCGATTTCGCGCATCTGGTGATCGACTATGCGCCGGGCGCGACGATCGTCGAATCCAAGAGCCTCAAGCTGTTCCTCGGCTCGTTCCGCAACCACTGCGGGTTCCACGAGGACGTGACCGTCGGCATCGGCCAGCGGCTGTTCACCGAGATGCAGCCGCAGTGGCTGCGGGTTGGCGGCTACTGGTATCCGCGCGGCGGCATCCCGATCGACGTGTTCTGGCAATCGGGCGCCCCGCCCGAAGGGCTGTGGGTGCCCGAGCAGGGCGTGGCCGGCTATCGCGGCCGGGGTTGAGCCGCAGGACGGGAGCGCGCCTCATGGACGGCGGCGGATTGACCAGACCAGCGCGGCGGTAGCGCTGACCAGCGCGGCCAGGGCAACGAGGACCGCCGGCAGCGCGGCAGGATCTGGGTAGGGCATGGCGAATCTCCGGTGCGGATTTTCGCTAATGTTCTCAATATGTTCTAATGTAGGAAAGCGGGTTGCGGCGAGCTGCGGCGCGCGCTCAACAGTGCTCCGCGCAAAGTTCGCACAAGGCGTGGATCATCCCCCGCACGAGGGGATCCGACAGGCTGTACCAGCGCGTTTGCGCCTCGCCCCGGATCGCGACCACGCTTTCCTCGCGCAGCATGGCGAGGTGCTGCGAGACCGATGACTGCGAAAGGCCGGTGAGGGCGACGAGCTCGTTCACCGAGACCTCCCCTTCATCCATGCGGCAAAGCATGAGCAGGCGCTCGGGGTGGCTCATCAGCTTGAGGCGCCCGGCCATGCGGGCGGCGTTGGCCTTAAGTTCGGAAAGGTCGCTCGGCTTCATGGGGCAGTCTCGTTCATCGCGCGGCCGTCTGCGCGCAATACGACAGAACGGGCGAGGATGGCCAGAGCTTCAGCGGGTTCGCGGACGAGTGCAAGCGGATCTCCGGCCGGCTCAGCGTTCGACCGGCAAGCCGGCCCCGGCCCAGGCGCCGAAGCCGCCGGCGAGGTGGCTATCGGCCCCGGCCTGTGCCGCCGCGCACCGGTCCAGCGCCAGGCCGGAGCGCTTGCCGCCAAGGCAATTGAGGACGAGCCGCTTGCCTGCCGCGTGCGGCAACTGCGCGGGGTCGAACGTCGAGAGCGGACGGTTGACCGCGCCGGGGATGTGGCCTGCCGCGAATTCATCCGCTTCGCGCACGTCGACCACGAGCGCCTGCCCGGCCGCGAGCAGGGCGTGGAGTTCCTGGGGGGAGATTTCCTCGTGAGCCTTGGCCTTGCCGAAACCGAACATCTGAGCACCTTCGTGTGGCGGAGCGAGGTGCTCCGGTCAGGACTAAATATCGTGTTGACGTAATATAAGTCAAGTGCGATATGTAGCGGAGCGCCGATTATGAGATCCTGCGTCGTCGCCGCTCCCCCCGCGGCGGCGGCGCAGGTCCGGACTGGAGTCTCGACGATGAACCATGACTGGCCGCAGATGGCGCGCGAGCTTTCGGGCGCGATCCGGGAAGTGCGCCGCGGCGTCCCCGAGGTGATGCAGGCGTTTTCCGCGATGGCGAGCAGCGCAACTTCGGACGGTGTGCTCGATAGCCGCACCAAGGAACTGATCGCACTGGGAATTGCCGTGGCGATCCGCTGCGACGGGTGCATTGCCTTCCATGCCGAGGCGGCGGAGAAGCACGGCGCCACGCGAGAGGAAGTGATGGAGACGATGGGCATGGCGCTCTACATGGGCGCGGGCCCAAGCCTGATGTATGCGGCGCAGGCGGTGGAAGCCTACGACCAGTTCGCCGCGAAACGCGCCGCCGCCTCGGCGACGACGTGACGGGTCTGCGAGGGGCAAGGAGGGACCTATGTTCGAGCCGCTGGCGCTGGTGCTCCACGTCGTGATCGGGGCAACACTGATGGGCGTCGGCATCACCGCGGCGCTCGTTGCCGGGGTCGTCAGCGGCCTCGCGCTGCTGGGCGCGGCACTGGCAGGGTTGGTGGTGGCGCTCCCGCTCAGCGTGGCGATCGCCCGGGCGATTGCGCCCCGTTGCTGAGGCCGACGAGGGCGAACCAGCCGTGCGGGTCGGTCCAGCTGCAGTCGGTGGCCCAGCCGGCGGCCGCTGCCCGGGCGGCGAAGGCGCCGAGCTCGAACTTGCGCGAGGTCTCGGTATGGATCGTCTCGCCTTCGCGGAAATAGAAGCTGCGACCGGCGATCCGCACCCGTTGCATCCGGGTGCTGACGAGATGCATCTCGACGGCGGATGCGGTCGCATTCCATCGGGCCTCGTGGTTGAATGCCGCGATGTCGAAATCGGCACCGAGTTCGCGGTTGGCGCGCGCCAGCAGGTTGCGGTTGAACTCCGCGGTGATGCCGGCGGCGTCGGCATAGGCTGGCAGCAGGACGGCGAGCGGCTTGACCAGATCGATCCCGATCAGGGCGCGACCGCCCGGACCGGCATGGCCGCGCATCCGCTCCAGCAGTGCGTCGATCTCGGCATCGGCGAGGTTGCCGACGGTGGAGCCAGGGAAGAACACGGTCCGCTGCGGCGGCAGGCCCTCGGGCAGGGCGAACGGAGCCATGAAATCGGCGACGACCGGCAGAACTGCAGTGCCCGGGAAACGCGACTGCAGGCGGACGGCGGTTTCAGCGAGATAGTCGGCCGAGATGTCGACGGGGATATAGAGCGACGGCTGTGCGGCGGCGAGCAGGCGCTCGGTCTTGCGGGCCGAACCGGCGCCATATTCGAGCAGCGGCGCGCCATGGCCGACGAACCGGGCGATCTCGGCAAGGTGCTCGTCGAGGATCGCGAGTTCGGTGCGGGTGGGATAGTATTCGGGCAGGCGGGTAATGGCCTCGAACAGCTCCGAGCCGCGATGGTCGTAAAGCCAGCGGCAGGGCAGTGACTTGCGCGGGGCGGAAAGTCCGGCGAGCACGTCGTCGAGGAAGCGGTCGGCCTGCGTGAGGGCCTCGGTCGCGGTGTCCATCAGACGTCTTCCGCCAGGCGCAGTCCGGAGAACTGCCAGCGCGCCTCGGGCGGGAAGAAATTGCGGTAAGTGGCCCGCAGGTGTCCGGCCGGGCTCGCGCAGGAGCCGCCGCGCAGAACGAACTGGTTGGCCATGAACTTGCCGTTGTATTCGCCGATCGCGCCCTCGGCAGAACGGAACCGGGGGTAAGGGGCGAAGGGGCTGGCGGTCCATTCCCAGACGTCGCCGTAGACCTGCGCTGGGCCGGCGGATGCTGCCCCGGACGCGGGCTGGGGGCTGAATGCTTCGCTGTCGGCGAAGTGACCGGCGACGGGTTCGGTGGCGAAGGCGGCTTCCCACTCGAATTCGGTGGGCAGCCGCTTGCCGGCCCAGCGGGCATAGGCATCGGCCTCGTAGAAGCTGACGTGGCAGACCGGCGCGTCCCACTCGACCGGGCGGCGGCCGGTGAGAGTGAATACGGTCCAGTCGCCGTCCAGCTCGCGCCAGTAGAGCGGGGCGGCCCAGCCTTCGCGCCGGCACGCGGCCCACCCGTCGGACAGCCACCAGCGCGGATCGTTATAGCCGCCATCGGCCATGAACGCGCGCCACTCGCGATTGGTCACGGGCGCGGCGGCGATGCGGAAGGATTCCAGCAGGCGCTCGTGACGCGGACCCTCGCAGTCGAAGGCGAAGTCCGGGCCGGAGTGGCCGAAGGCGTAAATGCCGCCGGGGACGGAGAGCATCGCGCTCGGCGGCGCGGCGGCGGCGTGCGGGAGTTCGGGTCGGGCAGGGAAGCAGGCTGGCTCGAGCGGATTGCACGCGAACAGGTGGAGCACGTCTGTCAGCAGGAGCTCCTGGTGCTGCTCTTCGTGCTGGCAGCCGAGTTCGACGAGATCGCCGACGGTCGGGAGCGGGGCGGCGGCGAGCAGACTGGATACTGCGGCATCGACCTGCGCGCGCCAGGCGACAACCTCGTTCAGCGTGGGCCGGGTCAACAGGCCGCGGCGGGGGCGCTCGTGGCGGGGGCCGAGGGCTTCGTAATAGCTGTTGAAGAGGTAGTGCCACGCCGAATCGGCGGGGGTGTAGCCGGGCGCATGAGGGCCGAGGACGAAGGTCTCGAAGAACCAGGTGGTGTGGGCGAGGTGCCACTTCGCGGGGCTGGCATCCGGCATCGACTGGACCGTCGCGTCGGCATCGGAGAGCGTGCGGGCGAGGTGCAGGCTCTGCGCGCGCACCGCGCGGAAGCGCTCTGCGAGGGCGGCGACGGGTACCGTTGGCTCGCCCGCAGCAGTGGGGTCGAGGGGCGGCTTGGGCTGCTCCAGGCTGATGCTGCGGATGATGCGGGCTCCTTCTGCCCAGCGAATACGCGCGAAACGGCTCGAGGTTGCGGGCCTGCCCGATGGGGAAGGGCGGGGAGGCGGTTCAGCGGAGAGGGGTATCGCGCCGTCGACCTGCCGTTTTCGGCCGATGGCGGCCGTGGCTCAGCGCTCGGGTGAATGACCGATGAGAGACTGCTCGAGGAAAGTGACAAGCGCCGTCCACGAAAGGTCGTGGGCTGCGGGATCGTAGGCCATTCGCGGATCGTCGAGACTGGCGACGTCGCGGTTGGTGTAGGAATGAAGCGCGCGGCCGTGGACGAGAAGGTGCCAGTCGGCCTCGCTGGCAGTCATTTCCTGCTGGAAGGCGGCGACTTGTTCGGGCGGGACGAGCGGATCGCGCGCACCCGTGGCGGCCAGGACCCGCGCCCGGATCGCGCCGGGCGTGGCGGGCGCACGGGTGGAGAGAATGCCGTGGAAGCTGGCAACCGCGGCAAGGCTGGCGCCACTGCGCGCCAGTTCAAGCACGGCCAGTCCGCCGAAGCAGAAGCCGATCGCGGCGGTGCGCGCCGGGTCCACTCCGTCAAGCGCGGTCAGCGCCGAGAGGGCGGCGGCGACGCGGCGGCGCAGGGTGGGCGGATCATCGGTGAACCGGCGGAGCGCTGCCTGCATCTCTTCGCCATCGAGGACCCGGCCGCCGCCGTGCAGGTCGGCCGCGGCGGCGAGGTAGCCGAGTTCGGCGAGCCGCGCGCAATGGCGGCGCACGTTGCCGCCAATGCCATCGGCCTCGTGGACGACGAGGACGGCCGCACCGTTGGCCGTGGCGGAGGGGCGGTAGAGCTCGCCGCGCAGGTCGAGATCGCCATCGCGGTAAAGCCACGGTTCGGGGGTCATGAGTGGCGCTCCTGCCGGGCCTGGCGCTTGAGGGGTGCGCGTTTGGCGAGGTCGTTGCGGATGGTCGTGGCGGCAACGCCGGCTTCGCCCATCGCATGGCTGATCTGCTCGAGCCCCATCGTCACGTCGCCCGCCGCATAAAGTCCGGGAATGGTCGTGCGCTGGTGGGCGTCAACCTTGAGACAGCCCTCGGCCGAGGCCTCGGCGCCGAGCGCGAGGGCGAGTTCGGAGCGGATCACCGAGCCCAGCGCGGGGTAGACGCTGTCGAACCGGCTGGTGCCCGTCGGATCGGTGACGCAGATCCGGTCGCCGTCGACGCGCAGCGGCTCGCAGGGTCCGTTGCGCAGGGCCACGCCGAGCTCGGCGAGGGCGGAGCGGTCCGCCTCGTCCAGGTCGTGCGGCCCCTCGGGCGCGACGAGGGTGATCGCGCTGGTGTACATGCGCAGGAACGTGGCCTCGCGGGCGGCATGGGCGCCGGTGCCGATCACGCCGACTTCGCGGTCGGTCACCTCGAAGCCGTCGCAGATCGGACAGTAGCGCAGCAGCCCGCGCGCGACGGCGACATCATGCAGCTCGGGCGCGATCGGCGGGCGGTTGTTGACCACTCCGGTGGCGAGAAGCACCGTGCGGGCCTGCCAGGTGCGCCCGTCAGCGTGGACGGTGAAGTGGTCGGCGCCCGCCTCAAGCTTTTCCACTGTGCCAGACTCGACGTGTGCGCCGAACTCCGCGGCCTGTTCGCGCATCCGGCCGAGCAGATCCTCGCCGCCGATGCCGCCGGGGAAGCCCGCGTGATTGCGGGTCATCGGGATCATCGCGGCGCGGCTGCGGCCGGCATCGACGAGGCTGATGGCGAGGCGGAAGCGCGCGAGGTAGATCGCCGCGGTCAGGCCGGCGGGCCCGGCGCCGACGATCAGGCAATCGAGCGTGGGGGCCTCACTCAACGGGCAAGCCATGCCTCGAGTTCGTCGCACCCGCCGATCCGCTCGCCGCCTACGAACACCTGCGGGGTCGTTTCCACGCCCTGTTCGTCTTCGAATGCATCGACTTCCTCACGGGTGCGCAGGATGCGGTCGTCGACCGTAAAGCCGGCATCTTCCAACAGCCCCTTGGCGCGCACGCCGAACGGGCAGGTGTGGTCGGACAGGACCATGCGGTAGAGCGTGGCACTCTGGCTGTCGGGCACGCGGGCAGTCTCCGTGGAACAGGGAAGGCAATCACGCACAGAGCGCCGCAGCACCCCGGCTGTTCCCGGGCTGCGGCAGGACGGCGCGGCCGCGTGACGGCTCGGCCCTGCCCCCCTCGCGATCAGGCCCCCCCGATGATCCTCGGCGGCAGGTGGAAGCGGATGGTGAACGCGGCGTCGCTCGCCTCGCGCGCAACGGTGGCCCCGAGCTGGCGCGAGGAGGTCTCGACCAGAGTCGTCCCGAAGCCGGAACGCGCGTCCGGTTCGTACTTGTGGCCGTTGATCTCGCGCCAGCTGAGATCGAGCCCATCCGCCCCATCGGTCCAGTGGATCGAGAGCTTGCCGCGCTCCGCGCCGAGGGCGCCGTACTTCGCGGCATTGGTTGCCCACTCGTGGAAGATCAGCGCGAGGGGCGAGAGGAACGAGCGGGCGACGAGCACCGGCGGGCCGTCGATGTCGAGCACGGCGTGGCCGGCGTAGGGCGCAACGGTCGCGTCGATCAGTTCGGACAGGCTGATCGTCTGGAGTTCGCCGCTGGGCGAGGCCAGCGAATGGGCCCGGCCGAGCGCGGAGATGCGATTGCGCAGGTCCTTCGAGAAGGATTTCACGTCGGTGTGCGAGCGCGCGCCGACCGAGATCATCCCGCTGATGATGGCGAAGAGATTCTTCACCCGGTGATTCATCTCGCGCAGCATCAGCTCGCGGTTCTCGGCGAGGGCGTATTCCGGGGTGACGTCGAGCGAAACGCCAATGAGGCGCCGTGATCCGCCGTCGTCGGTAAGGCGGCCGAAGGTCTTTATCCGGCGCGTGACGCCGTCGGTCAGGATGCGGTAGCCCAATTCCAGATCGCCGCCCTTCCTGAGCACTTCGGCAAGCGCAGCGTCGAACACGGGGCGATCGTCCGGGTGGAGCCGCGCAAGGCGCGCTTCGGGATCGTTGTCCGGCACGTGCGGCGGAATGCCGAGGATCGCGCGCCCGTGGGCATCGACGACGGTCTCTCCGGTGTCCGGGCGATATTCCCAGACCGCGATGCGGCCGGCCCGGATGGCCATCTCCAGCCGCTCGCGCTCGGAGGCGAGGATCCGCTCGAGCGCGAGAGATTCGGTGATGTCGGACCAGACCAGGGTCGCGCCGTCGGTCTCGCCGGTTTGGGCCATGTAGGGGAGCACGCGCAGGGCGAAGGTGCGCTCGCCGTCGCGGGTGGTGACGCGGCGATGGATCGCGGCGTGGCCTTCCACCACGCGCCGCGCGCTGTCGAGGAACTCGGCGCCGTCGATCTGGCTGTAGACATCCTGCAGCGGCCGGCCGCGATCGCCCGGCTGGAGCGGGAACAGGCCGGTCGCGGCTTCGGTGTAGCTGCGGACCCTGAGGTCGCGATCCACGACGACCACCGCGAGGTCGGTCGATTCGAAAAAGTTGCGCAGATCGGAATTGGCGACGGTGAGCTGGTCGATCTTGGACTTGAGCTCGTCGTTGACGGTCGACAGCTCCTCGTTGGTCGACTGGAGCTCCTCGTTCATCGACATCATTTCTTCGTTGGAGCTCTTGAGCTCCTCGTTCGCGGTCTCCAGCTCCTCGATTGCCGAGCGCAGGCGGTAGCGGGTGACGCGCAGTTCGTCCTCGAGCGCATCGAGGTGATCGCCCTCGGCCTCGAGTTCGAGCAGGTCCTCCGCGTCGCTTGCCACGAACGGCGCGGTATCGCGCAGGACGAACAGCATGGTGCCATCGGACAGCGGATCGCAGATCACCTCGATCCGCTGCGAGCCGTGGTCGGAGGTGACCTCGACATCGCGGGCGACCACCCGCTTGCCCGAGTCCCGCGCCTTGCGCAGCAGCGGGCCGATGACGTTGCGCAGCTCGCCCCGGGCGAGGCTGGTCGCGCTCGATCCGCCGGCGCGGGTCACCGGGAAATCGAAGTAGCGGCCGAGCTGGCCATAGGCGGCGAGGATGCCGCCATCGCCATCAAGCACGAGCGAGGCGGGCGCATAGCGCTCGACCAGCCGGCGCACGGCTGCGGTCTCGTCGTGGACCGTGCGGCGTGTGGAATGCTCGTGCAGGCGCTCGGGCCTGCGGTCGTTGAGGCGCATATTGCCGGGCAGGTCGATCGGATAGTTCGGCGGCCCGGGCGCGCGGCGGAACAGCCGGGCCTGCAGGTCGATCGGCGGGAACAGCTGCTCGAACCGGCCGACGCTCTCCGATGGCCCGAGAAACAGGTACCCTTCGGGCCGGATCGCATAGTGCAGCAGCGGCAGGACCGACTGCTGGAGCCGGTCGTCGAAGTAGATCAGCAGGTTGCGGCACGAGACGAGGTCGATCCGCGAGAACGGCGGGTCCTTGACCAGGCTGTGATTGGAAAAGCGGATCATCTCGCGCACCTGCGGGGCGATGACGAAGCGCTCCCCCCGCGGCACGGCATAGCGCTCGCGCAGGGAGACCGGCACGTCGGCCAGCGCGGAGCCGGCATAGACCCCCTCGCGGGCGATCTGGAGCATGCGCTCGTCGATGTCGGTGGCGAAGATCTGGATGGTCTCGGGCGAGATGCCGTGCTTGCGGACGGCCTCGGCGAACAGCATGGCGATGCTATAGGCTTCCTCGCCCGAGGAGCAGCCGGGGATCCAAACGCGGATTTCGTCCCCCTCGGCCCGCTCGCGCACCAGCGGCTCGATCGCTTCGACCCGCAGCTGCTCGAACAGCTCGGGATCGCGGAAGAAGCGGGTGACGTTGATCAGCAGATCGCGGAACAGCGCCTCGCACTCGGCGTGGTCCGACTTGATCCGGGCCAGGTAGTTCGCGCCCGAGGCGATCCCAAGCACGTGCATGCGCCGCTCGATCCGGCGGACGAGAGTGGTGCGCTTGTAGCCCGAGAAATCGTGGCCGATCGCGGTGCGCAGCGTGCGACACAGGTCGTCGACGTGATTGATCACGTGGGCAGCCTCGGCTTCGGGCGAGTGGGCCGAGGCGCGGTGGCTGAAGAAAGTGGCGAGGCACTCGAGCATTTCGCCCGGCTGCTTGACGTAATCGACGAGGCCGGTGCCGACCGCCGAGAGCGGCATGCCGTCGTAGCGCGCGGTCTCGGGCTGCTGGGCGAGGCAAAGCCCGCCGTTTTCCTTGATCGCGCGCAGACCGTTGCTGCCGTCGGCGCCAGTGCCCGAGAGGATCACGCAGGCCGCGTCGCCCTGCTGGTCGGTCGCCAGCGAGATAAAGAAATCGTCGATTGGCCGGCGCAACCCGCGCGGCTGGGCGAAGTCGGTCAGCTGGAGCACGCCTTCGCGGATGGCGAGGCCGTGGCCCGGCGGGATGATGTAGACCTTGTCGGCTTCGAGCCGCTCGCCGCCTTCGGATTGGAGGACATGGAGATCGGTATGCCGGTCGAGCAACTGCGCCAGCATGGACTCGTGATTGGGGTCGAGGTGCTGGACGACGACGAAGGCCATGCCGGTGGGCGCGCGCGCAGGGGCGAGCATTTCGCGCAGGGCCTCGAGCCCGCCCGCGGAGGCGCCGATGCCGACGACCGGCAGGCGCGCGGCTGACGCTGCAGTGCGGCTCACAGCAGTCCGCTGCTGCTGTCGAGTTCCGCCAGGGTGACTTTCGCCTGCGCGACCATCGCCGCGGTGTTGGCGATGGTGAGGAGCGAGCCTTCGACGATCATTCCACTGTTGGCGAGCACGGGGCTGAGCCGGTCGAGGACATTGCCGAGGCTGGTGTCATAGTCCTGCAGCAGGTCGGGCTGGGTGCGGCTGATGTCGAACTGCGAGGCGAAGATGTAGCGGACCTTGCCGGCCATTGCGGTGAGCTTGGACATGTAGAGCAGGTTGACGAAGGGCACGCCGTTCTTGCGGAAGTTCACCAGCGGCGTGCGGACGTTGGCGATGCGATCCTCGCGCAGAAAGGCATGGATCTTCTCGCGCGCCTCCGCGTCCACCTGCTGGCCTTGCAGGAAGCGGCAGTTGCGGCCGATGATTTCGGAAGGGACGTAGCCGGTGAGGCGGGAAAAAGGTTCGTTCGTCAGCAGCAGTTCGTGGTCGCCGTCGGCAGCACCGAGGGAGAGGGCCACGGTCGAGGAGCGGAAATAGTCCACCAGCTCCCCGGGAAGTTCAACGTCTCGCATGAAGGCTCCATCTTCCCCTCCCAAGGTGTGGAATCATCGTGACCGGCCTGCGGTTCCGCGCCGATAGACGTGCCGAGAATTTGGTTCAACCTGTTGATTTAACGTATGTAATTTAGCCGCCGCGCACTTGTAGACCGTCCAGCAGGGCCATGCCGCAAAGCGCCGCGGCGTCGAGTCCGCGAGCTTCCGCGGCGATCACCTGCGCGAAGTAGCGCGCCACAACCGCCTTGGCGCGATCGGCATCGGCAAAGCGCGCCTGGCGCTGCAGTTGCCAGCCTGCCACCGCGACGGCGCACATCGTGGCGAACGCAACCGAGCCGGCGAGGCGATCGTCGAGCGAGGCCGATCCGAGGAAGTGGCGCGCGATCTCGGCGCACCGCCGGGCGAGCGAGGCCAGCGCAGGCGCATCGCTGCAATCAACGGCAACCTCGCCCAGCAGCGCCAGGAGCGAGGCGCCGCCGTCCATGTCGAGCTTGCGGGTGACGAAATCGGCCGCCTGGATGCCGTTGGTGCCCTCGTATATCGGCAGGATGCGGGCGTCGCGGTAGAATTGGGCCGCGCCGGCTTCCTCGATGAAGCCCATTCCGCCATGGACCTGTATGCCAAGGCTAGCCACCTCGCAGCCGAGGTCGGTGCACCACGCCTTGGCTAGCGGCACCAGCACGTCGGCGCGCGCTGAAGCGCCGGCGTCGCCCAGCGCGGCGCGGTCGATCTGGCCAGTGGTGTAGTAGAGCAGGGCGCGGCCGGCCTGCGTCAGCGCGGTCATCCGCAGGATCATCCGGCGCACGTCGGGGTGCTCGATGATCGCCACGGGCGACTTTTCGGCGCTGCCCGCCCGGGGAGACTGGATGCGCTCTCGCGCGTAGGCCGAGGCCTGCTGCAGGGCCGCTTCGGCCACCTGCACGCCCTGGCTGCCGACGCTGATCCGGGCGGCGTTCATCATCGTGAACATGCAGCGCAGGCCGTCGTGCTCGGCCCCGAGCAGCTCGCCGACGCAGGCGTCGTTGTCGCCGTAGCTCATCACGCAGGTGGGCGAGGCGTGGATGCCGAGCTTGTGCTCGATCGAGACCGCGCGCAGGTCGTTGCGCGCGCCCGGAGTGCCGTCAGCGCCAGGCAGGAACTTGGGCACGAGGAACAATGAGATCCCGCGCGAGCCCGCCGGCGCGCCGGGGGTGCGCGCCAGCACGAGGTGGACGATGTTCCCGGCTAGGTCGTGCTCGCCCCAGGTGATGAAGATCTTGGTGCCCTTGATCGACCACAACCCGGCGTGCGGGCCCGCACTGATCGGCGTTGCCATGGTGCGCAGCGCGCCCACGTCCGAGCCGGCCTGCGGCTCGGTCAGGTTCATCGTGCCGGACCATTCGCCCGAGAGCAGCCGCGGCAGGTAGCGCGCCTGCTGCTCCGGGGTGCCGTGGTGGTGGATCGCTTCGGCCGCGCCCTGCGTGAGGATCGGCAGAAGGGTGAAGCCGAGGTTGGCGGTGCCGAGCGTCTCCATGACGCAGGCGGCGAGGCTGAACGGCAGGTCTTGCCCATCGTGCTCGCCCGGGCCGGCAATCGCGCCCCAGCCCTGCTCGACGAAGGCCGCGTAGGCCTCGGCATAGCCGGCGGGCAGGGTGACGCGGCCATGGACGCAGCGCGCGCCCGCGGTATCGCCGCTGCGGTTGAGCGGCGCCCATTCGCCCTGGGCGAAGCGGGCGATGCCCTCGGCGATGGCCTCGGCCATGTCGGGCGTCGCCGCGGCAAAGCGCTCGTGAGCGGCGAGTTGCGGCAGGCCCGCGTTGACGGTGAGGGCCAGCAGCTGGTCGGCGGTCGGCGCGGCGAAGCTCATGCCTGTGATCTCCAGTTCTCGAACTCGGTGCGCAGGGCGCGCTTGTCGACCTTGCCCGTCGCGCCGAGCGGGATCGCCTCGACGATCACGTAGTCGTCGGGCATCCACCAGCGGGCGATCCGGCCCTCGAGCCAGGCGGCAAGTTCCGCCGCCGTGACGCTGAGCCCGGGCCGCGCCTCGACCACCAGCACCGGTCGCTCGTCCCACTTCGGATGCGGCACGCCGATGGCCGCCGCGTTGGCGACCGCCGGGTGCGAAAGGGCGAGGTTCTCGATCTCGATCGAGCTGATCCATTCGCCGCCCGACTTGATCACGTCCTTTGCGCGGTCGGTGATCTGCATCACGCCGTGCGGATCGATCGTCGCGACGTCGCCGGTGTCGAAGAAGCCGTGCGAGTCGAGGATCTCGCCGCCCGCGCCGTTGACATAGGCCGCGGCCACCGCGAAGCCGCGGACCAGCAGGCGGCCCGGGGTCGCGCCGTCCCACGGCAGGTCTGCCCCCGCATCGTCGGCGAGGCGGAGTTCGACCCCGAACGGCGGGCGGCCCTGGCGCAGCTTGATCCGGGTGCGCTCATCCGCAGAGACCTCGCCGAGCGCCGCCGGCACGCCGCCGACCGTGCCGATCGGCGAGGTCTCGGTCATGCCCCAGGCGTGGACGACCTCGACGCCGTAGTCTTCCTCGAACGCGCCGAGGATAGCCGGCGGCAGCGCCGCGCCGCCGATCACCACGCGCTTGAGGTGCGGCAGGGTGAGGCCGTGTTCGCGCAAGTGCTGGAGCAGCCCGAGCCACACTGTCGGCACCGCGGCGGAGAAGGTCACGCGCTCACGCTCGAGCAGCTCGTAGACCGAGCCTCCGTCGAGCTGCCCGCCCGGCATGACCAGCTTGGCCCCGGCCATCGGGCAGGCGAAGGCCAGGCCCCAGGCGTTGGCGTGGAACATCGGCACGATCGGCATGACCACGTCGTCCGGCCCGATCGCGAGCCCGGCGGCGCTGGTGCCGATCATCGCGTGGAGCACGTTCGAGCGGTGGGAGTAGAGCACGCCCTTGGGATTGCCGGTCGTCCCCGAGGTGTAGCACAGCCCGCAGGCGGCGGCTTCGGGGAACTGGCCCCAGGCCGGCGGGTCGCCGGCGGCGGCGAGCCAGTCCTCGTAGGCGAGCGCCCAGGGGGCGGGCGCGGCATCCGCGCCGTCGCCGATCACCACGTAATGTTCGAAGGGCAGGGCGGCGCGCAGCGGCTCGATCAGCGCGATGAAGCTGGTGTCGAGCACCAGCACCCGCGCCCCGCCGTCACGTGCGATCCATGCCAGTTGGTCGGGGTGGAGCCGCGGGTTGAGCGTGTGGAGCACCGCGCCGATGCCCATTGCGCCATACCAGCATTCCATGTGCCGCTCGCTGTTCCAGGCCAGCGTGGCAACGCGGTCCCCCGCGGCGATACCGAGCGCCGCCAGCGCCGCCGACACCTGTCGCGCCCGCCCGTGCAGCACGCGATACGTGGTGCGGTGGACCGTCCCGTCGGTGTGACGGCTCACCACCTCGCGCGCGCCGTGGACCGTGGCGGCATGGGTGATCACCTTGTCGACGGTGAGCGGCCAGTCCTGCATCAGGCCATCGTGCGGCTGCGGCATCGCGGGTCCTTTCCGGGCACGCCCCTCCCGGCGGCGCGGAGCACGCGCCGGGAGGGGCTCACTCCAACTGAAGTCAGGCGATCAGAAGCGGATCGTCGCCGATGCGCCGAAGGTGCGCGGCTCGGCCGCCTGGATGCGGTTGGCGGTGCTGCCGGTGAACACGCCGTTGTTCAGCCCCAGCGAGGCGCCGAGCGGCTGGTACACCGAGAGCGCCCGGTAGTGCCGATTCGCGAGGTTGCGGCCGAACACCGAGACCGACCAGCGATCGTTCGGCCCACCCAGCGTGAGCCGCGCGCCGACCACGGCATAGGCGTCGGCCAGCGACTGGATGTTCGCGTCGTTGACCGTGCCGACGTACTGGCGCGAGACCGTCGAGATATTGGCGTTCGCCGCCAGCGTCAGGCCGCTCGAGCCGAGCTCCCCGGTCCAGTCGATGGCGAAGTTGCTGGTCCACTTGGGCGAGAAGGTGTTGGGCTTGCCGGTAAGGTCCTGCACCTGGCCTTGCGCCGGAAGCGTCGTGCAGGCGGCCGGGATCACCCCGCCGACCGGAGCGCAGCCCGCCGGCCCCGGCCCGTTGGCGAAGGAGGTGAACTTCGAGTCGAGGTAGGCCACCGACGCCGAGAAGGTCAGGCCGCGCACCGGGGTGAGGCTGCCGTCGAATTCGAAGCCCTGCTGCCTGAGGCTGCCCGCGTTGCGGACGATGAAGCTCAGGCCGTCGAACGCGCGGTCCTGGAACCCGCCGATGTCCATGCGGTAGAGCGTGAGGTTGGCCTTCACCTTGCGGTCCAGCCAGCTCGACTTGATGCCCAGCTCGTAGTTCTTGACCGTCTCCCGGTCGAACACGCGCTGGGTCGAGACGAGCACCCCGTTGGTCACCACCGAGAGCGAGGCTGCGCCCGCGCCCGAGTTGTAGCCGCCGGACTTGTAGCCGGTGGAGTGGGTGGCAAACAGCATGATGTCGCTGGTCGGCTTCCAGTTGAGGCCGACGCGATAGGTGAAGCGCTGCTCCGAGATATTCGGGAAAGTCAGCGCTTCGGGCGCGCGCAGGATGCCGGCGCCGGTGAACGGGCTGGAGATCTGCGAATAGGTTCCGCGCTTCTTGTCGCTCGTCCAGCGGCCGCCCAGCGTCAGTGTGAGCCCGTCGGTCAGTTGCAGATTGCCCTGGGTATAGGCCGCGAGCGACTGCACGTTCTGGAACACCTGTTGGTCGGTCGCCGCGACGCCGCCGGTGGTGGCATAGTAGGTCGCGCAAGCGCCCTGCACGCCGGCCGAGGCCGTGCGCAGGACGGTGCCGCAATAGGCCGAGCCCATGTTGAGCTGTTCGCCGAGCTTGAAGTCTTCCGAGAAGTAGTAAAGCCCCGCAACCATGTCGAGCTTGCCGCCAAGCCACTGGTTCTGCGGCGAGATGAACTGCAGCTCGTGGTTGTGGCTACGCGAGTCGAAGGTGCTGCGGCGGGTGGCGAGGCTCACCGGGAAGTAGACGATGTCGCCGTCGAGCTGGTCGTTGGTCCAGACCCGGTAGCTGTCAATCAGCTTGAGGGTGGCGCCATTCAGGTCAAGCGAGGCCGTGCTCGAGAAGCCGTAGTTCTTGTCGATCAGTCCCGCGCCGATGAACTGGTTCATCACGCGGTCGTTGAGGTTGGTGTCGGGCCCGCCGTTGAACGCGGCCTGGATGAACGCCAGGCGCGCCGGGCTCACCGAGTTTGCGTCGAAGTCGAAGTTGGAGACGCCGTCGCCGTCGAGCTTGGTATAGTCGGCCCGCAGGATCCACTGGAGGTCGCCGATATCGGCCTTGAGCGTTGCGCGGAAGGCCATGTCGTCGGAGCCGCCGTAGCGCTTGCCGTCGAGCTTGTTGATCCACGGACCCTTGTACCACTGGCCCATGCCGGCAACGCGCAGCGCCAGGTTCTCGCCGAGCGGCAGGTTGACGTTGCCCGAAAGCTTGTAGCGGTCGAACGAGCCGACTTCGCCCGAGACTTCGCCGGAAAGCTCATGGCGCGGCAGAGCGGAGCGCAGCGAGAGCGCGCCCACGCTGGCATTGCGGCCGAACAGGGTGCCCTGCGGCCCGCGCAGCACTTCGACGCCCTCGATGTCGAGGAACGCACCGAGAACCGAACCCGAGCGGGGCACGTAGACCCCGTCGAGGAACACCGCGACACTCGGTTCGATGAGCGTGTTGGCGAGCGAGCCCACGCCGCGGATGCCGATCCGGGTCGAGCCGGTGTTCGACGAGCGCACGGTCTGGAAGTTGGTTGCGACGCGGCCAAGGTCGAGCACGGTGACGACGTTGGCCTTGGCCAGCGCCGCGCCATTGAACGCGGCGATCGAGATCGGCACGTTCTGGACGTTCTCGGCGCGCTTCTGGGCGGTGACGACGATCTCGCCGGCGTCGGCCGGAGCCGCGTCGGCGGGCTGGGGGGTGGGCTGGGCGGCAGGCGCTGCCTGCTGCGCGAGGGCAGGTGCGGCAAAGCCGAAGGCGGCGGTGATGGCCAGCGCCGAAGCGCGCAGCCGCAAGGTGCGGTCAAACATCCTGGAAATCTCCCCTCTGCAATCTTGTTGCCCGCTGATTACGGCCATTGCACGGCCGTGTTTTCACATTTGACGACACCGATTTTGCAATCCGTGTCATACCATCCCGGACTTGAGCAGCACGAGCACCATCGCCGCCAGCATCGTGGTTTCGAGCACCATCAGTGCCACGGGCCTCAAGCCGAGTCGGACGATGTCGCCGAGGCGCGTTTTCATTCCGATCGCGGCGATCGAGGTGACGAGGCACCAGCGCGAGAGATCGTTGCCGGCAGCGGTGAGCGCAGGCGGCAGGGCAACCACGCTGTTGAGTACCACGAACGCGGCAAAGGCGACGACGAACCACGGCAGCAGCGGCGGGCGCACGGTGCCCGGCGCGGCGCTGGAGCGGGTGATCTGGCCGGCGACGAGGATTACCGGCAGCAGCATCGCCACGCGCAGCAGCTTGACGATAGTCGCGGTGTCCCCGGCATCGGGCGAGATCGCATAGCCGGCGCCGACGACCTGCGCGACGTCGTGGATCGTCGCGCCGATGAATATGCCCGCCTGGTGATTGGACAAGCCGGTGGCGTGGGCGATCACCGGATAAGCGATCATCGCGAGGGTGGAGAGCGCCGAGACGCCGATGACCGTGAACAGCGTCGCCTGCTCCTTCTTCTCGTGCGCGGGCAGCGCGGCCGACAGCGCCAGCGCCGCCGAGGCGCCGCAGATCGCCGTGGCCCCGCCCGAGAGGAAGCCGAACAGCGGGTTGAACCCGAAGGCCTTGGCGAACAGGACTGACATGCCGATCGTCACCGCGACCATTGCGAGGACCATGATCACCGGACCCCAGCCGAGCGCCGTGACCTGGCTCCAGCCGATCCGCATGCCGAGCAGGGCCACCCCCGTCCGCAGCAGCGCCTTGGCGGCGAATTCGACCCCGGGGCGGGTGCGGTCCTGCTCGGTGAGGAAGTTGAATGCCATGCCGAGCAGCAAGGCATAAAGCATCACCGGCGCGGTGTAGTGCTCGGACAGGAACGTCGCGGCCGCGGCGACGACGAGCGCGGTGGCGAGGCCCGGGGCGATCGTCCGGGCCTGGTCAGGCAGGCTGGTCATGGGTTGCATCCTCTAATTTGACCCGTTTCTCCCGAGCGAAGTCGAGGAACCATGCCGAGCGCCAGCGAGCCAGCGAGGGCGAAGGGTCTCGCTTCGCTCGAACCAGTCTCTCGACTTCGCTCGGGAGGGACGGATGCAGGGTGATCAGGTAAGCACCATGGCCGCGTTCACCGGGCGTGGCGCAAGGTCGGCCAGATAGGTTCGGCGCAGGATCGCGAAGACCAGCGCGGCGGCGAGGCAGGGCACGGGCAGCAGGCGGAAGGCGCCGAGCAAGCCGAGGCTGTCGGCGAGGCGCCCGGTCAGGATCGGCCCGGGCGCGAGGCCGATAAGGTTGTTGGCGAGGGTAAGCGTGGCGAACGCCGAGGCATGGACGGCAAGCGGGGTAAGATTGGCGACCATCGCCCCGGCAGGTCCGGTAGTGCCGGCAACGAGGAACATCGCCACTCCGAGAAGGGCCAGCTGGCCCGGACCCGGCGGAAGCTGGAAGGCGAGCGCGAGGGCAGCCGCGGTGCACAGGCTGCAAGCCAGCGCGAGCGAGATCTTGCGGGCCGGCAGGTCCCGCGCCAGCCGGTCGCTCAAGAGGCCGCACACGACCATGCCCGTGCCGCATACCAGCAGCAGCACGGCGGCGGCGCGCCCGGCGCGGTCGATGGGCAGGGCGTAGTAGCGGTTGAGGTAGCTCGGCAGCCACGCCGGTAGCGCGCCGGCGGCGAACAGCTGGAGGCCGCTGCCGACATAGGCCAGCACGACCGAACGGGTGGCGAAGAGCGCGCGCAGCGAGCCGCGCGAGGCGGCCGCGCCCGCATCGAGGCCCGCAAGCGCGCGGATGCGGTTCTCGCGGGCGACGAGCGGATAGGCCAGGCCGAGCGCCAGCCCGGAGAGCCCGATGGCGAGGAACGCGGTGCGCCAGCCGTGGCTTGCCGCAACCTGCGCGCCGACCGCGACGCCAAGCACTTGCCCGAAGAGCCCTCCGGCCATGAACGCCGCGGAGAGCGTCGCGCGCAGTCGCTGCGGGAACACGCTGATCACCACCGCGATGCCGACGCTGCCGTAAGCCGCCTCACCCACGCCGACGAGCGCGCGGCCGAGCAGCATCGTCGTGTAGCCCCCCGCCACCGCGCAGAGCAGGGTGGCGAGGCTCCACAGCACAGCCATGAGGGTCAGGCTGCGCACCCGGCCGAAACGGTCGGCCGCGAGCGAGAGCGGGAAGGTCAGCACGCCGACCATGACCGCCACGACGCCCGACAGCAATCCGAGCTGGCTGTCTGTCAGGTGCCATTCGGCCTTGAGCAGCGGGAACACCGCGCCAAGCACCTGGCGGGCCATGTAGTCGGAGATGAGCAGGCCGAAGCTGAGCGCGAACACCGCCCAGGCATAACCGGTCACGGTGGCCGGACCGGAGCCGGAGGGGCCGTTCGCAGCGATGTGTCCCGCCATTGTTTCCCCTCCCGTTCCTGCCCGCCGGGCCTTACGCCCGTTCGCGCACCAGCCCGCCGATCAGCGGCAGGGCATCGGCCCATGGGCCATAGCCGGCTGCCGGATTGAGGTGCCCGACCTCGCCCGCGTCGATCAGCTCGGCGCCCCAGCATTCGGCCAATTGCACCACTTTGTCGAACCCGGCGAGCGGGTCGTTGCGGCTCGCGACGACTTTGGTCGGAAACGGCAGTCGCTCCCGCGCGATCGGCAGCCAGCCGCCAGCCGCCAGTTGCTCCAACGTCGGGTAGCCGGCGGGCAGCGGGGTCTCGACATCAGCCGGGGTCACCAGCAGCGCCCCGCAGACCTGCGCGGTGGGCCGGGTGGCCCATCGCGCGACCATCAGGCAGCCGGCGCTGTGGGCGGCGAGGATCACCTCGCCGTCGATGGCCCGCATCGCCGCGTCGAGCGCCGACACCCGCGCGTCGCGGCTCAGCCGGTCGGCCTCCAGCGGCGGCACCGTCACCGAACCGGGGATCTCCCGAGCGGCGTGGGTCTGCCAGTGGTCCTCGACGTGATCGCGCAGGCCGGGGACGAACAGGACGGTGGGCGGGCTCATTGGCGTCAGGCCGCCCGCAGCGGCACGGCGGCCTGGCCGCGCTCGCGGTTGGGCGCCATGCCGAGCCGGGCCAGGGTTTCCTCGACCGAGTTGTATTGCGTCCCGATCCGGTAGATCCGCCGCGCCTCGGCCCCGTCGGCCACTTCGCGGCCGAGCTCGCGGCTGATCCGCACCAGCTGCTCGATCTGCGCGACCGAGCCCATCTTGTTGCCGTGCGGATCGTAGATCGTGTCCTCGATCCCGCAGCGCGCGTGCATGCCGAGCGCGATGGCGATGGTGTTGATCGGCAGGACATTGCCCATCACGCTTTCCAGCGTCACGGTGGATCCGTCCGGCGCGCGGCGGATGAACTCCATGAAGTTCGCCGGGTTGGGCCCGTCGAACCCGCCGCCGATGCCGACCCAGGTGAGGTTCAGCGGCCCCTTGTAGTGGCCGCGCCGCACCAGGCGCTCGACCGTTTCCATGTCGGGCATGCAGGTCAGCTGGAAGTGCGGCTGGATCCCGCTGGCGGTGAGCCGGCGCAGGTGCTCCTCGACCCACTGCGGCCCGGCCGGCACGACCATCTCGCGGTAGGCCTGGTAGAGTGCGGGATTGGCGAGGCTGGTCTCGCCGTATTCCTCCTCGGTCATCAGGTCCATCACGTTCATCTGCGTGGTGTTGACCGCGATCGTCACCTGCTCGGGTGCCGGCTTGAGGTCCGCCAGCATGTGGCGCACCTCGTCGGACAGCCACTTGGCCTCGGCGCCGTCCTCTTCGCTCTCGGGAGCGAACGAGATCGAGCCGCCGACCTGGATGATCATCCCGGGGACCGCGGTGCGGATGCGGTCGATCATCTCGTTGAACATCGACAGGCGCTTGGAGCCGTGGCCGTCCAGTTCGCGGCAATGCAGGTGCAGTACCGTTGCACCGGCGTTGTAGCAGTCGACCGCCTTCTGGACCTGTTCCTCCATGGTGACCGGGATATCCTCGGGAAAGTCCGAGGGCAGCCACTCGGGCCCATAGGGCGCGGCGGTGATGACCAGCTTGTCCTGGTTCTTCGGCAGCAGGGAATCGTCGAGGAATTGCATCGGCTTAACTCCTTGGAATAGCTAGAAAGGGCGATCTCCGATGATGCCCGCGCGCTCCATCCGGCGGACCGTGGGCGCATAGTCCATCACCGCGTAGTGCTGGGTCGAACGGTTGTCCCAGATCGCCATCGAGTTGGGCTGCCAGCGCCAGCGCACCTGGTATTCGGGGATGCTCGCCCGGCCGATCAGGTACTGCAGCAGGCTGGCCCCGCCGGGCGCATAGTCCTGCCCGTAGCGGACGTTCGCGGCCGTATGGTAATTGGTAAAATGCGTTGTGAAGCCGTTGACGAACAGGATCTTTTCGCCGGTCTCGGGATGCGTGCGGACCACCGGGTGCTCGGCATCGGGGAATTGGGCCTTCAACGCGTGGCGCTGCTCCTCGCCCATCCGCGCGCCGAACGTCGCCTCGATCGAGTGGCGGGCCTTCAGTGGTTCGATCGTTTCCTTAACATGGTCCGGCAAATCACTGTAAGCCTTGGCCATATTCGCCCACATCGTGTCGCCGCCCACCGGCGGGCAGGCCACGCAGCGCAGCACGCAGCCGAGCGGCGGCGCCTCGCGCCAGGTCGCATCGCAGTGCCAGGCGTTCTCATAAAAGTCGGGCGGGGAGTTCTCGTCCTTGTAGATCCTGACGAGGCCCGGATGCTCGGGATCGCTGCCTGCCACCGGGTGGTCCTCGAGCGCCCCGAAGCGCTCGGCAAAGGCGACGTGATCGGCGCGCGAAATGTCCTGGCCGCGCAGGAACAGCACCTTGTGCTCGAGCAGCGCGACGCGGATCTCGGCGAACAGACCGTCATCGCGGACGGCGTCGGCCAGGCTGACGCCGCTCAGCTCGGCGCCGATATGCGTGGTGAGCTTCTCGATCCTCATGGGACTGCCTTTCAGATCACGAAGATGGATGAGCCGATGGTGGCGCCGCTCTCGAGATCGCGGTGGCCCTGCACGCAATCCGCAAGGGCGTAGCGCTGGCCGATCTCGACCTTGATCCGGCCCGCCGCCAGATGGCCGAACCAGAGCGCGGCATTCTCGGCGCGCTCGGCGGGATCGGCGTAGTAGTCGGCGAAGGCCGGGCGGGTGAAATAGACCGAGCCCTGGAGCATCATCTGGAAGGCATCAATCGGCGGGATCGGCCCCGAGGCCGTGCCGCAGCCGACCAGCATCCCGCGCCGCCGCAGCGACTTGAGCGACCCCTCGAAAGTATCCTGCCCGACGCTGTCGAACACGGTCTGCACGCCTTCGCCGCCGGTCAGCTCATGGACCCGCGCGGCAACGTCCTGGCGCCGATAGAAGATGATCTCGTCGCAGCCATTGGCCTTCGCGATCTCGGCCTTGGCCTCGGTCGACACCGTGCCGATCACGCGCAGGCCGAGCAGCTTGGCAAGCTGCACCGCGAGCAGGCCGACGCCGCCGGCGGCGGCATGGAGCAGGATCGTGTCGCCTGCCTTGAGCCGCGGATCGCACCGGGTCAGCCAGTAAGTCGCGGAGAGGCCGCGCATGGTGGAGGCCGCCGCCTGCTCGAACGAGACGCTCTCGGGCAGCTTGAACAGCGGGGCGGCCGGCATGACGCGCGCGGTGCTGTAGGCGCCGAGCGGGCTGCCGTTGTAGGCCACGCGGTCGCCGACCGCGAACCCGGTCACCCCTTCGCCGAGCGCTTCGATCGTGCCCGCGCCCTCGACGCCGATGCCGCAGGGCGGCTGTACCGGGTAGTAGCCCGAGCGGAAGTAGGTATCGGCGAAGTTGCAGCCGACCGCCGCGTGGCGGATGCGCACCTCGCCGGGGCCCGGCTCGCCGACCGTGACGTCCTCGAGCCTGAGGACTTCGGGACCACCGGTCTCGTAGAAACGGACAGCTTGCGCCATCGCCTGCACTCTCCCCTTTGCTTTGGCCGCACATTACGGGGGGAACTGCTTGCATTTTTCACATTTCATGACATTGTTTTGCCATTCGACGCCAAGGCGGCGCGGCACATCGTCCGGGGGAGAAGGACGCATGGCGGAACTGGTTCGGGTGGCCGCGCTCACCGGCTACCGGGAGACGATGGCCGGGTTCGGCGTCGATCCGCGGCCGTTCCTGCGCGAGCAGGGGCTGACCGCCGATCTGCTCGCCAATCCGGAGCGCCTGATCCCCGCCGTGGCCGTGATCCGACTGTTGGAGCGCAGCGCCGAGGCGACCGGTTGCGCCACGTTCGGGCTGCGCATGGCGGAAGGCCGCTCGCTCGCCAACCTCGGCGCCACCAGCTTGCTGATCGCGCACCAGCCGACGCTCAGGCAGGCGCTGGCGACGCTGTCCGAGTTCCGGTCGCGGATCAATTCGACACTGGTCCTGCACATCGAGGAGATCGACGGCGACATCGTGCTGCGCGAGGATTTCCAGCTCAGCCGGCCGGAGCCGAGCCACCACGCCTCGGCGCTGGCGCTCGGCGTGCTGGCACGGGTTTGCGGGACGGTCCTCGGCGATGCCTGGTCGCCGCGCAACATCTGCTTCTCGTGGGCCGCGCCCCCGCCGGCGGAACTGCCGATCTTCACCCGGGTGTTCCGGTGTCGTCCGATGTTCGACTGCGAATTCAACGGGCTGGTGATCGATCCGGCCGATCTCGACTGCCTCAACGCGCGCGCCGACGAGCAACTGGCGCTCCATGCACGCCAGCTCCTCGAAGCGGTGATGAGCCCGGCAGGGCGCACGATCGTCCAGGACGTGGGGCAACTGATCAAGCTGCTGCTGCCATCGGGCAAGGCATCGATCCAGACCTGCGCGGCCTCGCTGGGAGTGACCGTGCGCACGCTCCAGCGTGGCCTTGAGGCCGAGGGCGAAAGCTTCAGCAACCTCCTCCACAAGTCGCGGATGCAGCTTGCTACCCAGTATCTCGCAAACCCGCGCATGCGCGTCACCGATGTGGCGGACATGCTCGGCTACAGTTCGATCGGGGCATTCAGCCGCTGGCACGCGCAGGTTTTCGGCAAGCCGCCCCGGCGCGAGCGGCGGAGCCTGTGAACGCAGGTCGATAGACCGCCGCTTCCGCTCAGGCGGTGATCGACGGAGCGCTGGTGCCGGCAGAGGGATTTGAACCCCCGACCTTCGGTTTACAAAACCGCTGCACTACCACTGTGCTATGCCGGCCCGGTGCATGGGCGCCTGAATTGCAGGCGCTTGGCGCCTTTGCCCTAGGCTGCGCCGAAGGTCCAGCCTTCGGTGCGGGCTACTTCGGCGAGGCCGGCCGGCTCCCACAACGCGGGCTGGTGGGCGTGACCGCGCAGCCAGGCGGCGGTGAGGAGCGCATCGCTGGCGTGGTCGGCGATTCCACCGGTGCCAGGGACGGGGTG
>Ga0207703_10000677_pt1 | contig 33813 bp, 28 predicted proteins | sample KBSSwiS12_FD_184304 | JGI IMG/M metagenome (GOLD analysis project Ga0207703, IMG submission 184304) | Switchgrass rhizosphere microbial communities from Kellogg Biological Station, Michigan, USA - KBS Switchgrass S1-2 (SPAdes) (version 2) | ecosystem: Host-associated > Plants > Roots >... | reverse complement strand
CCCGCCCACCGCTGCCGCGGTCGCCACGGACGCCGGCGACGAGACTGCGGCCGATAGTGGCGACGCCACTGTGGTGACGGATGGCACGGCGATCAACCTGCAGGTCGATACGCCCGGCGCCGCCTCGGTGGCGGCGACCGAATCGGCACTGCGCGGCATCCCGGGCGTGCGCTCGGCTATCACGACCAGCCTTGCGCTTGGCGGCGTGTCGGTGGTGCGGGTTTCGTTCGATGGTGATCCAGTGGCCCTGAAACCGTTGCTCGAATCGCGCGGCTGGTCAGTGATTGGCAGCGGCACGACTTTGCGTATCCGGCGTGCGGGCGCACCCTCGCAAGGCGGGCCGGCGGCACCGGCCGCGGACAACGCGACCAGCGGATGAGCCAGATCGCGCTGCCATTTGATTGGCCGCCCGACCCGCGCGACGACGAATTCCTCGTCAGCGACTCGAACGCGCGCGCCGTCCAGCAGCTTGAACGCTGGAGCACCTGGCCGGTGATGGCGCTGGTGCTCACCGGCCCGCGCAAATCGGGCAGGAGCCTGCTCGCGCGGATCTTCGCGGCGAAAAGCGGCGGCGAGATCATCGATGATGCCGAGCGCCAGAACGAAACCGCGATCTTCCATGCCTGGAATCGCGCCCAGGCCGAGCATCATCCTCTGGTGATCGTCGCTGACGCGGTTCCACCCGAGTGGTCGGTGAAGCTTCCCGATCTTCGCTCCCGGCTCACCGCCAGCCCGGTCGCGCGAATCGGCCCGCCCGATGAGACGCTGATGCGGGCGCTGCTAGAGCGCCAGTTCCTTCGCCGCGGACTCGATGCCCGGCCTGACCTGATCCAGTGGCTGCAACTCAGGATCGAACGCAGCCATGTCGCGCTCCTGCGCACCGTCGATATCCTCGATCAGGCGGTGCTCGCGCGCCACAAACGCTTGTCGATTCCGCTCGCGCGGGCCACATTGCAGGAAGCGGGACTGATTGCAGGCCGCGCCCCCGAATTGCCGATAGAGGCCCCATGACCCGACCAGCCCATATCGTGCGCCTCGATGACGATGACGATCCCTTCTTCACGGGCGAGGGAAGCGATCGTTATTTCAACCGCGAGCTTTCCTGGCTCGCCTTCAACCGGCGCGTGCTGGAAGAAGCGTGCAACCGTGCGCATCCTTTGCTGGAGCGCGTCCGCTTCCTGTCGATCTCTGGCTCCAACCTCGACGAATTCTTCATGGTTCGCGTCGCCGGCCTTAAGGGCCAGCAACTCCAGGACGTCGATCGCCTCTCCGCCGATGGGATGACCCCGGGGCAACAGCTCTCCGCGACGATCGCTGAAGCCGACGCCCTTATGGCGAGCCAGCAGGAGGTATGGCGGGACCTTCGCGGCCAGCTTGCCGAAGCTGGAATCGCCATGCTCCACAGCCAGTCGATCGAAGGCGAAGCGGCTGACTGGCTCGAAACCCATTTCCGCGAACAGATTTTCCCGATCCTCACGCCACAGGCGCTCGATCCGGCGCATCCCTTCCCGTTCATCCCCAACAAGGGGCTGAGCGTGATCTTCGATCTGGTCCGCATATCGGACAAGGAGCGGATTCGCGAACTGGTCATGCTGCCTGCCGCGATGCCACGCTTCGTCCGGCTGCCGGGCGAGATCGCGCGCTATGTGACGATCCAGACCATTCTCAAGCGGTTCGCGCCACTGCTGTTCCCTGGGTACATCGTCAACGGCGCCGCCAATTTCCGGGTGCTGCGCGACAGCGATATCGAGATCGAGGAAGAGGCGGAGGATCTCGTCCGCTACTTCGCCAACGCAATCAAGCGCCGTCGTCGCGGGCGGGTTATCCGGCTCGAGATCGAGACGGGCATGAGCGACGAGCTCGAGGCGCAGCTCAAGGAAGAGCTGGCCGGCACTGACGCCATCATCACGGAAAGCGCCGGCTTCCTCGGTATCGGCGACCTCGAATCGCTCGTCGACGAAGACCGGCCGGACCTGAAATTCCCGCCATACAGCCCGCGTTTCCCCGAGCGGATCCGCGAATTTGGCGGCGATTGCTTTGCGGCGATCCGCGCCAAGGACATTGTCGTCCATCACCCGTACGAGACGTTTGACGTCGTCCTCGCCTTTCTGCGCCAGGCCGCCGAAGACCCCGATGTCGTCGCGATCAAGCAGACGCTCTATCGCGCCGGCAAGCAGCCGGCGGTCATCAACGCGCTGATCGCCGCGGCCGAAGCGGGGAAGTCAGTCACGGCGGTGGTCGAGCTCAAGGCACGCTTCGACGAAGAGCAGAATCTGCTCTGGGCCTCGGCGCTGGAGCGGGCTGGCGTTCAGGTCGTCTATGGCTTCATGGAGTGGAAGACCCACGCCAAGGTCTCGATGGTGGTGCGCCGTGAATCGGGTCAGTTCCGCACCTACTGCCATTTCGGCACCGGCAATTATCATCCGGTAACGGCAAAAATTTATACCGATCTCAGCTTCTTCACCGCGGATCCTCGCATCGGACGCGATGCGGCGCAGATGTTCAATTATGTGACCGGCTATGTCGAGCCCGTTGCCATGACGTCAGTCAGCCTTTCGCCGCGCGATATGCGCCCGCGGCTTATGGGTCTGATCGATGCCGAGATTGCCTTTGCCAAGGCGGGGAAACCGGCCGCGATATGGGCAAAGATGAATTCCGTGGTCGATCCCGCCGTGATCGAAAAGCTTTACGAGGCAAGCGAGGCGGGGGTGAAGATCGATCTCGTCATTCGCGGCATCTGTTGCCTGAAGCCGGGCATTCCCGGCATGTCGGCCAATATTCGGGTAAAATCGGTGATCGGCCGTTTCCTCGAACACAGCCGGATCTGGGCGTTCGGTAACGGCAAGGCGCTACCCAATGACAGCGCGCAGGTCTTTATTTCCTCGGCCGACTGGATGCCGCGCAACTTCGATCGCCGCGTCGAATATATGCTGCCGATCGAGAATCCGACTGTGCATGACCAGATTCTCGATCAGGTGATGGTCGCGAACCTGATCGATAACGAGCAGAGCTGGGAATTGCAGTCCGACGGCAGCTATGTCCGCGCCCAGCCCGGGGATACGCCGTTCAACCTGCACCGGTATTTCATGACCAATCCGTCACTGTCCGGGCGTGGCGCCGCACTGTCGGCGCGCGACTCAGTACCGAAATTGTCGCTCAGGCGCAGGCGCTAGGCGGCGTGGCGACGCTCCTGTTCCGCAAACCAAAGCCCGACCCGGTCGCCGAGCCGCGCACCGGCATCATCGATATTGGCTCGAACTCGATTCGCCTCGTCGTCTATCAGGGCCCGGAACGGTTGCCTGCGATCCTGTTCAACGAAAAGGTGTTGGCGGGGCTCGGGCGCGGCCTGGCCGAGACCGGCATGATCGCCGAAAATGCGCTCGAGCTTGCCGGCGAAGCGCTGGCTCGCTTCGCCGCGGTCGCGCACGAGATGGAGGTGACGCGGCTACGCACCGTCGCCACCGCCGCGGTCCGGGAGGCGACCAATGGCCGCCAGCTTCTCGAAACCGCGCGATCGCTCGGATTGCAGGTCGAGCTGCTATCGGGGGAACAGGAGGCGACAGCGGCCGGGCTCGGCGTGTTGTCGGCGATTCCCGACGCCGACGGGATTGTCGGCGATCTCGGTGGCGGCAGCCTCGAGCTGGTGCGTGTTTTCGGCGGCAAGGTCCGCGAGCGCATATCCTTTCCACTCGGTGTACTTCGGATCGGCGCGATCCGCGCCAAGGGGCAGGGCGCGCTCGAACGCCAGGTGTTCAAGTCGCTCAAGGACGGCGGATGGATCGGGAAGGGCGGGGGGCTGCCGCTCTACCTCGTCGGCGGCTCATGGCGTGCGCTTGCACGGCTCGACATGCACCTCAACAACTATCCCTTGCCCGTCATCCACCAATATTCGATGGCGCCGGCCGCGATCGCCCGGATGGGCCGCACGATAAGCCATGTCCCGAAAAGCTGGCTACGCGCCATTCCCGGCCTGTCCTCGGGCCGCGCCTCCACCCTTGGCGATGCTGCCGCGCTGCTCGCTGTGCTGCTCAAGCATCTCGACACCCAGCAGACGATCGTTTCGGCCTTTGGCTTGCGGGAGGGCCTGTTGTTTGAGGGGCTCGATGAGGAGCGGCGCGCTGAAGATCCGCTGATCGTGGCCGCGCGCGACGAGGGCCAGCGCCATGGCCGCTTCGCCGAACATGGCGATCTGCTCGACCGCTGGGTTGCACCGCTGTTCACTGGCGATTCGCCGGCGCAGGCGCGGCTTCGACTCATGGCTTGTCTGCTTGCCGATGTCGGCTGGCGCGCAAACCCGGAATTCCGCGCTGAACGCGGCGTCGAGATCGCGCTCCACGGCAACTGGGTCGCGATCGACGCACGGGGACGCGCCGTTGTCGCCCAGGCCCTGTTCACCAGCCTTGGCGGCGGCACGACCGTCCCGGCGCCGCTCGACACGCTGGCATCTCCGGCCGAACTGAAACGGGCGATCAGCTGGGGGCTGGCAATGCGCCTCGGCCAGCGCCTCAGCGGCGGACTGGCGGGGCCATTACAGCGTTCGCATATGAGCGATGACGGCGAGGTGGTAACGCTGCATATCTCCGCCGACGATCTGGCGCTCTACGGCGACGCCGTGGAACGCCGCCACGCCGCACTTGCGCTGGCACTCGGGCGCGAGCCGATCGTTACGGCGTGACGCCGGTCACCACGTCCTCAGTCCGTGTCATCTTGAGCTTGCCGTTCACCACCGCGAACGCGAGCCGCCCCTCGACCAGATCGAGCGCATCACGCCCGAACTGCTCGAAGCGCCAACCGGTAAGGATCGGCAGCCCCTCACGCTGCCCTGCCGCCAGCGCCTCGAGATCCTCGCTCCGGGCTAGCAGCCGCGACGCGACATCGATTTCCTTCGAGCGAATCTTGAGCAGCAGCTTGAGCAGGTCGGCCACCAGCGCGCCGTCCTTGCCGAGGCCCGGCTTGCGATCGTCGCGCGCCGGCATTTCGTCAGGGCTCATCGGCACCGCGGCCTCGAGCGCCGCGATCAGCCGTGCGCCGATATCATTGCCCGCCCATGTCGCCGAAAGCCCGCGCACTTTGGCGAGATCGGCCTGTTTGCGCGGTGCATGTCCCGCCAGATCGGCAAGTGTCTCGTCCTTGACGATACGCCCGCGCGGCAGATCCTTGTTCTGCGCCTCGAGCTCGCGCCACCGCGCCAAAGCCTTCAGCCTGCCAAGCACATCGGGCTTGCGCCCGGCGATCCGCACCCGCTTCCAGGCTTCCTCCGGGTCATTGGCATAGTTTTTCGGGTCGCCGAGTCGCTCCATCTCCTGGTCGAGCCAGGCGCCGCGCCCGGTCTTGCGCAGCCGTTCGAGCATCTTGGGAAAGATCTTCGCGAGATGGGTGACGTCGCCGATCGCATATTCGATCTGGCGCGCGTCGAGTGGTCGCCGGCTCCAGTCGGTGAAGCGCGCGCCCTTGTCGACCTGAATACCGAGATAGGCATCGACCAGGTTCGAATAGCCGATCTGCTCGCCCTGGCCGAGCGCCATCGCCGCCACCTGGGTGTCGAACAGCGGATGGGGCGTCTTGCCGGTGAGGTTATAGATGATCTCGAGGTCCTGCCCGCCGGCGTGAAAGACCTTGAGCACGTCCTCATTCTTTACCAGCAGATCGAGCAGGGGCGTCATGTCGAGGCCCGGGGCCATCGGGTCGATTGCCGCTGCCTCGTTCACATCGGCGATCTGGATGAGGCAGAGCTCCGGCCAGAAAGTATTCTCGCGCATGAATTCGGTATCGACGCAGACAAAGTCGGCATCGGCCAGCCTGGTGCAGAGATTGGCGAGGGTGGCGCTGTCGGAGATAAGAGGATGGATATGCATCTTGATCCCATAGCGATGGGAGTGCGCCTTGACAAAGGCGCGTATGGCGGGGAAGCGCGGCGCTTCGCTTAGCAGCTGACCATTTTGAACGAAGAGACGATCATGCACGCCTATCGCACCCACAACTGCGCCGAGCTTCGCCCCGAGCATGTCGGGCAGGAAGTCCGCGTCTCGGGTTGGGTCCACAAGAAGCGCGATCATGGCGATCTCGTTTTCGTCGATCTGCGCGATCATTATGGCATCACCCAGATCGTCACCGACGTCAGCGGGCCGGTCTTCAAGGTGATCGAGAGCCTGAAGAACGAATCGGTGGTGACGATCACCGGCACGGTGACGGCGCGCGCACCCGATGTCGTGAACCCGAATCTCCCGACCGGCGGCATCGAGATTCGCGCCACCGAGGCGGTCGTTCAGAGCCAGGCCCAGGAGTTGCCGATGCCGGTGGCGGGCGAAGCCGAATATCCCGAGGATATCCGCCTGCGCTATCGCTTCCTCGATCTCAGGCGCGAGCGGCTCCATGCCAACATCATGCTGCGCTCAAAGGTGATCACCTCGCTGCGCCAGCGGATGAACGAGCAGGGCTTCACCGAATTCCAGACCCCGATCCTGACCGCGTCGAGCCCCGAAGGTGCCCGCGACTATCTCGTTCCGTCACGCGTGCATCCGGGGAAGTTCTACGCGCTTCCCCAGGCGCCGCAGATGTTCAAGCAGCTGCTGATGGTGGCCGGCTTCGATCGCTATTTCCAGATCGCGCCCTGTTTCCGCGACGAGGATGCCCGTGCCGATCGTTCGCCGGGCGAATTCTACCAGCTCGATTTCGAGATGAGCTTCGTCACGCAGGACGATGTCTTCGCCGAGATCGAGCCGGTGCTCCACGGTGTGTTCGAGGAATTCGCTGACTGGCAGGGCAAGGGCCGCACTGTCTCGGCACTGCCGTTCAAGCGCATCCCTTACCGCGAATCGATGCTGAAATATGGCAGCGACAAACCAGATCTGCGCAACCCGATCCTGATTTCCGACGTGTCGGAGCACTTCAGGGGCTCAGGCTTCGGTCGCTTCGCCTCGATCGTCGAGAGCGGGGATGTCGTCCGCGCGATCCCCGCGCCCGGCACTGCGGAGAAAAGCCGCAAATTCTTCGATGACATGAACAGCTGGGCGCAGGGCGAGGGCTTTGCCGGTCTTGGTTACGCGACGCGCAAAGGCGGCGTTTTCGGCGGCCCGATCGCCAACAATCACGGCGAAGAAGGCATGGCGAAGATCGCCGAGGCACTTGGCCTCGGCCCGGACGACGGGGTGTTCTTCGCGGCCGGCAAGGAAGCTCAGGCGGCCAAGCTCGCCGGGCTCGCCCGCACCCGTGTCGCGGAGCAGCTCGACCTGATCGATCAGAAGCGCTTCGAATTCTGCTGGATCGTCGATTTCCCGATGTTCGAATATGACGAAGACGCGAAGAAGGTCGATTTCAGCCACAATCCCTTCTCGATGCCGCAGGGCGAGATGGAGGCGCTGGAGACCAAGGATCCGCTCGATATCCTTGCCTATCAGTATGACATCGTCTGCAACGGCGTCGAGCTGTCTTCGGGTGCGATCCGGAACCACAAGCCCGAGATCATGTACAAGGCGTTCGAGATCGCAGGCTACACCCAGGCGGACGTCGACACGAATTTTGCCGGCATGATCAACGCCTTCAAGTGCGGCGCCCCGCCGCATGGCGGCTCAGCGCCGGGCGTGGACCGCATCGTCATGCTGCTCGCCGATCAACCGAACATCCGCGAGGTGATCGTCTTCCCGATGACGCAGAAGGCAGAGGACCTGATGATGGGCGCGCCGAACTTTGCGACCCCGAAGCAGCTGCGCGAACTCAACATCCGCACGATCGAGGCGGCGACGGCGAAGCCGGCGGTTGAGGCGGTGCGACCGGAATAAAGCCCGTCGTCACCCCGGACTTGTTCCGGGGGCCACGGTGCCGCACACTCGCGGCGCGTGGTTCTCGGGGCGCAATGGATGCCGGAACATGTCCGGCATGACGGGATTGAGGGACAGATGACCATCAACCTATCCGACTATGAATCCGGCAAGAAATATGACGGCGACTATGACAAGGACCTGGCCAAGCTCCAGGAGCGGCTCGCCCATGTCCAGGTCGCGCATATCGTCCACAAGCGGCGTGCGCTGATCCTGTTCGAGGGTTGGGATGCGGCTGGGAAGGGCGGCATCATTCAGCGCCTCACCTCGGAATGGGATCCGCGCAATTTCCAGGTCTGGCCGATCAAGGCGCCGACGCCGATCGAGCTCGGCCATCATTTTCTGTGGCGTTTCTGGAAGAAGCTGCCGGCCAACGGCAATATCGCTGTGTTCGATCGTAGCTGGTACGGCCGGGTGCTGGTCGAACGCGTAGAGGGTTTCGCCACTGAGGCGGAGTGGCGCCGCGGCTATGACGAGATCAACGAATTCGAGGCGCAACAGGGCGATTCGGGTACGACGATCGTCAAACTGTTCATCCACACGACGCAGGAGGAGCAGGATGAGCGCCTGAAGGCGCGGCTCGAGCATCCCTGGAAGCGATGGAAGACCGGGGCGGAGGATTATCGCAACCGGGAGAAGCGCTCCGACTATCTCGATGCGATGGCCGAGATGTTCCGCCGTACCGATACGCGCTGGGCTCCGTGGCACGCGATCGACGGCAACAACAAGAAGGCGGCGCGGATCTCGGCTCTTACCGCCATCATCGAACGGCTGGAGGCCAGCGTACCGATGGACGCGCCACCGCTTGATCCGGCGCTGGAGAAGCTGGCGCGCAAGGCTCTTGGCCTCGATTAGGGATCAGGCTGCCAGGAATCAGGCGGGCGCGAACGCCCCGCTATCGTCCATCACGTGCAGCACGCCGTCAGCGATCGCGAAATAGGCGCCGCGGAGCTTCAACGAGCCCGCCGCCTCGCGTTCGGGAATGCATGGGAAGGTCCGCAGGTTTGCGAGGCTGACGCGTACCGTTTCCAGTTCGAGTTCGCGGATCGCACGCGCGCCGGTGCCATATTCTGACACGATCCGGTCGCGCGCCTCGTCGAGCATGTCGACCCAATGGTCGATGAAGCCGCCCTCGCCGGGTGGCTTGCCGGCAAAGCGCTGTGAAAGGGCTGCTGCGACGCCACCGCACGAGCCATGGCCCATCACCACCACCTCGGCCACTTCGAGTTGGGTCACCGCAAATTCCAGGGCAGCCGAGACGCCGTGGCGGCTGCCGTCGAGTTCGAAGGGGGGCACCAGATTGGCGATATTGCGCACGACGAAGATCTCGCCCGGCGATACGTCGAAGATCTGCGCCGGGTCGACGCGGCTGTCCGAACAGGCGATCACCATCACGCGCGGATTCTGGCCCTCGCGGAGTTCCGCCCAGCGCGAGCGCTGGCGGGTCCAGTCATTTTCACGGAAGCGCTGATAGCCGCTGAGCAGATTTGAAAAGACGGTCATGGCGCTCCCTTTGCCGAGACGAGCGGGGGGTGGCAAGGCCGCGCTGCAGTCGCTATCTGGCCTGCATGAACGAGATAACGCCGCTCAACCGTCCGGAACGCCAGCGCAAGCCCGACTGGATCAGGGTCAAGGCCCCGACCAGCGTCGGTTTCGCCGAGACGAAAGCAATGATGCGCCGCCTTAACCTCAACACGGTGTGTGAGGAAGCGGCCTGCCCGAACATCGGCGAGTGCTGGACCAAGAAGCACGCCACGGTGATGATCCTCGGCGACACCTGCACCCGCGCCTGCGCCTTCTGCAATGTGAAGACGGGCATGCCGCGCGCGGTCGATCCGCTCGAGCCGCAGCACACCGCCGATGCGGCAGCCGAGCTTGGCCTCGAACATATCGTCATCACCTCGGTCGACCGAGACGACCTTCCCGATGGCGGCGCATCGCAGTTCGTGAAGGTGATTCAGGCACTTCGCCGCACCACACCGAAAACGACGATCGAGATTCTGACCCCCGATTTCCGTAACAAGGCGCAGGCCGCGGTGGAGTCGATCGTCGAGGCGCGGCCCGACGTCTACAATCATAATCTCGAAACGGTGCCCCGGCTCTATCCGACGATTCGCCCAGGCGCGCGCTATTATGCGTCACTTCGCCTACTCGAATCCGTGAAGCGCCACGATCCGTCGATCTTCACCAAGTCGGGCGTGATGGTCGGGCTTGGCGAGGAGCGGCTCGAAGTCCATCAGGTGATGGACGATATGCGCTCGGCCGATATCGATTTCCTGACGATGGGCCAATATCTCCAGCCCACGCCGCGCCACGCCAAGGTGCTGGATTTCGTGACGCCCCAGGCGTTCGACGCCTATGCCGCGATCGCCCGTGCCAAGGGCTTCCTGCTTGTCGCCGCTACGCCGCTGACGCGCTCGAGTTATCACGCTGGCGATGATTTCGAGAAGATGCGTGCCGCGCGCGAGGCGAAACTCGCGAGAGGCTGATGCCGCGCCATTCCGAAACCCGCCGGCTGCCCTACAGCAGCGAACAGATGTTCGATCTCGTCGCCGACGTCGCGCGCTATACCGAGTTCCTGCCCTGGGTCAGCCAGATTCGGGTGCGCTCGAACAGCGAGACCGAAATGGTCGCCGACATGATCGTCGGCTTCAAGGGGCTGCGCGAGACCTTCACCTCGAAGGTCGAGAAGGTCCGGCCCGAGCACATCCATGTCGACTATCTCGATGGGCCGCTCAAATATCTGCGCAACGACTGGGTCTTCAGGTCTGAGGGCACGGGCTGCGCGGTCGATTTCAGCGTCGATTTCGCCTTCAAGAACCGGGTGTTCGAGATGCTCGCAGGCCAGGTATTCGGCGCGGCATTGCGCAAGATGATCGGCGCGTTCGAGGACCGTGCCGCCGTGCTTTACGGCGCGGCGGGTTCGTCCCCGGCCGGTGGCAGCAAGAGTTCAAGCGCGACCAGGGCTGCCTGAAGGCGGATACCACCACGGCCGAGATCGCCGAAATCCTTGCGATCGGCCACGACATTGCCGGGATCGGCGCCTTTCTCGGCACGGGCGAACACCACGGTGCCGACCGGCTTCTTCTCGGTTCCACCGGCTGGCCCGGCAACACCGGTGATGGCGACGGTCACATCGGCGCCGCTCAGCTCGAGCGCGCCCTGCGCCATGGCCCATGCTGTCGCGATCGAAACCGCGCCGAAGGTTTCGAGCACGTCGGAACTGACCTTCAGCATGTCGAGCTTGGCGTCGTTCGAATAGGTCACATAGCCTGATTCGAAGATCTCGGACGATCCCGCGATTTCAGTGAGCGCGGCAGAGACAAGTCCGCCCGTGCAGCTTTCCGCCACGCTGATGCGCCGGCCGATCGCGAGATTCTCCTCAACCACCCGCCGTGCGGCGGCGACGAGTTCGGCCGGGAGAATCGTGTCCATGGCTCAGGACCCCGCTACCGGACAAATCGGCAGATCACGCTTCTTGCCCTTGGCGGCATTATCCTTGTCGACCAGTTCGAGGATCGACACGACCGTCTCGGCGAAATTCACCGGCGGAAGAGGGGCAAGCTCAGTCAGCATATGGTCGATCGTGGCGCAGTCCTTCGGCTTGATTGCCTTGGCGAGTTCGGGCGCGAGCATCGCGATGATCATTGGCCGTATCTGGTCGGAGTCGAGCATCGCAGCGACCAGCTTGCCATTGTCGGACCCGGCGCCGTCTTTCCCCGAGCCCGCCGCAAGCTTGCTGATGCCGGTTTTCGCCTGCGGCCAGGAGCGATCAGCTTCGGCCTGGAATCCCTGAATATAGGAGCCACTGGTCTGCCGGATCAGGGCGGTCGACGGCAGCACCTGCGCGCAGGCGGTGCCTGCCGCCTTGATCGCCTCGGGCGCGAGCACGAGCACCAGGCTGACCGCTTCGGTGTGCGTCACGCATGGCGGGGACGCACCCTCCGCAGCCTGGGCGCCCGTGGCACCGAGAGCGAGCCAAAGGGCGGCTGCCGCCGGAAGAGAGATTCGCCTCGTCATCATCATTCCCCCTGGATTCGGATGGTCGCAATGGCCTGGGCGGCGATTCCTTCGCCACGACCGGCAAAGCCCAGCCGCTCGGTCGTCGTCGCCTTGACGCTAATCTGCCCGGGCGCGAGCCGCAACAGCGCTGCGATCCGGTCGCGCATCGCGGCGCGGTGCGGGCCGATTTTCGGCGCCTCGCAGATCAGGGTCAGATCGATGAAATCGATGATCCCGCCGCGTCTGGCGACCAGGGACGCCGCATGCTCAAGGAATTGCGCCGAATCGGCCCCGCGCCATTGCGGATCGGTCGGCGGGAAGTGGGTGCCGATATCCCCTTCGGCTATCGTACCGAGCAGCGCGTCAGTAATCGCATGGAGCGCGACATCTGCGTCGCTATGCCCCGACAGCCCCTTGTCGTGCGGGATCAGGACACCGCCGAGCCATAATTGCTCACCCTCGACCAGCCGGTGTACGTCGAAGCCGGTCGCGCTGCGCACCCGCATGCCAACCTCGTGGCGCCGCTCGGCCGCGGCGAAATCGGCGGGATAGGTGATCTTCTCGAGCATCATGTCCCCTTCGACCAGAGCGACCCTTCCGCCTGCCTTGCGCAGCATCTGGGCATCATCGGTCGGTTCCTCGCCCGTCCAGCCACGATGGGCGTCAAATATGACGTTGAAGCGAAATGCCTGCGGCGTTTGAATCCGGTGCAACCCATCGCGCGGTACGATCTCGCCGAGCGCGCCATCGCCGCGTGCAAGCGTGTCGGCGACGGGCAGGGCAGGGACGACGCCGTCATTGGTGTCGAGCGCGTCAAGCAGCCGGTCAATTACGGCGTCGCTGAGAAAGGGGCGGGCGGCGTCATGGATCAATATACGTTCCGGCTTGGCACCAGCGAGCGCTTCCAGGCCGGCGAGCACTGACAGGCGCCGGGTCGCGCCGCCTCTGACCCGCTCGACGTCGCCGAGCGCCGCGGTCAGCGCCGCGTCCTGCCCCTCGCCGATCGCGACGATTACACGCCCGATCGCAGGGTGACGTTCAAGGGCAGCGTAGCTGTGCGCGATCATTGGCTTGCCGGCGAGCGGGGCGAATTGCTTGGGCAGGGTTCCGCCGGTCCGCACGCCTTGTCCGGCGGCGACGATCAGCGCTGCAGTATCGGCTTGCGTCATCGCGCCCGCCTAGCCGAACGATCGGGACACCGCCAGTGTGTGTGCCCTCACTACTCTTTCGGCCAATGCAGGCGGTGGATGACGGCAATGGGAGCCTTGCCGCTACATCGATCCTCCCCTATAGGCTGCCCGTTTTTCAGGCACATGACCCAGACACTCGCCCCCATCCAGATCGGACCCGTCCGGATCGAGCGCCCCGTGATTCTCGCGCCGATGACGGGCGTCACCGATATGCCGTTCCGCACGGTCGTGCGGCGCTTCGGCTCAGGCCTCAACGTCACCGAGATGGTCGCGAGCCAGGCGGCGATCCGCGAGACCCGCCAGTCGCTGCAGAAGGCGGCTTGGGATCCGGTCGAGGAGCCGGTCTCGATGCAGCTTGTCGGCTGTACCCCGCAGGAGATGGGCGAGGCGGCGAAGCTCAGCGAGGATCGCGGTGCGGCGATCATCGACATCAACATGGGCTGCCCCGTCCGCAAGGTGACGAGCGGCGATGCCGGCTCCGCGCTGATGCGCGATCTCGACAATGCCGGCGCGATCATCAAGGGCGTGGTCGATGCCGTCAGCGTGCCGGTTACGGTCAAGATGCGCATGGGCTGGGATCACTCGAGCCTCAACGCACCCGAGCTGGCGAAGATCGCTCAGGATCTCGGCGCGAAGATGGTCACTGTCCATGGCCGCACCCGCAATCAGATGTACCGCGACTCAGCCGATTGGGCGTTCATCCGCCGGGTGAAGGATGCGGTCTCGATCCCGGTGATCGCCAATGGTGACATCTGCTCGATCGAGGATGCCGAGACCGCACTCGAACAATCGGGCGCTGACGGGGTGATGATCGGGCGTGGCGCCTATGGCAGGCCGTGGTTGCTCGCTCAGGTGATGGAATGGTTCGCCAGCGGCCGGCGCGTCGAAGATCCGACGGTCGAGCAGCAATATGACCTGATCACAGAGCATTATGACGCGATGCTCGCGCACTACGGCAATGAAGTCGGCGTCAACATGGCGCGCAAGCATATCGGCTGGTACACCAAGGGGCTGCACGGCTCGGCCGAGTTCCGCAACCGCGTGAACCAGATCAGCGATCCGAAGACGGTGCAGGCAATGCTTGCCGAGTTCTACGCGCCCTGGCGCAGCCGTGCGGCGGCTTGACGTCATGGCCGAGAAGGCGGGGCCCAGCTTCGCCGCGCTCTTTGCCAGCCTGCCGATAGCCGTGATGGTGATCGATCCGCAGGAGCGGATCGCCTTCGCCAATGCCGAGTGCGAGACCTTGCTCAACCTCTCCGAACGGGCGATGCGCGGGCTGCCACTCGAGAGCGTCATCCAGCCACCCGGCGAACCGAGCCGGCGCGACAATCAGGGTTTTGCGGCCTTCGATGCCGAGATCGAGATCGTTCGCGGCGGGCGGGTGATGGTCGATTATATCGAGGCGCGCGTGCCCGATCATGATGGCTGGCGCTCGATCACGCTGCACACAGGCGCCACCTCGCGCCGGATGGGCCATTCCGTCGATCGCGCTTCGGCCGCGCGTGCCGCGATCGGCGCGGCGGCGATGCTTGCGCACGAGATCAAGAACCCGCTTTCGGGCATTCGTGGCGCCGCTCAGCTCCTGGCCGCCGACAGCAGCGAGGAGCTGACCACCCTCATCACCACCGAGGTCGACCGGATCGCGGCGCTGATCGACCGAATGCAGGATTTTACCGACACCAGGCCGCTCAGCCTGAAGCCGGAGAATATCTATCCCTTGCTCGGCCACGCCCGCCGCGTCGCATTGGCCGGATTCGCGCGCCATGTGACGATCGAGGAGCGATTCGATCCCTCGCTGCCGCCAGTGCTGATTGACCGGGATGCGCTCCTCCAGATCGTGCTCAACCTCGTCAAGAACGCGACCGAGGCGATGCGCGAACAGGCCGATGCCCGGATCACGCTCGCCACCGCTTACCGCCACGGCATGGCGGTCAGCCCCGCGCCTGGCCGGCCGCGCCAGCCGCTGCCGATCGAGATTTGCGTGATCGACAATGGACCCGGCGCGCCTGGAGATATCGCCGATCATCTGTTTGATCCGTTCATCTCGGGCAAGCCGGAGGGGCAGGGGCTCGGTCTCGCCCTGGTCGACAAGCTGGTGCGCGACATGGGTGGAATCGTGCAATATGCGCGAGAAGGCTCGCCGCCCCAGTCCGTGTTCCGCATATTGTTGCCCAGAGGGTCCGTATGAAAAAGCAGGGCTCGATCCTGGTCATTGATGACGATTCGGCGATCCGCACTGTCGTTGCGCAGGCGCTGCGCCGCGAGGGTCACCGCGTCACCACCGCGGCTACCCTGGCAGAACTCGACGTCCAGCTCGCAGCGAGCATGCCGGATGTGCTGATCACTGACGTGGTGCTGCCGGACGGCAACGGACTCGACCGAGTCGAGAAACTCGTACTCGAGCATCCTCGCCTGCCGGTAATCGTCTTCTCGGCGCGCAACACGCTGACCACTGCGGTGCGCGCGACCGAAGTGGGCGCCTATGATTACCTGCCGAAGCCCTTCGACCTCGACGTCCTGACTCGCGCGGTGCAGGGCGCGCTCGCCCGCAACAACGGCGTGACTGAAGAGCTCGCCGATGAAGTCGATCCGGCGCTGCCGCTGATCGGCCGCTCGCCGGCGATGCAGGACGTCTACCGGATCATCGCCCGGGTGGTCTCGAACGATCTGACCGTGCTGATCTCTGGCGAATCGGGCACCGGCAAGGAACTGGTCGCGCGTGCGATCCATGATCTCGGCCCGCGGCGGCGCTCGCCCTTCGTCGCGCTCAACATGGCGGCGATCCCGCGCGAGCTCATCGAAGCCGAGCTGTTCGGCCATGAGCGCGGCGCCTTTACCGGCGCCCAGGCGCGCTCGGCCGGGCGCTTCGAGCAGGCGGAAGGCGGCACGCTCTTCCTCGACGAGATCGGCGACATGCCGATGGAGGCGCAGACCAGGCTGCTCCGCGTGCTCCAGTCCGGCGAGTTCACCACGGTCGGCGGTGCACGGACGATCCGTGCCGATGTGCGCATCGTCGCCGCGACCAACCGCGATCTCTCGCAGCTCGTCGCCAATGGCCAGTTCCGCGAGGACCTGTTCTATCGGCTGAACGTGGTGCCGGTCAGCCTGCCGGCGCTCCGGGCCCGGCGCCAGGATATCGCCTTGCTGGCGCGTCACTTCCTCGATCGCGCCGCGGAGGGAGGTCTTCCGCGCAAGCAGCTCGATCCGCTCGCGATCACGGCGCTCGAAAATTACGACTGGCCCGGCAATGTCCGCGAGCTCGAGAACATCATGCGCCGCATGGCCGTGCTGAGCCGCGACGAGCGTATCGACGCCGACGAAGTTCGTGCCATGCTCGGCGCCGCCGCCATCGCCTCGGGCATCTTGCCGGGCGATCCGGGAATCGAGGCGGCCGTGCGCGCCCGACTCGAACGCCTGGCGCGCGAAGAACCCGCGGCGCTCGACGACGGTACGCTCTATGATCGCATCATCGGCGAGGTTGAACGGCCGCTGATCGAGGCACTCCTCGCCCGCCACGGCCAGAACCAGCTGCGTGCCGCCAAGGCGCTGGGGATCAACCGCAATACCTTGCGGAAACGGCTCGATACACTCGGGATCGACCCCGATGCCGGGCGGTCGGGCGGGGCTGAATCGGGATAGACTGTCACATTGTGTGTTTTCCTTGCCACAATGTCGTTGTATTGAAGACACGATGACAGCCGATGCGGCACCTATGCCGAGCCCGCCACTACCGAAAGCGCGCCTTGCGGTAACACCGCTCGTTGAACTGCTGGTGCTTGGCTGTGCGGTCGCAATGGCGGTGGCGAGCTATTTCATCATTTCCAGCGGTCAAAGCTCGCCGACGTTGCTGAGCCCGCCGCTCGTCGCACTGCTGCTGGTCGCCAACCTGTTGCCTGGCGTGGCCTTGCTTGTTCTGATCGGCCGGCGGATCGCGATGCGTCGCGCAGCTCGCTCACCAGTGGGCGGGAAGGGGCGGCTTCACGTCCGGCTCGTCGCGCTCTTTTCAGTGATCGCGGCAGTGCCGACCCTGCTGGTGGTAATCTTCGCCTCCCTGCTGTTCCAGTATGGAGTCGAATTCTGGTTCTCAGACAGAGCGCGGGGCATGCTCGAAAATGCGACCGCGCTGGCGCAGGAAAATTACACCGCCGAGCTTAACCGTGTCGCCAGCGAAACCGGCACGATGGCGGGTGACCTTGCCGACGATCTCAAGGTCGACGCCCTCGAAAGCCCGCGTTTCCGGCGCTATTTCGGCTATCAGGTCTATCGCCGGAACCTGTCCGAAGCCGTGATCGTCCGGGTCGCGGCGGACGGGCAGATTCAGACGCTGGCGCTTGTGAACTTTTATGATCGTCCGCTGGACCGTGTCGTCAAGCCGGAGATGATCGCGGCGATCGATAAGGGGGCTTCCAATGTGATCCTCCAGAGCAAGGATCGTGCAGCGGCGGTCGTGCGGCTTTCTTTCGGCGAGCGGACCTATCTCTATTCGGCACGGGTCTTCGACCCGGAACTCGCGACCCAGCTGAAACGCGGCGAGACGATCCTGAGCGACTATCACACGCTGCTGACGCGGTCGCGCTCGCTCCAACTGAGATTCAATGCCGCGCTGCTCGGCATTTCATTGCTGATCGTCGGTATCGCGGTGTGGATCGCGCTTGCGGTCGCAGATCGTCTGGTGCGGCCGGTGGGTGAACTGGTCGCCGCTGCGCACCGTGTCGCCACCGGAGACCTGACCGCCCGCGTGCCCGAGCCGAAGAGCGACGACGAGGTCGGCACGCTCGCCAATGCCTTCAACCAGATGACAGGTCGCCTGCAGGAACAGACCGGCGCGCTCGAAAGCCGTCGCGCCCTCATCGAAGCAGTGATGTCCGGCGTGAGCGCCGGCGTGATCTCGATCGCCGCCGACGGCAAGATCCGGCTGATCAACCGCTCGGCGGCGATGCTGCTCCATACGGATGACGAAGATCTGGTCGGGCGCCAGCTCGCCGATATCTCGCCCGAGCTCGGCAAGCTGATCACCGGCGACACCCGCGAGGCGATCGTCGAGGTCGAGGTCGATGGTGACCCCAGAACGCTCGCGGTCAAGATCGCCCGCGCCGATGAAGGGCCGATTCTGACCTTTGACGATATCACCGGCCAGCTGCTCGACCAGCGCCGGGCCGCCTGGTCCGACGTTGCCCGCCGCATCGCGCATGAGATCAAGAACCCGCTGACCCCGATCCAGCTCGCCGCCGAGCGGCTCCAGCGCCGCTATGCCAAGCAGATCCCAAACGATGACGGCACCTTCACCCGACTGACCGAGACGATCGTCCGCCAGGTCGGTGATCTGCGGCGCATGGTCGATGAATTCTCGTCCTTTGCGCGTATGCCCAAGCCAGTTTTCCGCGAGGAATCCCTGGTCGATATCGCGCGCCAGGCAATGTTCCTGCACGAAGTCGCACACCCGGGAGTCCGGTTCGAACTGGCGCATGAGGATCCGGGTCCGGTGCTGGTGTGCGATCGCCGCCAGATCGGCCAGGCGCTGACCAATCTCGTCAAGAACGCTGTGGAGGCGATCGACGCGAAGGGCGAGGGGGCCGAGGGCGCGGTGACGATGACCCTCACCGAACTGGGCACCAAGGTGATCGTCAGCGTGGTAGACAATGGCGTTGGCCTGCCGGCCCAGCGCGACCGACTCGTTGAGCCCTATGTCACCACGCGCGCAAGAGGCACCGGGCTTGGCCTCGCGATCGTCAAGAAGATCGTCGAGGAACATTGCGGCACCATCACCTTCGCCGATGGCGAGGGCGGCGGCACCAGGGTTACGATGGCCTTCGACACCGGCGCGCTGGCGGCGATCGGTTGCAGCGACAGCGACAGCGAAGAGGGGGAAGATCAGCGCACCCCGGAACTCACACGGAATCGGACCTGAATCATGGCACTCGACATCCTCATCGTCGACGACGAGCGCGATATTCGCGAACTGGTCGCGGGTGTGCTCGAGGATGAAGGCTATGAGACTCGGGGCGCCGCCGATAGCGACGCTGCACTGGAGGCGATCTCGGCGCGGCGCCCATCGCTGGTGCTGCTCGATGTGTGGCTTCAGGGCTCGCGACTCGACGGGCTCGAACTGCTCGACGAGCTGAAGCGCCGCGATTCGTCGATCCCGGTGCTGGTGATCTCGGGCCATGGCAATCTCGATACCGCAGTCGCGGCGATCCGGCGCGGGGCGGCCGATTTCATCGAAAAGCCGTTCGAGGCCGAGCGCCTCCTGCTGATGGTCGCCCGCGCGACCGAAACCGAGCGGTTGCGCCGCGAGGTTGCGTCGCTGCGTGCCTCGGTCGGTGCCAATAATGATCTGACGGGCAATTCGGCCGCGATTAACGGCGTCCGCGCCACGCTGAAGCGCGTCGCCTCGACCGGGAGCCGCGTCCTGGTGATGGGCGCGGCCGGGGTCGGCAAGGAGATTGCGGCGCGGCTGCTTCATGGCTGGAGCCAGCGCGCCAATGCGCCGTTCGTGGTGGTGAGCGCGGCGCGGATGACGCCGGAGCGAGTCGAGGAGGAGTTGTTCGGGGTCGAGGAAGGCGGGCAGCTCGTCCGCTCCGGCCTGCTCGAACAAGCACATGGCGGCACGCTGTTTCTGGACGAGATCGCCGATATGCCGATCGCGACCCAGGCGCGGATCCTGCGCGTGCTGACCGACCAGAGCTTCACCCGGGTCGGCGGTCAGCGCGTCGTCAAGGTCGATGTCCGTGTCGTCTCCGCAACCGCGCGCGACCTGACCGAGGAGATTGCCGAGGGTCGTTTCCGGGAGGATCTCTACTACCGGTTGAACGTGGTGCCCGTCACCATCCCCGGCCTTGCCGAGCGCCGCGAGGATATCCCGGCGCTGGTCGCGCATTTCATGGCGCATTACGCTGCGGAACGGCGCGTCCCGACCCCCGAAGTCGCGCCTGACGCCATGGTCGCGCTGCAAAGCTATGAATGGCCGGGCAATGTCCGCCAGCTTCGCAATGTCGTCGAGCGGACGATCATCATGGCGCCGGGCGACCGGATCGGCCGGATCGACCTCGATCTCCTGCCGGCCGAGGTACTCGGCGATCCCGGGGAGATGGGTGGTGGCGCCAATGCGATCATGGGATCGCCGCTGCGCGAGGCGCGCGAGACTTTCGAGCGCGAATATCTCCGCGTCCAGATCCGCCGTTTCTCGGGCAATATCTCGCGCACCGCCAGCTTCATCGGCATGGAGCGATCGGCATTGCACCGGAAATTAAAATTGCTCGGCATCACCGAAACGCGCGACGAATAGGCACGATCGATAAGGGCGGCTTATGCCGTGTGACATAATTCGCCCCCCTATCAGGTGGTTATGTTGGACTTTCACGAGGGAGGACGCGTGAAAACCGGCCCGTGCTGTTGGATAATTTTGTCATGCCCATCGGGCGGGTAAAGGCCGGGCGGGCGGCGGCGTGGGGCTCCGGCACCCCATCATAAGCGATTCCGGAACATCTTTGAATCGCGGTTACGCGGCGATCGCCTGCCGATTTCCACTGCGAACAGTGGACGCGGGCGCCGGCCGGCCCTAGATTGACCGCGTCGCGCTTTGGTAAAGCGCGTTTCCGACACCGGGAACCGGTGCACCGCGGGCGAACAGCCCGCCAAGAACAAAGGATCGACCGATGGCCGACAAGCAAACCTCTCTCCAGGATCTGTTCCTCAACGCGCTCCGGCGCTCCAAGACGCCGGTGACGATGTTCCTCGTCAAGGGCGTCAAACTCCAGGGCATTGTCACCTGGTTCGACAATTTCTCCGTGCTGCTGCGCCGCGATGGCCAGTCCCAGCTCATCTACAAACATGCGATCTCGACGATCATGCCTTCGGCTGCGGTCGATGTGGCAGCGATCGTCAACGCGGTCGGCGAGGCGCAGAAGAAGCAGCCGCTGCTGCAGGAAATCTTCCTGAACGCGGTGCGCAAGTCAGACGACAATGTGACGATGTTCCTCGTCAATGGCGTGATGCTCCAGGGCCAGATCGCGTCCTTCGACCTGTTCTGCATGCTGCTCCAGCGCGATGGCATGTCGCAGCTCGTCTACAAGCATGCCGTCTCGACCATCCAGCCGGCGCATCCGCTCAATTTGGCCGATGAAACAACGACTACGGACGAAGATTGACCACAGGATTTGAACGTGATCGGGACGAATTTGCCCGTGGTGCCCGTGCAATCATCGTTTACCCCGAGCACGGCGTCTCCTCCCGGGACGCCGAGGCCCGGCTGAACGAGACGGCCGGGCTCGCCGAGGCGATCGGCGTGGTCGTGGCCGACAAGGTCGCGATCCGCGTCCGCCAGGCCAAGCCCGCGACCCTGATCGGCAGTGGCCAGGTCGAGGCGCTTGCCGCCACGGTCAGGATGGAAGAGGCGGGGCTGGTCGTGTTCGACGCAGCGCTGACGCCAGTACAGCAGCGCAACCTCGAGACGGCGCTGGAAGCCAAGGTGATCGATCGCACCGGGCTGATCCTCGAAATCTTCGGTGAACGCGCCGCGACCGCCGAGGGCCGATTGCAGGTCGAGCTCGCCCATCTCGATTATCAGGGCGGCCGCCTGGTGCGGAGCTGGACCCATCTCGAGCGCCAACGCGGCGGCTTCGGCTTTCTCGGTGGCCCGGGCGAAACCCAGATCGAGGCCGATCGCCGCCTGATCCGCGACCGCATGGCGCGGCTCCGCAAGGAGCTCGACCAGGTGACGCGCACGCGCGGCCTGCACCGCGACCGCCGCCAGCGCGCACCCTGGCCGGTGATTGCGCTGGTCGGTTATACCAACGCCGGAAAATCAACGCTTTTCAATCGCCTGACCGGCGCTGACGTCATGGCGGAAGACCTGTTGTTCGCGACCCTCGACCCAACCCTGCGGCAAATTTCGCTGCCGGGCATCGACAAGGCGATTCTGTCGGACACGGTCGGCTTCGTCTCGGAACTGCCGACCCAACTCGTCGCCGCCTTCAAGGCGACGCTCGAGGAAGTGATCTCGGCCGACCTGCTGATCCACGTCCGCGACATCGCCCATCCCGACAGCGCCGCCCAGCGCGCCGATGTCGAGGCTGTGCTGACCGAGATTGGCGTTGCCGCCACGACGCCACGCATCGAGGCGTGGAACAAGCTCGACCTGCTCGAAGGCGATGCGCGCGAGGAGATGATCGTTGAGGCGGGGCGTCGCCAGGATGTGGTCGCGATTTCGGCGGTAACCGGGGAGGGGGTGGAAGCCCTCGTTGAGACCGTCGCTGCGCTGCTGACTCAGGGGCATCGCCGCTATTCGATCACGCTCGACGCGTCGGATGGCGCCGGCGCGGCCTGGCTTCACGCGCATGGCGAGGTGATCGGGCAGGAGGTCGAGGGTGACAGCGCGGTGTATGATGTGCGGATGGCACCGCGGGATTATGAGCGGTTCCAGCAACGGGGTGAGTAGCTCGTGGCCTCATAATGGGTCGGGCAGCTATCGCCCACTTGCGGCCATTCGCCCTCTCCATATTAATGCTCGGACGTGAGCGAACAGATGATCCCACCAAGCCCCGACCGGCACGCAACCGCTAAGGGTTTTGGATGTTCAATAGCTCTCGCGTGCCTCAATGCGGCGGCGATGAGCTTGCTAGCCTTAAGCTTCATGCGCGGCCCATATTCGAGTGAGGCGCAAGAAATATGGTATCGCTATGGATCCCTGGGATTTCTTTTGTTGGGCGCTGTCATACCGGCTGCAACATTGCTGCTCTGGCCGCGCCGCCATCCCATCTTGATGTCGGTAACGACGGGCTGGATGATCGCCGTTTGGGTGCCTTTCATAGGCTACGCGCTGATGTCTGGCGGCGGCCTTTAATGGCAGCTAACCACCAATCATGGAAAAGGCCGGACAGCGAGCCACCTTTTACCGCCCCGGCAGCTGCTGGTTTCCAATCGCCGGTGATCGCGCGTCCGGGTCATAGGGTTCTGGTGTTTTGCCGTCGAAAACCACGTCTCCTATGAACCACCACTTTCCGTCTCCCTCGGCGCATTTGCCGTGTTGGCAATCGAGTGTGCTGACCATGAGACGACGGAGGCTTTCGACGGTCGCGGTGTATGATGTGCGGATGGCGCCGCGGGATTATGAGCGGTTCCAGCAGCGGGCGGGGTAGGGTGTAATCCATAGAGCGTGGGTAGAGAGCCCCAAACGCGCACCCTAGCAAACGCCTTTCAGCTCGCGCTCCACCGAAGCAATTAGCCCGACCAGATCTCGGGGAGCAGGCGAATCGGTATAGGAAGTAGCGACCTCCAGCGGATCAATCTGACCATTTGGTATGGCCCTGGTCCCGAAGCCTCCAACTACATATCGCGCAAAGAATCGTGAGCCGGGTGTATCGTTTACAAGCCAGTGGCCGCAAAAGTTCTGAACAAAATACTCGCCGACAAAATACATAATTCTAGTCATGAACCATGAACGATCTTCCGTCGATATGAGGTCATACTTAAACGATTCGTCGATTACGCCTAAAAAGCGAGAAGCGTCATGCAAGACGGTATGAGATTGATCGTGCCCAAGCCTCTGTATAAAATCCACCAACACGGGCATCATTTCTTGATAGAATTGGTCGAATTGGGTTTTTCGTCTCGCGAGTAGCGCACTTTCGTCGGGTGTCATTTTATATCCGATAGATATCACCAGCGTTCGAACCTAACAAGCCAGCGCCCGGATTTCTACCGAACAATGCCCGAAGCGGGCCGCCGGAAATATTGCTCAGCCGCATCGGGCTAAGGCCGATGGCGCGAGCGCCGCCTGGCTACACGCGCATGGCGAGGTGATCGGGCAGGTCCCAAACCCCAAAGCAGCTGTGCGTCCCTTGCTCCCACACGCGAAACGCCCATACATCGCCAAGCGGGGTGAGAATGGATCCGGTATTGCCGATTGCAGATCCGCCGGTTCGCCCGCCCCGCTGGGCCTCAATCCAGCGGCGACCAGTTCTCGTCTTCGTCATCGTTACCTTCCTGGTGTCCTATGGCCTCGGGATGCTGTCTCTCTTCATCGTTGGAGTATGGGGACCGGGGATCAACGAGGTAGCGAAGCTTTACCTGGGCAGGTTCTTCGTGGTGATCGGGCCGACCTGTGGGGCCATCACCGCCATCGCCGTCACGTCCGGTCGGTCCGCGATCCAGCCATTCCTCCGCAGCCGCTTGTTCTCGCCTGTCCCCTGGTGGGTGATGGTCCTGCTGCCCGCGATTGGTATGGCAATCGTCACGGCTGCATATGTCGCGGCCGGATTGTCGCCTGAAGCTTGTGCCAGGGCGGTGATCGAGGCCTGGCCTCTGCTCCTGGTGCACCTGGCTCTGCAGATTCTGATTGTCGGCCTGGGCGAGGAGCTGGGATGGCGGGGTTGGCTCATTCCCACGCTGAGCTCCAGGCACAGCCTTGCTCGCGCTACCGTAATAACGGGCACGATCTGGTATTTCTGGCATTTGCCGATCCTGCTGGGCGGAATGGCCGATGCATTCTGGTTCGCACTGACGATCGGCGGCCTTTCGATCCTGTTTTCCCTGTTGTGGCGCTGGTTCGGTGGGAGTGCGCTTGTTCCGGCCTTTGCTCACGGATCGATCAATGCGCCGGTGATCTTCTTCAACGCGATGTTGCCGCACGCGGACCATCGACTCGCGTGGAGCATCGTTTCCGCCATGCTGGCTGCCCTGGGTCTGGTTGCCCTGAGCTGCACCCGACGAGAGTGGCGGAAACCTTAGAGGGGGCAGCCAATCTTCTGACAATGGTCGCGGTGGGTGTGCCGAGCAGCTTTTCCGCCATCAGGCTTGCCCGCGTCCCCGGTCTACGATAGCTTCCGGAAACAGGCTTGGCCCGCGCCTCCCCCCTCCATCGGGGAAGTATCACACATATGGGGCGACGAGGTTCATCGAACCATCCGTCCGAGCGTTCGCATAAGGAGGGGTTGCGATTGCGGCTCGGGATGGAGGTCTATGATGCGCCTGTCCGTACCTATCTATCACTTGAAGCGCCGGGCCAGATTACTGGCTCGCGGTGAAAAAATTCCCCTGCATGAAGCGCAGGACCGGATCGCCCGCGAGGAAGGTTTTAGCGCGTGGAGTGCGCTGTCAGCGCGGATGGCGGCGAACCCGCCGGCATCCGCATTGCTGCCGAGGCTGGTCGAAGGCGATATGCTTCTGCTCGGTGCCCGTCCCGGGCACGGCAAGACCCTGGTGGCATTGCAGCTTTTGCTCGACGCCGCTCGTGATGGACGGCGAGCCGTGTTCTTCACGCTGGAATATACCGATCAGGAGGTGAAGCGGCTTATCCAGTCACTGGATAACGGCGCGGTTGAGCGCGCGCCCGAAATCGTGACGTCGGGCGACATAAGCGCCGATTTCATCGTTCGATATCTATCGGGCTCGCCGAGAGGCACAGTGGCCGTCATCGACTATCTGCAAATCCTGGATCAACAGCGGAACAAGCCATCGCTCTGGGATCAGATGCTGGTGCTGCACAATTTTGCCAAAGAAAATGGCGTCATCCTTGGCTTCATTTCGCAGATCGACCGGTCCTTCAGTCCTGAGTGCGAGCCATTGCCTGGCCTTGATGACGTTCGCCTTCCGAACCCGATTCCGGCGGGTGTATTCTCAAAGGCCTGCTTCCTGCACGCTGGCGAAGCGCGGCTTCAACATGTCGGCTAACCGCTCCTAAGGACAGAGTCCATATATTAGTTGACTAGGAAACTATTTCGCAGTAGTTTCCTAGTCAACTAAAGGAGCTATCGTGGACGCAACCTCTGAGCCGAGCCCCCTCGAGGCTCATCTCGGCTATTGGCTGCGCTCCGCCTCCAACCATGTGTCGCTTGGCCTCAGCCAGAAGCTGGCGGCGCGGGACGTGACGCTTGCGGAGTGGGTGCTGCTCCGCAGTATCCATGCCCGTGACGTCGGCGCGCCGAACCGGCTGGCGAGGGATCTCGGGATGACCAAGGGGGCGATTTCGAAGCTGGTCGACCGGCTGGCGGGGAAGGGGCTGGCGAGCAAGGCGCCAATGACGTCGGATCGTCGACACCAGGATGTGTGGCTTACGCCGGAGGGCCGGGCGCTGGTGCCTGAGCTGGCGGCGCTGGCTGACGCCAATGACGCTGAATATTTTGGGCATTTGAGTGTGGCGGAGCGCGAGATGCTCCAAAGCCTGCTCCGCGATATCATTCAGCGGCGTGTCGTTTCTGCGCTGGCCGCGGATCAGGACGGTGAACAGTAAGGCCGTGGAGGCTCGACCCTGTGACGGTGGCGGGCCGTCGGCAAACTTGCTACTTATCATCCATGTTCGCGCAATTTCTCATTCCGACGCTCGCGGCCATTCAGAGCGCAGTTCTGCCCGATGCGCCGCGACAGGAACCAATTACCTATATTTCCTATGTTGGGTTCTTTGAGAACAAGTGCACGTACATGACGGGAGACGTGATTTTCGATCGAAAGCAATTTAAAGAAGATCTTCGAAGTCGCTTCGATCCCAGGAACAATATGATAATCTATCATGATGCGCGGGTTCCGCAGCAATGCATCAAAAACGCCCACAAGGTTGTAGAGAGTGTTGGCTTTCAGTCGATACAAATCCAGCTCGCACCCGAGAATCTTGATATGGGGCCGCCTAGTTAAGGCCTCTTGGACGTTCCGGTTTACGGTTTCACTACCCCTACCGGGCGTCCAACATCGCTAGCGCCGCTCTGTGCGCTTCGCCGACAGCCAGAGCTCTTCCTTGGCATCAAGATCGAGCCCGGCAAATGCATCGCCGGCCTCGGCCTCCATCGCCTTGAACCGCCGCTCGAACTTCGCGTTCGCAGCGCGGAGTGCCGCCTCGGCATCGACGCCGAGATGCCTGGCCCAGTTGACCACCGCGAAGAGCAGGTCGCCAATCTCTTCCTCGCGCTCGGCGGGGGAGGCGGCGTCGATTTCGGCGATTTCCTCGATGACTTTCGCACGCGGGCCTTCGGCATCCGGCCAGTCGAACCCGGTGCGCGCGGCGCGCTTCTGGAGTTTTTCGGCGCGCAGCAGCGCGGGCAGGCCGATCGCGACGCCGTCGAGCGCGCCGCTGTCGCCCTTTGCCTCGCGCTCGTCGGCCTTTAGCCGCTCCCAATGCTGGGCGTGGCCGCCGGCAGCGTCACCGAAGACGTGCGGGTGGCGGCGCTCCATCTTGTCACTGATTGCCGCCACGACGTCAGGCAGCGCGAACAGGCCCGCTTCCTCGGCCATGCGGCTGTGGAAGACGACCTGGAGGAGCAGATCGCCGAGCTCGTCCTTGAGATCGGCCATGTCGCCCCGGGCGATCGCGTCAGCGACCTCATAGGCTTCCTCGATCGTGTACGGCGCGATCGTGGAGAAATTCTGGGCGACATCCCAGTCGCAGCCGGTCTCCGGATCACGCAGGCGCGCCATGATGGTGGTGAGGCGGTCGATCATGCGCCTATTTGCCACACGCTGACGTCACCCCGGACTTGTTCCGGGGTCAATCGGGCCGAATACGCAACGCCTGCAGTTCGTGCGGCACGATGGATGCCGGAACAAGTCCGGCATGACGGAAGAGGGGGTCTCCCAACCCGAGCCACATCGTTCAGTTTGATAATACACATTATGTTAAATGCAGATCGATAATCGCGGGCTGGCATTGAGCCCAATCCAGCTCCCCTATCCACCGAAAAACCCTCTCAGCCCGGCGCCGACGCCAAAGGCCTGCTGCCACGCCACGACCAGCACGAATAGGAGGCCGAAGATCGCCACCCAGGCCAGCGCCATCTTCAGGCTGTCCTTCATCGGGATCCGCCGTGCCGCCAGCGCCGATATCGGCAGGATCAACCACAGCGCATAATAGAGAATATCCGCGGACCGATCGTTCATGGCGTCACCTCGAGCCCGTCATAACCGGGTTCGACACCGGCCGGAAGCACGCCGACCAAGGTCGCGTAATCCATTGACTGGTCCATATGGATGAACGCCGCCCGGCGCGGCCGCAATTGTTCGATCCAGCCAAGCGCGGTCGGTACATCAGGATGAGTCGGATGCGGACGATAGCGCAGCGCATCGAGCACCCAGACATCCAGCTCCTGATACAGGTTTATCATATCATCGGTTAAGATATTGAAATCGGTTGCATAGCCGATGGATTTGCCGCCGTGCTCGAACCGCAGCCCCGCAGATTCGATATTGCCATGCGGCTGCCCGACCGAGCGGATCATGACGTCACCAATCATGATTTCGCCGGGCAGATCCTCGATTACGACCGTCGGCGGATAGCCGTCGCGGCCTTGAAAGACATAGCTGAAGCGTTCCTCAAGCACCTCGCGCGTCGCCGGCCGCGCCAGCCCGCGCACCGGCCCGCGAAGCGCGTGATAGATCTGGCGCAGATCGTCGATACCGTGGGTGTGATCGGCATGATCATGCGTCCAGATCACCGCATCGACTGTGCCGACATTCGCGGCCAGCAGCTGCTCGCGCATGTCCGGGCCGGTATCGATCAGGATTCGCGTGGTCGCGGTCTCGACCAGGGCGGAAACGCGCGTGCGGCGGTTGCGTGGCTCAGCAGGGTCGCAATCGCCCCAGTCATTGCCGATCCGCGGCACCCCTGAGGACGTGCCCGAGCCGAGGATGCGGATCTTCACGCTGACGTCTTGGCGAACAGCTTGTGGAAATTGGCTGACGTCACCTCGGCCAGCATGCCGATCTCCTCACCGCGCAGTTTCGCCAGGAACTCGGCCGTATCCGCGACGAACGCCGGCTCGCCGGTCTTGCCCCGGTGCGGCACCGGCGCGAGAAAGGGCGCGTCGGTCTCGATCAGCAGCCTGTCGAGCGGCAGCCGTGCCGCGGTTTCCTGCAGATCCTTCGCGTTCTTGAAGGTCACGATCCCCGAAATCGAGATATAGAAGCCAAGCTCGAGCGCGATATCGGCAAAGGCACCGCTTGCGGTGAAGCAGTGGATGACGCCGGGGTAAGCCCCCTTCCCCATCTCCTCGCGCAGGATTTCGGCCGTGTCGTCCTCGGCATCGCGGGTGTGGACCACGATCGGCAGCCCGGTTTCGCGCGACGCGGCGATATGCGCACGGAAGCTCGCGCGCTGCCGGTCCCGGTCGCTATGGTCATAATAATAATCGAGCCCGCTCTCGCCGATCCCCACGACGCGCGGATGCTTCGCGCGCTCGATCAGCCGCGCAGTGCCGACGTCCGGATGCTGGTCGGCCTCGTGCGGATGGATGCCGACAGTGGCCCAGACGTCGGGCTCGCGCTCGGCGGTGCCGATCACCGCATCCCATTCGCTTTCGCGGGTCGCGATGTTGAGCATCGCCGAGACGCCACGCGCACGAGCCCGCGCCAGGATCTCGGGCTGCTGCTCGCCCAGCCCCTTGTAATTGAGGTGGCAATGGCTGTCGGCGAACATCAGGCTGACTCCGCCTCATATTCCAGCCGGGGGAACACGCCGCTTGGTGCCGGCAGCACGGTGCCGGCCACCACCGGGCGTGCCAGCGCGTCGAAGTTCCGCGCGTCCGGGCCCTGGCCGAGCAGATCGAGCAGCCGGTCAGCCCCGTCCGGGATCGCCCAGCGTGCCATGATCGCGATCCGGCGCACCGCTTCGATCGTGAAGTGGAGGATGGTGTCAGCGCGCTCGGGATCAGTCTTGCGCACGCTCCAGGGCGCCGCATCGGCGAAATACTGGTTCGCATCGCGCGCGGCCGACCACACCGCTTCCAGCGCGTTGTGGATCGCGAGATCGCCCATTGCCGCGTGCAGGCCGGTTTGTGCTGCGGCGATGCTGGTCATCAAGGCGTCGTCCGCTTCCGATGGGGCGCTTGCTGACGGCACGACGCCACCGCAATTCTTGGCGACGATCGACAGGCAGCGCTGCGCCAGATTGCCAAGATTATTGGCGAGATCGGCATTGCAGCGCGTGACGATCGCCTCTTCCGAATAGCTGCCGTCCTGGCCGAAGCTCACTTCGCGGAGCAGGAAATAGCGCAAGGCATCGACGCCGAACCGCTCGACCAGTTCGATCGGATCCGTGACGTTGCCGACCGATTTCGACATCTTCTCGCCGCGGTTGAGCAGGAAGCCATGCCCGAACACCCGTTTCGGCAGCGCCAGCTTCGCCGACATCAGGAAGGCCGGCCAGTAAACGGCATGAAAACGAACGATATCCTTGCCGATCACATGGAGATCAGCCGGCCACCAGCGCGCCAGTTCGTCCGGCTGGTCGGGATAGCCGGCACCGGTCAGGTAATTGGTCAGCGCGTCGACCCAGACATACATCACATGCCCCGGGCTGCCGGGCACTTTCACCCCCCAGTCGAAGCTGGTCCGCGAGACCGAGAGATCGGAGAGCCCACCCTCGACGAAGCGCATCACTTCGTTGCGCCGCGCCTCCGGCAGGATGAAATCGGGCTGGGCCGCATAGAGATCGAGCAAGGGCTGCTGATATTTGGAGAGTTTGAAGAACCAGGTCTCCTCGGCTGTCCATTCCACCGGGGTGCCCTGGGGAGAGAGCTTGCCCCCTTCCCCGTCAACCAGCTCCTTCTCGTCGTAAAAGGCCTCGTCGCGGACTGAATACCAGCCCTCGTAACGATCCATATAGAGATCGCCCGATGCCGCCATCGCCTCCCAGATCGCTGCGCTGGCGGCATGATGCGCCGGCTCGACGGTACGAATGAAACGATCATAGGAGATGTTCAGCCTGTCATCCATATCCTTGAAATAGGATGACATTTCATCGGCAAGCGCGCGCGTTTCGACGCCGCGGTCGCGCGCCGTCTGAACCATCTTCAGGCCATGCTCGTCAGTCCCGGTCTGGAACCGCACGTCGCGCCCGGCCTGGCGATGATAGCGCGCGATCGCATCGGTCGCGATCGCCTCATAGGCGTGGCCGATATGCGGACGTCCGTTCGGATAGCTGATCGCGGTGGTGATATAATAAGGTTCGCCCATGCCGGGCCTGTTAGCGTGGTTCTTTCGCAACTGGAACCACCGGGGTGATGCTTTGCGCGGGTTGGGCGCGCTTCGAGTGCGTTGCCAGCGTATCGCCCGTCCAAGAGACGATCCCGTGAAAATCGTCGCGCGCAACCTGCGCGTGTCGGAATATTACGCCGTCATAATAATTTTCATGACAGTCGCGTCACAAACTTTACTCACGATGCTTCACTACGATATTGATCGATATGGAGATGTCATAAATAAATGGGCGTCGATTAGGTAATAATGACGCGAAAATGAACAACATGTTCTATTAATGTTACAAAGGCTGTAACATTACTGTCCTCTTTCCCCTGTAGCGGCCTCCTCGGCAGGACAAAAGGTCCGTTCCCAAGGGGTATGACTCATGCATTATCTATCGGCCTCCAAGCTGCGGCTGCTCGTCGGCACCGCGCTGCTGGCTACCATTGTTTCGCCGGCCTTCGCGGAAACCACGCCGCCGGCGGCACCGGCTGCGGAGGACGCGGGCAAGGCACAGCCGGCCACCGCCGATGAGCCTCAGTCGACCGAGGGTGCGCAGATCCAGGACATCGTCGTCACCGCCACCAAGCGCGAGACGAACCTTCAGTCCACGCCGATCGCCATCTCGGTGATGAGCTCCAAGTCGCTGGCCGATCGCCATGTGCAGAGCCTCTATGATCTCGCTGACGGCGGCGTCCCCTCGCTGCGCGTCGCGACCTTCGAGGCACGCCAGTCGGCGCTGACCGTCGGCATCCGCGGCATCGTGCCGCTCGACGCCAACCAGCCCGCCCGCGAGCAGGGCGTCGGCATCTATATCGACGGTGTCTATCTCGGCCGCCAGCACGGCCTCAACGCCGGCCTGTTCGACATCGAGCGAATCGAAGTCCTCAAGGGTCCGCAGGGCACCCTGTTCGGCCGCAACACCGAGGGCGGCGCGCTGAGCATCGTCGCCAAGGCGCCGAGCGGCAAGTTCGACGGCCGCTTCAGCGCCGGCTACGGCAATTTCGGCGCGTACACTCTGGACGGCCATATCGACCTGCCAGCATTCAAGGGCTTCAGCGTGAAGCTCGACGGCATCATCCAGCACCAGGACGCGACCACCAAGGATCCGATGCTCGATTCGGTCGGCTGGAATTATTATGACCGCCAGGGCTTCCGCGCCGCTGTACGCTGGCAGCCGACTGACGGCATCACCGACGATTTCTCCTACGACGTCGCGACGGATAAGAACACGCCATTCTACAGCCAGTTGCTGACTGGCGTGAACCCGAACAACTGCGCCGCCGGGGCCCAGTCGGCGTCTCCGAACTGCGTCCTGCCGGGCACGGCTTTCACCAGTCTTGCCTTCACGGGATCGCAAACGGCGGTTCGTCCCCTCCTGCCAGGCGAGGTCGTCAACGGCACCACGCGCATGGACGTCGCCGATATTGGCGTGCCGCAGCAGGTCAGCGTCGACAAGACGCACGGTTTCACCAACACCTTCAAATGGAAGGTCGCACCCGAGCTCGAGCTGCGCTCGATCACTGCATGGCGCGGCGTGACAGCGACTCAGTGGGATAACTCGGGTGGCGCACACCGCGTACCGCTCGTCAATCTGACGGCTGCGTGCACGACGGCCGCGCCGTGCGCCTTCAGCCGCTACAGCCTTGCCGATCTAACTCAGCATCAGTTCAGCCAGGAATTCCAGGCTGTCGGCACGATTTCGAACTTCGATTATGTCGCCGGTCTCTATTATTTCAACGAGCATGTCAGCGACGATGCAGCGACGCCCAACTCGGTCGGCGCCGTTGCGATCGTGAACGGCGGCACGGTGACAGGCGCAAACTATGTGGGGATCCCCTACTGCACCGCCATCACGCCCCTCTTCGTCGGCAAGGCGGTCAACGGCTGCTCGATCGACCGCGCTTCGGAAGTCTGGTCGAAGAGCTATGCCGCTTATGGCCAGGTCACCGGCAACTTCTTCGAGAACAAGCTCCACGTGACCATCGGCGGACGCTACACCAAGGACAAGAAGCGCGGCGTCCTGCATTTCTCGCGCAACATCAACTACGACACCGCGAGCGCGGACACACTTGCCCTCCAGAAATATGCGCCGCTCGACCAGACCTGGAACCGCTTCAATCCGATGGCGACCATCGCCTATGACGTCAGCGAGAACATCCACGTCTATGCAAAATATTCGACCGGCTATCGCGCCGGCGGCGCCAGCTCGCGTACCTCCAACTATCAGGCGTTCAATCCCGAAGACGTCAAATCCTATGAAATCGGCCTGAAGTCGGATTTCTGGGATCACAAGGCGCGCTTCAACCTCGCGGCCTATATCATGGACCGCAAGGGCAGCCAGGTCGACCTCAGCACCATCCAGCCGACCGCGACCGGCAACTTCAACAACCTGGTCACCTTCAATGCCCCGGGCACGACCAAGATCCGCGGCATCGAGGCTGATCTGACGGTGCAGCCGATCACCGGGCTGACGCTGAATGCGTCCTATGCCTATACCTATACCGACATCCCCGCGGTGCCGATCACCTACACGGAATTCGACGCAACCGGGAAGAAGACCGGCAATTCGACGACGGTGCTGCAGAAGTTCTACATCGTCTTCACGCCGCGCAATGCGGCGAGTGGCTCGATCGACTACAGCATGCCGATCGGCGATGGCGGCACTGCGGCGAAACTGCACCTCGACGCGAACTACTCGCAATCGACCCAGTCGTTCGACCAGTTCGCGACGCACAACGATGCATCGTTCATCGTGAACGGTCGCTTCTCGCTGGCGGACATTCACACCGCCTACGCCAAGGTGACCTTCAGCGTCTGGGTCCGCAACATGTTCGACAAGCAATATGTCTTCCGTCGCGACC
>Ga0207703_10000673_pt1 | contig 34088 bp, 21 predicted proteins | sample KBSSwiS12_FD_184304 | JGI IMG/M metagenome (GOLD analysis project Ga0207703, IMG submission 184304) | Switchgrass rhizosphere microbial communities from Kellogg Biological Station, Michigan, USA - KBS Switchgrass S1-2 (SPAdes) (version 2) | ecosystem: Host-associated > Plants > Roots >... | reverse complement strand
AATCCCCACGCGCCCGAGTGGCATCGCTTCGCCCTCGTCTGCGAGCGCTTCCACCGGGAGGACTACGAGGGCGCGCTCGACCAGATCGCCCGCGTGAACATGCCCGGCTTCTTCTGGAAGCCGCTCTGGGCCGCGGCGTGCTGCGGGCTCCTGGAGCGCCAGGCGGAGGGCGCCGCGGCGGTCGCGGAGCTGCGCCGGCTCGACCCGGACATCCCACGGCACGTGCGCCCGTTCGTCGAGAACTGGCTCTATGCGAGCGGTTTCGGCGAACGGCTCCTCGACGGCCTGCGCAAAGCGGGGCTCGACGTGCCGGAGACGGCGGAGCGCGGCGCGCCACCCGGACCGCCTTCCGGAGTCTCCAGCGGTGCGGCCGGGCCGAAGAAGCGGAGCCCGTGGATCGCCGTGGCCGCCGCGGCGCTCGTCCTCGTCGCCGCCGGCGTGTGGATCGCGCGCTCGCGGCGCGCACCGGCGCCGCCGCCCGAGGCCGCGCACGCGCCGCATCCGATCCGCTCGGTCGCGGTCCTCCCGCTCGACAACTATTCGGGGGATCCGAGCCAGGACTACTTCGCCGAGGGAATGACGGACGAGCTGACGTCCCAGCTCGCCATCCTCAGCGGACTTCGCGTGATCTCGCGCGGCTCGGCAATGCAGTTCGCCGGCAAGAACCGCCCGCCGACGCCCGAGATCGCGAAGAAGCTGGACGTCGACGCCGTCGTCGAAGGCTCCGTGATCCGCTCCGGCGACAAGGTCCGCATCACCGCCCAACTCATCGACGCGCGCTCGGACCGGCACCTGTGGTCCAAGAGCTTCGAACGCAGCTCGAAGGACGTGCTGGCGCTGCAGGACGAGCTCGCGTCGGCGATCGCGCAGGAGATCGACGTGAAGCTGACGCCGGCCGAAGAATCGCGGCGGGCGAAGGGGCGGAGCGTGAATCCGGACGCGTACGACGCGTACCTGAAGGGCCGGTACTGGTTCAATCGACCGACCGACGAGAACCTCCAGAAAGCGATCGCGCTCTTCGAGGAGGCGACCACCAAGGATTCGACCTACGCGCCCGCGTTCTCGGGACTCTCCGACGCGCTGCTCTGGGCCGGCTACAACGAAGGCGTGCTGACGGGCACGGAGGCGAGACCGAAGGCCAGGGCCGCCGCCGAGAAGGCGATCGCGCTGGACGCCGACTCGGCCGAGGCACACACCTCGCTCGCCACCTTCAAGATCTGGTACGAGTACGACTGGACCGGCGCCGAGGCCGAGTATCGGCGCGCGTTTGCGCTGAATCCGAACTACGCGTTCGCGCACGACCAGTTCGGGATCGGGCTCGCGTTCCAGGGGCGCTTCGACGAGGCGATCGCCGAGGGCAAACGGGCGGCCGCGCTGGATCCCCTGTCTCCACAGATCCCTCTCGACGCGGCCATGGCGTTCGGCTTGAAGCGGGACCTGGAGGGCGGCCGGAAGCTGGCCCGACGGGCCGCCGAGCTCGACCCGACGCTGTTCTTTGCCCCCTTCGTCGAAGGCTGGCTCGACATCCAGGAGGGAAAGCTCGCCGACGCGATCCGCAATCTCCGCAAGGCCAAGGAGATGGAATCTCCCGCGTTCGTGTCGGCGTGGCTCGCCTACGCGTACGGCGCCTCCGGAGACCGAACCCGCGCGGCGGCCGAGGCGGCGGATCTGAAGAAGAGGTCGTTGCGCGGCGAGGTCACGGCGTTCAACCAGGCGATGGTCGCTCTCGGACGGGGCGACCGCAGCCGCGCGGTGGAGCTTCTGGAGTGGGCCTACGCCACCGATTCGCAGTGGCTGGGCTGGCTCGACCTGGACAAGGCCTTCGATCCGCTGCGCTCGGAGCCGCGCTTCCAGGCGCTCCTGAAGAAGTTGAACTTCTCGAGCTGAGGCGACCGGACGGAAGTCCTCAGCGGCTCGCCAGACCTCCGGCGATCTCGCCGCCGTCGATGATGACGGGGTGCCCCGTGATGTACGGCGCCTCCTCCGACGCGAGGAACGCGTAGAGCGCCGCGATCTCCTCGGGCCTGGCGTGGCGGCGCAGCGGGATCTTCGCGTCCACGGCCGCCTTCATCTCCGGCGTGTACTCGGCCTCCTGCATCGGCGTCCAGACGTAGCCCGGGCACACGCAGACCACGCGGATCCTGGGCGCGAGTTCGAGAGCCATCGTGCGCGTCAGCTCGATCACGCCCGCCTTCGCCGCGTCGTAGTCGGCGTAGCGCGGGTAGCCGTTCATGCCGGAGGTCGAGCCCATGTTGAGGATCACGCCGCCTCCGGCGGCCAGCATCCGCCGCGCGGCCTGCTGGGCGACGTAGAAGACGCCGTCGAGGTCGACGCCCATGACCTTCCGCCACTCCTCCGGCGTGATGTCCAGGAAGTCGTGCCGGATGCTGATGCCGGCGTTGTTGATCGCGACGTCGATGCCGCCGAGGATCCGGTCGAGCTCGCGGAACGCGCCGTCCACGGCCGCCGCGTCCGAGACGTCGACCGCCAGCACGCCCGCGAGGCCCGGGTGCCTCTGTGAGAGCGCGCGATTCGCCGCCGCGTCGCGGTCGAGCACCGCGACGCGCGAGCCCTCGTCCAGGAACCGCTCGACGATCGCCGCTCCGATTCCGCTCGCGCCGCCCGTCACGACGACGCGCTTCCCCGCGAGTCCCTTCATCGGCGAATCAGTCCGCGATCCCGCCGCCGTCGACGACGAGCGCCGCGCCGGTCATGAACGACGAATCGTCCGAGGCCAGGAACAGCGCCGCCTTCGCGATCTCCTCCACCGTGCCGACGCGGCCGAGCGGGCGGTTGGCGGCGCCCTTCATGTAGTCCGCGAGGTCCATCTTCCGGGCGGCGGCGTCGAAGGGAAGCATCGGCGTGTCGACGTCTCCCGGACAGATGCAGTTCACCCGGATCCCCTGCCTCCCGTGGTCGATCGCCAGCGCCTTCGTCATGACGACGACGCCGCCCTTGGCGGCGCAGTAGGCCACGGCGAGGTCGCCGCCCTGGATGCCCCAGCCCGACGCCTGGAGGATGACCACCCCGCGCCCCTGCGCGATCATCGTCGGCAGCGAGTACTTGGACATGAGCCACGCGCCCTTGAGGCTCGAGTCCACCGTCGCGTCCCACTCCTCCTCGGTGCAGTCGATCGCGTTGTGCGGGTGGTAGACGCCGGCGTTGTGGAAGAGGACGTCGAGCCGGCCGCCGAAGGCGCGCAGCGTCTCCGCGACGATGCGCTCGCAGTCGGCGGGCACGCGCGCGTCCGCCCGGACGAACAGCGCCTTGCCGCCGTCCGCCGTGATCGCCGAGGCCACGCTCCGGCCGCGCGCGTCGTCGCGCCCGGTGACCGTGACCCGCGCGCCCTCCCTCGCGAACAGGCGCGCCGAAGCCTCGCCGATGCCGGAGGTGGCGCCGGTGACGATCGCGACCCGGTCCTTCAGCTTGCCGCTCACGGCTTACGTCAAGGCCAGGTACTCGTGCGCGAGGCGGACGACCATCGAGCCCTCCCCGACCGCCGAGGCCACCCGGTTCAGGGCGCCGGCGCGGACGTCGCCGGCCGCGAAGATGCCCGGCACGCTCGTCTCGAGCGGCAGCGGCTCGCGCTTCTCCTTCCAGATCCTCGGATACGCCTCGGAGGCCATGAGGTCGCGGCCCGTGAGGACGAACCCCTTCGCATCGCGGAGGACCCCGGCGGGCAGCCACTCCGTGCGCGGCCGCGTCCCGATGAAGACGAAGACCGCGTCGGTGTCCTCGGTGCGGCACGACCCGTCGTCCAGCGACCGCAGCGTCACGCGCTCGACGTGCCCCTCGCCGTCGACTCCCGCGAGCTCCGTTCGCGGACGCACCCGGATGTTGGGCGTCTTGCCGAGCTGGTCGATCAGGTAGCGCGACATCGTGTCCTGGAGGCCTTCGCGGCGAATGACGATCTGGACCTGCTCGGCGTAGCGGGCCAGGTGCATGGCGCCCTGGCCGGCCGAGTTTCCTCCGCCGACCACGATCACGCGCCGCCCGCGGAACGCCGGAGCCTCGGTCGTCGCCGCGCCGTAGTACACGCCCGCCCCCGTATGCTCCGCGACGCCCGGAGCCGGATGCTCCCGGTACGCCATCCCCGTCGCGACCAGCATGGTCCGCGTGATCAGCTCGCGCCCGTCGGACAGCGCGAGATGCTTGTAGCCGCCGTCGACCGTGACCCCCGTGACCTCCAGCGGCGCGAGGAACTCGGATCCGAGCCGCTGAGCCTGCGCGAGCGCGCGCCGCGTCAGCTCGCTGCCGCTGACGCCCGCGGGAAACCCGAGGTAGTTCTCGATGCGCGAGCTCGAGCCCGCCTGCCCTCCCGGCGAGTGCCGATCGAGGAGGATCGTGCGGAGCCCCTCCGACGCGCCGTACACCGCCGCCGCGAGCCCAGCGGGTCCGGCGCCCACGGCCACGAGGTCGTACACGTCGAACGCCGCGGAGAGCGGACGGCCGAGCCGCTCCGCCACCTGGCGGATCTCGGGATTGCTCAGGACGGTGCCGTCCTCGAAGACGAGCGCCGGCAAGGCGTCCGGCAGGATGCCCGCGGCGTCGAGAAGCTTCTGCGCCTCCGGATCGCGATCGAGGTCCAGCCAGCGGTACGGGACGAGATTGCTCGCGAGGAAGTCCTTGATGTCGTGCGAGCGGGTCGCCCACTGGTGGCCGATCAGCCGGAGGCCCGTCGCCTCGGGCAGCGACTCGGCCTGCCAGGCGTCGAGCAGGTCGTCGACGACCGGGAAGAGCTTGTCCTCCGGCGGATCCCACGGCTTCGAGAGGTAGTGGTCGAGGTGCGCCTCGTTGATGGCGCGGATCGCCGCCTCGATGTCGGAGTAGGCGGTCAGCAGGACCCGGCGCGCCAGCGGATACAGCTCGCGGGACCGCGCGAGCACCTCGCCGCCGAGCATCCCCGGCATCCGCTGGTCGCTGATGAGCATCGCGAGCGAGTCGCCCCGGCTCTTGAGCTCCTTCGCGGTCGCGAGCGCCTCGGCGCCCGAGCCCGCGCTGACGACCGTGTACTGCTCGCGGTAACGGGAGCGCAGGTCGCGCCGCACGGCCGCGAGGACCTGCGGATCGTCGTCGACGACGAGGAGGACAGGCTTGCTCACGCCCTGGCCTGGGAACCCGTGCCGTCGTCGATCGGCAGCGTGACCCGGAACTCGGTCCGCCCGGGCTGAGAATCCACTTCGATCGTGCCGTCGTTGTGCTGGACGAGGCGGCGGACGATGTCCAGCCCGAGGCCCGTGCCCAGTCCCGCGGGCTTCGTGGTGAAGAAGGGGTCGAAGATCTTCTCGCGGATCTCGGCGGGAATCCCCGACCCGTTGTCGGCGATGCGGACGCAAATCCGACCGTTGTCGCGCCCGGCGAGCACGTCGACGCGCCCCGCCTCGGAAACGGCGTCGAGCGCGTTGTCGATGAGGTTTCCCCAGATCTGGTTGAGCTCCCCGGCGAAGCCGCGGACGCGCGGGAGGTTGGGCTCGAGCTGGACGGACACGGCGATGGCCTTGGCGCGCGCCTTGGCCTTCAGGACTGCGACGGTGTTCGAAAGGCTCATCGCGAGGTCGACGGGCTCGGCGATCGTCGCCTGGTCCATGTGCGTGAAGCCCTTGACGGCGAGGACCAGCCCCGCGATGCGAGTCGCGGAGTCCTGGATCTCCGAGGCGAGGCGGCGGACCGAGCAGCCGGCCGCGACCCACCGCAGCGCGGCGCCGAGAACCGGGCCGGAGAGCGCCTTCGCGAGCCGGTCGAGCGTCTCGATCGTCGCGGCGGTCTCGGACAGCGGCTCCGCGGCGGAGGAGTCGAGCCCCTTCTCCTCGAGCCAGTCCGTGATCGACTCCTCGCGATCGGCCTGCTCGAGCGGCGATCGCACGCCGTGCTCGGGGGCGACGGCGCAGGCGGTGCGGACCGCGTCGATCGCGTCGAACTGCGCGGCGGTCAGGCCGGACGCGCAGAGCACGCGCGTCGACTTCTCGACGTCGTCGAGGTGCCGCGCGAGGAGCGACGCGCTCCGCTCGATCGCGGCCGATGGGTTGTTGAGCTCGTGGGCGAGGCCGGCCGACAGGCGGCCCAGGGAGATCATCTTCTCGTTCTGCAGCTCGCTCGAAGTGAACTCCCGGGCGCGATCCACCATGCGGTGCACGAGGATCGCGGTGAGGCCCGGGCATGCCCGCGTCAGCTCGGGGAAGATTTCCTTGGGCACGAAGAGGATCTCTCCCGGCTCCAGGGCGAAGGCGTTGCCCGGGGCGACGGCCAGACGCGAATACGGCAGCGCCCCGGTGATCTCGTTCCCGCTCCACTCGAGGAGCTTCTGCGGGCCCGAGCCCCGGTCGATGAAGAGGGCGAAGCGGCCGGCGAACATCACGAACATGCCCGCGACGGGAGTCCCCTTCGCGGAGAGCTGCTCTCCCGGCTCCAGCCGGCGAAGGGTTCCGTGCGCCGCGAGCCAGGCGAGCTCCTCGCGGGGCACCGAGGCGAGGAGCTTGTGCTGCGCGAGGCGTTCGACGAGATCGGTCGAGTCGGTCATGTGAGGCCCACCCGGAGGCGAATCCTACATCGCCGCCGCGAAGTCAGCGGCCGCGCCACGAGGGCGGCCGCTTCTGGAGGAACGCGTCCATGCCCTCCGCCGCGTCCTCGAGGAGGACTCCCTGCGTCATCGCCTTGCCGGCGCAGCCGTAGGCGTCCGCGAGCGGCCGGTCCAGCTGGTCGTAGAACGCGCGCTTGCCGTTGCGGATCACCGCGGGGCTCTTCGTGAGGATGGCGTCGACGAATTCCTGCACCGCATCGTCCAGCCTCTCGGCGGGCACGGCGCGATTGACCAGCCCCCACGCGAGCGCGGTCGCGGCGTCGATCGGCTTCCCCGTCAGGAGCATCTCCATCACGCGCTTGCGCGCGACGTTGCGCCCGACGCCGACCGCGGGCGTCGTGCAGAACACGCCGATGTTCACTCCGGGCAGCGCGAAGGTCGCGGTGTCCGCGGCGACGGCGAGGTCGCACGTCGAGACGAGCTGGCAGCCCGCGGCGGTCGCGATCCCGTGGACGCGCGCGATCACCGGCTGCGGCAGCCGCGTCAGCGAGAGCATGAGGCGGTTGCAGTCGTCGAAGAGGCGTCCCTGCCATTGCGGATCGGACGAGTGCGCGCGCATCTCCTTGAGGTCGTGGCCGGCGCAGAACCCCCTGCCGGCCGCGGCGAGGACGACGACGCGGGCCTCGGGATCCGCCGCGACGCGATCCACGGCATCCTGGAGCGCCGCGATCATCTCGGAGGAGAGCGGGTTGAAGCGCTCGCCGCGGTTGAGGGTGAGGCGGACGACGCCGCCGGACTTCTCCGAGAGGATGAAGGGCACCGGATTCGGAGTGGCCTGGGCTTCCATGATCGCCGAGCCTATCGCGATCGGCGCTCTTCTACTTCGCCGCCACGAGCTTCTCGAAACGCGGATTCTTGCGCAGCGGATCGAAGTTGGGCTCGATCTTCAGCCACCCGGGCGACACCCAGTAGTGCAGCTTCAGGAGGGCCTCGAGCGTGTCGATGGCCTTCTCGTTCTCGCCGGCCAGGGTGTACGTGCGAGCCAGGATGTGCAGGAAGTAGGGCCCGTTGATTCCGTCGCGCTCCGGGGGACGCAGCGCGAGGGCCTTCCGGCACTCGGCGATCGCGTCATCCCTGCGGCCGGCGAACGCGAGTGCCCAGCCGTTGAGAGAGTGGAGCTGGGCATCGTTCGGGGCCGCCTTGATCTGCTCCGCCATCGCGGCGGCCGAGCGCTCCCCGAAGCTCCTCGAAGCCGCCGCGTCCCCGGCGAGGTGGCTCGCCTGCGCCTGGACCAGAGCCCACGTCGCCGTATCGTCGTCGAACGCCGACGGGGTCAGGCGGCGCAGAAGCTCGAGCTGGGAAGTATCGAGAACCCAGCCGAGGTCCTGGTAGGTCGCGAGATACGCGACGAGGGCCGTCGGCTCGACGTTCTTCCCCGTCCGCGCGAGCGAATCCCGCGCGCCCTTCAGGTCCCCGTCGCACAGATACGTCATGGCGAGAAATTCGACGACGGCGAGATTCCCCGGCGCGAGGGCGAGGACGCGCTCGAGCTCGTCTCTCGCCTCCGCGGTCTTCCGAAACCGAATCAGGGCGTCGCCGAGGCCGAAACCCGGGGTCCGGGGGTCGAGGCGCTTCGCCTGCCGGTGATGCTCGAGCGCCTCGTCCCACCGCCCCATCGCCTGCTCGATGAAGGCGCTCCCGCGGATGAGGTCGGGCCGGCCGGGCGCGAGCTCGAGGGCCCTCTGCCACTCGTGCAGGGAGTGCTCGAAGTCGCCCAGACTCCGGTACAACTGGGCCATGGCCTGGTGCCCCTCGGCGCGGTCGGGGGCGAGCGCGATCGCCTTCTCGGCGGCCTGCCGGCTGCGCTCCGCGAGCTCCGGCGTCGGAACGCTGTTGGAGTAGAGGAGGGCGTTCGCGGAGCCGATCCGCGCCCAGGCCAGTGCGAACGACGGATCCAGCGCCACGGCCTGCTCGTAGAACGCCAGCGCCCGGCGAAGCGTCGGCGGATCGTTGCGGGTCAGGATCGCGGAGGCCTCCTCGCCGCGGAGGAACGCGTCGTATGCCGCGACGTTCGCCGTGGGCTTGTCGGCCACCGTCTTCTCCTGCGTGTCCGCCAGCGCGACGCCGAGGGCCTGGCCCACGCGCGCGGCGATGTCCGACTGCACCTGGAAGACGTCGGTCAGTGAGGCGTCGAAGGACTGCTGCCATCGCGAGGCGGGAGCGCCCGACTCCTTGATCTCGACGAGCTCCGGCCGGACCTGGACCCGATCCGCGGCGCCGCCCTTCTGCCAGCGCACGGTCGCCGTCAACAGATACCGGGCGTCCAGCTCCTTCGCGATCTCCTGGGGCGTCTTGGTCGTCTTCTTGTACGGCGTCGAGCTGCCTCGCGCGATGACCTCCACGCCCTTCAGCGACGTGAGCTTGCCTCGGACCTCGTCCGCGATGCCGTCGGCGAAGTAGTCGTCCGCCGGCGCGCCGAGGTTCTCGAACGGGAGCACGGCGATGCGCTTGACGCCGGCGGCGGACGCCGTGCCTCCCGTCCTGGGCCGCTTCCACAGGAAGAGGCCGCCCGCGGCCAGCACGGCGACGACGGCGGCCGCGATCGCGAGCGTCTTCCCGCGCCTTCTCTGCGGGATGGCGTAGGAGCCGCTCGTGACCGCTGCGGTCGAGGAGCTCGACGCCTCCGACAGCGCGTAGGCGACGTCCTTCGCCGACTGAAACCGGTTGTCGCGGTCCTTCTCGAGGCAGTGCTTGACGAGGTGGTCGAGCGCGACCGGAATGTTGCGGCCGGACTGCAGGAGCTCGGGCGGCTCGTCCCGGATGATCGCCGCCATCGTGTCCCCCGGCGTGTCCTTCTTGAACGCCTTCCGGCCCGAGAGCAGCTCGTACAGGATCGCCCCGAAGGAGAAGATGTCCGAGCGGTGGTCGACCGGCAGCCCGCGCACCTGCTCGGGCGACATGTAGCCGACCGTGCCCATGACGACCCCCGGGGCCGTGTGGCCGGACGTCGGCGCGTTGGTCTGCTCGTCGAGCTGTTCCGTACGCTTCGCCAGACCGAAGTCGAGGATCTTGACGTGCCCGTCCTTCGTGACGAACACGTTCTCGGGCTTGAGGTCGCGATGGACGACGCCCTTCGAGTGCGCGGCCGAGAGGCCCTTCGCGACCTGGTGCGCCCAGTCCACCGCCTGCGACTGCGCGATCGTTCCGCCGTCCAGCTTCCCGCGCAGCGTCTCGCCCTCGAGCAGCTCCGTGACGGCGTACGCGGTGCCGTCCTGCGTGCCGAAGTCGAAGATCGCGAGGATGTTCGGATGGGACAGCGCCGCGACCGCGAGCGCCTCGCGCTCGAATCGGGCCAGCGCGTCGGCGTCACGAGCCAGCGTCTCCGGCAGCACCTTCACCGCGACCTCGCGCTGCAGCTTCGAGTCCCGCGCCCGGTAGACCTCTCCCATCCCGCCGCTTCCGAGCGGCGCGAGGATCTCGTAGGGGCCGAGTCGAGTTCCGGCGGGAAGCGTCATGGCGTTGGCGGCGATTCTATGCGGGACCTACTTTGCTGCGGCCACGAGCTTCTGGAATCGCGGGTTGCCTCGGAGCGGATCGAAGTTGGGATCGATCTTGAGCCAGGGCACCGAGAGGAAGTACGGCATCTTCAGGAGCGGCTCGAGGTGATCGATCGCCTTCTCCGGCTCGCCGGCGAGGACGTAGATCCGGACGAGCTGATGCTGGTAGTACGGGCCCTGGTGCCCGTCCTTCGAGACGGGCACGAGAGCGGCCCCGCGTTCCCCTTCGCGAATCGCCTCGTCCTTGCGGCCGAGGTAGGCCAGGGCGAGGCCGAGGAAGAGTCGCCGCTGTCCGTCGTCCGGCGCCTCGCGGAGCTGCTCCTCGAACGTCTTCCTCGCCTGCTCGGCGTAGCGGCGGACGCCGGCGGCGTCGCCGTTGAACGCCGACACCTCCGCGAGATGAAGCCCCATCGAGCTGCCGGACTCGAAGGCCTCCGGGGGAAGCCTCAGGAGCTCGCCGCGCTGCTTCTCGTCGAGGACCCAGGCCAGGTCCCAGTAGGTCGCGAGGAACACGGACAGCGCCGTCGGATCGACGGCCTTGCGTCCGGCGGCCACGACGGCCCGCGCGCCGGCGAGATCCCCCTCGGCGAGGTACGTCGCCGTCTTGTCTTCGATCAGGTCGAGGTTCGACGGAGCGAACGCGAGGCCGCGATCGAGGACGTCGCGCGCCTCTCCGTACCGACGCAAGAAGAGCAGGGCCTCCCCCAGCCGCCGCACGGCCACGGCGGAGCGGGGATCCAGGCGCTCCGCCTGCTGGTAGTGGGCCAGCGCCGAGTCCCAGCGGCCGAGCGATTCCTCGGAGCGCGCGATCCAGGCGAGAAGCTCCGCGTTCGGCGCGGCGACGCGCTGTCCCTTTTCGTACTCCTGCAGGGCGCGCGGGAAATCCTGGGCGATGAACTGCTGGTAATTCCCGAGGGCGACGTAACCCTCGCGCCGGTTCGGTGCGAGCGAGACCGCCTTGTATGCCGATTCCATCGCCCGCTTGACCAGCTCGGGTGACTGGGTCGTCAGGTAATAGAGCATGGTGTTGGTCATCGAGACGCGGGCCAGGGCCAGCACGAAGTTCGGATCCTGCCGGACCGCCTCTTCGTAGAACCCGAGGGCCTTGTGAAGGCTCGCGGGGCTCGTGGCCGACATCCCCCCGGACGCCTCCTCGCCCTTGAGATAGGCGTCGTACGCGGACAGATTCTCCGTGGGCCGCTCGGAGAGGCGCGTCTCCTCCTTCGCGGCCAGCACGACGCCGAGGGACTGGGACACCTTCGCGGCGATCTCGGACTGCACCTGGAAGACGTCGGTGAGCGCCGCGTCGAAGGGCTGCTGCCACTTCGACGCCGGGGCCCCAGACCCCGACACCTCGACGAGCTCCGGCGTCACATGGACGCGGCTCGTCCCGCCGCCCTTCTCCCACCGCACGGTCGCCGTGAGGAGATACGTCGCGTCGAGCTCCTGGGCGATCTGCTTCGGCGTCTTCGTCGTCTTCTTGTAGGGGATCGAGCTGCCGCGCGCGATGACCTGGAGCCCGGGTACGGACGTCAGCTTCGCGCGCACCTCGTCCGACATCCCGTCCGCGAAGTAGTCGTCCTCCGGAGAGCCCTGGTTCTCGAACGGCAGGACCGCGACGCGCTTCACGGCGCCGCCCTCGGTCGCGCGCGGCCGACGCGCGAAGATCCAGAGACCGGCGACGGCGAGGAGCAGCGCCGCGACGGCCGCCAGCGGGACGCGGCGCCTCCGGTTCGTCGGGGAAGCCGCCTGCGCCTCGGAGGTCGTCGTCCAGAGGGTCGCCTCTTCGAGGGCGAACGCGACGTCCCGCGCGGACTGGAATCGCTTCTCCGGCCTCTTCTCGAGGCAGTGGAGCACGACGCGCTCCAGCGCCGGCGAGACTCTCCTTCCGGATTCCGAGAGCGGGGCCGGAGCGTCCTGGAGGATCGCCGCCATCGTCTCGATCGCCATGTCGCGCTTGAAGGGCCGCCGACCCGAGAGAATCTCGTACAGGAGCGCGCCGAGCGAGAAGATGTCGGAGCGGTGATCGACCGCGAGGCCGCGAAGCTGCTCGGGCGAGCTGTAGCCGAGGGTTCCCACGACCGAGCCGGGCTTCGTCAACCCGTCGTCCTCGGGCACGGCCTCCGCCTTCTTCGCGATGCCGAAGTCGAGGATCTTGACGTGGTCGTCGCCGGTCACGAAGACGTTCTCCGGCTTCAGGTCCCGATGCACGATTCCCTTGTCGTGGGCGGCCGTGAGTCCGCGCGCCACCTGGAGCGCGTAGGAGAGGCCCTGCTTCACCGGGATGGGGCCCGCCTGCAGCCGCTCGCGCAGCGTCTCGCCCTCGAGGAGCTCCATGACCGCGTAGCGAATGCCGTCCTGCTCGCCGAACGCATGGATCGCGAGGATGTTCGGGTGCGAAAGCGCGGCCACCGCGAGCGCCTCGTGCTCGAACCGCGCGAGGGCCTCCGGATCGGCGGCGAGCGACTCGGGAAGCACCTTGATCGCGACGTCGCGGTTCAGATTCGCGTCGCGAGCGCGGTAGATCTCGCCCATCCCCCCCGCCCCGATCGGGGACAGGATCTCGTACGAGCCGAGGCGGGTTCCCGCGGCGAGCGTCACTTCGCTCCCGCGACGAGCCTCTGGAAGCGGGGGTTCTTGCGCAGCGGATCGAAGTTGGGGTCGATCTTCAGCCAGCCCGGCGAGAGGGCGTAGGGAACCTTCAGCAACGGCTCCAGCTGGGCGATCGCCTTGTCCGGCTCGCCGCTGAGAATGTAGATCCGGACGAGCTGGTGCTGAACGTAAGGCCCGGTATACGCGTCCTTGGAGATCGGCAGCATCTTGACCGCTCCCTCACCCTCCCGAATCGCCTCGTCCTTTCGTCCGAGATACGCGAGGGAAAATCCGAGGAGAACGTGTCGTTGGGCATCACCGGGAGCCACACGGACCTGTTCCTCGAGGGCGGCGCGCGCCTGTTCGGCGAACTTCCGGACGTTCGACGCATCGCCCTTGAGCGCAAAGGCCTGAGCGAGGCAGAGACCCCAAGCGCCCTTGTCGTCATCGAAGGCGCTCGGCTGCATGTTCACGAGCAGCTCTCGTTGTGCGTCGTCGAGGAGCCAGACGAGGTCCTGGAATTGCGCCGTGAACGCCACGAGCACGCCGCGGTCGATTTCTTTCGGAGCGTTCGTCAGAACGGCCCGGGCCGCCGAGAGGTCTCCCTCCATGAGAAAGGTCATCGCCTTGTACTCGAGGGCACTGACATTGCTGGGCGCCAGGGCGAGGGCGTGGTCGATTACGGCTCGCGCCTCGGAAGAGTGGCGCGTATAGAGCAGCGCCGTGCCGAGCCGGCGGAGCGTGATCAACGAGCGTGGATCGAGACGCTCGGCCTGCTTCAGGTGCTCGACCGCCGCGTCCCAGCGCCCGAGGCTCTCCTGGGTGCTCGCCTGCGAGGTCATCACGGCGACGTTCGCCGGATCGAGTTCGAGCGCCTTACCGTACTGCTCCTGGGCGTGCGCGAAGTCCCCGGTGACGAAGTCCTGGTATCGCCCGAGCGCGTGGTAGCCCTCCGGACGGTTCGGGGCGAGCGCGACGGCCTTCTCCGCCGCCTCGCGGGCCCGTTCCGCGAGCTGCGGCGTCGGTGCGGTGTTTCCGTAGAGACCCGAGCACGTCTGCGATACGGCAGCCCAGGCCTGCGCGAACTTCGGATCCAGGGCGACGGCCTGCTCGTAGAACGCGAGCGCCTTCCGCATGCTGGCCGGGTCAGCCGCCGCCATCCCCGCGGAGGCCGCGTCGCCCTTGAGGAACGCGTCGTAGGCAGCCAGGTTCTCGGTCGGCTTCTCGGAGAGCCGCTTCTCCTCCCCGGCGCCCAGCACGACGCCCAGCGACTGCGCCACCTTCGAGGCGATGTCCGACTGGACCTGAAACACGTCGGTCAGCGCCGCGTCGAACGGCTGCTGCCACTTCGAGGCCGGCGCCGCGGACTCCCTCAATTCGATCAGCTCCGGCGTCACGAGGACCCGGCTCGTGCCGCCGCTCTTCTGCCAGCGCACCGTCGCGGTGAGGAGGTAGTTCGCGTTCAGCTCGTCCGCGATCTGCTTCGGGGTCTTCGTGGTCTTCTTGTAGGGCGTCGAGCTGCCGCGCGCGATCACCTCGATGCCGGGCACCGAGGTCAGCTTCGCGCGGACTTCGTCGGCGATGCCATCGGCAAAATAGTCGTCCTCGGGCGAACCGAGGTTCTCGAACGGAAGCACGGCGATGCGCCGGACGCCGCTCGCGGCGGGAGCGGCCGGCTTCCCTCGCTTCGACAGCAGGATCCCGAGCGCCGCCGCGAGCACCAGGATCGCCGCGGCGGCGATCGCCAGGCCTTTTCTGCCGTCGTGTTTCCCCGCCGCGACTGCCTGCGCGCCGCTCGTCACCGCGGTCGTCGGACTCGACGCCTCCGACAGCGCGAACACGACGTCCTTCGTCGTCTGGAACCGATCGTCCCGGTCCTTCTCCAGGCAGTGACGCACGATGTGGTCGAGGGCCGGCGAGATGTTCCGCCCCGTCTGCGTCAGCTCCGGCGGCTGTTCCTTCAGGACCGCGGCGATCGTGTCGCTCGCGGTGTCCCGCTTGAACGCCTTGCGGCCCGAGAGGAGCTCGTAGAGGATCGCGCCGAACGAGAAGATGTCCGAGCGGTGATCGACGGGCATCCCGCGGAGCTGCTCCGGAGACATGTAGCCCATCGTTCCCATGACCGTGCCGGCCGCCGTGTGGCCTCCGGTCGGCGCGCTCGTCTGCTCGTCGGGCGCCGAGGTCTCCGCCCGCTTCGCCAGCCCGAAGTCGAGGATCTTGACGTGCCCGTCCTTCGTGACGAACACGTTCTCCGGCTTCAAATCGCGATGCACGACGCCCTTGGAGTGCGCGGCGGAGAGGCCCTTCGCGATCTGCAGCGCCCAGTCCAGGGCCAGCTTCTGGCCTATCGCCGCGCCGTCGAGCCGGCCACGCAGCGTCTCGCCCTCGAGCAGCTCGGTGACCGCATACGAGACGCCGTCGTGCGCACCGAAGTCGTAAATCGCGAGGATGTTCGGGTGCGACAGCGACGCCACCGCCTTGGCCTCGCGCTCGAAGCGCGCGAGCGCGTCCGCGTCGGCCGTCAGGTGCTGCGGAAGGACCTTGATCGCGACGTCGCGCTCGAGCTTCGCGTCGCGCGCGCGATAGACCTCGCCCATGCCGCCCGCGCCCAGCGGCGCGACGATCTGGTAGGAGCCCAGCTTCGTTCCGGCAGCCAGCGTCACTTCGCGCCCGCCACGAGCTTCTGGAAGCGCGGGTTGTTCCGGAGCGGATCGAAATTGGGATCGATCTTGAGCCACCCGGGCGAGAGGTAGTACGGAACCTTCAACAGCGGCTCGAGCTGGTCGAGCGCCTTCTCGGACTCGCCGGTGAGAATGTAGGTCCGCGCGAGCTGATGCTGGACGTAGAATCCATTGAAGGCGTCCTTCGAAACCGGCGAGAGCTCCACGGCTCGCCGACCCTCCCGGATCGCCTCCTCCTTGCGACCCAGATAGGCCAGTGCCAGGCCCAACGCGGCGTGTCGCTGCGCGTCATCCGCGTTCTGGCGCAGCTGCTCCTCGAAGGCCTTGCTGGCCTCCTCGGCATGGACACGGAGATTCGCCGAATCGCCCTTGAAGGCGCAGGCCTGGGCGAGGCAGATGGCCCAGAGTCCGCGGTCGCCGTCGAAGGACTCGGGCGTCAAACGCAGGAGCAACTCCGTCTGCTTCTCGTCGAAAACCCAGACGAGGTCCTGGTTCTGAGCCGTGAACGCCAGGAGCGCCGTGGACTCGGCGCGTTTCATCGCCGACTCGAAATACGACCGCGCGCCCGCCAGGTCACCCTGACCCAGGAACGCCATCACCTTCAACTCGTTGACGAAAACGCTCGCCGGGGTGAGAGCAAGCGCGCGGTCGAGGACCTCGTGCGCTTCGGGATATCGACGCATCTGGAGGAGTACGATGCCCAACCTCCGAACGGCGACCGCCGAGCGCGGATCGAGGCGGGCAGCGTCCCGGGCGTGCTCCAGCGCCGCCTCCCAGTTTCCCGCTACCTGTTCCGCCGCGGCTCCCGCGGAGATCAACGCCGCGTCGTTCGGAGCGAGCCGCAACCCCTTCGCGCACGCCTCGCGCGCCGCGCGGGCGTCGCGGACGACGATGCGCTCATAGTAGGAGAGGCCGAGATAGGGTTCGGGGAGCCCGGGCCCGAGCGCGACCGCCTTCTCCGACGCTTGCCGCGCGCGCTCGGCGAGCTCGGCCGTCGGCTTCGTATTGGCGTACAGGAGACTGCACTCGACGGCGAGGCGCGCCCAGGCCTGCGCGAAGGAGGGGTCCAGTGCGACGGCCTGGTCGTAGAAGGCGACCGCCTTCCGCAGAGTGGCGGCATCGTTTGCCGCGAGGCCGTTCGAGGTGGACTCGCCCTTGAGGAAGGCATCGTAGGCGCCGAGGTCCGCCGTCGGCCTCTCGGCGAGACGCTTCTCCTCCCCCGCTCCGAGCGTCGTGCCCAGAGCCTGCGCCACCTTCGTGGCGATGTCCGACTGCACCTGGAAGACGTCCGTCAGGGACGCGTCGAATGGCTGCTGCCACTTCGATTGAGGGGGCCCGTCGCTGACGATCTCCACCAGCTCCGGATTGACCTGCACGCGACTCTGTCCGCCGCCCTTTTCCCAACGCACGGTCGCCGTCAGAAGGTAGTTCGCCGACAGCTCCTTCGCGATCTCCTGCGGCGTCTTGGTCGTCTTCTTGTAGGGCGTCGAGCTGCCGCGCGCGATCACGGCGATTCCTCGAACCGCGGTGAGCTTGCCGCGGATCTGGTCGGCGATGCCGTCGGCGAAGTAATCGTCCTCGGCGGCGCCCAGGTTCTCGAAGGGAAGCACCGCGACGCGTTTTGTGCCGGGAGCCGAAGACGAGGAAGCCTTTCTTCCCTTCGAGAGGAGCAGCCCGGCCACGGCCAGAACGGCGACGACGGCAACGGCGATCCAGAGCCCGCTCCTCTTGGGCGGCCCGGGCACCGACTGGGCGCCGCTCGTGACCACCGACGTCGCTCCCGACGCCTCCGACAGCGCGAAGGCGACGTCGTTGGCCGTCCCGAAGCGGTTGTCGCGGTCCTTCTCCAGGCAGTGCCGGACGATGTGGTCGAGCGCAACCGGAATGCTCCGGCCGGACTGCGATAGCTCCGGCGGCTCGTCCCGAATGATCGAGGCGATCGTGTCGGTCGCGGTGTCCTTCTTGAAGGCCTTCCGCCCTGCCAGCAGCTCGTACAGGATCGCGCCGAAGGAGAAGATGTCGCTCCGGTGGTCGACTGGCAGGCCGCGCACCTGCTCGGGGGACATGTAGCCGACCGTCCCCATGACCGTTCCCGGAGCCGTGTGACCCGAGCCGGTCGGCGCGTTGGTCTGCTCGGAAACCTGCTCCGCTTTCTTCGCCAGGCCGAAGTCGAGGATCTTCACGTGCCCGTCCTTCGTGACGAACACGTTCTCCGGCTTGAGGTCGCGGTGGATGACGCCCTTGGAGTGCGCCGCCGACAGTCCTCTCGCGATCTGCTGCGCCCAGTTCACCGCCTGCGACTGCGAGATCGGTCCGCCGTCGAGCTTCCCGCGAAGCGTCTCGCCCTCGAGCAGCTCCGTCACCGCGTACACATGGCCGTCGTGGGTCCCGAAGTCGAAGATCGCCAGGATGTTCGGGTGCGAGAGCGCCGCCACCGCCTTCGCCTCGCGCTCGAAGCGCGCGAGCGCGTCCGCGTCCGCGGTGAGGTGCTGCGGCAGCACCTTGACCGCGACGTCGCGCTCGAGCTTCGCGTCGCGCGCGCGGTAGACCTCGCCCATGCCGCCGCTGCCGAGTGGCGCGACGATCTGGTAAGAACCCAGTCGTGTTCCTGCGGTGAGTGCCAAGTGAGGATCGCCGCCGGGATTCTAGACCAGCGGCGTCTGCCGGACTAGCGGGGCGAGAGCACGAGCGGGCGGTTCCCGATCGACGCGTCCAGGATCTCGATCGGATGGAGCGCGGGCAAGGAGACGCCTCGGCGCCTCAGGGATCTCCCGATCTGGAGCGAGCAGCCGGGGTTGGCCGATGCGAGCAGGTCGGCCTTCGCGGCCAGGACGGCGTCGACCTTCCGCTCCCCGATCGCGTCGGCGCTCCCGGGCTCGGTCAGGTTGTAGATGCCGGCGCTGCCGCAGCACTGCTCCGCGCCGGCGATCTCGGCGATCGTGAGACCCGGGATCTGCCGGAGGAGCTCCCGGGGAGCCAGCCGGATGCCCTGGCCGTGCGCCAGGTGGCACGCGTCGTGGTACGCGACGCGCGCTCGGATGGGGTGGCGGCTCGCCGCGGCGGGCAGCGCCGCGAGGAACTCGGTCACGTCGCGCACCCGGGAGCGGAAAGCCTCGGCCCGATCCGCCCAGTCCGGGTCGCGAGCGAAGAGTCGGCCGAAGTCCTTGAGGTGAGAGCCGCAGCCCGCCGCGTTGACGACGACCGCGTCGAAGTCCTCCGTTTCGAAGGCCATGATCAGCGCGCGCGCGAACCCGAGCGACTCCTCCTCGCGGCCGGCGTGGATCGACAGCGCCCCGCAGCACCCCTGCCCCGGCGGGACGACGACCTCGAAGCCCTCGGCCGCGAGCACGCGGATCGTCGCGGCATTGACGCCGGGAAAGAACACGCGCTGCACGCAGCCGGCGAGGAGCGCGACCCTCCCCCGCCGCGGCCCGGTCGGCGGGGTTCGGTCCGGCAGAACGGATCCGTTCCCCGCGGCCTCCGGCATCAGGGACTCGAGCGCCTCGAGGCGCCGCGGCAGGATCCGCGCGAGCCCGCTGCGGCGCACCAGGTCGCGCAATCCGGTCCAGGCGTAGAGCCTCCCCGCCGCCGCCAGCCACCGCAGCCTCTCGGGGTACGGCAGGAACGCGAAGAGCAGCTCGCGGAAGAGCCCGTCGAGGCCGCCGCGGGGAAGCCGCCGCTCGCGCTCGGCGCGCGTCTGTTCGATCAGCACGTCGTACCGGACGCCCGACGGGCACGCGGTCACGCACGCGAGGCAGCCGAGGCAGCGGTCGAAGTGCTTCGCGACCGGCGCCGTCCACTCGAGCTGTCCCTCCGCCAGGCCGCGCATGAGGTCGATGCGCCCGCGCGGGGAGTCCATCTCCTCCGCCCAGGAGACCCACGTCGGACAGACCGGCAGACAGAAGCCGCAGTGCACGCAGTCCTCGTAGATCGGGCGGCGCGAGGTCGCGGGCGGAGACGGAGGCGAAGCCATCAGATCCCTCCGACGAAGCGCCCCGGCGCCAGGCGGCGAGCGGGATCGAGCCGGCTCTTGACGCTCCGCAGAAGACCGATGGCCGGGGGCGGCTCGCCCCAGACGTCCACGCGGGAGCGGAGCGTCTCGGGCGCCGCGTGAAGGACGAGCGAGCCGCCCTCCGCGGCGAGCCGCGATCGGGCCGCCCCGACGGCGGCGGCCGCGGCGTCCGGATCCCGGACGTCGCCCGAGGCGAACCCGAGACCGAGCGTCGGATACAGGACCCCCGCCGGATTCTCGAGGGAGGCGAGCAGGGGCGCGAGGGCCGCCGCGGACGTCTCCGCGCTCCGGGCCGGCCGCATCGCGACCTTCGCGCGGAGCGATCCCGCGCGGCGCGCGCCGTCGTGTCTCGCCCAGAGATCCCGCGCCGCGGCGGCGTCCAGCGCCTCGCAGGAGACCCCCTCTTCGGCGGAGGCGAGCGCGGTGAACCGGTCGCGCTGCTCGAGGACGCCCCTGCCGAACCCCTCGAACCGCACGGCCAGATCGAAGCGGCCGTCGGGCAGACCGAACGCGATCACCGCGGCGGGCTCGAGCTGCGACTCGCGCATCCGCGCGACGAGCCTCCCGATCTCCGCCGCGCCGCGCCGCGCGGACAGCAGGGTGACGCCGTCCTCGGGCAGCGGGTGGAGCCGGAAGGTCGCCGTGGCGATCAGGCCCAGCGTGCCGAGCGATCCGACCATGAGCTTCGGCAGGTCGAAGCCGGCCACGTTCTTGACGACCTTGCCCCCGCCGTGCGCCATCCGTCCGTCCGCGCGGATGATCGAGATCCCGATGATCAGGTCGCGGACGGACCCGTAGCGCGCCCGAAGCGGGCCGAACGCGTTCGACGCCACGACGCCGCCGACGGTCGCCCTCTCCGGAGAAGGCGGGTCCAGGGCGAGCCGCTGCCCGTGGGCCGCGAGGACGGCCGCGAGCGCCGCCAGCGTGACGCCGGCCTCCGCGACGACGATCTGGTCCGACGGCGCGTGCTCGAGCACCCGATCGAGACGGCCCGTCCGCAGGATCGCGTCGAGGCGAGACGGGGGCGCGCCGAGCTCGAGCTCCGTTGCGCCGCCGACGAAGACGAGAGACTGGCCGCCGCCCTCGCGCGCGGACTCCGCGACGGCAAGCGACGCCTCCTCGACGGTGGACGGCTCGTAGACGACCGCCGGCCGGGCGCCCAGGACCGCGTCCGACTCCGCGGCGGCGCGCGCGGCCCAGAGGCTCATTCGCGCCACGCCCGTCCGGCCGCCTCCGCCGCGTGGGGCCGGAACGGACCGGGCCGGTCGCCGCAGAGCCGCGGCGTCGGAAAGACCTTGCCGGGATTGAGCAGCCCCGAGGGATCGAAGGCGCAGCGGACGAGGCCCATCGTGTCGAGGTCGTCCCCGGAGAACATGTCCGGCATGTAGGCGGCCTTGTCCGCGCCGACGCCGTGCTCGCCGGTGATCGATCCGCCGTAGCGCACGCACAGCCGCAGGATCTCCCCGCCCAGCTCCTCGGCGGCGAGCTCCTGGCCCGGCACCTTGCGGTCGTAGAGAACGAGCGGATGGAGGTTCCCGTCGCCGGCGTGGAAGACGTTGGCGACCCGAAGGCCGACGCGCGCCGCCATCGTCTCGATCTCGCGCAGGACGCGCGCGATCTCCGACCGGGGAATGACGCCGTCCTGGACGAAGTAGTTGGGGCTGATGCGGCCGACGGCGGCGAAGGCGCTCTTCCTCCCCTTCCACATGAGCGCGCGCTCGTCTTCGTCGCGCGGCCGCCGGATCTCGAGCGCGCCGGCGCGGCGCGCGAGGTCGATCGCGTTCTCCGAGGTGTGCTCGACTTCCGCGAGCGGCCCGTCGACGTCCATGAGCAGCGCCGCGCCCACGTCGGGCCAGTCGACCCCCGTCGCCGCCTTCGCGGCAAGGATCGCGAGGCGGTCCATCATCTCGATCGCGGCGGGGACGATGCCCGAGGCGATGATCGCCGACACCGCCTCGCCCGCCTCGTCGGTCGACGGGAAGGTGGCGAAGAAGGTCCGCGTCGCCGCCGGCTTGCGGAGGACGCGGAGCACGACCTCCGTCACGATGCCGAGGAGGCCCTCGCTGCCGACGAGGACGCCGAGCAGGTCGTAGCCCGGCGCGTCGAGCACCGGGCCGCCGAGGTCGACCACGCTCCCGTCGGACAACACGACGCGCGCCCCGCGCACGTGGTTGACCGTGAAGCCGTACTTGAGGCAGTGCGCGCCGCCCGAGTTCTCCGCGACGTTGCCGCCGATCGTGCAGATGCTCTGCGAAGACGGGTCCGGGGCGTAGTAGTAGCCCTGCTCCGCGATCGCCCTCGACACGTCGAGGTTGATGACTCCGGGCTCGACCCGCACGAGGCCGTTCTCGAGATCCACCTCGAGGATCCGGCGCATCCGCGACAGGGACAGGACGATCCCGCCCGCGACCGGCAGCGCGCCGCCGGACAGCCCGGTCCCGGCCCCTCGCGCGACGATCGGCACGCCCGCGGCGGCCGCCGCGCGCATGACCTCCGCGACCTCCTCGGTCGACGCCGGCAGCACGACGAGGCCGGGGCGCACGCGCACGCCGGTCAGTCCGTCGCACTCGTAGGTCGAGAGCTCGGCCGCGTCTGCGATGACGTGCCGCGCGCCCACGATCCCGGCCAGCCGGCCCGCGAGGTCCTCGGCCGATGCAGGCACCGCGCTCATGGGGAGACGCTACTCCAGATGGGGGTACGCCGGCAGGGTCAGGAACTCGGTGAACTCCTCGTTCGGGACGAGGCCGTCGAGGATCTCGGCCGCCTCGCGCAGCCGGCCCGTCCCCGGCCCGCCCAGCCGCGCCAGCTCCTCCGCCTTCACGGTCTCGTACAGCGCCGCCGTCGCCGGCCGCCCGTCCGCGAGACTCGCGCCGTTGTGGATCCACTGCCAGAGCTGCGAGCGCGCGATCTCCGCGGTCGCGACGTCCTCCATCAGGTTGAAGATCGCCGCGGCGCCGTTCCCGGAGAGCCAGGAGCTCAGGTACTGCAGCGCGACGTTGACGTTGTTGCGGAAGCCCGCCTCGGTCACGGTGCCGCCGGGAACGGTCGTGTCGCGCAGCGGCGCGGCGGCGACGGAGACGTCCTCGCGGAGGCGCTCCTTCTGGTTGGCGCGCGGCCCGAGGGCTTTCTCGAAGACCTCCATCGCGACCGGGACGAGGTCCGGGTGCGCGACCCAGGTCCCGTCGAACCCGTCACGCGACTCGCGGAGCTTGTCGTCGCGGACCCTCGCCAGCGCGGCCTCGTTGACGGCCGGGTCCTTGCGGCTCGGGATGAACGGCGCCATGCCGCCCATCGCGTGCGCGCCGCGGCGATGGCACGTCCGGACGAGCAGCTCGGTGTATGCCCGCATGAACGGGACGGTCATCGTGAGCTGCTGGCGGTCGGGCAGCACGAGGTCCCGGCGGCGGCGCAGGGTCTTGATCGTCGAGAAGAGATAGTCCCAGCGCCCGGCGTTCAGTCCGCTCGCGTGCTCGCGCAGCTCGTAGAGGATCTCCTCCATCTCGAACGCCGCCGGGAACGTCTCGATGAGGATGGTCGCCCGGAACGAGCCTCTCGGGATGCCGAGGGCCTCCTCCGCAAAGACGAAGACGTCGTTCCAGAGCCGCGCCTCGAGGTGGCTCTCCATCTTCGGCAGGTAGAAGTACGGCGCGGTGCCCCGCTCCAGGCGCTCGCGAGCGTTGTGGAAGACGTAGAGACCGAAGTCGAAGAGCGAGCCCGACACCGAATCGCCGTCGACGGCGACGTGCCGCTCCGGGAGATGCCAGCCCCTCGGCCGGACGAGGAGCGTCGCGATCGTCTCGTCGAGCCGATAAGACTTGCCCTCGGGGCTGTCGAAGGCGAGCCGGAGCCGGACCGCGTCGATCAGGTTCGCCTGGCCCTGCACGACGTTCGTCCACGTCGGCGAGAGGGAGTCCTCGAAGTCCGCCATGAACGCGTGGGCGCCGGAGTTGAGCGCGTTGATCATCATCTTGCGCTCGACGGGTCCGGTGATCTCGACCCAGCGCTTCTCGAGGTCGGCCGGCGTCTTCGCCACCCTCCAGTCGCCGGCTCGGACGGACGCGGTCTCGGAGGGGAAATCCGGCAGCGCGCCGCCGTCGAACGCCTTCTGCCGCTCGGCGCGCCGCGCGAGCAGCCTGCGCCGCGTCGGCTCGAACTGCCGGTGGAGGCGCTCGAGGAATGCCCGCGCCTCCGGCGACAGGATCGACTCCGTCCCGGACGGCGGAGCGGCGAGAACCTCCAGTCCCTTCACACGGTGCGCCGCTGGCCGCTCATCATTTCGGGGGAAGCGCCGGAATCGCGCCCGTGAAGACGTACGCCTGCAACAGGGCGATGAGTCCGATGATCCCCGCGCCGACCACCGAGTGCCACCAGACCTTGCGGAAGATCGGGCCGAGCGCGTGTCGCCGCTCGCGCGGGTCCTCGTAGCACGCGGCGCACGCCACCATGATCGATTGCGCGTCGATCATCTTGCCCATGACGCCGCCCGTCGAGTTCGTCGCCACGATGAGGACCTCGTTGAGGTGCAACTGCTGCGCCGTGATGCGCTGGAGCGAGCCGAAGAGCGCGTTCGACGCCGTGTCCGATCCCGTCAGGAAGACGCCGAGCCATCCGAGGTACGCCGCGAAGAACGGGTACGCCGCGCCCGCGCTCGTGAACGCGAGCCCGAGGACGGCGTCCATCCCGGAGTAGCGCGTCAGGAATCCGAGGCCGAGCACCTGCCCGATGACGAGCACCGGGACCTTCATGCGCCGCGCGGTGCGCGCGACGGCCTCGCGCCACTGGGCGGGCCGCAGCCGGAGGTAGAGCCCGGAGAGGAGCGCCGCCACGAAGACGCCGGTTCCCGCCGCCGAGAGCCAGTTCAACGTGAACTTCGCGGCCTCGGGCTTGGCGTCCGGCTTGACGACCGGCGGCGTGCGCTGCACCTTGTTGTGGAGCGACGGCATCTCCCAGGCCGGCAGCGAGAGCGTGCCGGTCAGCGGCGAGCCGAGAAGCGTCGTGTTCACCTTGACGTTCTCGAAGGTATTGTTGAGTTTGGTCTTGAACGCCGGCATGCCCCAGAGGGCGCAGCAGAGGATGAGGATCGCCCACGGGGTCCAGGCGCCCGCCGTCTGGGCGCCGCTGTAGGAGTACTTCCAGTCCCCCTTCGCGGCGCGCGCCGCGGCGCCGGCGCCCTCGCGCTCGGAGCGGAGCAGGAAGCGCGTCTTCGGCTGCCAGACGAAGCGGATGAACAGCGCCGTGCAGATCACCGAGAACACGCCCGCCACGACGTCGGTGACGAGGTGCAGCGCGTTGGTTCCCGAGGCGAACCACTGCATGACCGCGAAGGAGAGCCCCGAGCACAGCGCCCCCGGCCAGACCTCCCAGACGTCCCTCCAGCGGCCGCCCTCCATGAACACGAACGTCGCGATCAGCCAGAAGGGCACGAGCACGGACACCCACGGCAGCTGGTGCCCGGCCATCGTCGACAGCGTCTTCTGATCGAGACCGCTGACCGCGGCCAGCGTGACGATGGGCGTGCCGATCGCGCCCCACGCCACCGGCGCCGTGTTGGCCAGCAGGTTCAGGACCGCGGACTGGAACGGCGAGAAGCCAAGGCCCACCATGACGGCGCCGGCGATCGCGACGGGCGTGCCGAAGCCCGACGTCCCCTCGATGATCGCGCCGAAGGAGAACGCGATGAGCAGGACCTGCAGGCGCCGGTCGAAGGAGATGTGGATGATCGATTCCTTCACGATCTCGAACTTCCCGGTGATCACCGTCATCGTGTAGAGGAACATCGCCGCGAGCACGATCCAGATGATCCCGAGAAACCCCGAGAAGACTCCGAGGGCGAACGCGGAGATCGCCGCGGGCACGGCCATGCGGAACACGAGGCAGGCGACGAGCAGCGCGGCGATCACGGCGTAGAACGCCGCGTAGGGCGCGGGCACGCCGAGGTGTCGGATGCCCTGGTCGTCGCGGTGGGGATGGATCGCGATGAAGTAGAGCAGCGTGAGGATCGGAATCGCGGCGACGAGCGTGGAGAGAAGGACGTTGCCGAGCGGGTTGTAGTTCTGAAAGTACATGAGACCTCGCTCTCGTTATCGGTGCGGCGACCGTCTGGAACGAAGCTGGGCCCTCGTCGGAAAGAACTGGCGGGAGTCTATCCCTGGAGGAGGCCTCCGATCCGCGGAGGCGCTTCACACGGTCTTCACACGCGACCGGGCGGCCGCGCCCGGGGCGTCTACTTCGCGCTCGCCACGAGCTTCTGGAAACGGGGGTTGTTGCGGAGCGGGTCGAAGTTCGGGTCGATCCTCATCCATGCGGGCGAGACGACGTAATGCAGCTTCATCAGCCGCTCCAGATCGTCGACTGCCTTCTCGGGCTGACCCGCGAGGATCTCGATCCGCACGAGCTGATGCAGGATGTATTGCCCGTTGGTCGCGTCCTTCGTGACGGGATCGATCTCGACGCCACGCTGGCCCTCGCGGATCGCTTCCTCGCCCCGGCCGAGATACGCGAGCGCCAACCCGAGACCGGCGCGTCGCCCGGGGTCGTTCGGTGCTGCCCGGAGTTGCTCCTCCATCGACTTGCGCGCCTCCTCGGCGTGCGTGCGCGCGCCGGCGACATCTCCCCGCCACCACAGAACCTGAGCGAGGCAGAGGCCCCACGTGCCCCGGTCGTCGTCGAACGCGGCCGGCGTCAGGCGCAGGAGGATCTCCTTCTGCTCGTCGGTCAGGACCCACCCGAGATCCTGGTAATTCGCGAGATACGCCACGAGCTCCGCCGGGTTGACGGTCCCGGGAACCGCGGCGAGATGCGCCTTCGCTCCCGCGAGGTTCCCCTCCCCCAGAAAGGACATCGTCCGCTGCTCGATCAGGTCGAGGTTGTCCGGAGAGAGCGCCAGCCCGACGTCGGTGGCCTGTCGGGCCTCCGGATACCGCCGTAATCCCAGCAGCGTCCTTCCCATCCAGAGGTGGACGGAGATGGATCGGGGGTCGAGCCGCTCGGCCTCCTGGAACCGGGCCAGCGCGGCGTCCCAGTTGCCGAGCCCGACCTCGACGGTTCCCATGGCGCGGGTCAGCTCGGAATTCCCGGGCGCGACGCCGTGGCCCCGGGCGTACTCCTCCCGCGCGCCCCGGTAGTCGACGAGGACGAGCCTCTTGTAGGTCCCCATGGCTTCGTAGGGCCAGGGATCGTTCGGCGCCAGCGCGATCGCCTTCTCCGCCGCCTGCCGGGCACGCTCCGAGATCTCCGGCACCGGCGTGCTGTTGGTGTACAGCAGCGCGTTCGCGATCGCGATGCGGGCCCACGCCCCCGCGAAGCCGGGGTCCAGGGCGACCGCCTCGCCGTAGAAACCGAGCGCCTTGCGCAGGGTCGGCGGATCGTTTTTCGTGAGGACGCTCGCGACCTCCTCGCCCTTGAGGAAGGCCTCGTAGGCCGGCAGGCTCTTCGTCGGCCTGTCGGCGAGCTGCTTCTCCTCGCCGGTCCCGAGAGCGACTCCGAGCGCCTGCGCGACGCGCGAGGCGATGTCCGACTGCACCTGGAAGACGTCGGTCAACGAGGCGTCGAAGGGCTGTTGCCACTTCGAGGTCGGAGCGCTCGGCTGGGACACGTCGACGAGCTCCGGGCTCACGTGCACGCGGCTCGTCGCGCCGGTCTTCTCGGTTCGGACGGTCGCCGTCAGCAGATACTGCACGTCGAGCTCCTCGGCGATCTGCCGGGGCGTCTTGTTCGTCTTCTTGTAGGGCGTCGAGCTGCCCCGCGCAATGACCTGGATCCCGGGAAGGCTCGTCAGCTTGCCGCGGATCTCGTCCGAGATCCCGTCGGCGAAGTAGTCGTCCTCGGGAGACCCCAGGTTCTCGAACGGAAGGACCGCGACGCGCCGGACGCCGGCCGCGGCCGACGAGCCCGTCTTCGTCCGCTTCGACAGGAGGAGTCCCGCGGCCGCCAGCACGACGGCCGCCGCGACGGCGATCCAGAGCCCGGTCTTTCTTCGAGCCGCCGGCAAGGCCGCCTGTGAGCCGCTCGTGACCGCGGATGTCGCGCCGGACGCCTCGGAGAGCGCGAACGCGATGTCCCGCGCCGACTGGAACCGGCTGTCGCGGTCCTTCTCCAGACAGTGCCGGACGATGTGGTCGAGCGCGACCGGGATGGCCCTGCCCGACTGCGAGAGCTCCGCCGGCTCGTCTCTCATGATCGACGCCATCGTGTCGCTTGCCGTGTCCTTCTTGAACGCCTTCCGGCCCGACAGCAGCTCGTAGAGGATCGCGCCGAAGGAGAAGATGTCGCTTCGGTGGTCGACCGGCAGCCCGCGCACCTGCTCCGGGGACATGTAGCCGACCGTCCCCATGACCGTGCCCGGCGCCGTGTGCCCCGATCCCGTCGGCGCGTTCGTCTGCTCGTCGAGCTGCTCGGCCCGCTTGGCGAGACCGAAGTCGAGGATCTTGACGTGCCCGTCCCGCGTCAGGAACACGTTCTCGGGCTTGAGGTCGCGGTGCACGACGCCCTTCGAATGGGCCGCCGCGAGGCCCTTCGCGATCTGCTCCGCCCAGTTCACCGCCTGCGCCTGCGAGACCGCGTTGACGGCGTCGAGCTTCCCGCGGAGCGTCTCGCCCTCGAGCAGCTCCGTGACCGCGTAGGTCACGCCGTCGTGTGTGCCGAAGTCGTGAATCGCGAGGATGTTCGGATGCGAGAGCGCCGCGACCGCCTTCGCCTCGCGCTCGAACCGCGCGAGCGCGTCCGGATTGGCAATCAGGTGCGCGGGGAGGACCTTGATCGCGACGTCGCGCTCGAGCTTCGCATCGCGCGCACGGTAGACCTCGCCCATCCCGCCGCTGCCGAGTGGCGCGACGATCTGGTAGGACCCCAGACGTGTTCCTGCGGTGAGTGCCAAGTGCGGATCGCCGGAGGCGATTCTAGACTAGAAGTTGGCCGGCTATTTCGCGAGCAGCTTGTCCAGCTCGCGGCGCACGTCTTCCATTTTCACGTCGTGATCGGGCTGCTTCCAGAGGACTCTTCCGTCCGAGGAACGGATGACGAGGCCGTGATTGTCGAATCCCAACGACTGGACCGCCTTCTTGCTCTCGGGAGTCGTGGCGTCGACGTTCTCGCCCTGGACCCTGCCCTTGTACTCAGCCTCGAGCCCGCTCACGGCAGGCTTGATCTTGGCGCAGATGGGTCAGCCGGGCAGGTAGTAGTAGGTTACCCGCAGCGGAGCCTTGTCCGCGACGGCCCGGGCGGTGGCCGCCCCGAGCAGGAGCAGCGCTCCGAAAACGAGAACGCGGCGAGACGTCATCGGGAAGACGATATACCCGTTTCTCTCTCCGGCGCATCCATCGCCCCCGGCTCTCAAAGCGAGCGAATCTAACGATTGGACCCGCCTCGAGCGGCGGACGCATGATGGAGGTCTCGCCGACAATCGAGGAGTCCCGTGCTGTGCCGGTTGCGGATCCGAGTCGGGGCGGTGCGTCGCCGCTCGGGGAGCCGCGACGGAGGCTGCAGGCTCGGTCTCGACCGCCGGACAGTCGAGCGCGTCCTCGGTCTGGTTCTTCTGATCTGGGCAGGACTGTGGCCTCGCGTCCTCGAGGCCGGCGAGCCGGTGTTCATCGGCCGCGTCGTCGTTCACACCCTCGACGTCTTCGGTCCCGAAGAGCTCAAGAGCTTCCTCAACCGCGGCGCCAATGCGCTCCACGTCGTCACGCGGGAGTCGACGGTTCGCCGCCTCCTGATCTTCGAGGAGGGAGACGTCTACGACCCCGCCACGCTCGCGGAAGCCGAGCGGAACCTGCGCGCGCTCGGCTTGTTTCGATCGGTGTCCATCGTTGCGGGCGAAGTCCGCGACGGAGTCGTGGACGTCGAGGTCAACGTCCAGGACGCTTGGACCGTTCAGATCGACCCTTCCGTCGGCAGCGGCGGGGGAGCCGTGGGAGGCGGCATTGCCCTGGGCGAGAGGAACATGCTGGGATTGGGGGCTCGGGTCGGTGTCGCCTTCGCCAAGGATCCGGACCGGACGTACCGCTCCGTCGATCTCCTCGTTCCCAACTTCTTTCTCCCGTTTGCGACGGCCCGCGCGCTCTACTCCTCGAACTCGGACGGATACGAGAGAATCCTCGAGGTTCAACGTCCGTTCTACTCGACGGCGTCTCGGTGGTCGGCCGCGATTGCCGTCGCCGACACCCAACGCGACGAGTTCACCTACGAGGAAGGCGGCGCGGTTCGGGACACCTTCGGCGCCGATCACTTCCGTCTTCTCGCGGCGTACGGGATCGCCCTTCCGGCACGGGAGGCCTACGCTTCGCGCCTCAGCATTGGTATCGACTTCCGCGAAGATCGATTCCGACAGGCTTCGACCGGCGAGACCGGATCTCTGCCTGCCGATCGACAATTTCGCTACGTGTTCCTGCAGTACGAGGCGCTCCACGCCGATTTCCTGAAGTGGAACTACGTCAACCAGGACGATCGGTACGAGGACATCCGCGTTGGCCCCCGGGTCTTGCTCCGGCTCGGGATCTCCCCCGCGGCGTTCGGTGTGGCCGAGACGACGGGAATCGTGGGTTTGGAACTGGGTGCAGGGCTGCGGGTCGGCGCGTCGGGCTTCGTCCAGGCGCGCATGGCCTGGAACAGCAGGATCGGACCGCGGCTCGAGAACTCACTGGCGTCGGCGAGCGTGCTCTACGTACGGAGATTCGAGACGGCCCCCCGGCAGACCTTCGTCGCGCAGCTCTCCGGGTTGCGCGGGTGGAACCTCGACGCCGACGTCCAAATCTTCGCCGATGCCCTCTCCGGCCTGCGCGCCTACCGTCTTCGCGCCTTCGAAGGAGACACCCGCATCATTCTCAACCTCGAGCATCGGATCTTCAGCCGCATGCAATGGTTCGGAGCGATCTCGCCGGGCCTCGCGGTGTTTTTCGATGCGGGGCTCGTCGGATCACCGACCCGGAGTCTGAGCCTTCAGGAGACCAAGATGGACGCCGGCCTCGGCCTCCGCTTCGCCGTGGCATGGGCACCCGGCATGAACGTCTTTCGCGTCGATGCGGGCTACGCGTTTCAGCGCGACCCCGCCGGGCACAAGGGCTTGCTGATCTCGTTCTCGGTGGGGCAGGCGTTCTAGGCGCCCAATCCTCGGTCCGGGCACCCGCTGTTGATTCGTGGAAACGTGAGAGAGCGGAGTGGTGAGCCGTGTAGGACTCGAACCTACGAGAAGTTCACAACAGGTCAATCACTTCAGGGAACGTGTCCGAGTCCCGTGTCCGAGTCGCGGCGCGTTGACCCTCTGACACGTCGCCCTGATCCGGCCGGGCCCATCGACCGTTCCGCGACGTGCCAAGGAGGCGCCATGTTGTGGACGATCTTCGTAATTCTCTTGGTGCTCTGGCTGTCAGGCCTGGTGACCAGCTACACGATTGGGGGGTTTTGTCCATGTCCTTCTCGTGATCGCCGTCGTCATCCTCGTGATTCAGCTTGTTCAGGGACGGCGCGGTCTGAGTCCCGGGCCGCTTCGAATTTTGTTGGCGCAGCGGTCCCCCACCACGCCGGCCCGCTGGCGGCTCAGGCCGCCGTCCCGAAGAGCGCCCCGACGCCCGCGGTGATCGCCATCGCGAGCGCCCCCCAGAACGTGACGCGGAGGGCACCCTTCCACACGCCGGCGCCGCCCACGCGCGCCGCCAGGCCCCCGAGGAGAGCGAGGAACAGGAGCGACGTCCCCGAGACGAGAGGGATTAAGCGGGCCGCCGGGGCCACGACGGTGACCAGCAGAGGCATGACCGCTCCTACCGCAAAGCTGCCCGCTGACGCCAGAGCCGCCTGAATCGGGCGCGCGCGGAAGACGTCGGTAATGCCGAGCTCGTCGCGGGCATGCGCGCCGAGCGCGTCGCGGGCCATCAGCTGATCGGCGACCTGCTTCGCGAGCGACGGATCGAGGCCGCGAGCGACGTAGATCGCCGCCAGCTCACTGCGCTCGCCTCTGTCGTCCGCTGCGAGCTCCGCCCGCTCGAGATCGAGCGCGGCCCGCTCGCTATCCGCCTGCGAGTGGACCGAAACGTACTCGCCGGCAGCCATCGACATGGACCCGGCCACGAGGCCGGCGACGCCGGCGACCAGGACGTTGCCGTGGGTCGCATGCGCGGCGGCGACGCCGAGCACGAGACTGGCCGTGGAGACGATGCCGTCGTTGGCGCCCAGCACCGCCGCGCGCAGCCAGCCGATCCGTCCGGTGCGGTGTCGCTCCGTGTGGCTGACGGAGACCCTCGCTGCCTGGCTGAACGAACCCGTCCTCACGAGCGTCGCGCTTCTATAGCCGGAATCGCCGCCGGGCGGTCGCGGCGATCTGGAGGTCGGTCATCTTGTCGGACGTTTCGACGCCGACTATGGACTTGCCGCGTCCCGCATCACGGAGGCGCTTTTCCACTTCATTCTTCGCCTCGCCGGGGCCGAGGATCAAAACGTACCTGGCGTCGCGCAGGGACGCGACGACCTTGTCGTAGTACTGCTGGAGATGGCCCTCGAAGCGCTTGTCCCGGGAATCCTCCGCGCCACCCTCACCCGCGGAAAACCGGACGTGCTTCTCGAGGCCCGACAGGATGCGCGTCAGGTCTTCCGTCTCACCGGAGACGGCCGCAATCACGGCCTGACGGTGATCGATCCACAAGGCGACGTCTTGCTGCATTGGCTTGCTCCGCCGGGCCGCACTCGCCCTCGAGCGGAGATCATATCCGCCCGCGTCCCGCCTCGAACGCCGCCTGCAATGCCGCGATTTGTCCGCGGAGAGGGAGAAGCGGGAAAAGAGTGGTGAGCCGTGTAGGACTCGAACCTACAACCTAGAGATTAAGAGTCTCTTGCTCTACCAATTGAGCTAACGGCCCACTCGGGGCGCGGAGAATAACCGATCGGCACCGGACGGGCAAGCGTGGCGCGCTATCCCCCGCCGACCAGCTCCACGACCTCGAAGACATCTCCCGCCACGAGGCGCGTCTCCGCGTAGCGCGCCTTCGGCACGATCTCGCGGTTGCGCTCGACGGCGACACGCGGCGTCGAGACTCCCAGGCGCTCCAGGAGATCCGAGACCGAAGCTCCACTCGCCACGCGCATCGGCGAGCCGTTGACGGTGATCTCGAGCTCGGCGACTCCGGTCACTTGGGCTTGATCGGGTATTGGACCTCGGCGCTCGCGTTGGGGGCCGTGACGCGGATGACCGCGGCGGCCGTTCCGTTCGGATTCGCCGGGATCATGAACGAGATCGGGCACGAGCCGTCGGAGGCGGTCCGCCCCTGGAAGACGGTCGAAGCGCGCGCCGAGGTGGAGAGGATCCGCACCTGCACGACGGCGCCCGACACCGGCCGGGGCGGCGACCCGCTCACGGCCTTCAGGCGGGTCTGAACGGGGCGCCCCGCCTGGAAGTCGGGGCTCGGTGAGAGCGTGACCGCGACCTCCTCGGGGACGTCGTCGGAGGCGAGGTAGTCCAGGATCATCTGGTCGAGGCTGCGATCGCTCGCGGTCGCAGCGGGCGTTCCGGGCGTCCCTCGTGGCGCGGTCGACTCGTTCTTGTCGGTCTTTTCCTCGACCGGAGCCGCCGGCGCGCCGGCCTTCCCCGCCTTCGCCGCCGCCGACGAAGACGCGCGCGACGGCCGCTTCGCGGGCGTCGGCATCTCCGGCACCGTGGGAGCCATCCCCTCGGGGATCTGGATCGACCCGTTCGGGCCGTCGAACCGGCCCCGCTGGATCGCCGCGATCATCGTTCGGTGCTGCTGCTCCATGAGGTCCTGGATGGCGTGGTCGTCGCGCCCCTCCTTGACCACTTCCGCGTACGACGTCTTCTTGGTGGCGAGGATCTCGCCGCCCACGTAGACCAGCGATTCCACGTAGGGATTCGCCTCGCCCTTGTCCTCCGTCTGGATGTGGAAGACACGGTTCTTGTGTTTGACGTCGGTGTTGAAACCGGTAATCACGGCCGTCGAAATTGTACTTCGGCCGGGCCTTAGCTCCGTTCCGTACGTCTCGGCGGCGTCGCGAGGAGCGCCGCCGTGACTTCAGTCACAGGGGGCGCGGGGGACGCCTAGGGATTCGGAGACTCTCCCGCCGAGGGCGTCGGCGTCCGCGGGAAGTACACCGGCGTCGGCACCCAGTCGGCGGGACGCTTGCGGAAGACCAGGAACGTCTGCTTCGAGTTCTCCCCGGAGATCGTCCAGGACTGACGCGTCCACGTGTTGCCGAAGTCCCGGAGCCGCCAGACCATCCTCTGGACGGCCGCCCGCGGGTCCGTCGGCGTGCTGTTCACGGCCTCGATCCAGAGAGACTGGTTGTCGGTGCCCCACTTCGCCAGGACGGTGCCCTTGTCCTTGCCCAGCTTCTTCTCGTAGAGCTGGCCGTCGACCACGATCTGGTCGGCGAGCAGCTTCCCGGTGGACGCGTCGCCGAGCGGGGCGATCCAGATCCGGTTGCCGTTCTGCTCGATGCGGATCGCCGCGTGCTCCATGGCCTTGACGACGCCCTGGCTCGCGCCCGCGTCGAGCTCCCACACGCCGCTGAAGTCGAGCGGCGCCTTCGGAGAGGCCGGCTTCGCGCTTCCCTTCTTGTGCTCCGTCTTCACCCGCGCGGGCGACGGCGTGGGCGCCGGCGCCTCCTGCCCCGAGACGAGCGCCGCGATCCCGAAGGCCGCCAGGGCTCCCCCGAACCCGCCGAGCGTGCCGCGCCGCCTCATGCCCCGGCCCGCACGCGCTGGCGGGCCGCGGCCAGTGAGCGGCGGAGGAACT